>Ga0172382_10003857_pt1 | contig 23487 bp, 15 predicted proteins | sample Leawel138RmetaG_FD_122245 | JGI IMG/M metagenome (GOLD analysis project Ga0172382, IMG submission 122245) | Leachate microbial communities from a municipal landfill in Southern Ontario, Canada - Leachate well 138R metaG | ecosystem: Engineered > Solid waste > Landfill > Unclassified | place... | reverse complement strand
CCCGTGAAGATACCCTGCAATCGATGGCATCGTAATCCCAACCACCTCCACGCAGGGAGCGGTGGGTTCCGCTGTCGGGTCCTTTTGGATTGTCGGTGGGGCTGGTGTCGTAATAAGCGCTATCATACCAATCCCAGCTCCATTCCAAGATATTACCGCTCATGTCGTAGAGACCAAGGCTATTGGGGGCTTTGGTGGCCACGGGCTTTGTTCCCTGGGGTGTGTTATTGCCCCAATACCATGCCACGGCATCTATATCATCAGAACCGCTGTAGAGATAATCCGGAGTGTTGCTGCCGCCACGCGCCGCAAGTTCCCATTCCGCCTCCGTGGGCAATCTGTAGCCATTGGCATTCCAATTGCTGATGACTGCATCCCAAGTGGCGTTTTCCGCGTAGGGGACTACTCCCCAATCTGCGGGATTGGTGGAGCCGGCAATGCTGTAAACGGGGGTAAGCCCCTCTGCCATGCTGCGCAAATTGCTATATTTGAGGGCGGAATACCAGCTTACATTGTAAACGGGATAGTTTGCGCCCACGCCATAACCAGAGGCAGGATTAATGCCCATGATTGCCTGATATTCGCCCTGAGTTACCAGGGATTTGCTGATATAAAATGAATTCACGGTGACGGGATGGGAGGGATGTTCCCAATAATAACCCACTCCCCTGATATCCCCCATGGTGTAGGGTCCACCGGCAATACCGACCATCAGAGAAACGTTGTAAGATGCAGATGCTACAGGACTGGGATTCCAGCCATTGCGAAACGCCTTTGCCTTGAGGGTGACGGAGGCATTAACCACAATGGGGGTTGTGTATTGGGGAGAAGATTCCGTTGGTTCCGTGCCATTGGTGGTATAACGAATTGTCGCACCGCTGGTGGCGCTGCTGATTGTTACATATTGCACAGATGTATATGTTCCTGCTGGAGGAGTGAAAGTGGGAGTGGCTACAGTCTGTATTTCCGGCTCAGTTGTCTTTTTTGAACAACTGAAGACCATTAAAGCCAAAACGAGTAAGGTAAGTGTGAAAACAAGGGTTTTATTCCTTTTCATGATAAACTCCTTTCATTAATTCTATATTGATGAACCGGCCTCTTATCAAGGTCAGGTTCCACACGCTATGAACGTTGTGGCGTGCACTCTTTGCATCTGAGCACATCACCGTTTCAAACAATGCTGCTGGCGCATCCCCGCTGGCTTTTGAGCCCAGCTAATTTTGTAAAAGCAGGGACGCCATGCATCTTTTGTGACTATAAACTATAAAGGTATTTACAGTTGAACTATGAAATATAGTTCACTAATTGATAGCATATCCAAATATGTGTGGATGGCAAGGGAAATAGATAGAAAGGGCTTGCTGCGCTTACAGCGAGATGGTGAGATGGCGAGATGGGGAGGTGGAAGCAGGAGCTGGCGCATCATTCGTCATTCATTATACATCGCGATCACAGCGAGCCTTTTCCGCCCTGTTCCGTGTTTTGCGTGATCATGTGTTTCAAAAAAAGTAGCGAATACCTGCATCCATCGCAGCGGCAGCTTCAATCTCGCCACATTGCAGCGAACGAAGTGAGCAAGACCTCATCCTTTCGAGCATATCTGCCTACTGGGATGAGGTCACATCTTATTTTTGTCCTTTGAGGAACAGGATGGAAATCTGGATATTCCTTTAGAGTGACTTGCCTTGCATACAGGACAAGTTCTTTGATGAAGATACTGAAGATGCGGAAGCCGATGTTGTTGTTGCTGTTGGTTGCGTTGTTGTTGTTCCGGTTGGAAACAGTGCAGTTGTTGGCATTGTTGTTCCAGCTACCGCCGCGTTTCACACGGTTTGACCCGCTTGCTGATTTCCACCCCAGATTGATTTATAAAGCCGCGCACTGTTTGCAAATCCGAGATATCCTAACCTGCTACGAGTGCTTTGATACAGTTTTTCATCGCTCACTTTACCCTTTGCATATTCTTTTTCAGTTTTAGATATTCCTTTCAAGCACCTTTGCAGGTTTTCCTTTCTTATTCTGAGCAGGTTAGGGAAAACTCTGTATCCCAAGAAGGGGATACCCAAACTTACCCTGTTTATCTGCTTTGATTTGGCTTTGATGTTTAATGCCAGATTTTGTGTTAAAAACTGTTCAATTCCCTTCAGATCTTTTTTTAACTCGTTTGGATTGTCGCTAAACAAAATAAAATCATCCATGTATCTGATATAAGCATCATATCTCAAAGTGTGCTTTACAAAATAATCAAAGTGGTTTAGATAGATGTTGGCAAAGAATTGTGAGGTAAGGTTTCCCACAGGTAAACCCTGATTAGAGATTACTCCCATGCTGTCAGTTTGATTTTGCAAGATAACCTTACAAAGCCAAATAATATCCGGGTCTTTTATCTTTCTGCCGATAAGCTTTAACAGGATATCGTGATCTATAGTGGCAAAATATTTCTGGATATCCAGCTTGAGATACCATTGGTGCCGTTTGGCATAGTTTTGAGCGGTACTCACTGCCAAATGCAAGCCTTTGCCCTTCCTTGTGGCATAGGAGTCTTTGATGAATACGGATTCAAAAATTGGTTCAATAATATTCACCAATGCATGATGCACCACTCTGTCTCTAAAAGCAGCTACACTGATGAGACGCTCTTTAGGCTCGTGTATTGTAAAATATTTATAAGGTTGTGGCTGATAACGTTTTTCGCTTAGCTCAGTCTGCAGCTCAAAAAGATATCTTTCACAGTGATACATCCATTCTGCGGTTTCAGCTTTGCTCTTTTTGTGCAGGCAAGCTTTTTGATAAGCCCGATAGAGGTTTGACCATGAGCAAAGATCATCATACAAAAAGCCGATTCTTTTAGGCACTTTTTAACCAACCACCAACCATTTTTCCAGATTCTAAAAGCTCTCTGCTGATGTATTCATATTGTCCATCACTGAGATGCCTCATTTTATGAGCCATCTGAATCAATGCTCTTAAAACATCCAATTTGAGGTTAATCTTGATCAACAGCTCCCTTTTTGTATGGCTATATATGGTTTGTACAATCAATTCCAGAATGTCTATACATATATTATCTATTTTCTGGGATAGAGAATAACGCAAATTCTTGGGAAATCTCTGTGTACGATCCATTATCCAAGGCACGACAGCCATCCATTTTACATAAAGAGGATAGTTATTCTTTTGGTTCAAGCAGCACCTCTTGTAATAATTTAATGATCTGTTCCCCATATTTACCAGCCTTGGATTTCATGCCTTTAATGGCATCAAAATCTCCCATGCTCTGTGGTTGTCGTTTCACAATATCAAATAATTGTGAATTATACATTATAATATAAGCAGGAATACCCTCAGAAGCTGCAAGCTCATTGCGCCAATCCCGTAGTCTTTCATATTGCTCTTTTTCTGTATCAGACAAGCTGTCAACATCTGGTTTGCCAACACGTTCACGCCTTTCATGGTATTCAATAAAAAAAGAATAATAGATGTTTCCATCTGTATTGATAAATTCCTTTTCTATCCTGATTACACTGTTTTCTTTACAAAACTTATTAAAATCATAATCATCAAATTCGCCTGTATCACGATTAAACCTTACTAACATAAGCCTAAACATTATGAACTCCTTATCCAGTAGAATAAAAGATGGCGGGCAGGGGGAAAAATCCCCCCGCACCCCCACTATCACGTTTGCTCATAGCCTTGTCTCTTCGTCCTGACTCTGCAAAAGGCAAAAAAGACAAAATACAAAAATCAAGGGAATACCCTGAAGATGCGGAAGCCGACGCTGTCGCCGCTGTAGGGCGCGACGTCGTAGCTCCGGGCGGAAACAGTGCAGTAGTCGGCATAGCTGCCCCAGCCACCGCCGCGCCTCACACGGTCCGACCCGCTCGTTGCACCATGGGGATCTGTCTGGTCGTCGCCGGGATAAGAATTATATATATCCCAACACCATTCCCAAACGTTACCGCTCATATCATAAATGCCAAGTTCATTGGGAGCCTTGGTGCCCACAACATGGGTTGTAGATCCTGAATTACCGCGATACCAAGCCACATCGCCAATAGTATTGCTTCCGGAATATGTGTAACCCTGAGATTGATTGCCGCCCTTGGCGGCATACATCCATTCCATCTCCGTGGGCAAGCGATAACCATTGGCTATCCAATCACAGGAGACGTAGCTATGGTTGCTGGAGCTACTATTCCAACCGGAGGGCCAATTATTGGGATTACTGCCATGATTGTCGTAGCTATAGCAAGGCGTCAAGCCTTCCATGATGCTACGCCGATTGCAGTATTCAATGGCTTTGAACCAAGATACATAATAAACTGGATAATTGGCACCAACACCATAGCCTGATGCGGGATTGGAGCCCATCACAGCCTCATACTCTGCTTGTGTTAGCTCATACTTGCCAATATAGAAGCTGGATACAGTGACATTGGACGTGCCATTGTGGAAAGTACCGCCAGGAACGTAAACGAAGCCCGCGGGTGTGATGCTATACTCCGCCTCTGCAATCTCCGAGGGCAGCCAGTTTTCCTTATAGGCGCGGGCTTTGAGAGTGGTACTGCTATCGATAATTATGGGAGAAGTATAGGGGGTGGAACCTTCATCTGGATTGGTTCCATCAAGGGTGTAATAGATACTGGCACCAAAGATGGCACAGGAAATGCTTATGGTTTGCATTTCAAAAATTGATCCTCCCGGAGGATCAAAGGCAGGGGTAGGCACCATGCCCGTGGTATGATCTTCTGCCATAATGGCAATACAGCAGGTATCGCTATCAAAGATGATGTCTTCAGCTCCGGCATCCCACACTATGTGTCCCGTGGTGCCGGAAGGGATATTATCTCCCCAGTCTCCGGAAAGATTCTGTGCCTCATAATCATAAGTGACGCCTCCATCAAGAGAGACAAAGACGGAGATGGTGCTGTCGTCGCCATTGGCATCATAGAGCTGATAAGAGATATCAATCAGCATGCTGCCGTCGCGACGTTGGGAAGCTTTGAAGTTATATACTATTGGTGCCATAGGATATACTTCCTCCCTTTGCATGGTAAAGCTATCCCAGTGCATGTATTTGCTAAATCCGTCATAGCTGGCTTCCACCTTTAGCATCACGCTTTGGGCGTAGGCGGGGATTTCGATTTGCGCTTGGGTCCAAGCGTCTGTATTGGTATCCAGCTCCACCGCTGCTTCCCAGGATGTGCCGCCATCAAAGCTGAGCGCATAGCGGCAGTAATCCGTGGTGGGGTTCAGGTTTTTGCTAAAATACCAAAAGCTGATGTCGTAAATATATCCTGCTTCAAATACGTGATTATCAAAGACGAGGCTGTGGTTGATATCATCCAGGTCCCAGCTTGCCCAATACCAGTCTCCAGCTTGGGCAGAGGCGCCGCCAAGGGGCTGATCTGTGGGGCCCCACCAAACCAGGCGGTTGGGCTGAGGGATGGCGGTGTAATTCCAGTTATCCTGTGGGCTTTGCTCAAAGCCTTGGCTGAGGACAATTTGGGAGAATAAGCCGAGAGTGACAAAGGATAGCATAATAATGAGTATGATACGTGTTTTCATCTTGCTCCTCCAAGGATTTGCTTGGCTTCTGTCCAGGGGATCTTTTGGGTTTTGCTCCTTTCGATCAAGAGTTGCAGGGCATCGTTATCTTCCCCACGGTAGTTCTTATATGCCAAGACCCTGTAAAACATCTGGTCTCTAAATTCCGCCACATCCTGGTGGGTATAAGAGGTACCGTATGAACGTGCCAAAAAGTAGTAGAAGTGTTCATCTTCTTCGTAAGGGGATTCGTTGTAGAGGATGATATAGCCATCCGGGGTGATGGGCGTATTGTAAGGTTCGATAGTATGGGTGACAGCTTCCCAGTTGATCTGGGCATGGGTGTTTTCCAGGATATCCACGTTGACGCCAGTGGGGATGGCGGGGGGTACGTAGGAAATGGTGAAATTGGCAGATTCCTTGATGCCTTGGTTGCCAAAGCTATCCAGGGCGGTGATGCGGATTTTGGCGCTGGAGCTTTGTTGGGCGGGTATCTCCCACACAATCATGCCACTATTGAAAATTGACGTTGCAAAAGGGATGTAAGTACTGCCGCCATTGAGGCTATAAAGAATATCGATGGTATCTTCTTCCAAATTGGTATCGGTGGCTATCCACTCGATATCGTGGGTATCGCCAATATACAAAACCTGCCCGGGTGTTGGGCTGTTGATATCGATCTCCGGCAGGGCGGTATCGATGGTAAAGACGGGGCTCAAAGTGACAGAACTGAGAGCCATACATAAGGTGAGAGAGCCTAAGAGGATTAGGCTGCAAACAGCTTTTTTCATCTGTGTTTCCTCCTGGGATTTTTATTTTAACACTATTTGTTTGTTATGGTTTTTGTCAAGGAGAGAGTGCTCACTTCGTTCGCTGTTGAGAGTTCGCTGCGCTCACTGTTGAGTGCTGCGCGGTTGAGAAGTGCTACGCACCAGTTGAGTGCTCACTTCGTCCGCAGTTGGAAGGCGCTGGCGTACCTAATGGGAAATCGCTTCGCTCGAGGCTCGCTAACGCTCGAAGGAAGGCGGGCTTTGCCCGATTATTTTTGACCTGAACTACCGTCTCTCCGAGACTCGTAACGTCTTAATATATCGTGAGTTGACCTAAAATATCGTCTCTGCCGAGACTCTTTAAGGTGCTCGCTAAGCGCTCGCAATTAATTAAAGAATAATGAATGGCGCCAGGTTTCAAAGGGCTTGCCGCGCAAGCGTTGAGAGGCGCCAAGGCACCAGTTGAGTGCTCGCATTGCTTGCGGTTGAGATTCGCTTCGCTCAAGTTGAGCGGTGTAGAACACCTGTTGAGATTCGCTGCGCTCAAGTTGAGCAGTGCGATGCACCTGTTGAAAGCTCGCTGCGCGAGCGGAGACAAGAGACCAAAACAGGCCTACCACTGTATTTCGTGTTTTTCGCGATTTTCGTGGTTAAGTATTAGCGAGCGATAGCGAGCTAAAATTCGTGTCTATTCGTGTAATTCGTGGTTATAAAAAAGGAAAAGATTCCAGGATGCGCTTCACCGCCAGCACAACCGGGGTTTCCTGGCTTTGCACCTCATTACGCAGTTTGGCGATTTGTTCTTTGATGCCAGCGAGGGCGTGAATGCGGGAGAGGATGGCCTCGTTAAGGAGGCTATCAAACCAGGCAGAGGTCTGCAATTGGCGGCGGCGGTCAAATTCCTGGCTGGCTTTGGTGTTTTGCACAAAGTCTTGGATGGCGGCTGCCACCTCTTCCAGTCCTGTCTTTTCCAAGGCGGAAGCCAAGAGGGCAATGCTTTTCCAGCCGGTGGTGGAGGGACGTATATAGTGGAGGGCGTTATCTATCTCGGCTTTGGCAAGGCGTGCCGGCAGGAGGTTATCCCCATCCGCTTTGTTGATCACCACCAGGTCGCTCAGTTCCATAATGCCTTTTTTGATGCCCTGCAATTCGTCTCCGGCGCCGGCAATTTGGATCAGCACGAAGATATCCACCATGGAGCGCACGGTGATTTCGGATTGGCCAACGCCCACCGTTTCGATGAGGATGGTATCGTATCCAGCGGCTTCGCAGAGGATGATGGATTCGCGGGTTTTGCGCGCCACGCCGCCCAAGATGCCGGAACTGGGGGAAGGCCTGATAAATGATTGGGGATGGCGGCTGAGCTGTTCCATCCGCGTCTTATCCCCCAAAATGCTGCCGCGGGAGATGCTGCTGCTGGGGTCTATTGCCAGCACCGCCACCTTTTTGCCTTGTTCGATGAGCAGGCTGCCAAAGCTTTCGATGAAGGTGCTTTTGCCTGCGCCGGGCACACCGGTGATGCCGATGCGCACGGAGGAGCCTGAATGGGGCAGGATTCTGCGGATGAGTTCCTGCCCCTGTTCAAAGTGGCTGGGGGCGTTGCTTTCGATGAGGGTGATGGCTTGGGAAAGCAGGCTGCGGTCTCCGGCAAGGATGCCGGCTTGCAGCTTGTCCAAGTCATAATTTCCCCTGCGCCGGCGCCAAGGCGAGCTCTTGTGATGGGAGCCGCTCTGGCTGGCTGGCATCACCCGGGAAGCGTATTCGGGTCCGGCTCCCTGGGGAGTCCATTCCGGTTTGCGTTTATCGCCCATAATGTGTTATTCAGATAACAGTTTATTCATGATGAGGGTGGCGGCTTCCGGCAGCTTGGTTCCGGGCCCAAAGATGGCGGCGGCACCGTGCTGGAGCAGAAAATCGTAATCCTGGGGCGGTATCACGCCTCCCACAATTACCACGATATCTTCGCGCCCCATGGCTTTTAGCTCTTGCATCAATTGGGGCAAGAGCGTCTTGTGGCCGGCAGCCAAAGAGCTCATGCCGATGATGTGCACATCGTTTTCCACTGCCTGGCGGGCGGTTTCTTCCGGGGTCTGGAAGAGGGGGCCCACGTCCACGTCAAACCCCATATCCGCATAGGCGGTTGCCACTACCTTGGCTCCGCGATCGTGCCCGTCCTGCCCCATCTTGGCGATGAGGATGCGGGGACGGCGGCCTTCGGAGGCGGCAAAGGAATCTGTGAGCTGGCGTACTTTTTCTATTTCGTCCATTTTGCTATACTCGCTGCTGTAAACGTTTTTGATCATTTTGGTGGTTGCCTGGTGGCGTCCAAAGGCTGTTTCCATGGCATCGGATATTTCACCCAGGGAGGCGCGCTGGCGGGCGGCATCAATTGCCAATTGCAAGAGGTTGCCATCCCCTTCGGCGGCACATTTTGCCAAAGCCTTGAGGGCGGCTTGGGTCTTGGCTTCATCACGCTGAGCTTTCAGCTGCTGCAGGCGTGCCAATTGGGCTTCGCGCACGGCAGTATTATCCACTTCCAGGATTTCCATGGGTTCTTCCTTGGCAAGGCGATAGCGGTTTACTCCCACGATCACATCAGAGCCGGAATCGATGTGTGCCTGACGGCGGGCTGAGGCTTCTTCGATGCGCATCTTGGGCAGGCCGGTTTCGATGGCCTTTGCCATTCCGCCTAATTCCTCCACTTCCATGATGTGATTCCAGGCACGCTGCATGATGGCGTCCGTGAGGGATTCCACATAGTAGGAGCCAGCCCAGGGATCGATCACTTTGGTGATGTGGGTTTCATTCATCAGATACAGCTGGGTGTTGCGGGCGATGCGGGCGCTGAAATCCGTGGGCAAAGCGATGGCCTCGTCCAGGGAATTGGTGTGCAAGGATTGGGTGTGTCCCAAGGTGGCAGCCAGGGCTTCGATGCAGGTGCGGGCTACGTTGTTGTAAGGATCCTGCTCTGTGAGGCTCCAGCCGGAGGTTTGAGAGTGGGTTCTGAGCGCCAGGGACTTGGGGTTTTTGGGATTGAACTGGTTGATAATCTTTGCCCAAAGCACTCTGGCGGCACGCATCTTGGCGATTTCCATAAAGTAATTCATGCCTTGCGCCCAGAAGAAGGAGATGCGGGGGGCAAACACATCGATATCGATGCCTGCCTTGAGACCGGCGCGGACGTATTCCAAGCCGTCTGCCAGGGTGTATGCCATTTCCAGGTCTGCGGTGGCACCGGCTTCATGCATGTGATAGCCGGAAACGCTGATGCTGTTGAATTTGGGCATATTGCGGCTGGTGTAGGCAAAGATATCGGCAATGATGCGCATGGAGGCTTCCGGAGGGTAGATATAGGTGTTGCGCACCATGTATTCCTTGAGGATGTCGTTTTGGATGGTGCCTGTGAGCTGTTCGGGCGTAACGCCTTGCTCTTCGGCAGCCACGATATAGAACGCCATGATGGGGATCACGGCACCATTCATCGTCATGGAAACGCTCATTTTATCCAGGGGAATCTGGTCGAAGAGGATCTTCATATCCAGGATGGAATCCACTGCCACGCCGGCCTTGCCCACGTCTCCAATCACGCGGGGATGATCGGAATCATAGCCGCGGTGGGTGGCGAGGTCAAAGGCTACGGAAAGGCCTTTTTGCCCCATTGCCAGGTTGCGGCGGTAAAAGGCGTTGGTCTCTTCGGCGGTGGAGAATCCGGCGTATTGGCGGATGGTCCAGGGTCTTTGCACAAACATTGAGGCATATGGTCCCCTGAGGTAGGGCGGCATGCCGGAGAGGTAATCCAGGTGTTGCAGCTTCTGTAAATCCTCTTTGGTGAAGAGGGGTTTGAGCTCTATTTGTTCGTTTGTTTTCCAGATTGGTGCCTGGGATTGGGGTTGGTGGTTTCCGGGCTTAAAATCGGGTTTTATTTTGGCAAGATCTGGTTTCACAGTGTCACCCCCATTTTGTTGGCTATGATTTTATTGGTGTCATGGGCATTGGCGCGCAGGTGGATAAAGAGGTCCACGCCTGCCTTGGCGTATTCATCCACCTTGTCTTTGGGATAGCCTGCCAGGATGATGAGAGGCGGGCGGTCAAGGGCTTTCAGCCGGGCGCACAAGGCGGGAACGTGTTCGCTATACATATCGTCTGTAGAGCAGATGCAGACTGCCGGAGCGGATGATTCTCCTGCTGCTGCGACGGCAGCTTCCAGATCGGTGAAGCCGGGGCTCTCGATGAGAGGGAAGCCTGCGGTTTGGAAGAATCCCGTGGAGAAATCCATACGGGCTTTATATTCCGCAATACTGCCCAGATTGAGCAGATAGATGCGTGTGTCCGCCGGGGAAGCTTCCACCCGTGTGCGCAGCTCTTCCATGATTGCCACAGAGCGGGTGGGATTGACGGGGCGCGGGCTGAATTTCAGCTTGAGGGCTGTGGAGATTTGCTCTATATCAGCTCCCTGTTGCCAGGCGGCGGAAATCTGTTTCACCCAACACTCGGTCTTGGGCATATCATCCAGGGCTTGCAGGCTGGCGCCGGGGTCCAGGTTGGCGTCCTTTTTGAGCTGGGCATAGCGCTGCATCGTTTCATCCAACCAGGAGGTGTCTGGATCGGGTATCCGGATGAGTTCATCTGCCGGATTGGCAAACATATTCACGCCCACCTTCACATCACGGCGGTTGTTGACGGCGGTGATGCGGTCTGCGGAGATGGTCTGCAATTCGGCATGGATGCTGCCGTTTGCAAGAACCGCTTGCATTCCGCCCTGGGCATCGATCTCCTGCAGGCGCTGCCAGGCTTTGTCGCAAAGCTGGGAGGTGAGGGCTTCGATATACCAACAGCCTCCGGCGGGGTCTATGATCTTGGTGAATTGGGCTTCTTCTGCCAAGACCAGCTGTTGATTGCGGGCGATGCGGCGGGAGAATTCATCAGCGGGGCGCAGATGGCTGTCGTAAGGCTCGATCTGCAAGCTGTCTATGCCGCCAATCACGCCGGCAAAGCCTTCCGTGGTGGTGCGCAGCATATTCACCCAGATATCGTAGTTGCTCTTGTTGAAGCTGGCGGTACTGCCGTGAATCCAGATTTTCTGGGCGTCTTCCGAACCGTTCCAGCTTTTGATGAGCTGTGCCCACAGCATTCTGGCGGCGCGCACTTTGGCGATTTCCATAAAGAGGTTGGAGCCCAGGGAAAGCTTGAGCACAAAGCGGGGTGCCACTCTTTCCAGGTTGAATCCGCGCCGGGTGAGCTCGTCCAAAATCTGATGGGCAGATGCCATGGTATACGCCAATTCCTCCACAGCGGAGGCGCCTTGGGCTTCATACACCGTGGCATCCAGCAGGATGGTGCGCAGATGGGGTGCATTTTGGCCAGCCCAGCGGGTCATCTGCATCAAGGCATCATAATTTGGCTCTTCATCGCTGAAGGGATCGGAGGCGATGGCGCCGTGCAATTGCTTGAGGTCAAAACCGGTCTCCTTTGCCCAGGCATCCAGCATTCCCATGGTGAGCAGGAGGCTGTGATTGCCGGTAATCATCAGGGGAACGGCGGTAAAATCCACGCCTTGGACAGCGGCAGTAAAATCCTGCAGATGGCAGAGAGGCACGCCACGCTTGTCTGCATCAGCCTTGGAGGGCAGTTTGCCATTTAGGGTGCTGGGATGCAGTATTAGCTGTACGCAGGTGAGCCCGCGGTTGAGCTCGTCCAAAATGGTTTTATTGAGGCGGGTCAAGGACGGTTCGTCCTGAACTTGGGCTACAATCCAAGGCTGGCGTGTGTAGCCATCGGGGTTGTTGCCACGTGTGTAAGGGGCTTGCCCGGGCAGGGCATCCGTCCAGGGTTTGCCTTCCAGGTCTTCTTTGGTATAGATGGGTTTGAGGGTGATGCCCTCATGGGTCTTGGTCAGCATTGCCCTATCATAATCCGCGCCTTTGAGACTGTCGATCACCGCTTGTTTCCATTGTTCAAGGGTGTGGGGCGCAAATTCGGATAGTAGCTGCAAATCTGCTTTCATTTCAGATTCCACTTTTATGGTCTCCTTATATCGTCATTTATTATTTGATGAGGGCTGCCACGGGTTTCATGCCGTAGGGAGAGCCTTGTTCGATGGCGTTCAAAATGGCGCCGCCACCGGTGAAGAAATAGTAGTTGGGGTCTTGCGCTGCGCTTTGGAAAATCTGGGGCAAGAGGGAGGAAAACTCCTGTATGGTATCGCCACCGCCAAAGAGCTTTTGCGCATCTTTATTCTGGGCAATCAGGCTGTAAAGAGCGGAACTGCCCTCCCAAAAGAGCGGCATAAAGCCCATCACAGCATTCACAAAGATGGTGCCGGCGTTCATGAACACCTCTCGCACGTGGGCATCTTCAAAGGAGATTGGAGCGGCATCCAAAATCTCTCCCAGATTATCGCCGGAGGAGTAGTCTTTGAGGATGATGGGGCGGGTGCTGCCATCTTCGCGTTTATCCACAAAATCGGTCTGGATGAGGGCGGGCAGCTCCACGATCTTATCCAGATGGGCGCCGGCTTCGCTGGCAAACTTGGCTGCCAGATCGATGTCTTCCTGCGATACATCATCTATCTTAAAACCATATTTATGACACAGATATGCCTTGTATAGCACGCCTCCCAATACGAGGTGATCGCAGGATTTGATGAGCGAGGAAAGGGGACCTATCTTGGTATCAAACTTGGAGCCTGCCACCACAGCCACGAAGGGGCGGCGGGGAGCGAAGACCTTGTTGAGGCTTTCCACTTCCTTTTGCATCAGATAGCCGGCAAAAGAGGGCAGGTGACGGGTGATGGCATAGGTGCTGGCATGGGGCTGCCAGGAGCCAAAGGCATCGTTTACATAGAGATCCACGTAGGATGCGAGGCTGGCAGCGAAGGTGTCTTCTCTACCGTCTTTTGCCTCTTCGCCTTGGAACCAGCGGACATTGGGCAGATAGAGGTAATCTGCCTTGCCGGCTTTGAGCTGGTTGACGGCGTCTTGCAAGGGTGTAAGATCGGTAATGCCCGGTCCGGAAGTGGCAGCCAGAGAAGGGATAAGACCCTTTTTGCCCAGCTGTTGATCGATATATCCCACGATGGGGGTGACGGCGTCGTCATCCGAGATATTGATGGCACCGGTCTTTTTATCCAAGGGACGCCCCACATGGGTCATCACGATAGGCAAGCCACCTTGGGCAATGATGGCCTTAAGGGTGGGCAGGGAAGCATCGATGCGCATGGTATCTTTGATTTTCCCTTTTTTTACCACATTATGATCCATGCGGATCAAGACAACTTTGCCTGCCAAATCGGCATTGGTGAATAACGGTAGCTCTTGTACTGCCATGTTTTATAAACTCCTTATCTTATTGTCCTTGTGTAAGTTTCCCATCTGGCTGATGCTTTTGTGTAGCGCAATCAGCACTTTGTGTTATAATGGCACAAGCGGATAAAACGTCAAGTAGTTTTTGGGATTACTTCTTCTTTTTGCTCTTTCTAAACTCCCAGGGAGGCATGGGGTTTTTATCTGCCCACAATCCCTTTTTGGCTGCGCGAGCTGCATCCTCCAGCCGGGCAAGCTTTTCAGATTTGTTGTACTGCTTGTAATGCCATGCCAATCCGGCCTTCAGCAGCTCTTCATTCACGTTCACGCCGCCGGGGGCATATACAACGCCCAAAATCCTGCCATAAAAATCAGTGTCCTCATACACCACTTTCACAGTTTCACCAAAAACCAAATCGGATACAAAGTCCTTGGCTTTCCTGCCAAAAGCCTGCTTCAATTCCGGACAGTCTATCCCGTCTAAACGAATGCGGTGTTGGGTTTCATCCACCAGGATGGTTACCGTATCACCATCCGCCACCCTTACCACCTTGCCACGCAATACATTGCCTTTTTCTGTGCTGGCGGTGGAACAAGCCAGCAGGAAAAGCATCAGAACCAGTGAAAATAGTATTCTTCTCTGTTTTTTCATAATCACCCATTTGCCGGCAAGGCTGAATTTTGTCAATCATAATGTCTCCTTGCGGTAATTTCTCTTGACTATTCCAGAGTGGCTTACAGACTGGATACAATGTTTTAGATTCAGACAAAGGACAGGATATATGATTGTTACAGCAGAATATACCATCATCACAGATATAGGCAGCACCACCACCAAGGCGATACTTTTGGAAAATGAGCCGCTGAGGATTGTGGCGCAAAAATCATCTGCCACCACAGTGGAAGCTCCATACAACGACGTACGTTTTGGCGTGAAGAATGCCATCAGGGCGCTGGAAAATCAGAGTGGCATCCAGCTCTTGGCAGACAAGGGAGACAGCCCCGCACTGGGTTTTGTATCAGGCATCCAATATCTCAGCACCAGCAGCGCGGGAGGCGGTTTGCAGATCTTGGTGATTGGGCTCACGGTGTTTGATTCTGCCAATAGCGCCAAGAGAGCGGCATACGGGGCAGGCGGCATCATCCTGGATACCTTTGCCATCAACGATAAAAGACAGGCCAGCCAGCAGATGCTTGCCATGCGCAAGCTGCACCCGGATATGATACTTCTGAGCGGAGGCACCGATGGAGGAGCCATCAGCGGGGTGCTGAGAATGGCGGAAATCATGCGCGTGGCAAAACCGCTGCCCAAATATGACACCAACCAGAAAATCCCCACCATTTACGCTGGCAACAAAGAAGCAGCTCCCATGATTGAGAATATGATTGAACGTGAGTTTGACCTCTACGTGCTCCCCAATCTGAGGCCTGCCATGGATAGTGAAAACCTCGCCCCCACCCAAGCCAAGATTCAGGAACTCTTTATGGAAAACGTGATGGAGCACGCTCCCGGCTATCTCCATCTCAAAGAGGTGGTCAACCACAATATCCTGCCCACTCCATTGGGTGTGATCAGGTCCCTGGGCATCTTCGCCGCCAAGGAAAGGCTCAATATCTTAGCTTTTGATATCGGAGGCGCCACCACAGACGCCTTTTCGCAGATCAATAACCACTTTCACCGCACCGTAAGTGCAAACTTAGGGATGAGCTATAGCGCACTGAACGTCCTCAAAGAAGCGGGCACTGCCAATCTATTGCGCTGGCTGCCAACCAATACCGATAGCACCAAGCTGCGCAATTACATCGGCAATAAATGCCTTTACCCCACTTCTTTACCACAGAATAAAGAGGAACTGGATTTTGAGCGGGCACTTGCCAGAGAGGCACTCAGGATGGCGTATCTTCAGCATTGCCAGATGCACTTTGAAGCCTCCAAGGTGGGATATCTGGATAAGGTGATGTCCAACGAGAAGGACGGCTTTGACCGCAAATTCAACTATCTGCATTATGAAGAGGAACACCAGTTTCAGGAAAGCGAAATCGATATGATCATCGCGGCGGGAGGTATCTTTGCCCACAATCCTGACGGTTTGGATAAAGCGCTGATTATCATAGATGCCTTGCAGCCCAAGGGAATCACCCGCATTGCCGTGGACAAGGATTTTACCAGCCCCCATTGGGGAGTGCTTTCAGAATCCGACGCCAGCGCCGCAGAGCATCTTTTACAGAGCCAGTGCATAGAAACCATCGCCTGGCACGTGGCACCCATCTTCCCCAAGGGTCATAAAAAAGGCAAGCTCGTCTGTACCATAAATAAGGAGGGTAAGATTCAGGAGCTAACGCTGAGCGCAGGAGAGTTTGAGATCATCCCAGCCGGGAGCAAGAGCGTGAGCTTTGAGATCAAAGGCAAAGGATACCTGGATATCAAAGGGAAAGACAATAGCCTTGCCACGGATTTGCCCATTATAGTGGATATGCGCAAGGGCGAAATTGCGCCAATCAAGAGAGCCTCACCAGCTCCTGAGGCTACACACAAAGCCCCCCTCCCCAAAGCGGAACTGACTATCTCCGCCCAGATGCCCAGAAGACGCAATATCCTCTTACCCTATAAAGGCGAGACCCGCTACGCTGCCGGCGCCAAGGTGAATGCCAGCGATATCGTGGCTGCGAATCGCTTCAATCCGCCACGGCTCTTCATCGTGGATGGTATGCGCAGATTTGGAAAGCTGGATAGTGAGCTCCTGCGCCAGGCTTTTAAGGTGAAGGTGGGAGATGAGGCGGATTATGACGTGGTATTGGCAGAATTGCCTGATAACCCCAATTGGCCTGGCTACCTGCGCAATTCCCTGAAAGTATTAAACCCTGTGAGGGGAAGGGTGGAATTTATAGATTACCACACGGGATTGGTGGTGCTATCTGAAATCCAGGATTACAGCGTGAAGCCCATCACCATCAAAGTGGCAGAGCTGTTGGGCGTGCCTCCCAAACGCATTGGCAGATACATGGAGCGCCAACCGGGTGACTTTGTATTCAGCGGTGAAACCATCGCCCGGCACAAAGGCAATTTTAAGACAAACCCTGCCTATCACTTTGTGAGAGCACCCAATACGGGCACCATCACCAATCTGGATACCAAGGCGGGCACCGTGGAAATCCGCTATATTTCCCAGCCGATGGAATTTGCCGCCCACGTGCATGGAACCGTGACGGAAGTGGTGGAAGATCAATCCATTTCCCTTGAATATTCTGCACGCCGCCTGGATGGGATACTGGGCTTGGGCGCTGATAGCTCCGGTCCTCTGCGGCTCATCAGGGAAGATACGATTCTGCCAGATCCCAGCCTGCAGGGAGCCATCGCCGCTTGCACGTTCGCACCCCAGCCACAGCATTTGAAGGCACTCAAAGATTCCGGCATTGCGGGGCTTATCTGCCACGCCATGGATGAGGATGTGTTGCGAGATTTCACGGGGGTCGAATTGGGTGTAATCAATACCGGAAATGAGGTGTTGCCCTATGGCATCCTGCTTTTGGCAGGCTTTTCCCGGCAGCCCATGCCACAATCCCTGCATTCCAGCCTGAGCACCCTCCAGCAAAGTCACTGTTTTCTGATGCCCCACACGCGCATCCGGGCTGGTGTGGTGCGCCCATTTGCTGATTTTCTATAGCCTTATTCCTTTTTTAGATGTGAAAATGCACCCTCATGGCAAAAGCTTGGTCTGGTGCTTGGAAAAAAACACTTGCCTGAAAAGGCAGTTTTAAAAACATGGTCTATTCTTATCATAATTTTTAACCCACTGGGAGGAAATACATGCTTGACGACCTTAGAAAGAAACAGAAACTCGTCATCTACATCGTGGCTGTTGCCTTTATACTTACAGGTGCCGGCGGCGCAATCTTCGGCCTCAGAGAAGGTCTTTTTGGCAAAAAGAACTATCTGGGCAAAGTGAATGGTGAAAAGATCACCATCCAACAATTTCAGGCAAGACTGGAAGAGGCATACGAACAAGCCCGTTCACAGGGCAGAGAAATAGACGACAACACCCGTCGCCAATTCCAAAACCAAGTCTGGGACCAGCTGGTAAATGAAATCTTGATCAAACAACAGCTCAAAAAACACCGCATCAAAGTGTCGGATAACGAGATAGTAACCGCTATCCAAAATAATCCACCTGAAGAATTGATGCAGTGGGAACAGCTGCAAACTAATGGCCGCTTTGACAAATCCAAATACCTGGATGCTCTCAAAAACGACATCAACTTCTATGCTATGATGGAAAACTATATGCGCAGCTATCTGCCCCACAAAAAGCTGGAAGAAAAGATAAGGAAAGATGCAAATATCACCCTGGATAGCCTCAAGGTGGAGTATGACAAAGAAACGAACAAGATAGATGGCAAAGCCTTGTGGTTTGATATCAATAAGGCAGATCCCGTGAATGTGAGCGATGCCGAAGTGCGTGCTTATTATGACAAAAATAAAGAGACCGAATACAAGAAAGGTCCCGCATCCCGCATCAAATATATCACCTTTGAAGTAAAGCCCAGTGATATGGATTACAACCTGGTAAAGGCAGAGATGGACCTCCTGTATCAACGCCTCGTGGGCGGTGAAGATTTTGTCCAATTGGCTGAGGCTTATTCCGAAGACCCCGGCTCTGCTGCCAATGGCGGTTCCCTGGGCGAATTTGGCAAAGGACAGATGGTTCCAGAGTTTGAACAAGCCGCTTTTGCCCTCAAGGTGGGCGAGATTTCCAAGCCTGTGCGTTCTGATTTTGGCTGGCACGTGATTCGTTGTGATTCCATTGTCTCAGCCGGTCCTGAGCCCATGATCAAGGCATCCCATATCCTGCTCAAAGTGAATACCTCCGAAACCACCAAAGATGCGATCCTGAAAAAGGCTGAAGACACACGCAAGCTGATCTCCAAAAAAGGAATCGATGACGCTGCCAAAGAACTTAAACTGGAAGTGGCTACCAGCGGCTGGCTGCCTCATGACAAGGAAATCATCGATGGCATCGGCAATCTGCCAGAGCTGCACAAATTTATGATCAAAAAGAAAGAGAAATCCATCTCTCCCGTACTGACAGACCAGGCTGGACGCTATCTGGTGGCATATCTCACAGACAACAAAAAGGTCTATTACGAAGATTTTGAGCAGATCAAGCTGCAAATCAAATTCAAGCTGGAGAAGGACAAGAAGATCGCCAACGTGAAAACCAAAGCCCAGGCTTTCCTGGCAAACACCACTCCGCAAGAATACTTTACCAAAGGCGTGAATGAAGGCTGGAAATTGGTGGAGTTGAAAGGCCACAGACAGGGCAGCTATATCCCAGAAATAAACGCCCGCTTGGAAGAATTCACCGATGCCGCCCTGGCTTTGAAAGAAGGCGAATACAGCAAGCTGGTGGAAACCAAGGAAGGTCCGTTTGTGATCTGGGCAGAAACCAGAACCAAACCCGATTTCCCTGCTTTTGACAAAGATAAAGACAAACAAAAAGAACTGCGTGACCGCATGGAAAACGCAGCCTACAACCGCTGGTATCAAGATATGAGGAATAACGCCAAGATCATTGATAACCGCGCTGCATTTGGTTTATAAACCGGCATGAGCAAGCTGATGGCAAGCGTGAGCGGGGTGCGCGGCATCTTCGCTGAGAGCATCGATCCGCTCATCACCACCCGCTATGCCGCCGTTTTTGGCGAATTTATCAAGGCTGATGCCCCCCAAGCCACCATCGTGGTGGGCAGGGATAGCCGCACCACCGGCCAAAATATGCTGAGTGCGGTCATCGCCGGGCTCACCGGCGTGGGCTGTCACGTCATCGATATCGGCGTAGTTTCCACCCCCACCGTGCTGTTGAACGTGCAACGCTTCAAAGCACAGGGAGGCATCGCCATCACCGCATCCCACAATCCTCCCCAATGGAATGCAATGAAATTCATCGATGGCGATGGCATGTTCCTTTCTCCCCAGCGTTCCGCAGGCTTTTTGGCAAGCGTGGAAAGCCCCATCCGCTGGCAGGATTGGCAACATATCGGCAAGGTGACCCAGGTGCGGGATGCCATCCGCTATCATATAGATAAAGTATTGGCAATCCCCTATTTGGATATCGATGCCATCCGTCGCCGCCGCCTCAAAGTGGTGTTGGATAGCGTGAATGGCGCGGGCGGCCTCATCTCCCCCATCTTGCTGCAGGAGCTGGGCTGTGAAGTGATCAATATCAATCAGGAACCCACCGGCATCTTTGCCCATCCCGCAGAGCCTCTCAATGAAAACCTCGTCCAGTTGGAACAAGCCGTAAAAGAGCACAAAGCGGACATCGGCTTTGCCACAGATCCTGATGTGGATAGGCTCTCCATCGTGAGTGAAAAAGGAGAATGCATCGGCGAAGAGCTCAGCGTGGTTTTGGCACAGCTTTATGTGCTGCCCAAACAGCGTGGAGACATAGTGGTAAACCTCAGCACCTCCATGCTCTCTGATGATGTTGCCCGTCGTTTTGGCGTGAAAGTATTTCGCACCAAAGTAGGCGAAATCAACGTGGGCAAAATGATGCAGTTGAAACGCTCCCCCATCGGTGGCGAAGGCAATGGCGGCATCATCTGCCCCGAGGTCAATTACACCCGCGATGCCATCGCTGGAATGGCGCTGATCCTGGCTCTGGTGGCAGAAAGCGGACAGAGCATTTCCCAGCTGCGAGCCAGCCTGCCACACTACTACTTTGCCAAGGGCAAGCTGGAGGTGCCCGCCTCCCGCCTGGATGACATCATGGCAAGGGTGCCCCAGTTGTTTGCAGGCATGGAAATAGATACCCAGGATGGCATCAAAGCCACAGCCCCGGATCACTGGATACACGTGCGCAAAAGCGGCACCGAACCCATTATCCGCGTATATGTGGAATCGGACAGCCAAACCCGTTCAGACGAAATCTGCAATCAAACAATAGACAAACTGAAAGAATAACCTTAATATAGATTCAAATATCAAAGCCGCTCCCGCAGCGGCTTTTTTTTTCCCAGAATCTTCCCCTCTACCGAAAAGCACGCCAGCGAGTTCATCATTCGTCATTCTTTATTCATTATTCTTTATTCATCGCGAGCACAGCGAGCACCTTTAAGCCCCCTGTTCACTGACCCCTGACTTGCGCAGCAAACCCCTAAAAGTCTCGGAGAGACGGCATTTCAGGTCAATTCAATACATAACAATACGTTATGAGTCTCGGAGAGACGGCACTTCAGATCAAAGTCCTCGCCGAGCGTCTGCCTCAGAGCAATGACACCTAAAACTAATCATAGCCCCTCATACTATATAGTGAAACGCGGAGCTATTCTGCGAATATCATTCAGTAGCCACAGAATAAACAGATGGTCTATATGCCGATACAAATAGTATGTAATAATTGACCAAAGTCATATATCCCGGCACCCTGCAAAGGTATTTATTTGTGTGACCATAGAGGTGCTAATAGCTGGTTTCTGTGACAACGCTTTGTTTTAAGTGCCGTCTCTCTGAGACTCGTATCATACTCGTATAGCGGGAGTTGACCTAAACTATCGTCTCTTCGAGACTCGGGGTGCCAGCCGTTGGCTGGCAGAGGCGTTAGGTGTTTGGTATTAGGGATTAGGGGGCTCGAGAGGAAGGCGGGCTTCGCCCAATATTTATGACCCTTTCCGTGCTTTTCTGCGCTTTCCGTGGTTTCTTTTATCCTAAGGGCGGCGTTTCGCCGCCTCACCCTGTCCATTGTTCACTGTCCACTGTCCCCTGCGGCAGAGCCGCCCCCTCTGTTCACTGTTCACTGTCCCCTAAGCCAACCAACAGCTGGCGTCCGCCGCCCTTATCCCTTGACACATCCGAGCCTCTAAAAACCTTTGACATTAGTGATATTATACTAAGGAGACACAGTGTCAGAACTGCTAAAAATCCGGATTGACAGGCTATACTATGGCAAGCGCAATCTGGTAGAAAACATAGATCTTACAGTAAATAAAGGCGATAAAATCCTGCTTGCCGGCACCACCGGTTCCGGGAAGACCTCACTGCTCAATTCCCTCAACCTGATGAACCAAAGCTATGAGGGCGAGATAGTTTTTGACGGCAGAGCCATCACAGGCTGTCCGCCGCAATTCCTGCGCAGCCGTATCCTGATGGTGATGCAGGAGCCTTGGTTGGGCGAGGGCATAGTGGAAGACATCCTGGCAGAACCCTTCTCTTTTGCTGCAGTGCGCAAACGGGGCATCAAAAAAGATGATAAGATGATATTGGAGCTGTTCGATTTGTTCAAACTGCCGCAGGAACACCTCAAAAAGAAGGCGGAACAGCTTTCCGGAGGGGAAAAGCAGCGTATCGCCCTCATTCGTGCCTTGATTATGAAACCGGAAATCCTGCTCTTGGATGAGATATCTTCCGCCCTGGATCAGGGTACCTCCCGCATAGTGGCAGAGTATCTTCTGAAAAGTTATCCTGGCACCATCATCGCCATTTCTCATGATCCCTTGTGGCAGGCACATTGGCAAATCCAGTGGCATATCAAAGACGGCATCATCCACATCATACAAGGAGGTGAATAATGGATATCAGTTATTGGGGCTTATTTTTCTCACTGTTGCTGCTGGCATTTCCACTCTTTATCTTTTGGCATCTCAAGCTTAAACTCACCCGGCAGCTGCTCATCTCCTTTGGCAGGATGATCGCCCAATTGGCTTTGATTGGCATCTGGCTGCAAATACTCCTTGATAAAAACAATATCTGGCTCACCCTGGGCTGGCTGTTAATAATGATCACCAATGCGGTGATAATCCTCAGAAACCGCATGAAAAGCCACAAACGCATCCTTGCACCAATCTTCTTTATCGCCCTGGCAGCCGCCTCCCTGATTGTGATGCCATGGGTTTTATTTGTTGTAATCCGCCCCAATCCCCTGTTCAGTGCCGAAGTGGTGATCCCCATCTACGGCATGGTTTTGGGCAATACCATGAATAGCTGTGCCTTGGCAATGGAACGCTTTGAAGGCAAGCTCAGCGATAATTGGAAGGCATATTACACCCTCATCAGCCTGGGTGCCAGCGATTGGGAAGCTGCCCTGCCGGCATTCAGGCAAGCCATGCATATCTCCCTCTTACCCAGACTGTTATCCATCGCTGCCATGGGCATTGTGAGCCTGCCAGGAATGATGTCCGGACAGATTTTGGGCGGCGCATCGGCTTTGGTGGCAATCAAATACCAAGTGATGATCATGGCTGCCATCTTCTCCAGCGTCACCATTGCAGATTACCTTGCCATCAGGCTTTACCTCAAATGGCGCTTTGACCAGTTTTATCTGCCCAAGGAGGAGAGGTAGGGCGCTCGCTGTGCGAGCTTAAGAGGTTAGAGACCAGAGACAAGAGGCCAGGGGGAACCAGCCGGTGGCTGGCTGAGGTGTTTGAGGTTAGGGTTTAGGGTTTAGGATCAAGTCAAGCCCATTAACCACCCTTGTCTCTCCTTTGCCTCGACAAGGGTGAGACAAGGGTGGTACAAAGGAGGCTAAAGGGCAAGGGCTGCCCCGAGCTTAGGTTTCAGGTGTGTTGTACCCCCTGGCTTCAGCCGGGCGTTTCACCGGTTTTAACCGGTTTTATATCAATGACTTACACCTATTTTTAACATAGCATAAAACACAAAAATATCAATCTATAACTGGATTCAAACCCAAGTTCATCAATACGTGTAAAGCGTTGATAATATGAGGACTTAAAAACCGACTGAAGTCGGTGGAACGCCCGGCTGAAGAGGCTGTGAAAAAACTCCTAATTTTAACCAGATACTTCTTGACAAAATATGGGCTATTGCTATTGTGACATCATAATTTTGTAAACAGGATTTTTGATATGCACAT
>Ga0172382_10003856_pt1 | contig 23495 bp, 24 predicted proteins | sample Leawel138RmetaG_FD_122245 | JGI IMG/M metagenome (GOLD analysis project Ga0172382, IMG submission 122245) | Leachate microbial communities from a municipal landfill in Southern Ontario, Canada - Leachate well 138R metaG | ecosystem: Engineered > Solid waste > Landfill > Unclassified | place... | reverse complement strand
AGGAACGTCCGCCCGGGGGCGAAAGTGAATCTTGAAAGGGCGCTTCGGGCCGACGGTCGGCTTGACGGGCACATGGTCACCGGCCACGTGGACGGGATCGGGATCGTGCAGGACGTTTCCCGGGACAGGGAGGGATACCTCCTCACGGTGCTCCTCGATGATGAGGCTGCCGCCATGATCGTTCCCCGGGGATCGATCGCCATAGACGGTGTGAGTCTGACCATCGCCCGGTATTCAGGACTTTCCTGCACATTGAGCCTGATTCCTGCCACCCTGGAGGGCACTGCTCTCGGCGGCCTCGGGAAGGGCGACGAAGTGAACGTGGAAACTGATATACTCGGAAAATACGTCCGCAGGTTTCTCGAAGGAGGGGGGGTTTCCCCTTCGAAAGGGACGTCCGGGTCCCTTACCCGCGATGCTATGCGGGAAGCCGGCTGGATATAAGAAAAACAGGAGGCTTTTTTATGGATACATTTTCCGGTCAGTGCAGCGGCAACACTCCGGTTTTCAGCTCCATCGAGGATGCGGTTGAGGATATCAGGAACGGAAGAATGATTATTGTGGTGGACGACGACTGCCGTGAGAACGAGGGCGACCTCGTGATGGCCGGATCGAAAGTGAACACCGATGCGATCAATTTCATGGTGCGGTTCGCCAGGGGGCTTGTGTGCGTCCCTCTCGGGCACGATATCGTCGCCCGGCTTCAGCTTGACCCCATGGTGAGGAACGGCTCGGACAAGCACGGAACGGCTTTTCTTGTCACCGTGGACGCAAGGGAAAACTGCACAACAGGCATTTCCGCCGAGGAACGGGCAAGGACGGCCCTTCGGCTTTCCGACCCATCCGCTTCACCTGAAGATTTTTACAGGCCCGGGCACATGTTTCCCCTTGCCGCGAAGCAGGGCGGTGTACTCAAGCGTGCGGGACATACGGAAGCGGCCGTTGATCTCGCAGGTCTCGCGGGGCTTTCTCCCGCCGGGGTCATTTGCGAGATAATGAACGAGGACGGGACAATGGCCCGTCTTCCGGATCTCGTGAAGTTCGCGTCAGCCCACGGGCTGAAGATCATATCCATAGAGGACCTGATCGCCTACAGGAGCAAGCGGGAAAAGCTTGTGGAGAAGATCGCCAAAGTGGAGCTGCCCACGTCCCACGGGTTTTTTACAGTTCACGCATACAGGAACATAAACGATGACAATCTCGATCATGTCCACATGGCCCTTGTCAAGGGAAACGTGCACTCGAAGAAGAATCTCCTGGTCAGGGTCCATTCTGAATGTCTCACCGGCGACGTGTTCGGTTCCCTGAGATGCGACTGCGGGCCTCAACTGGTCCACGCCATGGAGATGATCGAAAAGGAGGGGGAGGGAGTGGTCCTCTACATGCGGCAGGAAGGGCGGGGGATCGGCATTGCAGAAAAGCTCAAGGCCTACCAGCTGCAGGAGAAGGGGCTGGACACCGTGGAGGCCAACGCGGCACTGGGTTTCCCCGCTGACCTCAGGGATTACGGGATCGGGGCCCAGATCCTTCTCGATCTTGGTGTCCAGAGCATAAGGCTGATCACCAACAACCCCAGAAAAGTTGTGGGGCTCCAGGGGTACGGGCTGGAGATCGTTGAGAGGATCCCGCTGGTCATTCCGCCAAACCAGTATAACGAGCGGTACCTCGGAACGAAGGAGTCGAAGCTTGGACACCTGTTCCATGTCCGGGATTTTTTAAGCTGAAATAGTCTGAAAGGAGCTGGCTGCATGAAAATTATCGAGGGAAATCTGACCGGGGCAGGACTCAGGTTCTGCATCCTCGTTTCGAGATTCAACAGTATTTTCAGCGACAAGCTGCTTGAAGGGGCGAAGGATATGCTCCTGCGCCACGAGGTGAGCCATCATTCCATCGACGTGGTCAGGGTCCCGGGGGCATGGGAGCTTCCCCTTGCGGCGAAGGAGGCGGCCATGAGCGGCAGGTACGATGGCATCATTGCTCTCGGCGCCGTCATCCGCGGAGACACCCCCCATTTCGAGTACGTGTCGGCGGAGACGTCCAAGGGGCTCGCGTCCGTGTCCCTGGCGCAGCGCATTCCGGTCTCGTTCGGCGTTCTGACGACGGACACAATGGACCAGGCTGTAGCGAGGTCTGGCAGCAAGGGCGGAAACAAAGGAGCAGAGGCTGCCCTCGCCGCTATCGAAATGGCAAATGTCATGAAGGAACTGCGCATTGGAAAGGAGAAGGAAGAAAATGCTTGATCTGCGGTGGATACGTTCGAACCCTGACGAGGTGAGGAAGTCCCTCGCTGACCGGAACAATGACATGGACATCGGCCCGCTTCTGGCCATGGATGAGGAGAAGAGGGCGCTTCTGACCGAAACGGAGGATCTCAAGGCCAGGAGGAACGAAGGATCGAAGAAGGTTGGAGCAGCAAAGGCCAGGGGCGAGGATGCCGCGCCGATAATGGAAGAGATGCGGTCCCTGGGCGAACGGGTGAAGGAGATCGATGCCCGTATCGCCGAACTTGACGCCGGGATTTCCGATATGCTTCTTTCGATTCCGAACCGTCCCCATGATTCTGTGCCGGTAGGAAAGGACGAGAACGATAATCCCGAGGTCAGGCGCTGGGGCGAACCAAAGAGCTTTGCCTTCGAGCCGAAGGCTCACTGGGACATTGGTGAGGCGCTTGGCATTCTTGATTTCGAGAAGGGGGCTTCCCTTTCCCAGAGCCGTTTTACCGTTCTGAAGGGAATGGGCGCGAGACTTGAGAGAGCCCTGCTGAACTTCATGCTCGATCTTCACACGGAGAAGCACGGGTATCGTGAGATCCTGCCTCCCTTTATGGTGAACAGCAAAACGATGACGGGTACGGGACAACTTCCGAAATTTGCCGATGACCTGTATAAATGTGAAAACGATGATCTCTGGCTTATCCCCACCGCAGAGGTGCCTCTCACGAATCTTCATGCTGACGAGATACTTGAGGAGAGCATGCTTCCCCTTTTCTACACGGCATATACCCCCTGTTTCCGCCGGGAGGCCGGCGCATACGGACGGGATGTTCGGGGCATGCTGCGCCAGCACCAGTTCGACAAGGTGGAGATGGTAAAGATCACCACACCCGAGGAGAGCTACGGTGAGCTCGAGAAGCTCACGGATAATGCCGAGGAGGTGCTGCGTGCCCTCGGGATCCCCCACAGGACCATCTGCCTCTGCACAGGTGATATGGGCTTCGGCTCGAGCAAGACGTATGACGTGGAAGTCTGGCTCCCGTCCCAGGATAAATACAGGGAGATCAGCTCATGCAGCAACTGCGAGGACTTCCAGGCCCGCAGAATGAATACCAGGTTCCGTCCGAAGGACGGGGGGAAGCTCCGCTTCGTCCACACGCTGAACGGCTCGGGAATTGCCATTGGAAGGACTCTCATCGCAGTCCTCGAGAACTACCAGAGAGAGGACGGTTCAGTTGAGATTCCCGAGGTCCTTGTGCCGTACATGGGCGGGGCAACGGAAATAAAAGGCTGAATGATTCCAGGGACTGGAAATTATTAAAATAAACTGGTAGAATCAGGAACAGACCCCTTTTTATCAGGGAGGTTTCGCAAATACTTATCACGGAGACATACATGGCACAGGTTCTTTCATTTGTTCTGCCCGCAGTGGTGATCTGCTTTCTTTTGCAGCGCACCTGCAGAAGGCGTATGGACACTGCGCAGTACAATTATTTCAGGGATCTTGCGCTGGTTTCCGTGTGGCTTCTTTCCGCCCTCTGGGCAGGGAGCGATGTGTCGCGGTTCATCGTGGGGATGGCGGTATTCGCTTCCATGGCGGGCACGTTCCAGCACTCGCGGCCTCACTGGTCGTGGAAGCTCGCGTACCTGGGAATAGGGCTTCTGTTCGCTGCGGCAGGCCCGAGGATCACCTACTTCGCCCTGCCGGACGGGCAGTATTTTTATTTCTCTTCCTGGATGTCAATTGCCGTTACGGCCCTGTGGGTCGCTGTTTTCCCGGTGCTTCTGCAGGAGCTGGACAATATACCCGGAATGGCCGGACATCTGCTGGCCATAAGCTTCTCCCTTCTTTTTCTCGCCACTGTGTTCTCAGGCCAGGACCTGGCCGACGCATTTTTCATGTCTTTGTGCGGACTGGCGTTTCTCGGCGTTTTCTGGAGCCGCCACGGGCACATGTATCGCCGCATTGGAGAGTCGCTCACCGCCATGTGGGGCGTGCTCGTCGCAGGTACGTCAATATTGGGAGTGAGCAAGGGGATCACCTTCAGCACGCTTCTCCTCCTTCCCCTGGGGCTTTTCGCCATTCCGATCATGGAGGCTTCCCTCCATTTCGCGACCCTGGCGTTTTCATCGAGATCCCCGGGAGCGGCGGTACTCTACCGGAAGCTGATCAGCAGGGGCCTCGATCACCCGAGCGCGGTGAGGTTCATTACCTCTCTGTGCGCGCTGGGCGGTGCGGCCATTGCCATTTCCCAGCTGGGGAACTCTGTTTTTATGACGATCTGGCTAAGCGTCACAGTGATTTTCACCGGACTTACGATCACGCCTTTCATCCGGAATATGAAGGAGAATGGAGATATGCAGCTGAAGCCCGTAATATGGAGTACGTCTGTTGATAATGTTTCCATGGACTATGCGCTCTCCAAGGCGCGGGCGGCGGTTTCGGGTGGCGAAGGAGTGGCCCTTGTGTCCACGGTGAATGCCCTTGCCGTCATGGAAGCGGAAAAGAACGGTGCATACGCATCCGCGCTCAGGAATTCATTCCTCACGCTTGCTGACGGTGCGGGGCTCGTGTGGGCGCTCAAGTTTCTTGGAACACCCGTGCAGGAGAGGGTTGCCGGAATTGATTTCATGACAAGGCTTGCACGGATGGCATCCGCGGAGGGGTGGCCCGTGTATCTCCTGGGGGCGAAGCCCCACGTGGTTGAGGGTGCCGTGAGAGCCTTGAAGCAAAGGTTTCCTGAGATCGTTATCGCCGGCTGGCGGGACGGATATTTTTCGCCCGATGACTCTTCGGTTGCCCGGGATATCCGGGAAAGCGGGGCAAGGGTCCTTTTCGTCGCCATGGGTGTTCCCAGGCAGGAGATCTGGGTGACGAAGAACGCGGCGGAACTGGGAAACCTTGTGGCCGTGGGAGTCGGCGGAGCTTTTGATGTCATCTCCGGGATGCTGAAAAGGGCGCCGGAGATTTGGCAGAAGCTCGGGTTGGAATGGCTCTACCGCCTGATACAGGAACCATGGAGATGGAAGAAGGACCTTGATCTCCTTCGCTTTGCAGGAAAGATCGTTCTGTCCAGGGCCGGCCTTTACCGCAGCCGGAAGAAAAGAGATCCCAGGTGAAGACCACGGCCAAAGATCTCATGCATTACGACCTGACTTCCGTGATGGAAGACGATACAGTCCATGATGCCATACACGTTCTGTACAGCCACAACCTGCCGGGTGTTCCGGTTCTGGATGAGGAATGGAACCTGGTAGGCTTTCTCTCTGAATCGGACATCCTAAAGGCAGCTGTTCCCACCTACCTTGAAGTTCTTGCGCGGTCCTCCTTTCTTGAGGACGAAGATTTTTTTCTCCTCTCGAGATTCCGTTCCTTCGGAGGTAAAAAGGTAGGGGAATTCATGAACAGGAAGCCCATCTGCGTAGAGCCTGATACCAGCCTGATGGCAGTAGCCGACCTTATGATACGAAAGTCTGTCAAGAGGCTTCCCGTGGTGGAAGACGGAAAGCTTGCGGGGATGATCTCCAGGGAGGCTTTCTGTGAATTCCTTATGGAAGAAAGCGGGCAGGACAGTGAAGAAAGTCGATAATCAGAAGACAGACGATGGTGTATTCGATTCCATAGAGGAAGAAATGCGCCTTTTTCAGGCCGAACTGGAAGCTGAATTTGAACAGAAAAGACAGGAGTGCCGTCTCGCAAGAGAAGAGGCGCTCCTTCGTCTTTCGGAGATGGAGCGGGAGACGGTGAAAAAGGTTGAAGGTGAATGGGCGGAAAAAGAACAGCAGCTTGCGGTTCTCGACGGGAAGCTCGTGGAAGAAGCCCGGGAAATGCGGATGATTATTGCTGAGAAAACACTCTCGGGAGAGGAAATGGAAACCCTTTTGAATGAAGCCCTTCTGCTGGTGCTTGGAGAGGAAACAGCATGATACGGAACATGATCCGCCTTTCACTTTGGGGAGTACAGAGCCGAAGCAGGGAGATCGTTGGGGAACTGCACCGGCTTGGTGTTCTTCACCTGGAACACGGGTCGCCCAGAGGCGGGGAGGAAACGGAAACGCTGAACAGTCTCAGGCTTTTAAGAGGCAAGATCCTGGGGCTCATCGAGTCCCTCGAATGGGACAAGTGGAATTCTGTTACCGAGGACTACCTCCTTGAGGCGGAAAAGTTTTTTTCAGGCCTTCCCTCGGAAGACCTGGTCCCTGAAATTGACAGGAGCCTGGAGGAATTCGGCCGGAGGCTTGCAGCCCTGCAGGAGGAAAAGGCACAGTGCGTGGATAACCTGGGCAGGGCGAAAAAGTCACGGGATGCGATTGAACGGTTCGGGGCTTTTTTCAGGCGGGGTGAGGATGGACCTCAGTCCCTCTCGATCTGGTGGATTCCGGAATCTTCCCTTCAGAAGGCCCTTGCCGAGGTGAACGCGGAACTCCATAAAGCAGATGAAGCGGGGGAGGGACACCACTTCCTCCCCGGTAGGGATTCCCTGGGCATACTCGCTCTCCGTGTGCCCGCAAGCTGTGAAGATGCGGTCTTTGCGGTTCTTGCGAAATGGAAGGCCCTTCCCTGGAAGCTGCCTGATTTCTGCGGGGAGATACGGCCGGAGGAATCGCTCCCCTTCCTCGGGAAAAAGATAGAAGAATTCTCGGCTAGGATCGAGACCATCATGTCGGATATCAGCCGTACGTCCGGTGAATGGGGACCAAGACTCGCATCACTGTTTCTTTTCATCGACGAACGGACGGAGCAGGCTGCCGTGGAGGCTCGCCTGGAGACGGGGAGGGATTTTTTCTCCCTCCAGGGGTGGATGCCCGAGGATGTATTGCGCACTGCTGCTGCCCACCTCAAGGAGAAGTTCGGAGACGATGTGCTGCTCCAGTGGAGAAGCCCGGGCGAGGATGAATGGAACGACGTTCCCACGGCGCTGATGAACAGGCCCATGTCAGCACCCTTCGAGCTCTTTCTCAAGCTGCTCAGGCCGCCCTCCTATTCCGGGTTCGACCCCACTACGGCCATAGCACTCTTTTTCCCCTTCTTTTCCGGATGCATGATCGGGGACATGGGATACGGCCTGATCATACTGTTGTTATCGATCCGGCTGAAGAAAGGGAAAAGACCTCTTGTCCGCGACATCGGGGCGATCCTGTTCTCAATGTCGCTTTGGAGCCTGGTCTGGGGAGCGGTTTGGGGAGAATTTTTCGGTGATGTGGGCCATCGCCTGTTTCACCTTGAACCTCTCTGGGTGGAGCGCTCTGTAAGCGTTATGCCGGTGGTGGTTTTTACCATTGCGCTGGGTGCTGCGCACGTGTTCTTCGGCCTGCTTATCGGAGTGTACCAGGGAGTAAAGAACAGGCACAGGCATCAGTGGATGGAGAAGGCCGGAAACCTCGCCGTGCTGCTTTCCCTCGTCGGGGCTCTTGTGGTGATGAAGCAGGAGTTTCCCGGAAGTTTTTTCACTCTTCCCGTATCCCTGCTCGTGGTGGGGCTGGTTCTTCTCATCGGAGGAGGAGGGATCGGCGGAATCATCGAAACGCTGGGAAGCATAGGTAATATCATAAGTTACGTAAGAATTGCGGCCATAGGGCTCTCGTCGGCCATCCTTGCACTTGTGGCATCAAAGTTCATGGATGTCTTCGGGCTTTCCGTCTTCGGGATTTTTCTTGCGCTCATGATACACCTGCTCAACTTTGTACTGGCAATAGGAGGATCAGGACTGCATTCAGCCCGTCTGCACTACGTGGAGTTTTTCGGAAAGTTTTATTCCGGCAGCGGAAAGGAATACAAACCATTTAAGCGGAGGAGCGGATCTTCGTGGAAAAAGCACTCATAGCATTTGCGGCTGCCCTCGCAGTGTCAGTCCCTGCCATAGCTACGGCATATGCGCAGGCAAAGATAGGGAGCGCCGGTGCGGGAACAGTAGCCGAGAAGCCGGAAACTGGAGGAACGATCATTATCCTGGAGGCGATCCCGGAGACAATGGTCATTCTCGGCTTTGTCGTGGCCATCATGCTGATACTTCAGTTCGCGTGAGGCATGCCCTGTGACCGGTCTTTCACTTGAAGGAGACCTGTCGTCCTTCAGGGAGGCGATTCGGAGGGAGCATCTTCAGAAGGTTGAAGCTCTTGAGAAGCAGAGGGACAACGAAATAGCCGAACTTATCGCCGACAGGAGGACGTCTGTTCAGCGGCGGGTTTCAAAACTCCGGAAGGAGCAGGAGGAAAAATACCTTTTCCTTGCGGGGGAAATGAGCAAGGACTCCTATGCTGCTGCCAGGGCATCGTTTCTTGATGAATTCTCTAAAATAAGGGGCGGATTCGAGGAAACGCTCCGCGGATGCATCGAAGGGATCCGGCGAAGCGAAAGGGAGCGTTACGCCGTGGTCCTCCGCCGTCTCGCGGCAGAGGCGCTCCGGGTTTGCGGAAGGCCTGCCGTTGTCTTCGTGGAGCCTCAGGACAGGGATTTGCTTTCTTCCGGCACCCTGGAAAGCGACTTCGAAGATGGTGTGGAGATACGGGAGGAAAATCTTGACGGATGGGGTGGATGCCGGGCGGTATCGGAAAATATGGTCGTGGACAATACTCTCCTTGCAAGGTGGAGAAGATTGAGCCCTTCCTTTTCTGTACGATTGTCCCTGCTTATGAATGACTCTTTTTCTGAAATCCACAACCGAATCTCCAAATTATGAATATCTGAATGCCGTTATCCGTGCCAGAGGGACAAAACTGCTGGAACAGGAGGTTTTTTTTACTCTGGCCGGCGGAACGCTTGAGGATCTTGAGCTTTTCCTTCTTGAGAGCGTGTATGGAATACGCTGCCGGGAACAGCTTGCGATCGGAGGTTCGTCTGTCCTGTTCCGGGTGGAAAACGCTCTTGCTGCAGGAACAGCTGATATTCTTCTCGAGACGGCTTCCCTCGCGAGGGGCGAAGCCGGGCTTTTTTTTGATGTTCTGCTCTCCATGGCGGATCTCGAGAACGGCCGCCTGCTTTTGCGTGCATCCCGGGCAGGAGAAGCCAGGGGAAAGCCGCCGCTTTGGAGGATGTATTGCGTTGCCGGTACGGCTTTCTACGATGACCTGTGGAAAAAATGTTTCAACGCTGCGGATGGTGCGATTCGGTGTCACGAAGAGGAAAACCCAATGGCATCCCTTCTTGGCGAGGCATACAGGACGCTGTACGAAACGGGGTCCCTTTCAGTTTCGGAGCGGGCGTTGTATTCCGGGTGGCTCGATTACTGGAGGGAACAACTGGGGCCCCTGAAGGGAACGAATGTACGCCTGATGGAGGAGTATCTCGGCAGGCTCACTGATACCTGGAACCTGAGCACCTGGTTCCGGTTAGGCACTGAACTGGAGCATGGTGTGAGGTCTTTTCTCCGCGGCGGATGGGGATTGTCGTCCCTGAAGCTGGAGGGGTGTGCCACGCTGGAGTGCCTGTTTGAGGGGAGCGGATGGGAAATTCCTTTCCTGAGCGGACAAAGAGATGCGAATTCCGTTGTCCTGCGGAAGTTCCAGGGACTTTTCCATCTCTGGCAGAAAAGGCTTTACCGCAAAGATCTCCTCGGTATCCACGTTTCCATGGGATATGCGGCGCAGGTGCAGCTTGAATGGGCGAACCTCTCGATGATCGCGGCGGGGCTGTCGCTGAACATCCCCTCTGCGGAAATCGTGCGGCATCTCCTGCTGCCCGGGGAATAGGGGAGGGCGATCCCGATGGCGGAAGAAAGAACGGTTTTTGCGGTGGGAAGCCAGGTATTCGTCGATTTATGGGCACTCATGGGTTTTTCTCCCCTTCCGTGCGAGTCTCCTGGGGATCTTTCCGGGGTGTTTACGGCCCTCGCAAAAGAAAAGGCAGCACTCGTTGTCGCGGAGGAGCGATGGTTCGCCGGCCTCCAGGAACCGTTGAGAAAAAAATTGGAAAAATCGGGAGACCCTGTGTGGATACAGTTTCCTTCCTGTGAAGGCGGGGAAATGAGGTGACCGAAAGGATGAATAAAGAAGGAACGGTGATCGGGGTTTCCGGACCTGTAGTGACGGTGAGGACAGAGGTTCCGGCCTCAATGTTCGAGGTCGCCCGCGTGGGGGAGGAAGGCCTTCTCGGTGAAGTGATCAGGGTGGATGAATTTTCTGTGAGGATCCAGGTTTACGAGGATACGAACGGGTTGGCGTCAGGCGCGCCGGTGTTTTTTGAAAACGACCTCCTTTCCGTGGATCTTGGCCCCGGACTGCTGGGCGGTGTTTTTGACGGTATCGGCAGGCCTCTAGGCGTACTTGGAAAGGAGGGCATTTTCCTCCCGAAGGGTGCCCGGCTTGAGTCCATTACCGGAAGCAGAACCTTTCCCTTCACCCCCTCTGTGAGCCCAGGTGATACCCTCTCCCCGGGGGATATTATCGGGACTGTCGGGGAGAATCCCACATTCAGGCACCTTGTCATGGTTCCGGCAGACCAGAAAGACGGCAGGGCAGCATGGTGCGCCCCGGAGGGAGAATATTTGCCCAGGGAAACTGTGGTGAGGCTTGAAGACGGCAGGGAGTTTTCCATGGTCCAGCGGTGGAGGGTGAGGATACCGCGCCCTGTGCAGGAGCGTCTGCCTTTCGAAATTCCTCTGATAACAGGGCAGAGGATACTTGATACCCTTTTCCCCATACCTCTGGGAGGGGCGGCCGTACTTCCCGGGGGATTCGGCACCGGAAAGACCGTGACGCAGCAGTCCCTGGCAAAGTGGAGTTCTGCAGACCTGATCATCTACATAGGCTGCGGAGAGCGGGGAAACGAGATGACCGAAGTGCTCGAGGAGTTCCCGGGGCTGATCGACCCTGTAAGCGGGGGACCGCTCATGGACAGGACGATCCTCATTGCCAACACGTCGAATTTGCCCGTTGCCGCCAGGGAGGCGAGTATTTACCTCGGAATGGCCATGGGTGAGTTTTTCCGGGACATGGGGTATAACGTGGCCATAATGGCGGATTCGACCTCCCGGTGGGCCGAAGCCCTCAGGGAGATCGGGGGGAGGCTCGAGGAGATGCCCGGGGAAGAGGGCTACCCGGCCTATCTCGGCTCACGGCTCGCCCAGTATTATGAACGGGCGGGCAGGGCCAGGGCGCTCGGATCCCCTTCGCGGAACGGTTCGATCACGGTGGTCAATGCGGTATCCCCGGCAGGAGGAGATTTTTCCGAACCGGTGACCCAGGCCAGCCTGCGCATGTCAGGGGCGTTCTGGGCCCTGGACAAGAGTCTCGCCCAGCAGCGTCATTTCCCGGCTATCAACTGGAGCCAGAGCTACACCCTATACGATGAAATGCTCGCCCCGTGGTTCAGGGAAAACCTCGGAGAGGACTGGTTCCCGCTCAGGGAATACCTCAAGTCGATGCTGGAAAAGGAGCAGTCCCTTCTGGACCTCGTCCAGCTCGTAGGCCGGGACGGGCTCTCGGAGGAGGACAAGTGGATCCTTTTCATGGCGGAGCTTGTGCGGGTGCTCTTCCTGCAGCAGAATGCTTTTGCCCCGGAGGATGCGTCCTATTCCCCGGAGCTTCAGAAAGCCTTTCTCGAACTTCTGGGGAACTTCGACACGACGGTCCGCCGGGGACTTGCCCGTGGAGCTGTCTTCGAACAGGTTTCGGCGTTTCCGCACAGGGCGGATCTCCTGAACCTTCGCGGCCTCGGAAGGGATGAGATGAAGACGCGGGGCACCCAGTGGCTTAACAGGCTTGCCTCGAAGATGGAGGAAATAGAGGTGGTGCTCCAGTGAAACCACTGTACAGGGAAGGATTCAGCCGGGTGGAGGGACTGGGGGGACCGCTTCTTTTCGTGCGGGGCATATCCCGTCCAGCCTACGGGGAGCTTGTCACTGTGGAATATGCGGGGGGAGTCCGTTCAGGGCAGATCCTGCAGATACAGGGAGATATTTCGGTCATACAGGTATTCGAGGGAACCATGGGGCTCTCGAGGGGGGGCGTTACTGTCTGGCTTGAACGGGATGTTCTGAAGATTCCCGTGGGGGAATCGCTGATAGGGAGGGTATTCGACGGAAGAGGAGCACCTCTGGACGGTCGCCCTGCAGATTTCGCGGAGGACTTTCTTCCGGTAAACGGGGCGCCTATCAACCCGGTTCGAAGGAGCAGCCCCGACACGTTCGTGGAGACGGGCATCTCCGCCCTCGACCTGATGAACACCCTTGTCCGCGGGCAGAAACTCCCTGTTTTCTCTGGTGCGGGGCTTCCGGCAAACGAGCTCGCCGTGCAGATAGTGAGAGGCTCGCGGATCCCGGGTTCGGATGAACCCTTCCTCGTGGTTTTCGCAGCCATGGGGATCACAAGGAGAGAGGCACAGTATTTCCTGGATTCGTTCAGGAAATCCGGGGCGCTCAGGAACGGTGTTTTTTTTCTCAACCTTGCGGGAGAATCGACCGTCGAACGGCTGCTTACACCGAGGGCGGCACTGGCAGCCGCGGAGTATTTCGCCTTTACGAAGGGGTACAACGTTCTGGTGGTCATGACCGACATGCTGGCCTATTGCGATGCACTGAGGGAAGTTGGAGCCGCCAGGGAGGAGATTCCCGGGAGACGGGGCTATCCGGGCTACATGTATTCGGACCTCGCCGAACTTTACGAGCGAGCAGGGTGCATTGCAGGAATTCCCGGAAGCGTTACCCAGATACCCATTATCACCATGCCGGATGATGACATGACCCACCCAGTGGTGGACCTCTCCGGATATATTACCGAGGGCCAGATAGTTCTGGACAGGCGTCTTCGCGAGAGGGGGGTCTACCCTCCCATAGACGTGCTTCCCTGCCTGAGCCGGCTCATGAACAAGGGAATAGGGAGAGGGAAGACCTTCCCTGAGCACAGGGCCCTGGCGGACCAGATGTACGCTTCTTATGCCCGGGCGCGGGAAGTGGAGCGAATGCGGCTGATCGTCGGAGACGACGGGCTGTCTCCGGTGGAAAGGATCTATCTCGAGTTCGGTTCCCTTTTCGAGAAACGATTCCTTGCCCAGGGTCAGGCAAGGCGGTCGCTGGCCGAATCTGAAAAAGCGGCGTGGGAGTGCCTGAAGATTCTTCCGCGGGAGGAGCTTTTCAAGCTGCCTGAGGTTTATGTCGTGGAAAACGCGGGCTACCCGTCGTCTGAAGAAGGACCATGACGGGCACGTTTTCGGGGCCGCCTACCAGGGAACATCTTCTTGCAGTCAGGAAAAGGATCCTCTCGGTTACTCACGGGAAAAAGCTGCTTGAGAGAAAGAGGGACGCCCTTGTGCGCGCCATGGATGAGGAGCGGCGTCTTTTCAGGGAAGCTGAGAGAGAGTTCCGCGAACGGACGAAAAAAATCACTTTTCTCTATACCGTGGTGAGGATGTTCGAGGGTGAAGGAGCCCTTCACTTCCTTTCTGCCGGAAATCCGCCCCTTTCGGTAGACGTGAAGAAAAAATCAATAATGGGATGCCGGTACGCAGGCTTTTTTCCTGAAGAAGGGCAGCTTTCGCGGCTTTCGTGGAAGCTGCCGTTTGATCCTGCTGTCACATCTCTCTCACTTGAGGACCTCCTCAAGGCAATGGAAGAAAGCGAGAAAATCATGTGGAGGTACATCAACCTGAAAGCGAAGGTCGGAGCTATAGAGAGGGAGCTTGCGAAGACGACGCTCAGGATAAACACCCTTGAGCATATCTTCCTGCCCTCGCTCAAAGGCGAGAGCAGGAGGATCGAAGATCTTCTTTCCGAACGGGAACGCCAGGAGAAATACGTGGCGAAGCGGGCGGGGAAAAAAGAAAACCGGGCTTTCCACCGGGAATCGGGAAAACATACTGGACACAGCCTATGAAAATCATTATCCTTAGTGTCGGAAAACCAAAGGAGAAGAACTTTTCTGCACTGGCAGATAAATATTTCCGGAGGATCGGTCCTTATGTAAAGTTGGGACTTGAATTCGTTTCCGAGGCGAAGGACACTGACCCGGCCAGGAAAGTGGAGCGCGAGGGGAGAGACATACTGAGGAAGATCCGCGAAAGGGATTTCGTGGTGACCCTCGATGAGCGGGGCAGGGAAACGGACAGCATCTCCTTCGCGGAATGGTTTTCGGAAACAGTGAACAGAACGGAAGGGCGGATCATATTCGTCATCGGCGGTTCGTACGGCCTTTCGGGAGAAGTGAAGAACAGAGGGGATCACTCCCTTTCCCTTTCAGGGATGACGATGCCTCACGAGATGTGCCACGTGTTTCTTCTCGAGCAGATCTACCGGGCATGTACGATACTGAAAGGCGTGGAGTATCACCACTGAAAATTTTTTTTGAGAACAGGAGCTGGTTTGGATGAACATGGACAAGATAATGAAACAGGCCCAGAAAATGCAGGCCCAGATGGCCAGGGTACAGGAAGAGCTTGAGGGAGAACGGGTCGAGGGAAGCGCCGGAGGCGGCATGGTGATCGTCGAAGCGAACGGCCACGGTGACGTGGTGAGTGTGAAGATCGATCCGGAAGTGGTGAAGAGCGAAGACGTGGAAATGCTCGAAGACCTTGTGCTTGCCGCAGTGAACGAGGCAGCCCGAAGGGGCAGGGAGCTTGCGGCGGAGCGGATGGGAAAGGTCACCGGCGGACTCGGATCCATGGGGCTTTTTTAAAGGTTCTGCCCCGTGTCCCTTCCTGATTCTTTCGAGCGCCTGACGTTTCTGTTCCGGAAGCTCCCCGGTATCGGAGCAAAGACTGCCAGGCGTATGGCTTTTTTTGTCCTGCAGCAGCCGCCCTCTTTTGCGGGCGAGCTTGCTGACTGCCTGGCAAGGCTTAAGGACAGCATCACGACGTGTTCGAAGTGCGGCAACATAACCGAAAACGACCCCTGTTCAATATGCAAAGACCTGCTTCGGGAGAGAAAAACCATGTGCGTGGTAGAGACGGTGGAGGATCTTATCAGCATAGAGCAGGCAGGGGTGTTTTCAGGGGTCTATCATGTGCTCGGAGGCAGGGTATCGCCCCTGGACGGAGAGGACCTGGACGAGGAGGTTTTTCGAAAACTCATCCGGCACATTGACGAGGACGGCACGGAGGAGGTGATTGTGGCGACAAATCCGAGGATAGAGGGTGACCTCACCTATCATACGATAGCTGAACAGCTGGAAGGGCGGAACGTGTCCATTTCACGAATCGCCTATGGTCTTCCTGTGGGCGGCAGCATCGAGTTTGCCGACAGGACGACGCTTCTTGCGTCCCTGGAGTCCCGGGTGATCATGAGAAGAAAGGAATGACGAAGATTTTATTCGGGGTGTTTGCTTATGAGTGTAAAGGGTCCTTTTTTTACAAAGCGAGGTGAGAATATGACAGAGGGTTTCGGGAAGATCGTGCAAATGATCTTCTCCGGTCTGCTGATTCTTCTTGGAGGCATGATAGGTGCACAGGCGGCCCAGTTTATCCTTCCCCTGGTTCCCGAGGCGTGGTTCTGTCCTGAAACGACCTGGCTTCCCATGTGGCTTCCGTGCAAGATTTTCGTTACTGTTATTTCCGTGGTTTTATTTGCTTTTATCGGCTTGATGCTTTCCCCATTGTTCTTGAAAATGCTGGCTCTGACAGGGGCTTTTTTTGAAACACACCTGAAAACGACGAGCTGGTCGGAGATAACCTCTGCGACAGTGGGCATGATCGTTGGACTTATCATTGCCAACCTGATCGCCCTGCCCTTTTCCGACCTGCCGTTCGGGAGCTACCTGGCAGTTGTGCTGAACGTTGTGCTCGGCTATCTTGGTGCCAGGATCCTGCTGAAAAGGCAGAGTGACTTCCGCAGTGTCCTTACCCCCATCCAGGGGCTCAGAGAGCGGATATCCATGATCAGGGGACCGAAGAGCGAGAACCACGGTGAAGAGGAGTCCGGTTATCCTGATGACAGTCATCCATGGTGCGCCGGCAAAAAAATACTCGACACCAGTGTGATAATCGACGGCAGGATCCTTGACGTGGCGCGCACAGGGTTCCTTGAGGGACTGGTCATTATCCCCAGGTTCGTGCTGCTGGAGCTCCAGGCGGTGGCGGACTCCACCGACCCGGCAAGAAGGACGAGGGGAAGAAGAGGGCTTGACGTGGTGAATGAGCTTCAGCGCCTGCAGGATCTTCAGATAGAGATTGCGGACATGACGCTGAAGACTCTGAAATCAGAGTCTGTGGACAGCGGGCTTGTTGCCCTTGCGGAAAACATAGGAGGGCAGATACTCACCACTGACTACAACCTCAACAAGATCGCCCAGATCCAGGGTATCCGCGTGCTGAACGTGAACGACCTGGCAAATGCACTGAAACCCATGCTTCTTCCCGGTGAAACGATCATCATAGATGTCATACGGGAGGGGAAGGAACCCCATCAGGGGGTGGGATATCTCGATGACGGGACTATGTTCGTGGTGGAGGACGGCGAGAACTACATAGGGAAACGCGTGGAGGTGGTTGTGACCTCCATGCTCCAGACCTCCGCCGGAAGGATGGTCTTCGGGAGGTTCAGGAGGGAAGTCCGTTCCTGATGAGACGGGTATCTCTCGTTGTGGTTGCCGCGGGCAGGGGGGAAAGGGCCGGCGGAGAGACGGCGAAACAGTACAGGAGCCTTTGCGGGCGCATGCTGTGGGAATGGAGTGCCCTGCTGGGGGAAAGGCTTTTCGGAAGAGAGCTGGTGGATGAGACCGTCCTGGTGGTCCCTCGGGGAGATGAAAACCTCTTCAGGGACAGGGTACGGCATTTCCGGTGTCCCTTCCTGATCACGGCGGGGGGGAAGGAACGGGGCGACTCTGTGCTGGAAGGTGTACGTGCGGCATCGGGTGACGTGGTGCTCGTACACGATGGAGCCCGACCGTTCGCCGGAGTGAGCCTGTGTGAGCGGATACTTAAAGCAGTAGACGGGGAGAGGGGGATCGTGCCCCTTCTCCCCGTTTCTGATGCCCTGAAAAGGGAGGATGCAGAGGGAAGATTCCAGCCCGTTTCACGGGAAGGGCTTTTTGCGGCCCAGACACCCCAGGGGTTTCCCAGAAAACTGCTCGAGGAGGCGATCCTGTTTGCCGGCAGCAGTATGAAGGATGAGGGGGAGGCCTGGGTAAAGGCCGGCCGGGAGCTCGGTGCGGTGGAAGGAGACAGGAGAAACATGAAGGTCACGTGGCCCGGTGATCTTGCCCTTGCGGAGTCCCAGTTCCGGATGATCAGCCGGACAGGAATAGGGTATGACATTCATCCCCTTGTGCCGGGCAGGCGGTTCGTCCTGGGAGGGGTCGCCGTTCCATCATTTCCCCTGGGCTTCCAGGGCCATTCCGACGGCGATCCGCTGACCCATGCCCTGAGCGACGCCATTCTCGGTGCGGCCGGGCTGGGAGATATCGGAACGCTCTATCCGGCATCAGACACGCGGTACAGGAATATCTCAAGCCTCCTGATCCTTGAGGACGTGTCGAAGAGGGCTGCCGGTGCGGGATGGAGACTTGAATGGGCCGATATGGTGGCTATCGTGCAGGAACCGCGCCTTGCGGGGTGTCTTGGGGCAATGAAAGAAGCCCTGGAAGGCGTACTTCCCGAAAATTGGAAAGGACGGCTTCACCTGAAAGTGAAGTCCGGTGAGGGGGAGGGAACAGTGGGCAGCTGCGGGGCCGTTGTCTGCCATGCGGCGGCAACAATGTCGCTTCCTTCATGGATGCTGGAGGAAGGGGATTAAGGGCCTTTTTTCCCAGAAACAGCCGTTTCTTTTCCGGGGAGGGTTGTGTAATCCGGGGGAAAAGCCTACAATTTCTCAAAGTCGTTTGCCCATCGTCAGGGTAAGGAGGTTCCGCAATGAAATTAGAGGAAAAATTTGTAGCCTACGAAGGGTTCACCTTCGACGACGTGCTTCTTGAACCAAGCTTCAGCGAGGTGCTGCCTTCAGATGTATACATCGGGACAAGTCTCGCCGGGGATATTTCGCTCAACATCCCCCTGTGCAGTTCCGCAATGGATACCGTGACCGAATCGCGACTGGCCATTGCCATAGCCAGGGAGGGCGGGATAGGGATAATCCACAGGAACATGTCGGTTGAGAAACAGGCGAGGGAAGTGGACGTGGTCAAGCGGTCAGAATCCGGTGTTATCGTGGACCCCTTTTATCTTCACCCCGAGGACCTGGTGAGCGAGGCCATCGGTCTCATGGAGCATTTTCACATTTCAGGGGTGCCTATCGTCGATGAAGGCAAAAAACTCGTGGGCATCATTACAAACCGTGACCTGCGTTTCGTCACGAACTTCGACCAGCCCATAAGCGCGGTAATGACCAAGGACCACCTCATCACGGCGTCGGAGGGGACGACCCTTCAGGATGCACAGTCCATCCTGATGAAGTACAAGGTGGAGAAGCTGCCCATCGTTGACCGGTACGGTATTCTGAAAGGACTTATCACCATCAAGGATATCCAGAAGGCAAAGGATTTCCCCAACGCGTCCAAGGACAAGGGAGGCAGGCTTCGTGTCGGTGCGGCTGTAGGTGTTGGGAGCGACACTGCAGAACGGGCAGCGGCTATCGTGAAAAGCGGCGTGGATGTAATCGTGGTGGACACCGCACACGGACACTCGAAAAAGGTGCTGGACAGCGTACGGATGCTGCGGAAAGAGTATCCTGAGATCGTGCTCGTGGGCGGAAATATAGCGACTGCCGATGCTGCGAACGCCCTCATCGACGCGGGGGCGGATGCTGTCAAGGTGGGCGTGGGTCCAGGGAGCATCTGTACAACGAGGATCATCGCCGGTATAGGGGTTCCGCAGCTGGCGGCCATCTATAACGTTGCCCAGGCAGCCCATGCCAGGGGGAAAACGGTGATCGCTGACGGCGGCATCCGCTACTCGGGAGATATCGTGAAGGCTATTGCCGCGGGGGCGGATTCGGTGATGATCGGTTCCCTGTTCGCGGGAACCGAAGAAAGCCCGGGAGAGCTGATCATCTACAGGGGCAGATCATACAAGAGCTACAGGGGAATGGGATCCCTGGGGGCAATGAAGGACGGATGCAGCAAGGACAGGTATTTCCAGGAGGGTGCGAGCGGAGACAAGCTCGTTCCTGAAGGGATCGAGGGGCTTGCAGCCCACAAAGGGGCGCTCTCGGGTGTGGTTTTCCAGCTTGCAGGAGGCCTGCGCTCAGGTATGGGGTACGTGGGGGCAAAAGACATCTCCGATCTGCAGAAGAAGGCACGATTCGTGAGAATCTCCGCTGCTTCCGTGAAAGAGAACCATCCCCATGACGTGGTCGTGACAAAGGAGGCCCCAAACTACTGGGTCGAGTAGATCCGTAGGAATAGCTGGTTTCACCCGGGATCGATCCAGAAGTTGTATATGTGCAGCAAAATATGCTATACTCCAGTGTGGTAGTTTGATCGGAGTATTCTCATCAAAGAGTGGGTTCCCCCACTCTTTGTTTTTTAATGCGGATGCGAGGAGAGATTTTTATGGGAGAAGGACAGGGAAAAAACAACTGGGAACCGCTCCGGCAGATCGTTGAAGGACTGGGCTACGAGTGCGCAGGCATCGTGCTCGCAAACGAGGAGAAACGGCAGATCCTGCGGGTTTTCATTGACTCGGTGGGAGGGATCGTCGTAAAGGACTGCGAGACGGTTTCGAGGGCAATGAACCGTTTCCTTGACGAGCACGAGGATTATATCAGGGGTCATTACTACCTGGAAGTCAGTTCTCCCGGCATTGAGCGGCCACTTTTCTCCCTTGAAGACTACAGAAGGTTCTGCGGAAAAAAGGTAAAGATCAAGACCAGGCAGGAAATCGGCGGCCAGAAGCGTTTTTCAGGAATCCTGGAGCACGTGGGCGGGGACGGAGAGATCCTGCTCCGGACGGAAACGGGGAAGGGTCCGGAGGAGATTGAAACGATCAGGATCCCTTTTGAATGGATAACAAAGGGAAACCTTGCCTTTGAAGAGAATAATAAAGAGAATAATAAAAGGAGGAATTCATAAATGCAGCTTGGGCGTGATTTCGTCCGCGCATTGGCCCAGATCACAAAAGAAAGGGGGCTTTCCCCCGAGGTGATCGCTTCGAGCCTGGAAGCGGCTCTTATTTCTGCGTATAAAAAGTACCAGGGCGGAAACCAGGACGTTGAGGTCCACATAGATTCGGAAAACGGGGACATCTCCATTTGCGAGGTGAAGCATGTGGTTGCCGAGGTGACCGCTCCTGATACGGAAATCTCTATCGAAGAAGCCCACTCGAAGGGTTTTGTGGACGTGGCTGAAGGAGACTATATCCGTATTGAGCGCAATCCGGAAAATTTCGGCCGAATTGCCGCACAGACAGCTCGGCAGGTGATCATCCAGAGGCTCAAGGATGCCGAACGCCAGATCATTTTCGAGGAATTCTCCGACAGGGTTGGAGATCTTGTCACGGGAGTAGTGTTCAAATCGGAGAACGACCAGGTGCTGATCCGGCTGAATGACCGTACTGAAGCGATCCTGCCCCGGGAAGAGCGCATCGTGGGCGAGACCTACATCCCGGGAGACCGCCTCAAGTTCTACCTGCTCGATGTGAGACAGACGACACGGGGGCCGAGGATCGTGGTATCGAGGACCCACCCGGGACTTCTGAGGAAACTGCTTGAACTCGAGGTGCCCGAGATACAGGAGGGCGTCATCGAGATCAAGAATATCGTCAGGGAAGCGGGTGCGCGTGCAAAAGTGGCTGTCCAGACCCTCGACATGAACGTCGACCCTGTTGGGGCGTGCGTGGGAAACAACGGTGCGAGGATAAAGTCGATCAGCAAGGAACTCTGCGGCGAAAAGGTGGACGTGATCATCTGGAGCAGCGACCCCCTGCAGTACGTACGTAATTCTCTTTCACCGGCCAAGATCGTGAAGATAGAGCCCATTCTTGAACAGGAGAAGGCAGTAACAGTGTTCGCACGTCCTGACCAGCTTTCGCTGGCTATCGGAAAGGCCGGTCAGAATGTTCGCCTGGCGGCGAGACTCACTGGGTGGAAGATCGACATTAATGCTCTTGAGCCGGAGAGGATGCCGACACTCCACGATATATTCCAGGATATTATCGACGAAGGCGAAACGAAGTAGCGGAGGGTGCCATGAAGCGGCAGAGGCCAAGGACCTGCGTCGGATGCAGGGAAGAATCACCCAGGCGTGAGATGGTCAGGATCGCCCGGAAACCGGATGGAGATGTCGTTATCGACCCTTCAGGGAGAGTGCCGGGCAGGGGGGCCTATGTCTGTGCGAGGGAGGAATGCGTACGGGAAGCCCGGAAAAGGGATGCCCTTTCCAGGGCTCTCAAGGTGCGTGTGCCTTCAGAGGTGTATGACGCCCTTCTGGAGATGATAATAGAGCGGTCAGGAGAGGCGGAGGGGTAATGAAAAACGGAAAAGAAGGTATCCTCTCCGTCTTCGGCATTGCACGGCGGGCGAATATCCTGAAAATAGGCCAGGATATAGTAAAATCTTCATTGGCCAGGGGAGAAGAGCTTCTGGTGGTTTTTGCTTCGGAGCCGGACTCGTCCTTTTACAGATCCCTCAGGAACGGGAGGTTAGCAGAAAAAAGTCAGATAATCGTTCTTCCGGATATTTCCGGGGAGGCGCTTTCGGCTGCTGTAGGATCAGGAAATGTGAAGGTTGTTGCTTTACCGTTACGCAGCGGCTTTGCACGTTCTATCTCGCAACTGCTTGCGGAAGGGGGAAAAGAATATGAGTAAACTCAGGGTTTATGAACTGGCAAAACTGCTAGGAAAAAGCAATAAGGAACTGCTGGATATACTGATTGATCTTGGTGTGGATGTCAAAAGCCATATGAGTTCAATCGATAACGATACCGCCCAGATCGTCGAGGAAAGCCTTGGGGCTTCTTCCTCAGAGAAAGGGAAAGGGACAAAGGAAGAGGCGCATAGCGTGATAAAAACAAAAACATTTGATGTTTCAGAAGGATCTACTGTAAAAGCGGTTGCCCAGCTTATCGGCATTACTCCGGCCGAGGCAGTGAAATGCCTTATCGGAGCCGGCCTTATGGTTCCCGCTGACAGCCCCGTGGACGAAAAAAGCCTTAAAGTTCTCGAGGAAGCGTACAACGTTGTCCTGACCATGATATGCGAAGAGGAAGGGGCCGGGGATGATGACGGGACATGCACCGTCATCAAGAGGGCGCAGTTTCACGGTGATCACATGGAACCCCGTCCCCCGATCGTTACTGTGATGGGACACGTGGACCACGGAAAGACGACCCTGCTTGATTTCATCAGAAAGACGAACATTACGGCCCGTGAAGCCGGGGGGATCACCCAGCATATCGGCGCGTCTACGGTGAAACACCAGGGAAAGGAGATCGTCTTCCTCGACACCCCGGGACACGAGGCGTTTACCTCCATGAGGGCCAGGGGCGCCCAGGCTACCGACATCGCCATCCTCGTGGTAGCTGCCGACGACGGTGTAATGCCCCAGACCCGGGAGGCCATCAACCACGCAAAAGCAGCCAGCGTGCCCATTATCGTTGCCATCAACAAGATAGACAAGCCTGCTGCGAAGCCTGAAAGGGTCAGGCAGCAGCTTTCCGACGCGGGGCTGGTGCCCGAGGAATGGGGCGGAACCACCATAATGGTGGAGGTTTCTGCGAAATCCGGCCAGGGCATGGACCAGCTGCTTGAGATGATCCTGCTCGTGGCGGAGATCGAGGAGCTGAAAGCCGACCCCACTGTGAAGCCGAGAGGTGTTGTCGTAGAGGCAAAGCTCGATAAGGGCAAGGGACCGGTCGCTACGGTCCTGGTTCAGGAAGGGACGCTCTGCAAGGGAGACATTCTTCTCTTTACAACCGCCTGCGGGAAAATACGGGCCATGCTCGATTCCGAGGGAAAGAACATAGATTGTGCCGGGCCGAGCACTCCCGTTGAAATATTGGGACTTGCGTCAGTTCCGCAGCCGGGTGAAGTCTTCACCGCGGTGGAAAACGAGCGGATAGCAAAAGATGCCATCAGCACCAGGGAGCAGGAGCAGAGAAATACCCAGCAGGGCAGCTCGAGAAGGCTCAGCCTGGAGGAACTGTATACCCAGCTCAAGGAGGGCGATGTGCCCCAGCTCAATCTTCTGCTTAAGTCTGACGTCCAGGGATCGAGCGAGGCTCTGGCGGCGTCCCTTGAGAAGATGGCAACGAACGAGGTGGGAATAAACATCATCCACAGGGGCGTCGGTAGGATCGCTGAATCTGACGTCATGCTGGCCTCGGCTTCCAATCCCGTTATTATAGGGTTTAACGTTCGCCCTGACGCAAACGCAAAGCGATTCGCAGAGTCCGAAGGCGTGCGATTAAGGCTTTACGACATAATCT
>Ga0172382_10003853_pt1 | contig 23506 bp, 25 predicted proteins | sample Leawel138RmetaG_FD_122245 | JGI IMG/M metagenome (GOLD analysis project Ga0172382, IMG submission 122245) | Leachate microbial communities from a municipal landfill in Southern Ontario, Canada - Leachate well 138R metaG | ecosystem: Engineered > Solid waste > Landfill > Unclassified | place... | reverse complement strand
GTTTCAATATCTACCCAAGCTCTGTTTGGAAGTTCAAATTTGGTAATGGTACATGGAGGAACAGTAGTTGTAGTGGTTGTGATAGTGCTTGAAGTAGTTGAAGAAGGTTTAGTTGAGGGAGGTTTAGTTGAATCAGAAGAAGAAACCCGACAGTCAGAGTTTGTTCTACAATTATTCCTGCAATAAGTGCTTGAATATCTTAATACACAAGTTGTTCCTCGGCATTGATAACAACTATAAGTATTTGTAGTTGCTGAAGGAGGTTTAGTTGAATCAGAAGAAGAAACCCGACAGTCAGAGTTTGTTCTACAATTATTCCTGCAAGGAGTATTAGAATGTCTTAATGAACAAACCATTCCTCGGCATTGATAACAACTATATGTATCCTCTGTTGGTGGAGGTAAAGAAGGAGCTTTGCAATGAGCCTGACATTCTGCCTTAGTACCATAACCAGAGCGCGACTTTACACAATTATATGTAGAAGTCAAACATGTCCATTCATCTCTATCTTTACGATGAGACGTATTACTATTATCTTCTTCTGGTACCCATGCCCCAGAAGCTTTTAAATCAGCATCATCTAGATCCTGTTGTTGTTCGGAGGTAGGACTTTCCGGTTTTAACACATAAGTCGTTCCACTTGGCCCTGTAAAACTGTCACCAATATTTGCGTTATCAGGTTCAGAACCAAAATCATCATAATCTACTTCATCCATATTATATGAATCTGCCTGCGCGTCACACAATGATGGAGAAATTATAAATACTAATAAAACAATAGCTAAGATAATATAATGTGTTTTGTTCATAAATTTTAATAAATATTAATTAATAATTTCAAAATTAATTGTTTTATCCATTTGCCAAATAAGAGAATAGTTATTTAACACTTCCATTATTTCTAAGAAGGACTTATTATGTAAACTTTCTATTATATTAGGCACTATTTGTTTTTCGGCATCAATAAAATATGTTTTAATGCTAATAGATTCTGAATTTGGAATAAAGCCAGCAAAAGTTTGAACACAATGTTCATCTATTAAATCAAATTGTTTACAATAAATATCCCCTTCTTCAAATTGTAATATGATAGGATTTATAGAATCAGCTAAAGAATATTCAAATTGAGTAGAAAATAAATCTAAAAAAGATGGATTAATAACACTACAGAAATAAACTGAATTTTCTGTTTCTAATAAAGATTTATTATTCTTTTGCAATACATCTTTAAAATCTACTGAAATCCCGGTATAAGTATTAGCATTAAATAAGCTCTTTTGCCTTAACAATGAAGATAAAGGCATATAAAATAATCCGTCTAAATTCGACAATTGATCATAATCATAGCCTTCAGGAACTGTCCGGAATTGTTCATTTAATAATAAATAAGGGTTTTGCGTTATAGAACAATAAAGTTCTTTTGTTTCTTGACCCTCTAGATCAATAACTCGTGATTCACAAAAACTAATAAAATATGAAAATTCTACAAAATTAGAAGGATAATTATTAGTAAAAGCAATCATTTCATTTTCTGCTATTTCGCTCTCTGTGCCTAATTCTAAATCCAAAGACTGTTCTTTATTCTCATTATAATAAGTAGCTCCACCATAAATAATTACTAACAAAAGGATTAAAGTTCCAAATATTATAATATGTTTTTTATTCATATATTTTGATTAATTAAAATAACTTTCTATCTTAATTTTAGTACTTTAATAAATATTGTCAAGCCGACAACCAGTAAATAATTACTTATGAAAAAAGAGGGTAATATTATACCCTCTTCATATTAATTAATGTATCTTTTCATCATTCTTCCAGGATAATCCAAATACCGATTGTGGTAATACCAACAACTTTTTCTTCATATTCTTTTTCTCCAGGTTCATGCTCATATTCTTTTAATATATATGTTATCCCTGAAGAACCTGTAAAAATAGCTCCGATTTCTATTGTGTCTGGTATTTCTGCCCAATCATTCCCATTAAATTCCGTATCCCCTATTGCTATAGCCAAAACTAGAGAACCGTCTTTCGTAGAAAAAATTGGTATATTACCTACTTCCTCTTTAGAAAATCCTATTTCTGTAGCTAATATTAATGAAATTACTATCATTAATATTATTAATGTTATTTTTTTCATTCTAACACACTCCTTTCCGTATTTTCATAAATTTTTTAATTTTTAAAAGTGCAACTCAATTATGTCCAAAACTACTCCTAATTATATCCCCTTATTTTAAATTTGTCAAGCCCATCTAGAGTTCTGTTATTTTATTAAAATTTCAATAATTACAAACAAAACATAAACTAAAAGCAAAATAATTGCTTCCTGTTGAGTAATTTTTCCATGCCTCCTGGCAAAAATATAAAAAGCAATAGCAGAAATAATCATAAAAGCTCTAGCAACAACAAAAGGAGTAAAATCAGGAATTACTATTGGGCAAATTAAAACAACAATACCCAAAACTAAAGTTGCCGGCATAATAACTGCTCCCATTAAGTTACCTAGAATCATCTCTGTTTCTCCAGCTTTAGCTGAAGCAACAGCAAAACGAATTTCTGGCAAAGCATTACCTAAGCCTACGATTAAAATCCCAATTATAGGTAAAGACAAATTAAAGCTTATCGCAAAGAACTGAGCACTTTTTACTATCCCTTCTGCGGCTAATAAAAGTAAAATTAAAGATAATAATATTTTTCCGATATCCTTAAAAAAAGACTTAAACTCTGTCATGATTTTAGGAATTTTTTCTTCTTGGTCTCCAGCAAAAACTTTAAACCTCTCTTTATTAAAAGCGAGCCATAAAACATAAAAAAAGAAAACCGAAAGCAAAATCACTCCATCAGCTCTACCTAAGACTCCATCCCATAATAAAAGCATAGGCAAAACAGCAACAAAAGCTGTAAAAAGAGCGCTTCTTTCCAAAATTTTACCGTCAGTAGGAATAGATCGTTTTCCAATTAAAACAGACAAAGCTACCGCCACTGTTAAAGCCACTAAATTATTACCAACAATATCTCCAAACGAAAGTTGAGGAATATTATGAATCGCAGAGCTAATACCTACAAAAAGATTTGGCACAGTACTTGCTAAAGCAACAATAAAAAAAGCAATTAAAAAACTCCTCCAATGCAAAAACTCACTTATTCTTTTAAGGCTATTAATAAGCCAATTTCCTGATAAATATAAAGTATAACAAGATGTTGCAAAAATTAAACAATAAAATAACAACATATAATAAAAAATTAATTAAAGATAAATTTTATTTTAAATATTTTTTTCCTTTTAATTCCTGAGGTAAATATTCTTGCTCTTCTTTGTAGTTATAATTAGGACTATATTTATATCCTTTGCCGTAATTCAAGTTTTTCATTAATTTTGTTGGAGCATTACGAATATGCAAAGGAACTGAAAGATTGCCATATTTTTTAATATCAGAAACGACTTTTTCATAAGCAACATACAAATCATTTGATTTCTTACATTTAGCCATATAGACAACCGCCTGAGCTAAAATAACGTTGCATTCTGGCATACCAATAAAATGACAGGCCTCATAAGCAGCTACTGCTTGATTTAAGGCCTGAGAATTAGCTAAACCAATATCCTCTGAAGCAAAACGAACTAGACGACGTGCAATATATAAAGGATCTTCCCCTGCTTCTAACATTCTAGCCAACCAATACAAGGCCGCATTAGCATCAGAACCTCTCATTGATTTATGAAGAGCAGAAATTATATTATAATGCTCTTCACCGTTTTTATCGTAAAATAAATTTGATTTTTGAAAAGCTTCCTTAATAATATCTGCCGTAATATTAGTTGACAAAGATACAGCATATTCAAGAGCACCTAAAGCAATCCTAGCATCACCATTACTCATTTCTGCAATAAGTTTAATTATTTTATCATTAATTTTTATTTTTAATGCTCCCAATCCTTTTTCTTTATCTTCAAGGGCTCTTTTAATAATTTTTAATAAATAAGGCTTTGCTAATTGTTTTAAAACAAAAACCCGACAACGAGAAAGTAAAGGACCAACGACTTCAAAACTTGGATTTTCTGTTGTTGCTCCAATAAGAATAATTGCTCCATTTTCTATATGCGGAAGTAAAGCATCTTGTTGAGATTTATTCCAACGATGAATCTCATCAATGAAAAGAATCGTTTTTATCCCTAATCTTTTATTAGCTTCTGCCTCTGCTAAAATAACTCTTAAATCTTTTAATCCACTTGAAACAGCACTAATTTGTTTAAATTCTGATTTAGTTTTTTTAGCAATGATATAAGCTAATGTAGTCTTCCCGCTTCCTGGCGGTCCCCAAAAAATCATTGAAGGCACTTTATCTTCTTCAATTGCTTGTCTTAATAATTTTCCCTTACCAACTAGATCATCTTGACCAAAAAAGTCGCTTAGAGACTCAGGCCTCATTCTATCAGCTAAAGGTTTATTTTTATCCATATATTCTTAGATTTTAATCACTTTATTATATCATAAAACTAAGGATATTTTATAAACAAAACACCCTTCTCAGAGTGTTTATTGTTTATAGGTCTTTTTTGTTATTCTTTAGTTTACAAATTATTTCTTTTTACTAAAAACAAAGATATAAATCATCTCTAAAACACCAACCGTATTTACAATCAACAAAGGAATAAACCACCACTTATGATCGTTTTTAGCAGCTTTCCAAAGAGCGACTCCTTTCCAAGGTAACGACCAAGCAATGATCAAGAGAATAAACCAGGGATTCATTATTAAAAACTCTGCTATTTCTTCTATCATATTTTTATTTTTTATTACTTTTTCTTTGACCTTTTTTATTTTTTATACCAAACTTATGGGTTTCTCCTTCTAAACGAGGCGGCCGACGCAATGGTGAATCTTTTATATTTTTTAATCTTTTATTTTTAATTCTTTTTTTCATATATTAAAGTTTATTATCTAAATTTTCCGAAACTGAAAAAATTTTATTAGTATGTCTAAAACCATTAATAATTCTTACTTTAGATTTTGGAACCTCAAAATATTCTGCTAAAACCTTAATTGCTTCCTTATTCGCCTGACCTTGCAATGGTTTAGATTTTACTTGTATCTCAAAATTATCTTTTGATTTTTTAATCAATTTTTGCTTCTTGGCATTAGAAAAAACCTTAACTTTAATTAACATTTTTATTTTCTAATTTCTTTCTTAAAGCTCTTTTAATTGCTATTTTCCTTCCAACAAAAATTCCGCAAAGGCCAATAAAAAGAAAAACCAAGTATTGAAATGTTTTTTCCATAAATAATTTATTTTCTCTTAAAAATTAATCTTAATTCTTCTTTAGCTTTTTCTAGGATTTTAATTTGTTTAGAATCTATTTTTTTACCTGCCCGATTGATATAAAAATTAAGCATTGACATTGCTGATTGAAAAGGAGAGCTCTTTCGTCTAGTACTTTTTTCAGCTGATTTTTTAAGGGATTGGGCTATTTTTTTAGGATCTTGCCAAGTAAAAACACCCCTTTCTAAATCCAAGGCATTACTTGTTGATGTTACTTTTTGAGCCCAATATTTTTTTGCGCTTCTTCCACTTCCCATTTAAACTTTATTTAAATTGGGTTTTAATTTTTTAAAGCTCTTCTTTTTGGAATTTTTCTTCTTGAGAAGCGTCTAATTTTCTTATTATCTTTACTAATTCAGCAACATGTTCTTTTTCATCGTCTCTGATATGAGCTAAAACTTTTTTTACTTCTTCATCATCAATTTCATCAATATGAACTTGATATAAGTTAATGGCATCTAATTCTCCAACTAAATCCTCTCTTAAAGCTATTAATGTTTTGTTATCCATATTTTAAATTAATTTTATTATTAACGACCTTTATGTTTCTAATTTTACTTGATTAATTATTTATGGTTGAAATAATTCTTCTGGCATAAATTCAACTTTTTCGACACCATCAAATTGTTTAGCAGTTTCTTCTATCTGAAACCATAAAATTCCTGCTCGACATGAACCACCAGAAGTTTTGTGCAAAGGATCTTCAAAAGTCAAAACTAGTGTTCCATCTGCTTTTAAATTAGCTCCGGAAAGAATCACCCCTTCAAGTGGAAATTCTGTTGTTATCCCTTCTGCTTCTTGTTCTGTGGATAAATTTTCTTTACCTCTCAGCAAAAGACTTATAACATCTGGAATTGATGTTTTATTAACAGAAATTTCTTTTTCAATAGCTACTAAACCATCTCGACTACACTTAATATTCCCTTGCTCATCCTTGTCTTGCTCTGGATTATAATAATAAAGCAAAACACTTTGAGTCGGTTCTATAAGTTTAACTGGAACTTCAAAAGTTTTTTGATTTTCAGCTAAGCCTGAGGGATTAGCACTCAAAAATCTTAAAACCCCAGATGAAGTTATCTGCCCATGAAAATCCAAATCTCCTTCAAAAGCAACAAAATCTTCTGTCATCCAATCATCTTTTGCTGTTAAAATAGCTGTACCTAATAATTCATTATCATTGTTATAAAGTTCTGCTGAAAACTGAGCTTCAAAATACCAAGGACCCTTAGCTTCACCAGTTATCTTTAAAGGAGTGCCTATTTCTTGATCTCTCTGAGGAGAAAAGACAAAAATACCTTTCTCTTCTCCTGGGCATAGTGCAAATTCACAATCAGGAGGTATTCTGCCAACAAAAGAACCATCTGGACATTCTTTAGCATCCATAGTACAAACTATATCTGCTTTTTCTTTATTAAGAAAATAATAGCCAGTCCCAAGTAAAATCAACCCTAAAATAAATATTATTATTAAAAGATAGGATTTATTCATGTTTTTTTATTTTTTAAAATTAATTACTTGTTCTCTAAAAGAATACCAAAATTATCTATAAATTTCAAAGGGTCAATACTTGCTCCATTTATCTTAATAGAAAGATGTAAATGTGGACCGTTTGACCAACCAGTATTTCCAGAAAAGCCAATTACTTCACCTCTGGACACCATTTCTCCTTCAAAAGTATTAAATTCAGATAAATGAAGGTATAAAGAATAAATACCTAACCCATGATCAATAATTACTGTCTTACCAAAAACTGTCAATTCATCAACGAAGACCACTTTACCATTATTAATAGCATAGATTGACGTACCCTCAGCTGCATCTAAGTCTACTCCTAAATGCTGAATCGTAACTCCATTATCTTTTCTAATATTACCAAAGGCACCAACATTTATTATTTTATCTAAAGGATAAACAAAAGATTCATTAAAATAAGCTTGTGGACTATAGCCTCTTGTAATTTCATAAATAATAACTCCATCTTCTGTAGAAATATTCTCTGATATATTCGAAGAAGTAAAACCTTTTTCTTCTAATTCTGGAGCTATTACTATTTTAGTAATATAAAAATCACTTTTTTCAACTTTTATTGTTTTTTCAACTATTAACTCGTCAGCAAGAAAAATTGATACAAGATAATCTCCGGGGATTTTTTTGGCATCTATTCCTACAAGAGCTACTTTTTTCCCTAATGTTTCAATTGGAAAAAAATCAAATAATTGATTATTAAATTTTCCAATAATTTTATCCTCTTTAGAAATATTTTCCGCAAAAATAATTAAGGTATCACCTTGCTTTAACTCAGTAGCAGAAAAGAAAAACAATGGTTCTACAATGCTCTCTTCAGATATTAAAGTTTCTTCTAGCGATTCAACTATTTCTTCCTTTACCAAAGTTTCGGAATTTAAAATTGTTTCTAAATATTTTTGCTCTTTTATACTAGCGTCCTGAGATGATAAATTTAAAATAAAAAAGAAGGTCCCTATCAAAAACAAAGAAATTATAAATATTAATATCTTTATTATATTATTTGAAAAAAAATTCATTCTTTAAATAAACAATATTTTTATTATTCACTTCAGTAATGATTAACATGCCAATTAATCTAATAATATTTTAATACACATTCATTGCTTTAACAATTGTTTCCCTTTTTCTGTAATAATAATTATTAGTATTATGTCTTTAATAAAAATTAAAATACTCCATTCTAATTTTGGAGTAACTAATTAATCTTTCTATTATTCTTCTTTCTAAATTAATAAAACTAGATAATTTCTTGTTTTAACGATAAATTTTATACAATTCAGTCGGGGCACTGGGACTCGAACCCAGAATCACACGCACCCCATGCGTGCATGTTGGCCATTACACTATGCCCCGAAAGTTTTAAAATTTAAAGCCTACTCTAAAATACCATCTAAATTAACATCATATAATATTGACTCCCCAACTAAAGAATATTGTATTAATTCTTCTGGTTTAAACCAAAGGGATATTTCCTTTTCTGCTTCCAAAGGAGTTCCTGATGCATGAACTAAATTCCTAACTGCTCGATCGTCAACATCAGCTACAGTACAAGAATCAAGTGTAAAATCCCCACGAATAGTGCCAACATTAGAAGCCAAAGGGTCTGTTCCTCCAGTAATTTTTTTTATTACCCCTACAGCATTCATTCCCTGCCAAACCATTGCCACTACTGGACCACAAGAAAGATATTTTTTTAATCTTTCTAAAATTACCTCTCCCATTTTTTCTGCTTCTTTGTATGGAGGCTCTAAATTTTTTACTTTATATGCTTGAATTGATTTTTCACCTGCATTAATTTTCCAATTAGGATCCACTGAATAATGTTTTTCTACCAAATCTTCTGTTGGTAAAACAAACTTTAAAGCTAATAATTTAAGCCCTGTTCTCTCATAGCGAGAGATAATTTCACCGATTAAACTACGCTGGATTCCATCAGGTTTAATTAAAACAAGAGCACATTCATTTTTAAAACTCATACGATAAAAACTCAAGTCAAAACTTGATAAATTATAATTTATAATTAAGAAATTGTTTTTGAGAGACGCTTGCGACAAGTTGAACAAACTAAAATCCTTTTTCCATCAGGCATCCTGAACCATTGTAAATTAGGTTTTTGATGATGACGAGAAACAGGATTATAAGCAGAGCGTACTTTTTTATAATGCGTTGCTTTTTGGTATGTTTTTCCGCAAATTGAACAAATTCGAGCCATATTTAAATAATTTTAATTGAATATAAGGAATAGTTAATAGAAGGTCCTGCCCGCAACTAAGGTCGAATCAGCTAATAGTCAAGTGGGTGCTCGCACCCTTATCCCAAGAGATAAAAGATATAAAACTCCCTTACTAAACAAAATGTCCTGACTCGTTCCTTAATCCGGCAAGACCTAGAGAGAATTATACCACAAACTTTTAGGAATTAAAAGTCTTCAAATGAAGTTCTTTAAGCTGCTTAGAATCTATTGTGGAAGGAGCTTCCATCATTAAATCTCTGCCATCACCTGTTTTTGGAAAAGCAATTACTTCTCTAATACTTGGTTCATTTTGAAGGATCATTATTATTCTATCTAAACCTAATGCAATACCTCCATGAGGAGGGACTCCATAACTAAAAGCTTTCAACAAATGACCAAATTTTGCAGAAATTTCTTCAGACTGATGACCTAATATTTCAAAAATAGCTTCTAGTAATTTAGGTTCTGAAATTCTTAATGAACCACCACCGACTTCATTACCATTTAAGACACAATCATATTGATCTGCCAAAGGAATACCAGGGTCTTTTTTAATTCTCTCTATTGTTTGAGAAATCGTTTCTCCTGATTCTAATTTAGGTCGTGTAAATGGATGATGAACTGCTCCCCATCGTTTTTCTTCTTTCTTCCATTCAAAAAGAGGAAAATCAACAACAAAAGCAAAAGCTAATTCATTTGGGTCCTTTTCTCCTTTGTCGTTTTCTTCTCTAAGATCAGGTCTATCAGAATTATATCTTTCCATTGCTTCTTGATAAGAAATTCTTGGAAAAGGAAATTCTTTAATCCTTTTATCTGGATAAATTTTTATTATCAATTCTTTAAAAAGATTTTCTATTAATTGTAAAATATCATTTTGAGTAGGAAAATCCATCTCTAAGTCTAGCTGAGTAAATTCAGGCTGCCTGTCTCCACGAGTATCTTCATCTCGAAAGCAACGAGCAATCTGAAAATATCTTTCAATGCCAGAAACCATTAAAAGTTGTTTATACTGTTGAGGGCTCTGAGGCAAAGCATAAAACTTACCTGCTTCTAAACGGGAAGGAACAACATAGTCTCTCGCTCCTTCTGGTGTAGATTTTGTTAAAATTGGTGTTTCTATTTCTATAAAATTATTATCTGAAAGAAAGTCTCTAATTAATTTAATTATTCTATGTCGATTTACTAAATTTTGATATAAGCGCTGGCGACGTAAATCTAAATATCTATATTTTAGACGCACTTCTTCATTAACAGATTCACTCTTATTAGATATATCAAAAGGCAAAGAATTAGCTTGACTAAAAATCTTTAAACCAGTTGCCTCAATTTCTATTTTTCCTGTAGCTATCTTTGGGTTTTGCATATTTTCAGGTCGAGGATTAACTTTTCCTTTAATCTCAATTACCCATTCTGAACGAAGCTTTCCAGCTAAATCATATATCTCTTCTTTATCAGGAGAAAAAACAACTTGAACTTTGTCTGTTTTATCCCTTAAATCAATAAAAATAATCTTCCCATGATCTCGACGAGAATCCACCCAACCATAAAGACTTATTTCTTTATTTAAATATTCTGGAGTTTTCTCTATCCAAATTCTAGACATAAACAAATATTTTAACTATTAATCTTAAATTATTGTATAATAAAAGGCTTATAAAAGCAACTATTCAATTTTAAAACGAATTGTTCCATCTAAATCAGTACGTAAAATTTCAGAACCTATCTTTTCTAAACGCTGAAGAGTGTCAGGGTGAGGGTGATTATAACTGTTATGACCAACCTCAATAACAGAAATATGAGGCATAAAAGACTCGAGAAATAGCTCAGAAGACGCATAGCGAGAACCATGATGAGCCACCTTTAAGGCCCGAAATTTATTATCTCTTGATAAAAAAGAAATTATTTCTTTTTCTTCAACGTCGCTAATGTCTCCAGTAAAAAGAAATTGGTTCTTTTCTAAGCATAAAGACAATACTAGACTAAATTTATTTGGATCTTCATTTAAGGAAACCATTGTTTTTGGATACAAAACAGATAAAATATCATTTTTTCCTAAATCAACTTTAACTCCGTTAAAACCTTTCAATATCAAAATATTTCTTTTTTCAAATTCTTGGAGTAATTTCTGATACTGAACATCAGAATAAAAAACATTATTAAGCATTACTGCTCTTATTTTATATTTATCCAATATTTCAAAAATACCATAAAAATGATCCTTATTAGGATGAGAAAGAATAAAAAGATCAATAGTTCTATCAAAAAAAGGCAAAGAATTATTCAATTCCCTAACAAGACTTGCATCAGGACCAGCATCAATTAAAATATTGCCCAAGTAAGTTTGAACTAATTCCGCATCTCCTTGACCAACATCAAGAAAATTCACTATCCCCCTACCAAGATAAAAATATTCAAAAATAATCCAATAAGTAAAAATATTTACACAAATCAAAATAATTAAAGAATATTTAAAATATTTATTCATAATAATTTAAATTAAATTTTATTCTTGCGTAAATAGATAAAAATAAAAATATAATATGGGATAATTACCCAACGAAAAATATCTGGAATGTAAATTTCTGCCCAAGATAAAGAAGAAAAAAAGGAGATTACTTTAAGAGCATAAGAAAGAATAAAATCAAGAAAAATGCTACAAAATAAACCAAAAGGGTAAAATAGAAAAGAAACAATAGCTGTTAACGCTCCACCACCAATTATTAGAGGAACCAAGGGAATAATCAAAATATTAGTAAAAGGAGCAACTAATGAAAAATTCTGGGTTTTAAATATTAACCAAGGAACAACTAAAACCAAAGCTGAAAAACAAGCAAGAACTGTCTGCTTAATAATTATCATTCCTTTAAGATTAAAAAAACTATGTTGCCAAAACGAAGATTGTTCCCATCTAGAATAGAAAAATAATATACCTGCTGTAGATAAAAAAGAAAGCTGAAAACCTAAATCCCAAAAGAGAAGAAAAGGATTAAACCAAACCATTATCAAGCAAGCTAAAAGCAAAGCATTTAAGGGATTATAAAGACGGTAACTAAAATGAGCTAAAACCAATAAAAAAGACATAATTGCAGCTCGAATAATTGATGATGTTAAACCAGCCATAAAAGCAAATCCTAATAAAAACAAACAAAGAAAAACAAAATTTAAAAGATTACCTAAACAAAAAAGAGCCAAGAGACTAGAAAACATTTTGGTAATAATTGAAAGATGAAGCCCAGAAGCAACAACAATATGAGATAAACCTGCTTTTTGAATTTCTTTTTCCAAAGAAATTGATAAATTATTTTTACCGCCAAAAATAATACTATTTAAAAGACTTACTTGAGGCTCAGAAATAATTTTCTGGAGAGCTCCAGTTATTTTATTTTTAAAAGATAGCGCAATTTTTTTTAAAGAAAATCTCCCAGAAGAGATAAACTCTATCTTGGGATAGCTTATTTTTCCAGAAATAATTATTGAACTATAAGAACGAAAATTTTCAAAGGGTTGAACCTTCCCCTTGATTCTTATTAAATCTCCATAATGATAAAGAGGGTATCTATCTGTATAAATAACTGTATTAGGAATAATAATCCTTTGGTAATTATCTTTTAAAATTGGTTCTGTAATAATAGAAGCCTCAACCTCAATTTTCTGCTCTTCTTTTATTGCTGTTTTATTTAATTGATCAAAAGAGTAAATATAGTGACTTTGCCCTATAAAAAAACTCAGCAAAATAAAAAATAAAAAAGCAGATCTTCGTTTGTAACAAAACCAAAAACAAATTAATAAAAAAATAAAAGTGCTTAAAAAAGAAAAGGAAATATGAAAAGGAAAATAATGAGAAAAAATTATTCCAATTAAAAAAGACGCCCCACATTGACGGAAAACTCTTGAAGAAGAGAGCGTCATATTTAACAAAGATTACATTCAAAAAAAGGTTTTATTCTTTTATTAAGATTCTACTTTTTACTCAGTTCAACTATATAAAATACATAGAGATAGAATGCAAAAAACAAATCTATTAATTATTTTCTTATTTACTTTAATCTTTTTTCTTTTTCCTTCTAAGAAAGGCGGGAATTTCAAATTCTTCTCTTTCCTTTTCTTCTTCTTCCTGTTTTTTTTCTTTTTCTTCTTGCTCTTGTTGTTCCTTATTAATTGGTACTTTAATTTCTAAAGGTAAGACTGAACTTAATTCCCTATATTCTTCTCCAAAGCCCCCAGCAATAACAGTAACCTTTATTTCTCCTTTATGAAGGTCATTATCAAAACTAGCTCCAAAAATTACTTGAGCATCCTTAGCTATTGATTGAGTGATTACTCTAGCAGCATTATGAATTTCTACTAAAGACATATCTTTTGTCCCTGCAACATTAAATAAAACTCGTTTAGCTCCCTCAATTGAAATATCTAATAAAGGAGAAGAAATTGCTAATTCAGCAGCTTTCTTTGCTCTATCTTGTCCTTTAAAAACTCCTATCCCCAATAAAGCACTACCTGCCTCTGTAAGAGTTGAACGAACATTAGCAAAATCTAAATTAATTAAGCCAGGATAAGCTATTAAATTAACCATTGCTTCAACTCCTTGCCTTAATATATCATCAACTTTACCAAAAGCATCTAAGATTGGTGTTTCTTCATCAATAATGTTAAAAATTCTATCATTAGGAATAGTTACCAGGGCATCAACTTCATTAAAAAGTTTTTGCCAGGCATCATCAGCTATATCTAGTCTTTTTTCCCCTTCAAAAGTAAAAGGCTTTGTTACCACTCCAATAACTAAAGCTCCTGCTTGTTTTGCTAAATTAGCAACAACAGGAGAAGCACCTGAACCAGTCCCTCCACCTAATCCGCAGGTAAGAAAAATCATATCTGCTCCCTGGACCGATTGATTAATTTCCTCAAGGCTTTCTTCTGCTGATTCTCTCCCTCGATTTGGATCCATTCCAGCACCTAGCCCTCGACAAATTTCTTTTCCTATTTGAATCTTTAAATCTGCTTTTGTGTGTTGCAATCCTTGAATATCTGTATTAAGAGCTATAAATTCAACTCCTTCAGTTCTCTTCTCTTTCATCCTAGCAATAACATTTCCACCAGCCCCTCCAACGCCTATTATCTTAACACAAATACTCTTATTAAGAGGTGACTTTTTTTCCTTTTGTTTTGCCTTTGGTTTTTTTTGAACTAAAAAAGCTTTCTTTTCTTTTTTTTTCGAACTTGTTTTCTTTCGAGGCTTTACTTTTTTTGTTTTTTTAATAGGATTATTCTTTTTAAGAATTTTCCTTGTATTTTTTTTCTTCATACTCACTAAATTAAATAGAAAATGAATTTTTAAAAAAATTGATCAATTTTTGCATTGCCCCTTCTCCTGAAGGCAAAGAGATTCCTGGTCTCTGGTTTTGAAATTTTAGAGATAAAAGACCTAAAGCAGGAACAAAACTAAGATCTGGAGAGTCCTTATACCAATCAATCTCTGGCTTCGCTACTCTAACAGGAAGATTGAGCCTTTCTTTTGCCAACTCTGTAATAAAAGGCATTTTTGCACCTCCTCCATAAATAACTATCCCACCAGGTAATTTTTCAAAACGATCTATTTCTTTTAATCTTTTTGCTACTAAATCAAATATCTCAGAAAGACGAGCTTCTATTATTTCAGCTAAAAATTTCTTACTCACCTTATCGCCTGATATATCTTCTTCATAATAAGAAGCCCAATCAATATTATCATTTTTTGCTACTTTTTTTCTAGAAGCTAATCCTTCATTAAGCTTTATTTTTTCTGCTATATCAACGCTTGTCTTTAAACCAACTGCAATATCATTAGTAATAGCATTCCCCCCGACAGGAAAAACTTTTAAATCAAGAATTTCATTATTTTCATAGACACAAAGACTAGTAGTACCAGCTCCTAAATCTAAAGCTAGAGCCCCTAAGTCTTTGTCTTGGGGAGTAAGAGCTATTTCAGCTCCAGCATAAGGAAGAACGAATTTAGGATTAAATTTTAAATTAACCATTTCCCCTAAACGATCAATAGAGCTAACAAAAGGAGTAAAGGCATCAATCAAAAGGCACTCTGTTTCTATCTTTAATCCTTTCATTCCTATTGGATTCTTTACTTTTGCCACTCCATCAACAATGTAGCTTCTCAAAGCAGTATCAATTAAGCTCCTATTAGAAGGAAGAGCAAAGGCTTCAGCTGCTTTATTTGCTCTTTGTATATCATCTTCACATATTTCTTGATCAGGACGAGAAACAACTGCTACTCCTTTAGAAAGACGAGTTTCCAGATGAGACCCTCCAACACCAGTTGCTGCTTCTTTAAAAACAACATTTTTAAGTGTTGACTCTATTTCCATCATTAGATTATCAAGCTCTTCAGTAGCTTCTTCTAAATTATTTATTACTCCTTCTTTGATCCCTCTTGATTTTCTACAAGTTGGCAAAACAATTTTCCAACCTTGATCATCAATTTTAGCAACCAATGCCTTGATGCTTGATGAACCTAAGTCTATGGCTAAAAAAGGAGATTTCATGTTATTTGTTATTAATAAATCTAAGAATTTTATTTTCTAAACGCTCCATCTTCTTACTATCTTTTTCTTTTTCATGAGTATATCCATAGAGATGAAGCAGACTATGAATTACTATTTTTGTATAGAAGGAAGGAAGTAAAATTTTAAATTCTCGAGCTTGGTTTTCTATTTTTTCAGGACAAAGAAAAATATCCCCAAGAACCTTTTCTTTTTCTTTAATTTTTACTGGAAAGCTTTGATGAAAAGGAAATGAAAGAACCGAAGCAACGATATTTTTATTGCGCCAATAATTATTAAGTCTTTTACTGTCTTGAGCATCAATAAAAATTAATGATAAATTTACTTTTTTCTTTTCACCCAAAACTACTAAGCTTTTCTCAACCAATTTCTGAAAAAATCTCTGGGAAGGAATTTCTTTCTTTACTAAATTATATATTAAAATTTCAGTTTTGGGAATCATTAACTTTAAAGGATACCTTTCTTTCTTTTTCTTTCTACTTCTTGAAGCACCTTTTTTTTATGAAGGGCTGAGGATTTCTCTGTTCTTTTATTAGGCTTAGAAACATAAGACTTTCTTTTCCGAGCTTCTAAAAGAATTCCACTTTTCTTTATTACCTTAAAAGTACGACTAAGAAAAGAATTTAAATTTTCACCCCTCCTTCTTTTTACTGTAATTGGCATAATTTATAAATAACTTTTAAAAATTAATTTTTTAGTTTTTTAATCTTTTTTTAACTTCTGAGACTATCTTCTCCCAGGGAATTAATTCTTGAAGACCTGAATTCATATCCTTTAAAATTATCATACCATCTAGAACCTCTTGTTGTCCAAGAATCAAAACATATTTTACCCCAAGACGATCAGCTATTTTTAATTGTGATTTTAAATTTTCTTTACCTAAATTTTCCCCTAGCAAAATCTTTTCTTTGCGAAATTGTTCTAAAATCTTAAAAGACATTTTTTGTGCCGCTTCTCCAATTTGAACTAAGAAAACTTTTGGAACAGTTGGTTTAAATTTTTTACCTTGCCGAACCATCTCTTGCATTAATCTTTCAACACCAAAAGCTACACCAACTGCTGGTTTTTTAATTCCTCCTATGGTTTCTGTTAGTTCATCATATCGACCTCCTCCACCTAAAGAGATCCTACCTGTTTCATTCTCTAAACAAAATTCAAAAACAGTTTTTGTGTAATAATCCAACCCTCGAACTAAGGTTTTATCTAAAATATATGGAATATTCAAATAATCAAGAAGTTCTAGAAGAGCTTTAAAATGATCGCGACATTCTGGACAAAGATAGTCTAAAATAGGAGGTGCTCCTTGTTTAACAAGAGAACACTTTTCATTTTTACAATCCAATACCCTCAAGGGATTTTCTTTTATCCTTCGACGACAATCAGAACAAATTTGTTTGTCTAGTTTTTTGTAATATTTTTTTAATTCTTTTATATAGAGAGGTCGACAATTTGGACAACCAATACTATTTATAAGCAAGAAAATATTTTTTTTAGAAAAACCTAAATTCTCTAAAAAAAGTTTTGAAAGAAGAATAATTTCTGCATCAGCAACTACATCTCCTCCTCCAATCATCTCTGCTCCTAATTGATAAAATTGACGATAACGTCCAGCTTGAGGTTTCTCATGACGGAAAAAAGGACCAAAATAATAAAATTTTACTGGCTGGGTTAAATTAAACATTCCTTTTTCTATATAAGATCTTACTATAGAAGCAGTTCCTTCTGGGCGTAAAGCTAATAATTCTTTATTTTCTTTTGCTTTCAAAATATACATTTCCTTTTCAATAACATCTGTTTTTTCACCTACTCCTTTTTCAAATAATTCTGCTTTTTCTAGAATAGGGGTTTCTATTCTTTGAAAATTATAAAATTCAAAAATCTTTTTAGCATTATTTAAGATTAAATCATAATAAAACCAATCTTTTGCTAAAACATCTTTCATTCCACGAAGAGTTTGAACTGTTTTTTTCCCTTTTTTAATTGAAAGTTTTTTATCTTTTTTTATTCCTTTTTTATAAACCATAAGCAACTATTTTTTGAAAAGGCCAAAGACGGAGCCAAACCCGACCTATTATTAAACTCTCTTCTACCGGACCCCAATTCCGAGAATCATAAGAAGCTACACGATTATCACCCAAGACAAAATATTGATTTTTATTAAGCGTTAGCTCAAGACTTCCAGCAGTATTAACGCCTTCTGGAAGAAAATCTTCCTGAAGAGAAAAAGATCCTCCTTCAGTATTGGTTATTGTTATTTGACCATTCTTAATTTCTATAGTTTCAAATGGTAAACCAATAACTCTTTTAATATAATATTGATCAAGATGATTAGGAGCTTTAAAAACGATTACCTCATATCTACTAGGATTACGAAAACGATAAGTTAATTCATCAATGATAAGATAGTCTTGTGTATTAAAATTTGGTTCCATGCTGCTTCCATGAACTATAAATGGTTGAATTAAAAAATATCTTATAGGAACAACTATAAGAATAGCAATGAATATCATTTCTAGATTTTCCCAAAAAATTTTTCGCCACATATCGAGTATAAATATCTTAAGGATAATACCACAATTGAACCATGAAAGCAAATATGGTAAATTAAATAAACATGAAATTTCCTCTTAAAAAAGCAGCTCTTGGAATAATTATCGTTAGCATAATTTTAGCGCTGTTTTTTTTATTCTTTAGTCAAATAGAATCAAAAGAATATCATTTTTCATCTAATTTTTTAGAAGGAGACTCTGCTAATAATTTACTAGAATCAAAAAACCCTCCTTTAAACATTCTTTTTTTAGGGATTGTCGGCGAAGAATCTCGAGGATCGTTTCTAACTGATAGCATTTTTGTTATTCATCTTGCTCCTGATGCTAAAAAAATTGCCATGATTTCTATCCCAAGAGATTTATGGATTCAAATACCAAATCTCTCTCAAGAAATGAAAATTAATAATCTTTATGCACTAGAAAATAAAGGCAGAACCTTTCTTAAGGCAACGGATTCTAATTTAATAAGTCAAAAGGCAGAAGAGATAACGGGACTCAAAATTGATCACACTGTAATTTTAGAATTAGAAGGATTCGGAAAATTAATAGATGCTATTGGTGGAATAGATATTTGGTTAGAACAAGATATTTTTGACCCTCAGCTAGTTAATCCTCATAATCCATCTGAAATTTTTCATCTAGCTGCTGGGTGGCGACACCTAGACGGAGATACAGCCATTAAGTTTGTTAGAACTCGTTATGCCCCTGAAGGAGATTTTAATAGAATGCAACACCAACAATTAATAATTGCCGCTTTAAAGGATAAATTAAGTAAATTAGCAGATATCTGGAACTTAATGACTTGGCTCAAAATATGGCAATCTCTTAATAACCACTTTATTGTTGATTTAGATTTTAATGCTCTTTGGCAAATTTTTAATCTTGTAAAAGATATTTCTGCTGATCAAATAGAATATATTAGAATTACTAATCGACCCCCTGACGAACTATTACAAACTACAACTTTTTTTGATCCCTCTTTTGAGCAAGATGTTTATGTTTTAATTCCTAAAAAAGGCTTTGAAGAATATCAAGAAATTCAAAATTACATAAAAGAAAAAATTTCTTTTTAATACACTATGACTTATCATAATACAAAAAATAATTCCATTTTGATCATTGGACTAGGAAATCCTGAACCATCTTATAAAAACAATCTTCATAATATTGGCTATCATTTTATTGATTATTTAGCAAATAAATGGCAAGGAAATGATTGGAAAGAAAATAAGAAATGCTTTGCCAATATTAGCTTAATTAATATTAATGATCAGAATATAATTTTAGCTAAATCCTTAATTTTTATGAACGAATCAGGAAAAGCTTTAAACTTACTTAAAAAATTTTATTCTTTAACTCTTCAAAATATTTATATTGCTCACGATGATACTGATATCAGTATAGGTAATTTTAAAATAAGTTATGGCCGAGGATCAGCTGGTCATAAAGGAATTGAATCTATTATTAAGCATCTACGATCAAAGAATTTTAATCGAATAAGAATCGGGGCTCGCTCTCCTTTCTTGAAAAATAAAAAAGCAGAGGAATTGGTTCTTAAAAATTTAAGCCCTCAAGAAAATCAAGCAATAAAAGATATTTTTCCTATAATAGAGGAACAATTAAAAAATATTTATTTTTGTAAAGATAAATAAAAAGACGAAAAACCAAAAGCGATAGAATACTTAAATACAAAACGCTTAAGGAAAGATAATTTAATAAAAAGAAAAACTCTGAATTAATTAAAATTAAAACTAAAAAAGAGAGCCAAAAATTTAAAAAAGAAATATTCAAGAAAAGAAAATACAAATAAGAAAAAAGCGTTAATCCTAACATATATATTAAAAAGCTAACGCCAAAAGAATAATTTAGGAAAAAATAAGAACCATAAGAAATTACTATCCAGCCTAAAAAAAGATAGTAAAAAATAATTGCTCGCCAGTATTTTGATTTTTCTGAAGAAGCAAAAGAAATTAATTTATTACCATTGCCCCGAAAGCTATGGTTTTTTATTTCATCTGAAAAACATCTTTTCCAAAAAAAGAATAAAAATAATAAAATGAAAATTACAGCCCACAATGGCTTAATAAAAGAATTTATAATATTAGCCTCTAAAAAACATAAAAAAATAAAATAAAAATTAACCCAAGACATTCCTAGAAGGGCTTTCCAAAGAAAAATTATTAATAAACCAATTAAAATAGCGTAAACAAAGCGCAAAGAAAAAATAACACTCCCCAAAAGAAAACTAGAGTAAATAAGAAAAAAACTAAATGCCTTAAGTTCTAAAGAAGAAAAAAAATTCTTTATCTTTGACATAAACTTAAGCTATCTTTTTTAAAACCAACTGAGATCTTTTTTCCTTCTTTTATCTCTCCAATAATAATTTCATCAGCTAGATGATCAAGAATCTCCTTCTCAATCAATCTTTTTAAAGGACGAGCTCCATAATCTGGACTAAATCCTTTTTGAGCTAAATATTTTTTAGCTTCTCGAGTTAATTGAATAAAAATCTTTTTATCAGACAACCGATGATTTATTTTTTCTATTTGTAAGTCTACTATCTTTTCTATATCGCGACTGCTTAATGAATTAAAGATAATAATTTCATCTATTCGATTAAGAAACTCTGGGCGAAATCTTTCTGTTAAAGATTCATGGATTTTCTCTTTTAATTCTTCCTTCTGCTGCTCTAATCTATTTTTCTTGTTCATAGTAAAACCTAAAGAAGCCATTTCGTGAATATATTCACCTCCTAAGTTAGAAGTCATAATAATAATCGTATTCTTAAAATTAATTGCTCTTCCTTTACCATCAGTTAAACGACCATTATCTAGTATTTGCAAAAGAATATTAAACACTTCTGGATGCGCTTTTTCTATCTCATCAAATAAAATCAAACTATATGGTCTATGTTTTACTGCTTCGGTTAATTGACCACCGGTTTCATAGCCAACATATCCAGGAGGCGAGCCAATCAAGCGAGCAACACTGTGTTTTTCCATATACTCTGACATATCAACTCTAATCATTGCTTTTTCATTAGAGAACATAAATTCTGCTAAAGCTCTAGCAAGCTCTGTTTTCCCTACTCCAGTTGGACCTAGAAACATAAATGATCCAATTGGTCTTTCTTCTTCTGAAATACCAGCTCTAGCCCTTTTAATTGCTCTACTTATTGCATGAACAGCTTCTTCTTGACCAACAACTCTTTTTGTTAACTCCTTTTCTATTCGCATTAATTTTTTGCTTTCTTCCTCTAGCATTCTTGCCACTGGAACCCCTGTCCAATTAGACACCACTCTAGCAATATCTTCAGCCATTACTTCTTCCTTTAAAAACCTTTCTTTCTCAGGCATTTTTTCTAATTCTCTTTCTTTCGCTTTAAGCATTTTTTTTAATTGAGGAATTTTTCCATAATTAATCTCTGCTACCTTATCTAATTGGCCTGCTTTTTCATACTCTTGAGATTCTTTATATAATTGTTCAATGTTTTTCTTTATCTTTCCTACTTCAGTAAACACCTCTTTTTCTTTCTGCCATCTAAGATTAAGCACTTTGAATTTTTTCTTTAATGCTTTCAATTCATTTTCTAACTTTTTATTTTGATAATTCTTTTTCTTTTTTCCATTGTCCCTTTTTATTGCTTGCTGCTCTAGCTCTAAAGATTTTATTTTATTTTTCAAATCACTAATCAGCAAAGGAATACTACCAATCTCTAAGCTTAAGACTGAAGCAGCTTCATCTATTAAATCAATTGCTTTGTCTGGTAAAAAACGTGAAGTAATATAACGACTCGATAACTGAACTGCTGTTACGATAGCTTCCTCAGAAATTTTTAAACCATGATGAGTTTCATATCTAGATTTTAATCCTCTTAAAATTTCTATTGCTTCTTCAAAAGACGGTTCTTCTACAGAAATCGGCTGAAAACGACGCTCTAAAGCAGAATCTTTTTCAATATATTCTCTAAAGTCTTTAAAAGTAGCCGCTCCTATCGCTCTTAGCTCCCCTCTGGCTAAAGCTGGCTTTAATAAATTTGAAGCATCAATTGCCCCTTCAGCTGCCCCAGCTCCAACTAAAGTATGAACCTCATCAATGAATATAATAATATCTCCAGCTTTTTTAATTTCTTTTAATAAATTCTTTAATCTTTCTTCAAATTCTCCACGAAAACGAGTACCAGCTATTAAAGCTCCTAAATCTAAAGAAATAATTCTTTTATTGACTAGGCTCTCAGGAACTTCACTAGAAGAAATTCGCTGAGCCAACCCTTCAACAATAGCTGTTTTTCCAACTCCTGCTTCTCCAATTAAAATTGGATTATTTTTAGTACGCCGAGATAAAATTTGCATTACTCGCCTTAATTCTTCTTCTCTACCAATAACTGGATCAAGCTTATTCTCTTCAGCTAGTTGAGTTAAATCTTGAGTATATTTTTCTATTGCTGTTCCTGCTTCTTGAAATTCATCAACTATTTTTTCTCCTTTGGTATATTGATTAAGAGCTTCTAGAAAATTATCTTTTTTAATATTGTATTTATTAATTAATTCTTGGGTGGAATTTTTAGTTGCTAGAATTCCATAAAATAAATATTCAGGTGAGATATATTCATTCTTGTCTTCAATAGCTTTTTTTGCTGCTACTTCTACCATTTGCATCATTTCTTGAGAAAGATACATTTGACCAAAACCACTACCAACATTAAAGATTCTTGGTAATTTTATAATCTCCTCTAATGTTTCCTTGAGAAGGCTACCAACATCAACATCCATTATTTGTTCTAATATCTCTCTTACTCCAGAGCCACTTTCATCTAATAAGACATATAAAAGATGAAGAGCGCGCATCTCTCCTTGATTTCTTTCTAAAGCCATCTGTTGAGCTTTTTCTATTGCCGACTGAGCTTTTGAAGTGAATCTTCCTAAAGACATTTTCTTAAATAATTAGTTTAATAAAGTTTTCCGAAATTAATCCATTAAATGCTCCCCTAAAACAACCTCCTTAGTAAAAGTTTGATCATCTCGTAATATTTTTAAGACAATTGTGTCTCCGATATTATATTGCCTAATTAAAGTTGCTAAATGATTATTTTGATCTATCTTTTGATTATCAAATTCTAAAATTATATCTCCTTCTTGAAGCCCTGCTTGCCAAGCAGCTGAGCCTTCTTCTACTGCTGGTTCATCATTTTCTCCTTTTAATAACAAAGCTCCATAATTAACTGATAAACTTCTTTCTTCTTGAATTGCTGAATTTATTAGAACATATCTTATTCCTAAATAAGGAATTTTAATTTCTCCTGTTTCTATTACTTGTTCT
>Ga0172382_10003852_pt1 | contig 23512 bp, 23 predicted proteins | sample Leawel138RmetaG_FD_122245 | JGI IMG/M metagenome (GOLD analysis project Ga0172382, IMG submission 122245) | Leachate microbial communities from a municipal landfill in Southern Ontario, Canada - Leachate well 138R metaG | ecosystem: Engineered > Solid waste > Landfill > Unclassified | place... | reverse complement strand
ATCAGCCGCCGCAGGCGGCTTTCATACGAGGCCCGCAAGGGCCGAGATCATCGGTCATCCAGAGCGGGGAATCGCGGCGAGGGCGCCATGGGGAGGTTGAGCGTTTGGCGTGGCGCATGACGGATGACCTCGCTGGACGCTGGACGCCGGACGGCCAACGGTCTTCGGAGGCCAGCCCCCTGGCCGATAGGGAGGTTGAGCGTTGCGCGAACGCCAAACGCTGGACGCAATCCGCTCAACCTCTTTTCATCATCAGCCGCCGCAGGCGGCTTTCATCCAGGGCCCGCAAGGGCCGAGGTCATCCGTCATGCGCCCGATGTTGCCGGGCAATACCCCGTGCGAGCGGCGCCTCGCCGCGATGGGTCGGGCTATCCCTGCCGCAGCCGCGCCACCGCATCCCGCAACGCATGCACCGCCGCGTCCACCTCGGCCTCGGTGGTGAACCGGCCCAGCGACAGCCGCAGCGACGCGCTGGCCTGCTCGTCGCTCAGGCCCAGCGCGCGCAGCACGTGGCTGGGCTTCGGATCGGCCGAATCGCAGGCCGACCCCGTCGATACCGCCACGTCCGGCATGGCGAGCATGAGCGCTTCACCATCCACGCCGTCAAAGCGCAGGTTGATGTTCTGCGGCACGCGCTGCGTTGCGTCGCCGTTCAGATACCAGCCCGGCACGCCCTGCAGACCATCGAGCAGCCGCCGGCGCAGTGCATGCGCGCGCGCTTCGTCCGCGTCCATCTCGGCCGCGGCGATGCGAAACGCCTCGCCCATGCCCACGATCTGGTGCGTGGCCAGCGTGCCGGAGCGCATGCCGCGCTCGTGCCCGCCGCCGTGCATCTGCGCGTGCAGGTGCACGCGCTGGCGCCGGCTCACGTAAAGCGCGCCCATGCCCTTGGGTCCGTGCGTCTTGTGCGCGGTCAGGCTCATCAGGTCCACGGGCAGCTCGTGCACGCGGATCGGCACCTTGCCCGTGGCCTGCGCCGCATCGACATGAAAGAGCACGCCCTGCCTGCGGCAGATCGCGCCCAGTGCCGCCACGTCCTGGATGACGCCGATCTCGTTGTTGACCAGCATCACGCTGGCCATCACCGTATCCGGGCGCAGGGCGTCCGTGAACGCCTCGGCATCAAGCAGGCCCTCGGCGTCCACGCCCAGGATCGTCACCTCCAGGCCCTGGCGCTCCAGTTCCGCCACCGTATCCAGGACCGCCTTGTGCTCGGTTGCCACCGTCACGATGTGCCGGCCACGCTTCTGATAATGCGCGGCACCGCCCAGCAGCGCCAGGTTGTTGCTCTCGGTGGCGCCTGAAGTCCAGATGATCTCCTGGCTGTCGGCGCCGATCAGCGCCGCCACCTGTGCACGTGCCTTCTCCACCGCGCGCGCGGCGTCCCAGCCCCAGCGGTGCGTGGTACTGGCCGGGTTGCCATAATGCGCGCCCAGCCAGGGCATCATGGCGTCCACGACACGCGGGTCCACGCGCGTCGTTGCCGCGTTGTCCAGGTAGATGGGAAAAGCTGCCGCCTGCGCCATGCCGGCAAGTGTAGGCCCTCGCGCGTTCCCACGCCAGCAGCGGGGCGACCCGGGCCGGGACCGGTGCCTGCCTCGCGCTGCTCCAGCCACGCGCGAGCGCATGACGGATGATCTCGGCCCTGGCAGGCCTTGTATGAAAGCCGCCTGCGGCGGCTGATGAAGGTTTGGCGTCCAGCGTCCAGCGTCCAGCGTGAACCCACCACGCTCAACGCTCAACGCTCAACCTGTCCGGATGACCGATGATCCCGGCCCTTGCGGGCCTCGTATGAAAGCCGCCTGCGGCGGCTGATGAAGGTTTGGCGTCCAGCGTCCAGCGTGAACCCACCACGCTCAACGCTCAACGCTCAACGCTCAACGCTCAACGCTCAACGCTCAACGCTCAACGTGAATCATGGCGGCGCAGCCGCAGTCATTGCCGCCGCGCAGCGGCGAGATCATCTGTCATACGGAAGGCCGACCAAGCGTGCCGCTCACAAATAATTTTGCGGGTCGCCCTTGAAAACAACCGGGGCGTCCTTCATCTTGGCACTCGTTGCCGGCGAGTGCTGACAAAGCACCCGCCGTGGACACCGGAGGCCATGCCGGCGGCGCCTGTCTGCCTGTGAGGCTTCCAAGCATTCATCGTTCATCAACTTAGTACCAGGAGTCATCCATGAAACTGCGTCCGCTCGCTGATCGCGTGATCGTAAAGCGCCTCGACAATGAGACCAAAACAGCCGGAGGCATCGTCATCCCCGAGAGCGCGGCCGAAAAGCCCGACCAGGGTGAGGTCCTTGCCGTTGGCCCTGGCCGCCGTGACGAAGACGGAGACCGCATCAAGCCCGACGTCAAGGTGGGTGACCGCGTGCTCTTTGGCAAGTACAGCGGCCAGACCGTGAAGGTCGACGACGACGAGCTGCTCGTCATGAAGGAAGACGACCTGTTTGCCATCGTCGAGCAGTGATTCCCCGGGTGCAGGCGCAGGGCGCGATATGCGCGGCGCATGACCACCCTTGTTTTTTGATTCAAGATTTGACCGGCCGCCTCACGCTGAACACGAGACGCCCGGTCCACAACGGAGATTTTTCAAATGGCAGCAAAAGATGTAGTTTTTGGCGGTGAAGCCCGCGCGCGCCTGGTCGAGGGCGTGAATATCCTGGCCAACGCGGTGAAGGTGACCCTGGGCCCCAAGGGCCGCAACGTCGTGCTCGAGCGCAGCTTTGGCTCGCCCACGGTAACCAAGGACGGGGTCTCGGTCGCCAAGGAAATCGAGCTCAAGGACAAGCTGCAGAACATGGGCGCGCAACTGGTCAAGGAAGTGGCTTCCAAGACCAGCGACGATGCCGGTGATGGCACCACGACCGCCACCGTGCTGGCGCAGGCCATCGTTGACGAGGGCATGAAGCACGTGGCCGCCGGCATGAGCCCCATGGAGCTCAAGCGCGGCATAGACAAGGCCGTCTCGGCGCTGGTTGAGCAGCTGCAAAATGCCAGCCGCGCCACCACCACCAGCAAGGAAATTGCCCAGGTCGGCGCCATCTCGGCCAACGCGGACGAGTCCGTTGGCAAGATCATTGCCGACGCCATGGACAAGGTCGGCAAGGAAGGCGTCATCACCGTCGAGGACGGCAAGAGCCTGGAAAACGAGCTGGACGTGGTCGAGGGCATGCAGTTTGACCGCGGCTACCTCTCGCCCTACTTCATCAACGACGGCGACAAGCAGGTGGCCAACCTGGAAGACCCGTACGTGCTGCTGTTCGACAAGAAGATCAGCAACATCCGGGACCTGCTGCCCACGCTGGAAGCGGTGGCCAAGGCCAGCCGCCCGCTGCTCATCATCGCCGAAGACGTCGACGGTGAAGCACTGGCCACGCTGGTGGTCAACACCATCCGCGGCATCCTGAAGGTCGTCGCGGTCAAGGCGCCCGGTTTTGGCGACCGCCGCAAGGCCATGCTGGAAGACATTGCCATCCTCACCGGCGGCAAGGTCATTTCCGAGGAAGTCGGCCTGACGCTGGAAAAGGTCGAGCTGTCTGATCTGGGCCAGGCCAAGACGGTCGAGGTGGGCAAGGAAAACACCACCATCATCGACGGTGCCGGCAGCAGCGAGGACATCGAGGCGCGCATCAAGCAGATCCGCGTGCAGATCGAGGAAGCCACCAGCGACTACGACCGCGAGAAACTGCAGGAGCGCGTGGCCAAGCTGGCTGGCGGCGTGGCCGTCATCAAGGTGGGTGCCGCGACCGAGGTTGAGATGAAGGAGAAGAAGGCCCGTGTCGAGGACGCGCTGCACGCCACGCGTGCCGCCGTCGAGGAAGGCATCGTGGCTGGCGGTGGCGTTGCGCTGCTGCGTGCCCGTCAGTCCGCTGGCGAGATCAAGGGCGTCAACGTGGACCAGGACGCCGGCATCAAGATCGTGCTGCGCGCCGTGGAACAGCCGCTGCGTGAAATCGCCCGCAACGCGGGTGACGAAGCCTCGGTGGTGGTCAACAAGGTGCTTGGCGGCAAGGACGACTACGGCTACGACGCGGCCACCGGCAAGTACGGCCAGCTCATCGAGCTGGGCATCCTGGACCCGACCAAGGTGACCCGCACCGCGCTGCAGAATGCGGCTTCGATTGCCGGCCTGCTGCTGACCACCGAGTGCATGATCGCCGAAACACCCAAGGAAGACGACGCCGCCGGCGCCGCTGCCATGGGGGGCATGGGCGGCATGGGTGGCATGGGCGGCATGGGCATGTAAGCAGCCGCTCCGGACCAGGCAGGCGCAGCAACTGCGCCTGCCCACCCGCAGACCGCAAAGCCGTCGGCCATCATCAGGCCGGCGGCTTTTTTCATGGCGGGGGCGCCGTCTGCACTCGGGCGCCAGGCTGCCGCGCGCCGCGTCAGCGGGAGCCGGCCGGCAGCAACCGGATGAGCTCGCCATCTGCTGCATCCGTGAGCACGTACAGCAGGCCATCGGGCCCCTGGCGCACGTCACGGACGCGCTGGCCACGCTCGGCCAGCAGCTTGTGTTCGGCCACGACCTGCCCGTTCGCCATCTCGATGCGGTCCAGGTAGCCGAACTTGAGCGAGCCGACAAACAGGTTGCCCCGCCAGTCGGCGCCGTAGCGGCTGCTGGTCAGGAAGGCCATCCCGGACGGCGCGATCGAAGGCGTCCAATGATGCCAGGGCTGCTCCAGCCCCGGCTTGGCGGTCAGCCCCTCGGCAACCGGACTGCCGTCGTAGTTCACCCCGTAGCTGATCACCGGCCAGCCATAGTTGCGGCCTGGCGCCAGGCGGTTGATCTCGTCGCCGCCGCGCGGGCCGTGCTCGTGCATCCAGAACGTCCCGTCCGGCGCCAGCGCCAGGCCCTGGCCATTGCGATGCCCCAGCGTCCAGATCTCCGGCAGGGCGTCTGCCTGTCCGGCAAACGGGTTGTCAGCCGGCACGCTGCCGTCCTTGCCGACACGCACGACCTTGCCCAGGTGATTGTCCAGCGCCTGCGCGCCCCAGCGCTCTGAAAACCGCTCGCCAAGCGTGAGCAGCAGCGTCCCGTCGGGTTGACCCTGCAACTGGTATTCGGCAATGCGGCAGCCAAAATGCAGGCGGCCGGCCACCCGGGGCTGCTGCCGGAAGATGACTTGCACGTCTTGCAGCTCCCGCTCGTTTTGCGCCAGCTGCGCCCGCGCCAGCGCCGTGCTGTTCCTTCCGCTGCCGTCGGGCTCGGAAAAGCAAAAGTACAGCGTCCTGTTGCTGGCGAAATCCGCGTCCAGGATCAGGTCCAGCAGGCCACCCTGCCCGCCGGCGGCCACGTCGGGCAGCCCGTGCAGCGGCGCGCTGCGCCGGCCCCCGGCGTCGATGAGGCGCAAGTGCCCCGGCCGCTCGGTCACCAGGAAGCGGCCGTCCGGCAGGAAGGCCACCGCCCACGGATGCACGAGGCCGTCTGCAACCACCTCCGGAACCACCTGCTGCGCGCCGGCGCGCGCTGGCGCCAGCGCCAGCAGGCCGCAAGCAAGCACAAGGGACAGGCAACGCATGAACATGCCCGCATTGTCGGCATGAAATCCATGGCAAGTCAAACGGATGCCCGAACAACGCCCGGATTGCCGCTTTCGTCCCGCCGCACCGGTCGCGCACCCGTGCCGATTCAGGCCAGCGAGCCAGCGCAAGCGCCAAAAGGGTCGGCGCTGGCAAAGAGTCTAGAATACAAAAGCTTGTGCACAACGAGGACGCACCAGCCACCATACGGCAGACAATACGTACGGCACAGCCTCCGGCTGGTGCGGTTGACCGGCCAGCCTTCGCAATCCCAGCATACCGTGTACCTTGGGGCGCAGAGCGTGCCGCGCTGCCGTAGACCAAAAACCTTTTCTGAGGGGGACATTTTTGTGAACAAGACCGAGCTGATAGCGCACATCGCTGAAAATGCCGAAATCTCAAAGGCTGCCGCCGCCCGCGCACTGGATGCCACGCTGTCGGGCGTGACCCAGACGCTGCGCAAGGGCGATTCCGTCTCGCTGGTCGGGTTTGGCACCTTCGTCGTCACCAAGCGCGCCGCGCGCACCGGACGCAACCCGCAAACCGGCGACAAGATCAAGATCAAGGCGGCCAAGGTGCCCAAGTTCCGGCCGGGCAAGGCGCTCAGGGAAGCGGTCAACTGACTCGGTAACGGCAGATGGGCTGCAGGCGCCGGCAGCTCCTGCGATAATGGCAGACTTGCCGCAGGCGGTAACCACACCGGCCCGCGGCGCATCGGCCCACCTGCAGCGGCAACCGGGCCGGTCCATCCAGCACCGGTGGGGTGCTTAGCTCAGCTGGTAGAGCGGCGCCCTTACAAGGCGTAGGTCGGCGGTTCGATCCCGTCAGCACCCACCACCACCACCCCTGATCTGAAGGCGACCCGGATTCGCCTTTTTTGTGTTTTCAGCGACGCAATTCATACGAGCCGATCATGTTCAACCTCCACAGCCGCTTGATGAAATTTGTCGGGCTGACCCTGTTGTTCCTGGCCAGCGCCGGCTTCGTCCTGCTGGGCATGGGCAACCTGCAATTTGGCAGCCGCGACCAGACCGTGGCCGAGGTCGATGGCCAGGACATTACGCAAACGGAATGGGACAACGCGCACAGCATGGCCATAGACCGCGCGCGCGATGCCAATCCCCAGCTTGGGCTGAACCTGCTGGACTCCCCGTTCCTGCGGTACCAGTCGCTGCAGGACCTGGTGCGTGACCGCGTGCTGCGCGCTGCGGCGCAGAACGAGCACCTGCTGGTCAGCGACAACCGGCTCATTGCCGCGCTGCAGCAGGACCCCACCATCGAAGCGCTGCGCGATGAAAACGGCCAGCTTGACATGGACGAGTACAGCCGCCTCTTGTCGGTTCAAGGCATGACGCCGGAGAGCTACGAGGCCGGCTTGCGGATGGACCTCTCGCGCCGCCAGGTGCTGGGTGGCATCGTCGACTCCGAGGTGGTCAGCGCAGCGCAGGCCGACGCCACCATGGCGCTGGCGCTGCAGCAGCGCGAGATACGTGTCGTGCACTTTGATGCCGCCGATTACGCGGCCCGGCTGGACCCCGACGAGGACGAGCTCAAGGCCTGGTACGAAGCGCATCTGGACCGCTACCAGGCGCCCGAGAGCGTCGACATCCAGTACATCGTGCTGGACCTGGACAGCATCAAGCGCAACATCCACGTCAGCGAACAGAAGCTGCGCGACTACTACGAACAAAACGCAGACATGCTGGCGGCGCCCGAGCAGCGGCGTGCAAGCCACATCCTGGTGGCCGTGGGCGCCGGCGCCAGCAACGCCGAGCGCGAGAAGGCCAAGGCCCGCGCCGAGCAGCTGCTGGCGCAGGTGCGGGCAGCGCCCGACACCTTTGCCGAAGTGGCCAGGGAGGATTCGGACGACGAATTCAGCGCGCAGCAAGGCGGAGACCTGGGATTCTTTGAACGCGACAAGGGCATGGATGAAGACATCGCCAAGGCCGCGTTCGCGCTGCAGGACAAGGGCGACATCAGCGACCTCGTGAGCACGGATTTTGGCTACCACATCGTCCAGCTCACCGACATCAAGCGCGCCGACAAGCCGTCTTTCGACGCCGTTCGCGCCCGGCTGGAGGAGCAGCTGCGAACGCAGCAGGCGCAGGCCGAGTTCAGCGAAATGGCCGATGAATTCACAAACGGCGTCTACGAGCAGCCCGACAGCCTGGAGCCGGTTGCGCAAAAGCTGGGCCTGGACATACAGACCGCCGAGGGGGTCACGCGCACGCCGGCGCCCGATGCCAGCGGCGCGCTGGCCAATCCGCGCTTTCTCAAGGCGCTGTTCAGCGCCGATGCGCTGAAGAACAGGAACAACACCGAAGCGATCGAGACCGGCGCCAACCAGCTGGCTTCGGGGCGCGTGACCGCTTACTCGGCCGCGCATGCCCGCAGCTACGAGGAAGTGGCGGACGACGTGCGGGCGGCATTCGTCGCCGAACACGGTGCAAGGCAGGCGCGCGAGGCCGGTGAGCAGCAATACCAGGCGTGGCAGAAGGCGCCGGACAGCGCCACCGACTTGCCCGATCCCATCACCGTCTCGCGGGTCGAGCCGCAAGGTGAGCCGCCGGCGTTGGTCGAGGCCGTGCTGCGCGCCGACCCGGACAAGCTGCCTGTCTTTGTGGGCGTGGACCTGGGCGATGCCGGTTATGCCGTGGCGCGCGTCGATAAAGTCCTGCCCCCGGAACAGCAGGATGCGCAGGAGCAGGCGCTGCTGCGCGCGCGCTACGCGCAGCTCTGGTCCATGGCAGAGGCCAGCGCCTACTACGACTTCCTCAGATCGCGTTACAAGGCCAGGATTCTGGTGCCGCTGCCCACGGCGGATGCCTTGCCGGGTGACGCGGGCCCGGCGCCCGGCAGCCCGTAACGATTCCCGACACACCCAGCGGCATGACAGATGATCTCGGCCCTTGCGGGCCTTGGATGAAAGCCGCCTGCGGCGGCTGATGATGAAAAGAGGTTGAGCGTAGTGCCTCCAGCGTTTGGCGTTCGCGCAACGCTCAGCCACCCCATCGGCCAGGGGGCTGGCCTCCGAAGACCGTTGGCCGTCCGGCGTCCAGCGTCCAGCGAGGTCATCCGTCATGTGCCACGCCAAACGCTCAACCTCCCCATGGCGCCCTCGTCGCGATTCCCCGTCGGATGACCGATGATCTCGGCCCTGGCGTGCCTTGGATGAAAGCCGCCTGCGGCGGCTGATGAAGGTTTTGCGTCAAGCGTTCAGCGTTCAGCGTGTGCCCGCCACGCTCAACGCTCAACCTCTTCAAACGCTCAACCTCCCCATCATGGCGGCGCAGCCGCAGTCATTGCCGCCGCGCAGCGGCGCGGTCATCCGTCATCCACGGGGCTGGCGGTGCGTGCCCATCAGGGTCTCACATGTGATCGATCATGACCTGGCCAAAGCCGGAGCAGCTCACGCGCGTTGCGCCGTCCATCAGCCGCTCAAAATCATAGGTCACGTGCTTGCTCAGGATGGACCGGCCCATCGCGTCTATGATCTTGTCGGCCGCCTCGACCCAGCCCATGTGACGCAGCATCATCTCGGCGCTGAGGATGAGCGAGCCGGGGTTGACGTAGTCCTTGCCGGCGTACTTGGGCGCGGTGCCGTGCGTGGCCTCGAAGCAGGCCACCGAATCGGACAGGTTGGCCCCCGGCGCAATGCCGATTCCGCCCACCTGCGCCGCCAGCGCGTCGCTGATGTAGTCGCCGTTGAGGTTGAGCGTGGCGATCACCGAATATTCTTCCGGGCGCAGCAGGATCTGCTGCAGGAACGCATCGGCAATCGCGTCCTTGACGACGATGGGGTTGCCGCTCTTGGGGTTCTTGAACTGGCACCAGGGACCGCCATCGAGCAGCTCGGCGCCAAACTCGCGCTGCGCCAGCGCGTAGCCCCAGTCGCGGAACCCGCCTTCGGTGTACTTCATGATGTTGCCCTTGTGCACCAGGGTCACGCTGGGCTTGTCGTTGTCTATGGCGTACTGGATGGCCTTGCGCACCAGCCGCTCGGTCCCCTCCACGGACACCGGCTTGATGCCTATGCCCGAGGTCTCCGGGAAGCGGATCTTGGTCACACCCATGTCCCGGATGAGAAAATCAATGACCTTCCTGGCCTGTGCGCTCTGGGCCTCCCATTCGATGCCGGCATAGATGTCCTCGCTGTTCTCGCGGAAGATCACCATGTCGACCTTGCCGGGCTCCTTCACCGGGCTGGGCACGCCGTCGAAGTAGCGCACCGGGCGCAGGCAGACATACAGGTCCAGCTCCTGGCGCAGCTGCACGTTGAGCGAGCGGATGCCGCCGCCCACCGGCGTCGTCAGCGGCCCCTTGATCGAGACCACGTATTCCTTGAGCGCAGCCAGCGTCTCGTCGCCCAGCCACACGTCCGGGCCATAGACGCGGGTGGATTTTTCACCGGCATACACTTCCATCCAGTGAATCCTGCGCTTGCCGCCGTAGGCTTTTTGCACGGCCGCGTCGACCACGTTGATCATGACTGGCGTAATATCCTGCCCGGTGCCGTCGCCCTCGATGTAGGGAATGATGGGCTCATCGGGTACGTTCAGCGATGCATCGGCGTTGACCGTGATTTTTTCACCGCTGGCGGGAATCTTGACGTGCTCACTCATGAAATGTCTTCTCCAGTTGTGGTCCGTGTTGCGCCGGCCAGGCAGTCCTGGCGCCGACGCCCTGCATCCGCTGCGGATGCGCTCTCCTAGTGTATACGCTCGCACCCCGAGCACAGCAGCCCGTGCCGGCGTGCCAGGTCCATTTCACTGACACCATGAAACCATCCTTGAAGCAGGTCACGATGGCCCGCCTGCTGGCCGGCATGCTCGCGCTGGCGCTCACGCTGCTGCCCGCGCAGGCGCAGGTCGGCGCTGCCCAACCCGGCCCGCAGCTCACGCTGCCCAGGATCAGCCTGCGGGTGGGTTTGCACCAGCTTGACGTCCAGGTGGCGCGCCGGCCACAGGAGCGCCAGATCGGGCTCATGTACAGGCGCGAGCTGCCCGAGCACGAGGGCATGCTGTTTGTTTTCAACGCGCCCGCCGTGCAGTGCTTCTGGATGAAGAACACGCTGGTCCCGCTCACCGCCGCGTTCATCGCCGACGACGGCACCATCGTCAACCTGGCCGACATGGAGCCGGAGAGCACGGACAGCCACTGTTCCACAGAACCCGTGCGCTACGTGCTCGAGGCCAACCAGGGCTGGTTTGCAGCCAGGCACATAGCCGCGGGGCGGAAGGTGGGCGGCCTGCCCGCTTCTCCCCCCTGATGCGCGCCGCGCCCAGTGCGGCGCCCACCCGGGCGGCCGCTGCCGGCGAACACCTGAACCGCGCTTGCTTCAGGTACGCACCCGGTCAAACAGCTGCGCCAGCGCCTTGAACGGCAGCATGGCCGATCCATGGCGGGACGGGATGTCCTGTGCAAAGGAGAAGAAGGTCAGCTCGGGCCAGTCGCAGGAGTCGGATTCGCCCTTGAGGATGGCCTGCATCTGCGCGCCGACGCGGCGCACCGTTGCCGCGTCCAGCTCGCTGCGGCGGGCGATGACGATGGCCGTGCTGGCCTGCCCCAGCGCGCAGGCGCGGACGCGCCAGCCCAGCTGCTGCACCCGGCCGCCTGCGATGACCGCGTCCAGCGTCAGCTCGCTGCCGCAGACGGGGCTGCGCACGCGCACCGTCTCGACTCCCGGGCCCTCGAGACGGCGATCCTGCCGCACCACGCGCGCGTACGCCTTGAGCTGCCGGTACAGCTCCTCGATCATCGATTCATGCGAAAGTGCTTGCAAGATCCTGCCCGCTGGCTTGCTCAAAGCACCCCAAGCATAGCGCGTTCGCGCGCAAAAGAAAAGCCGCCCGGCGGGCGGCTCGTGCTTGCATGGTGCGGGCATCAGCCAAAGTTCTTGGCAGCAAAGTCCCAGTTGATGAGCTTGTCAAGCACGGTATCTACAAAGGTGCCGCGCGCGTTGCGGTAGTCGATGTAGTAGGCATGCTCCCAGACGTCCACCGTGAGCAGCGCGGTATCGGACGTGGTCAGCAGGTTGGCTGCGTTGCTGGTGTTGACGATGTCCACGCTGCCGTCGCCCTTCTTGGCCAGCCAGGTCCAGCCGCTGCCAAAGTTGGCGCCGGCACTGGCTGCAAAAGCCTTCTTGAACTCGGCCACCGAGCCCCATTTCTTGTTGATGGCCTCCAGCAGCGCACCGCTGGGCTCGCCACCGCCACCCGGCTTCATGCTGTGCCAGAAAAAGGTGTGATTCCAGACCTGGGCAGCCTGGTTGTAGATGCCGCCGCTGGCTTTCTTGATGATGTCTTCCAGCGACATGTCCGCGTACTCGCTGCCCTTTTGCAGCTCATTGAGCTTGTTGACATACGCCTGATGGTGCTTGCCGTAGTGGTATTCCATGGTCTCCTTGCTGATCACGGGGGCCAGCGCGTCCATGGCATAGGGGAGTTCGGGCAATTTGCGTTCCATGGTTTTTCGTCCTTTCTCTTTTCTCAAACCGGGAATTCACAGCGCCCGTCAGCCTGGCCGACGGCAATCGGCCGGCAACGCAGGCGCTGGAACGTCTCCATTGTAGGAACTCAGCGCAGGTCACGTGCTGTAACGGTCACGTGCAGTCGCCCATCGGCCAGGCGGGCGCTCAAGCGGTCGCCGGTGGCTGCGTCCTGCGCCCGCGTCACGGGCTGTCCGGCCACGTCTTCCAGCCAGGCATAGCCGCGCTGCAGGACCAGTTGCGGATCGAGCAACGCCAGGCGCAGCGCGGCGCGATCCAGCCGCTGCGCCTGCATGCGCATGGCCTGCGCCACGGTCTGGAGCAGGCGCTCGCGCATGCGCAGCAGCGCGGCATCGGCCTGCGCGAGGGCGGGCGGCAGCGCCCGCTGCATGCGTTGGGCCGCAGCATCAAGCTGCGCGCGCCGTTCGCGAAGCAAGGCGCGGCCGCCCAGGCGCAGCTGCTCGCTGGCGCGCGCCAGGCGCAGCTGCTCGCCAGCCACGAATTCCGACGGCCGTCCCAGCCGCTGCGCCAGCCCGTCCATGCGCTGCGCCTCGCCGTCGAGCCGATGCTGCACAAGCTGCACCAGCCGCGCGTGGACGGCAGCCAGCGTCTCCAGGTGCTGCTGGCGCGGGCTGCAAACCAGCTCGGCTGCCGCCGTCGGCGTGGGCGCCCGCACATCGGCAACAAAATCGGCAATCGTGAAGTCGGTCTCGTGCCCCACGCCGGCCACGACAGGGACCGGACTGGCCGCGATCACCCGCGCCAGCTGCTCGTCATTGAACGCCCACAGATCCTCGATGGAGCCGCCGCCACGGGCCAGCACGATCACGTCCACGGGCCGGGCCGGGTCGGCCGCCTGCGCGTACAGCCGCTGCAGCGCTTCCTGCAGCCGCAGCGGCGCGAGCTCGCCCTGCACCGCGGCCGGCGCCACGTAAACCGGGACGTGCGGCGCACGCCGCGCCAGCGTCGTCAGGATGTCGTGCAGCGCCGCGGCCTGCGCCGACGTGACCACGCCGACGCCGCGCGGAAACGCCGGCAGCACCCGCTTTCTTTCGGCATCAAAGAGGCCTTCCGCCTGCAACCGGTCCTTGAGCCGCAGGAACGCCTCGAACAGCGCCCCCTGCCCCGCGCGCAGCAGCGACTCGACCACCAGCTGCAGGTCGCCGCGCGCCTCGTACACGGCCAGGCGGCCCCGCGCCTCGACCTGGTCGCCATCCCGCGGCATGAAATCAAGCAGGCTGGCGCTGCGGCGAAACAGCGCGCAACGCAGCTGTCCGCTCGCGTCCTTGATCGCAAAATAGCAGTGCCCGCTGCCGGCCTGCCTGAACCCGGTCACTTCGCCGCGAACAGCCACCGGGTTGAACCGCGCCGCCACCGCGTCGCCCAGCGCGCGCAGCAGCGCGCCGACCGGCCAGACCGGCGGCGCCATGGGTGTCACGCCCGAGCTGTCTTGAAATACATCAACTTGCACGCGATTTCGTCCCGACATTGCAGCGCACAAGCCCGGCGCCCCCGATCGCAGGTCCCAGCCGCGCACACGGCGGCCGCGCTTGCGGCCTGCGGCGCCGCGTGGCGCGCCCAGTACTCCACAACCCGCTGCGGGCCCGGCCAGCGGGCCGCGAATGGGGCGCAAAGCCTGTTGACTTGGCACATATCATTGTTTTTCAACAAGTTCCCGTCGCCTGAAAATTGAACAATCCAGCAAACAATGCATGAATGCTGACCCCGGCGCGCGCTCCGGCCCGGTTGTCCACAAAGTTATCCACACAAACCGTGCACGACTTGGGCTGGCCCGACCGGCGCCCGGCCCCGCACGGGCTTGATGGATAATCGGCCGTGCATGCCCCTGGCTCACGAGCCAGCGCGCCACCCGCGGCGCGCGGAAAATCCGTCGGAGATAGTCCTTGCTCTCGATCATACAAGCTGCCGGCTGGCCGATCTGGCCGCTGGTCCTGTGCTCCATCCTGGCGCTGGCGTTCATCGTCGAGCGCTTCATCTCGCTGCGGCGGTCGCGCATTTATTCCCGGGGCCTGGTCGATGAAGCCATCCGCGTTTCCGCAACCGCGGTGCCCGGCCCTGAAGTCATCGCGCAGCTGGAGCAATACAACCTGCTGGGGCAAATCCTGGCCGCCGGCTGGCGTACGGTCCACGCCAAGCCCAACTGCAGCATCGACGAGATGCGCGCCAACGTGGAAGCAGCCGGCCGCGCCGCGGCGCACCAGATGCAGCGCTACCTGCCGGCGCTGGGCAGCATCGCGTCCGGCGCGCCGCTGCTGGGCCTGTTTGGCACGGTCATTGGCATGATAGAGATCTTCGGCTCGCAAGCGCCCGCCGGCGCGCTCACCGGTGGCAACCCGGCCGAACTGGCACACGGCATCTCGGTGGCGCTGTACAACACCGCGTTCGGCCTCATCATCGCTATCCCGACGCTGTTTTTCTGGCAGTATTTCCGCGCCCGCGTCAGCGGCTACGTGATCGAGCTGGAAACCGACGCCGAACGCTTTGCGCGTCACCTGGAAACGCTGTGCCCGGTCCGGGGGAGGACCTGAGCGGTGAAATTCAGCGCAACCACCGAGGAAGAGCCGAAGATCGACCTGGTGCCGTTCATAGACGTGCTGCTCGTGATCCTGATCTTTCTCATGCTGACCACCACCTACAGCAGGTACACCGAACTGGAGCTCACGCTGCCCGTTGCCAGCGAGGATGCCAGCGAGCCGGACGAGCCCAGGCAGGTCACGGTCACGGTCAGCCGGGATGGCCGCTACGCCGTGGACGCGCACGCGCTGCAAAGCCACAGCGCCGAGGCGGTATCGGACGCGTTGCGCAGCGCCGGCGCCACGCCCGAGACGCGGCTGATCATCAGCGCCGATGCCGCCAGCGCGCACCAGTCGGTGGTCACGGTCATGGACGCGGCCAGGCGCGTCGGCCTGACGCAGATCACGTTCCTGGCGCAAACCGGCAGCCTCTGAGGGCGCACGTGCAGCCCCGCCAGCACGCGACCGCGCAGGACACGCTGCGCGCGGCCTGGCAAAAGCGCGGGCTGCTGGCCCGGACGCTGCTGCCGCTGGCCTGGCTCCATGCGGCCCTGGCCGGCCTGCACCGCGGACTGTACCGCCTGCGCTGGCTGCGTCAGCATCAGCTTCCGGTGCCGGTCGTCGTCATCGGCAACGTGGTTGCCGGCGGCGCGGGCAAGACACCCACCGCGCTGGCGGTCGTCCGGCATCTCGGAGACCGGGGCTGGCGCCCCGGCGTCCTCTCGCGTGGCTATGGCCGCCGCGACCACGGCGTGCACCTGGTCAGTGTGCATTCGGACCCGCTCACGGTTGGCGACGAGCCCCTGCTGCTGCACCGCAAGAGCGGCGTTCCGGTGGCCGTCGCCGCGCAGCGCAGCCGCGCCGGGCAGGCGCTGCTGGCCGCGCACCCCGACGTCGACGTGCTGGTCTGCGACGACGGCCTGCAGCACCTGGCGCTGGCGCGCGACCTGGAAATCTGCGTCTTTGACCAGCGCGGCACCGGCAACGGCTGGCTGCTGCCGGCCGGGCCGCTGCGCGAGCGCTGGCCACGTGCCGTGGACCTGGTGCTGCTGACCGAGCCGCTGGCCCGGCCCCTGCCCCGCGGCGACGCCGGCCCCGTCTCCATCCACCAGGCCAGCCGGCAGCTCGCGCCGTATGCCTGCAACGCCCGCGGGCAGCGTGTGGCGCTGGGTGAGCTGAACGACCAGGCCGTCACGGCGGTGGCCGCGATCGCCCGGCCCGAGGCTTTCTTTGCCATGCTGCAGGAATCCGGCCTTGCGCTGGCGCAAGCCATCGCCCTGCCCGACCACTTTGACTTTGTCCGGGAAGAAGACTGGATGCGCAGCGCCGACGTGCTGGTCTGCACGGAAAAAGACGCGGTCAAGCTGCGCCGCCACCGCCCGGACGCGCTGGCGGTGCCACTGCAGCTGCAGGTGCCGCCATCGTTTTTTGCCGAACTGGACCGGCGGCTCGCACAAGTCACGCGTGCCGGCTGACAGTACACTGATTCCGTTGCCCCACCGCTGCCGGCCATCGCCTCATGCCGTCCTTGTACGCCCAACCCGCCCAGCCCCACCGATGAAAGCCTGGTTTTTTCTTGCCCTGGCCGTTGCCGCCGAAGTTGCCGCCACCAGCGCGCTGAAGGCAAGCGACGGGTTCAGCCGGCTGCAGCCCTCGCTCATCGTCGTGCTGGGCTACGGCGTCGCGTTCTACCTGCTGGCGCTGACGCTGCGCAGCATTCCGGTGGGGATTGCATACGCGATCTGGTCGGGACTGGGCACCGTGCTCATTGCCTTGGCGGGCTGGTGGCTGTATGGTCAGCGGCTGGACGCGGCCGCGCTGGCCGGAATCGCGCTCATCATTGCCGGCGTGCTCGTCATGAATCTTTTTTCAAGCGCCACGCCGCGCTGACCCACCGCAAACGCCCACGAGCCATGGATACCAAACTGCTGTCGCTGCTGGTCTGCCCGGTCACCAAGGGTCCGCTGGACTACGACCGGGACAGGCAGGAACTGATTTCCCGGTCCGCGCGCCTGGCGTACCCCATCCGGGACGACATTCCCATCATGCTGGAGAGCGAGGCGCGCACGCTGTCCGACGCCGAGCTGGACGCGCTGCCGCCGCGCACGCCGCTGGTCTGAGCCGGGCCCATGGCCTTTGTGGTCCTCATCCCGGCGCGGCTGGCGTCCACGCGCCTGCCGGGCAAGGCGCTGGCCGACCTGGCGGGCAAGCCCATGATCGTGCGCGTGGCCGAGCAGGCGGCGCGCTCGGGCGCCAGCCGGGTCTGCGTGGCCACCGATGCGCAGGAAATTGTCTCGGCCTGCGCGGCGCACGGCGTTGCCGCGCTCATGACCCGCGCCGACCACGCCAGCGGCACCGACCGTCTGGCCGAGGCCGCCCGGCAGTTGCAGCTGGACGAGAACGCCATCGTCGTCAACGTCCAGGGCGACGAACCGCTGGTCGAACCGGCGCTGATCGCCGCCGTGGCCGGACTGCTTGCTGCCCGGCCCACGCTGCCCATGGCCACGGCCGCACACGCCATCACGCAGCAGGCGGACTTCGTCAACCCCAACGTGGTCAAGGTCGTGACCGACGCGCAGGGCTGCGCGCTGCTCTTTTCGCGCGCGCCGCTGCCCTGGTGGCGCGACGGTGCCACGGGCAGCCGTGCCAGGCTGCCGCAGGCGCCGCAGGCGCTGCGCCACATCGGCATCTATGCCTACCGCGCCGGTTTCCTGCAAGCATTTGCGCAGCTGCCGCCCTGCGCACTGGAGCAATGCGAGGGGCTGGAACAACTGCGCGCCTTGTGGCACGGGCACCGCATTGCCGTACACTTGGCTGCGCAGGCACCGGGCCCCGGCGTGGACACCGCAGCCGACCTTGAGCGGGTTCGTGCTGTCCTTGGCCGCCAACCCGGGCCGGTGCGCAAGACGTGAACACGCTGCGCGCAGCGTGACGCCACGGCATTTTCTGGGGACGACATGAGACTGATTCTTCTGGGCCCGCCCGGCGCGGGCAAAGGGACGCAGGCCACCTTCATTTGCCAAGAATACGGCATCGCACAAATCTCCACCGGCGACATGCTGCGTGCCGCGGTCAAGGCCGGCACCGAGCTGGGGCGGCAGGCCGAGAGCATCATGGAATCCGGCGCGCTGGTCAGCGACGAGATCATCATCGCGCTGGTGCAGGACCGCATCCGGCAGGACGACTGTGCCAACGGTTTCCTGCTCGACGGCTTCCCGCGCACCATTCCCCAGGCCGACGCGCTGCGAGCCGCCGGCGTGCCGCTGGATTACGTGCTTGAAATCCAGGTGCCCTTCGACGCCATCGTCGAGCGCATGAGCGGCAGGCGCAGCCATCCGGCTTCGGGCCGCACGTACCACGTCAAGTTCAATCCGCCCCGGGTGCCCGGACAGGACGACGTCACCGGCGAGCCGCTGATCCAGCGCGACGACGACCGGGAAGACACCGTGCGCAAGCGGCTGGCGGTCTACCGCGAGCAAACCGAGCCGCTGACCCGCTACTACCAGCAATGGCAGGCCACCGAGCCGGCCAACGCGCCGCGGTACGTTGCCATCGATGGCGTCGGCAGCGTCGAGGAAATCAGGGCGCGCGCGCTGGCGGCGCTGCAAGGCCACTGACGCAGGCAGGCGGCCGCTGGCGGTTCCCGCGGCCGCCTGCCCGCTCGTGGGTATCGCTTCGGGCGAGGTTTGCCAACAGCGTTGCCGGCGCCTGCCGAGGTCGGACCCCCTCGGACAGGACGGGCAAGCTGCAGGTTATACTGTTCAAAGCACCAGTTGTCGATAAATACAGGTGGATCCCCAAGCCCATGACTGCCGAACTTCCCAAGCTCACGCCGCGCCAGCGCCAGGTATTGCAGTTGATAGAGCGCGCCATCCGCCGCAACGGCGCGCCGCCCACCCGGGCCGAGATCGCCGCGGAGCTGGGATTCAAGTCGGCCAACGCCGCCGAAGAACACCTGCGTGCGCTGGCACGCAAGGGCGCCATTGACCTGCTCAGCGGCACCGCGCGCGGGATCCGGCTCAAGGGCCCCACGCGCGCGCGCTTTCCGCTGCGCGCAGACACGCGCGCGCTGCCGGGAATGGAGCAGCTCATCCTGCCGCTGGTGGGCCGCGTGGCGGCGGGCTCGCCCATCCTGGCCGAGGAGCACATCACGGGAACGTACACCGTGGCGCGCGCGCTGTTCAGCCGGCGCCCCGACTACCTGCTGCTGGTGCGCGGCATGTCCATGCAGGGCATTGGTATCATGGACGGCGACTTGCTGGCGGTACACCGGACCAGCGACGTGCGCAACGGCCAGATCGTCGTGGCACGTCTGGATGACGAGGTGACGGTCAAGCGCCTGGAGCAGCGGCGCGGCCAGGTCACGCTGCGCGCGGAAAACCCGGACTTTGCCGACATCACCGTCGCCGCTGGCGAATCGCTGGTGATAGAGGGCCTTGCCGTCGGGCTGATCCGGCCCGACCTGGCGGGGCGCGTCGACGCGCACGACGCAGCACAGCCGTAGGCCGCCGCCCGCCCGCCGGCAACCCGGCGCGGCTGCGCCAGTGGCGCATCATGAGGAAGAGCAGACACGCATGGCCATCGTCATTCTGGACGACTATCAGGACGCAGTGCGCAAGCTGGCGTGTGCCAGCCAGCTGGATCCCTACCCCGCCAAGGTCCACACGCACAGCGTCCGCGGCGTGGGCCGGCTGGCCATGCGCCTGCGCGATGCCGAAGTGCTCGTCCTCATTCGCGAGCGCACGGCGCTGACGCGCGAGCTCATAGAAAAGCTGCCGCGCCTGCGCATGGTGTCGCAGGTGGGCGAAGTGGGCGAGCACGTCGACCTTGACGCGTGCACCGAACGCGGCATCGTGGTGGCCGAAGGCGTGGGCTCGCCCATTCCAACGGCCGAGCTGACCTGGGCGCTCATCCTGGCGGCAGCACGCCGGCTGCCGCAATACATCAGCCACCTCAAGCAGGGAGCCTGGCAGCAGTCCGGGCTCAAGGCAGCGTCCATGCCACCCAACTTCGGGCTGGGCACCATCCTGCACGGACACACGCTGGGTGTCTGGGGCTATGGGCGGGTCGGTCGCATCGTTGCCGGCTACGGCCGCGCTTTTGGCATGAACGTGCGGGTCTGGGGCTCGCCCGATTCCATGCGGCGCGCGCACGGCGACGGCCACGCCTGCGCTGCCTCGCGCGACGCGCTGCTTGCGCAGTCGGACTTCCTCACCCTGCATCTGCGGCTGAGCCAGGCGACCCGGGGCATGCTGGGGCTGCAAGACCTGGCGCGCATGAAGCCCACCGCCACGCTGGTCAACACCTCGCGCGCCGAGCTGCTGCAGCCGCAGGCGCTGGTTGCCGCCCTGCAGCGGGGCCGGCCCGGCATGGCTGCCGTCGACGTCTTCGAGCAAGAGCCCATCCTGCGCGGTCACGCCCTGTTGCGACTGGAAAACTGCATTTGCACGCCGCACATCGGCCACGTCGAGCAGCAGAACTACGAGCTGCAGTTCAGCACCGCATTTGACAACATCGTCAACTACCTGAGGCGCCAGCCCAGCCACGTCGTCAACCCGCAGGCGCTGGCGCCAGCGCCCTGACCGCCGGCCGTAACCGCAAACCGCGGGGTGGGTTGCGCCAACTTTACGAGCCAGCGGCAGGGCAGTTGCACAAACGATACAGGCTTGCGTTATAGTGCGCATAACAGTTATTTCCAAAAGAAACAAGCTCATGCTCTACACCATTTATGAAACCCAGCGCGCGCTCATCGAGCCGTTTTCCGAATTTGCGGAAGCTGCGGCCAGGATATACCAGAGCCCGCATTCCGTCATGGGGCAACTGCCCGGTGCGCAGCGCTTGTCCGCGTCCTATTCGCTGTTCAACCGCCTGGGCCGGGACTACGGCAAACCGGTGTTTGACATCCAGAAGATCGACGTGGACGGGCAATCGGTGGTCATCGACGAGCGCGTGACCCTGAGCAAGCCGTTCTGCAACCTGCTGCGTTTCAAGCGGTTCACCGACGACCCCAAGACGCTGGCGACGCTGAAGGAGCAGCCGGTGGTGCTGATCGTGGCGCCGCTGTCCGGGCACTACGCCACGCTGCTGCGCGACACGGTGCGCACCATGCTGCGAGGCAACAAGGTCTACCTGACCGACTGGCAAAACGCACGCGACATCCCGGCGGGCGAAGGCAAGTTCGGGCTGGACGATTACGTGGCGTACGTCCAGGAATTCATCCAGTACATCCAGGCGGACTACGGCAACTGCCATGTGGTCGGCGTCTGCCAGCCGACGGTCCCGGTGCTGGCCGCCATCTCGCTGATGGCCACGCGCGGCGAGAAGACGCCGCTGTCCATGACCATGATGGGTGGGCCCATAGACGCGCGGCGGGCGCCGACGTCGGTCGACGACCTGGCCACCAAGCACAGCCACCAGTGGTTCGAGAACAACCTGATCTACAAGGTGCCACGCAAGTACGCCGGCGCCGGTCGCGCGGTCTATCCGGGGTTCCTGCAGCACGCCGGGTTCATGGGCATGAACCCGCGGCGCCACATGCAGAGCCACTGGGACTTCTTCCAGGACCTGGTCAAGGGAGACGATGGCAGTGCCGATGCGCATCGCGCGTTCTACGACGAGTACAACGCCGTGCTGGACATGGACTCGGCGTTCTACCTGGACACCATCCGCATCGTGTTCCAGGAATTCCGGCTCATGAAGGGCATTTGGGACGTCCGCAACAGCAGCGGCGAGCTGGAGCGCGTGCGTCCGCAGGACATCAGCCAGACCGCGCTGCTGACCATAGAGGGCGAGCTGGACGACATCTCCGGCTCCGGGCAGACCAAGGCAGCGCACGACCTGTGCACGGGCATCCCGGCCCAGGCCAAAGAGCACTTCGTCATGGAGGGCGCGGGCCACTACGGCATCTTCAGCGGCCGGCGCTGGCGCAAACAAGTGTACCCGCGGCTGCAGGCCTTCATCAAGAAATACAACGGCAATACCGGCCGCAGACTGGACGAGCTTGCCGAGGCGTCGGCGGCGGCTGACTCGGCCACCGACACCGCGGCAAAATCGCACAAGCGGGCCGCGGCCCGGGCCGCCTGATCGCGCCGGGACGCGGTCCCGGCGCTACACTGGGCGGTCATGGCGAATGATCACGCAGGCTCGGCTTCCGCTGCGCAGCCGCTGGCAGACCGCATTCTCGATGCACTGCCGCAGACGCAGTGCCAGCGCTGCGGCTACGCCGATTGCGCCGCGTACGCCCACGCGATGGCTGCCGGCGAGGCCGAAATCAATCGCTGCCCACCTGGTGGCGCCGAAGGCGTGCGCCGGCTGGCGGCCCTGACCCAGCGCCCCATCCTGCCGCTGGACCCCGAGCACGGCACGGAAGGCCCACGCAGCGTCGCATGGATAGACGAGAGCTGGTGCATAGGCTGCACGCTGTGCATCAAGGCCTGCCCGGTCGACTGCATCATCGGCACCAACAAGGCCATGCACACGGTGGTCGAGTCCGAATGCACCGGCTGCGAGCTGTGCGTTGCGGCCTGTCCGGTGGACTGCATACACATGGAAAATGTCACGGGCACGCGCAGCGGCTGGGACGCGTGGTCGGCAGCGCAGGCCGAGTCCGCGCGCTCGCGCTACGCGCTGCGCCAGGCGCGTAGCGCCGGCAAGGCCACCGCAGGCGCCCGAAGCCCTGCCGCAGCCACTCAGACCCAGCCGAGTGCCGCAGCGCCCGGAGCTGCCCTTTCCGGCACGCACGACAAGCAGCGCAAGCACGCGGCCGTGGCGGCTGCCCTGGCGCGTGCCCGCGCGCGCCGGGGAACAGGCTGAGCAGCCCAGACACGCGTTGACAAACGCCGCGCCGACCACCATATGCGGCACAGAGCCACGCCGCAGCGTATCAGGCCGCCCCGTGACCCGCCCATCAACGTCATAACCCCTTGAAAGGAAACCACATGAGCTCAACCAACACGCCCGAGGTCCGGGCAACCACCACCCTCAGCCTGAAGGGCAAGACCGCGCTGGTCACGGGCGCTGCCAGCGGCATCGCCAAGCGCATTTCCGAGGTTTTTGCCGATGCCGGCGCGAACGTGGTCATCACCGACCTGGCGGCGGACGCGGCGCAGGCCACGGCAGCGGAGATTGCCAAAAAAGGCGTCCGCACGCTGGGCCTGGCGATGGACGTCACCAACGAGGATGCGGTCGAGCAGGCGTTCAGGCAGACCGAACAGGAACTGGGCCCGGTCGACATCCTGGTCAGCAGCGCCGGCATCCAGATCGTCGCGCCCATCCAGGACTTCAAGTTCTCCGACTGGAAGAAGCTCATTGCCGTGCACCTGGACGGCGGCTTTTTGACGGCGCGCGCAGCCGTGCGCCAGATGATCGCTTCCGGCCGCGGCGGCAGCATCATCTTCATGGGCTCGGTGCACTCCAAGGAGGCGTCCAAGCTCAAGAGCCCCTACGTGGCGGCCAAGCACGGCCTGGAGGGCCTGGCCAAGGTCATTGCCAAGGAAGGCGCAGAGCACAACATCCGCACCAACGTGATCTGCCCCGGATTCGTGCGCACGCCGCTGGTTGACAAGCAGATCCCCGAGCAGGCCGAGGAGCTGGGAATCAGCGAGGAAGAAGTGATCAAGAACGTCATGCTCAAGGAAACGGTGGACGCCGAATTCACCACCGTGGACGACGTGGCGCAGGCGGCGCTGACCTTTGCCACCTGGCCCAGCAACGCGCTCACCGGCCAGTCGCTGGTCGTCAGCCACGGCTGGTTCATGCAGTAAAAGCCGCACGGCGACACGGCGCGCATCAGGGATGACCGCGCTGGCGCCTTGCTGAGGTTGAGCGTATTGCGTTGAGCGTTTGGCGTGGCGCATGACGGGTGACCTCGCTGGCGCTTCGATGACCGCGCCGCTGCGTGGCGGCAATGACTGCGGCTGCGCCGCCATGATGGGGAGGTTGGGCGTTGGGCGTTGGGCGTTGGGCGT
>Ga0172382_10003850_pt1 | contig 23523 bp, 22 predicted proteins | sample Leawel138RmetaG_FD_122245 | JGI IMG/M metagenome (GOLD analysis project Ga0172382, IMG submission 122245) | Leachate microbial communities from a municipal landfill in Southern Ontario, Canada - Leachate well 138R metaG | ecosystem: Engineered > Solid waste > Landfill > Unclassified | place... | reverse complement strand
GATCGTCATCGACAAGCCGGCCGGGCTCGTGGTGCACCCCGGCGCCGGCAACCCGACCGGCACGATGGTCAACGCGCTGATCCGCCATTGCGGGGCGTCGCTGTCGGGCGTCGGCGGCGTGCGCCGGCCGGGCATCGTCCACCGGCTCGACAAGGACACCAGCGGCGTCCTCGTCGTCGCCAAGAACGACCGCGCCCATCGGGCGCTGTCGGAAGCCTTCGCAGACCACGGCCGCACCGGCGACCTCGAGCGCGGCTACGACGCGCTGGTGTGGGGCGCGCCGGCGCGCAACGTGGGCACGATCGACGCCGCCCTCGGCCGCTCGGCCTCCGACCGCACGCGCCGGGCCGTGGTGCCGGCCGGTCGCGCCGACGCGCGCCATGCGGTGACGCATTTCACCGTGCGCGAACGCTTCGGCGAGGACGCGACGGGCAAGCGACCGCCGGCGGCGGCGCTGGTGGAATGCCGGCTGGAGACCGGCCGCACCCACCAGATCAGGGTGCACATGGCCCATCTCGGCCATCCGCTGATCGGCGACCGCGACTATGGCCGCGCCTTCCTGACCAAGGCCAACAAGCTGCCCGAACCGCTCGGCGCGCTGGTACGCGCCTTTCCGCGCCAGGCGCTGCATGCGCGGCTTCTTGCCTTCCGCCATCCGGCGACGGGCGAGCCGATGCGCTTCGAAGCCCCGCCGCCGGCCGACCTCGCGGAACTTATCGACGGGTTCCGGCGTTTGGGCGCAACAGGCCAGGGCAGTCCCGGAGCATTCATTTTTCCGTGACGCATTGTTTCGGCGCATGACATTTCGTGCTTTTGCCGCAAACGTGCCTATATAACGACATCTGCATGGTGCGCCTTGGGGCGGTCATCGCGGATGCGCCTGCCGGCTCGCGGGGGCGCGAACACGTTTCGAAAGGGAGGGTGCTTTATGGCCCAGACGCTACCCAGCATCGTTTCCGGAGAGGGCGGCCTCGCCCGCTATCTCGAGGAAATCAGACGATTTCCCATGCTTCAGCCGCAGGAAGAGTACATGCTCGCCAAGCGGTATCAGGAGCATGACGACACCGACGCCGCCCACAAGCTCGTCACCAGCCACCTGCGGCTCGTCGCCAAGATCGCCATGGGCTATCGCGGCTACGGCCTGCCGATCGGCGAGGTCATTTCCGAAGGCAATGTCGGCCTCATGCAGGCGGTGAAGAAGTTCGAGCCCGAGCGCGGCTTCCGCCTCGCCACCTACGCCATGTGGTGGATCAAGGCCTCGATCCAGGAATACATCCTGCGCTCGTGGAGCCTGGTCAAGATGGGCACCACGGCCAACCAGAAGCGGCTGTTCTTCAACCTGCGCAAGGTCAAGGGCAAGATCCAGGCGCTCGACGACGGCGATTTGAAGCCGGAGCAGATCGCCGAGATCGCGACGCGGCTCAACGTCTCCGAGGAAGAGGTGGTGTCGATGAACCGCCGCCTTTCCGGCGACGCCTCGCTCAACGCGCCGATCCGCGCTTCCGAGGGCGAATCCGGCGAGTGGCAGGACTGGCTGGTCGACGACAGCCAGAGCCAGGAGCAGACCCTGATCGAGCAGGACGAGCTGGACAACCGCCGCTCCATGCTCGCAGGCGCCATGTCGGTGCTGAACGACCGCGAGCGGCGTATCTTCGAGGCGCGCCGCCTCGCCGAGGACCCGATGACTCTGGAGGACCTGTCCGGCGAGTTCGGCATCAGCCGCGAGCGCGTGCGCCAGATCGAGGTGCGCGCCTTCGAGAAAGTGCAGGACGCGGTGAAGGCGGAGGCCCGCCGCCAGGCCCAGGCGCTGCGCACCATCGAGGCCGAACCGGCCTGACCCGCGGCCGCCCCGGCTGGATTCTACGAAAAAGCCGCCGGCCAGTCCCGGCGGCCTTTTTATTTATCGGTGATGATCTTGACGCGTTGGCCGGCCGAGACGGTGGCGCCGGCGCTGAGCGCGTTGATGAGGCGGAACATGTCGAGCTTGCGCTCGACGCCCTCCATCTGCGCCGACAGCGTCGCCACCGTGTCGCCGGGCTTGGCCGTGACGGTGCGGATGCGCAGCGGCTTCAGCGCCTCGCGCTCGCCGGGCGAGAGCGTGCGGAAACTGTTGCGCACCGTGCCGGCCACCTGTTCGAGCATGGTGCTGTTGGCGGGCGCCGCCGTCAACAGGCGGTAGACCTGGCCGTCGGCACGCACCACGGTGACGTCGAACTGCCACTTGTCGGCGCGGGCGCGGGCCGAGACCGCCTCGTTGCCGTTGATCGTCAGCGGCCGCACGCTCGCCGCGTCGAGGCCGGCGACCCAGCCCGAGCGCACATAGTCGGAAAGCGGCACGCGCTTGTCGAGCGAGACGCCGTCGAAGCGCACGGCGATCTCGCCCGGCCCCGAGGCGGTGACGGCGGCGGCCGAATTGTCGATGACGAAGCCTTCCGGCACGGAGAAGCCGACGCCGAGCTTGGGATGCAGGAAGGTGCGGCCGCGCACATAGCCTTCCTGCGGCGTGTCGCCGAACAGCATGCCGTCGATGCCGTCGAGGAGCTGGTTGCGGTCGCGCTGGCCCGTGCCCGGCGGCGCATACTGGCGCGCATGGCGCAGCGCCAGCTCGATGCGCTGCGGCGCGCTCGGATGGCTGGAAAGGAAGTCGAGGCTCTCGTCGGTCTGGCCGGTGACGCTGCGCGCGCGGCTATAGGCGTCCATCGACTGGAGGAAGCGCGCCGCCGCGAACGGGTCGTAGCCGGCGCGCGCGATGGCGCGGATGCCGATGGCGTCGGCCTCCAGCTCCTGGTTGCGCGAGAACTGGGCGAGTCGGAGCTTGCCGCGCACCAGCGCCACGCGCGCCTCGGGGTCCTTCTTCAGCACGTCGTTGACCACCTGGCTCGCCAGCACCTCCTCGGCCTCCTTCTGCTGGCGCTGGATGCCGTGATTGGCGGTCACATGCGCCATCTCGTGCGCCAGCACCGCCGCCAGCTCGGCCGAATCGTTGGCGAGCGCCAGCAGGCCGCGCGTGACGTAGAGATAGCCGCCCGGCAGCGCGAAGGCGTTGATGGCCGGCGAGTTCAGGATGGTGATCTGGTAGGTCTGGTTCGGGTTCTCTGGGTCGAGCGTCAGCGAGCCGACGACGCGCGCCACCATGCGCTCCAGCTTGGCGTCGGAATATTCGCCGCCATAGGTGGCGAGGATGCGCGGATGCTGCTCGCGCGCCAGCGCCACCATGCGGTCGTTGCGGGTGACGGTATCGACCGTGACCGGGTTCGAGGACGGGCGCAGGTTCTCGTCGCCGACGCCGGTGAGCACCTGGCAACCGCCGAGCAGGAGCGCGAGCGCGAACGACGGCAGGGCCGCGCCGCGCCGCATGGCGCGCCCCAGCCTGCGGGCCGGTGTCCGGTCCCTCGGTCTGTCCTGCAACGAGATCGGCAGAGAAGCGTCCTTTCCTGGGGTCACGGCTATGCAACGCGCATCCGAACCGGAGGTTGCGGGCGCGCCTGTGTCGATTCGGTTAAGAAACGGGCCGGCGGCGTCCCCCGCGGCCCATGTGACGCCGAATTATGTCGACTTCCGGGCGGCGGCGGCCGAGTCAAGTGCCCGCATAGGCGCGGAACGCCTCCGGCGCGTCCGCCGAGAACATCAGGGCCGTCGGCGCAAGCGCAGCTATGCGCCCGTCCTCGACGAAGGCGATGCGCCCGGCGATGGCGCGCGCATCCTGCGGCTGGTGCGTCACCATCAGGATCGTCATCCCCTTTTCGGCGTGGAGGTCGCGCACCAGCTCCAGCATCTCGCGCCGCAATGCCGGCCCAAACGAAGCGAACGGCTCGTCGAGCAGCAGCACCGGCCGGTCGCGCACCAACACCCGCGCGAGCGCCACGCGCTGGCGCTCGCCGCCGGAAAGCGCGGCCGGCCGGCGCGCCTCCTTGCCCGCGAGCCCGGTGCGGGCGAGCGCGGCGGCGATGTCGGCGCGGTCCTGCTCCGTCAGCTTCAGAGACGGCGAGCGGCCGAGGCCGACATTCTGCGCCACGTCGAGATGGGAAAACAGGTTGTTCTCCTGAAACACCATCGAGACCGGCCGCAGCGCCGGCGGCAACCCGGTCGCGTCCGCGCCGCCGATCAGCACGCGGCCCGAGGACGGGCGCTCGAAGCCGGCGACGAGATTGAGCAGCGTCGACTTGCCGGACCCGCTCGGGCCCATCACCGCGACGATCTCGCCCGCCGCCACATCGAGGTCGAAGCGCATCATGGCCTCGCCATAGCTGAACTCCACCTCGTCGAGCACCACCTCCGCGCCGCTCATCGCCTGCTTCTCCCCCGTTCGACCAGCATCATCAGCCCGAGGCAGACGATGCCGAGAATGAGCGCCAGCCCCGCCGCGTCGGCCGTGCGATAGCTGCCCATGCGGGCATAAAGCAGATAGGGCAGGGTCTGGACGCCCTCGGAGCCGAACAGCGCGATGACGCCGAGATCGCCGAGCGACAGCGCCATGGCGAAGGCGAGCGCGGTGAAGGCGGGCCGGCGGATCGGCGGCCAGTCGATCAGCCTCAGCCGGCTGAAGCCGGAAATGCCGAGCTGCGCGGCAAGCCTGTCGTGGCGCGCGCTTGCCGCGTCCCAGGCCGGGCGGATGACGCGCACGGCGAACGGCATCGCCATCACCGCGTTGACGGCGACGACCATGAAGGGCGCGGCGGCGAAAAGCCCGTCCGTCCCTTGCAGCGCGACGAACCAGCCCGCGCCGACGACGATGGGCGGCACGACGAGGACGAAGCCGGCGCCGGTGTCGAGCATGCGCTCCAGCGCGGGGGCGCGCGCGCCGCGCAGCCGCCCCGCCTCCAGCGCGCGCCGCGCCGCGACCAGCGCAAGCGACAGCGCCACGCACAGCAGCGCGGCCGCAAGCGCCAGAACGAGGCTGGTCAGCGTCGCCTTGTGCACGGCCGGGTCGGCCGCCAGCCGCGCGAGGTCGGCGCGAAGGCCGGAAATCGCCACCGCCGCCAGCGGCCCGGCGACGAAGGCGAGCGCGGCGAGGATGAGCGCCGCATTGGCGGCGCGCTCGGCCCTGCCCGCCACCGCCGGCCGGCGCGGCGCGACCGGCAGGCTGGCGTCGCCGGCCATGTCGGCCCCGAGCCGGAGCAGGAACAGCACCACCATGACCGTCAGCGCGACCTGCACCATGGTCAGAGCCACGGCGCGGGCCGGGTCGAAATCGAAGCGCAGCGCCTGATAGATCGCCACTTCGAGCGTAGTCGCCCCCGGCCCGCCGCCCAGCGTCAGCACGATGGTGAAGGAGGTGACGCACAGCATGAACACCAGCCCGGCGACGCCGGGAAGGGCCGCGCGCAGCGCCGGCCACTCGATCAGCCGGAACGAGGCGCTGGCACCCATGCCGAGCTGGGCGGCAAGCCGCCACTGGTCGGCCGGAACCGCCTCCAGCGCCTGAAGCAGAAGCCGCGTGGCCAGCGGCAGGTTGAAGAAGACATGGGCGACGAGGATGCCCGAAAGCCCGTATATGCCCTGCCAGCGCGCGCCCGTCAGCGCCGTCAGCGCGTCGGCGAACAGGCCGGCGCGGCCGAGCAGCGCCACGACGCCGAGTGCGGCGACGATGGCCGGCAGCGCCAGGGGCAGCGCGAACAGTTTCAGGATCAGCCCCCGGCCGGGAAAGGCCGGATGCCGCGCCAGCGCCCGCGCGACGAAGATGGCGGGCGCGACCGACAAAAGCGTAGACAGGGCCGCCTGCCACAGCGTGAAACCGGCGATCCGCGCAAGGTAGGTGTCGAAGGCGGCGACCGCCCCCGCCCAGTCGCGCCCGGCCTCGACGAGAAGGCCGGCAAAAGCCCCGCCGATGAGGACGCCGATCAGGCCGAGGCCGGCGATGCCGGCAAGGACACGGCGGTCGGGTGTGGAAAACGCCTTCACCTGTGGCCCGCGCGGTATTGCCATGTCAGCGCCGCCCCTCACCTGCCTGCCGGCATCCTCTCCCCGTAAACGGGGAGGGGAGACACTGCCGCGACCTCGCCGCTTGTCCCTTCTCCCCGTTCACGGGGAGAAGGTGGCCCGAAGGGCCGGATGAGGGGCGGCGCTGGCATTGAAGAAGACACGGTTAGCGGCTCATCGCCGCAAGCCACTCATCGATCCAGGCGGCGCGGTTCTTCGCCACCTCTTCCGGCGCGATCACCAGCGTCGCCGCCGGCTCGACCAGCCTGTCGAAGGCCGGGTTCAGCGGCGCGGAGGTCGGCGCGGCCGGGAACATCCAGTTGGCCTCGGGGATCGCATCCTGAAACCCCGGCCGGGTCATGAAGTCGAGGAACTGTCCGGCGAGCCGGTTGTTCCCGCCCTTGAGCGTGCGGGCCGCGACCTCGACCTGGAGATAATGCCCCTCGGCGAAGGGGGCCGCCTGGTAGCGCGTCGTGCTCTCGGCGATCTCGTGATAGGCGGGCGAGGTGGTGTAGGACAGGACCATACCGGCCTCGCCGCCGGTGAACAGGCCGTAGGCCTCGCTCCAGCCGGGGGTGACGGTCAGCACCTTGTCCTTCAGCTTCGCCCACGCGCCGGCCGCGCCGTCGCCATAGACCGCCTTGACCCACAGCAGCAGGCCCAGCCCCGGCGTCGCGGTGCGCGGATCCTGGATGACGATCTTGTCGTCGAAATCGCCTTCGACCAGCTCCTTCAGGCTGGCCGGCGGCGAAGGCACCATCTCCGAATCGTAGACGAAGGCGAAATAGCCGTAGTCGTAGGGCACGAACATATCGTCGGCCCAGCCGCCCGGCACCTCGACCCGCTCCAGCGAGACGCCATGCGGCGAAAACAGCCCGCTCTCCCGCGCCTCGTGCGTCAGGCTGGTGTCGAGCCCGAGCACGATGTCGGCGCGCGTGCCCGCCCCTTCGAGCCGCAGCCGGTTGAGCAGCGCCACGCCGTCGGCAACCGTCACGAATTCAAGGTCGCAGCCGCATTCCGCCTCGAACGCCTTCTCCACCGCCGGGCCCGGCCCCCACTCGGCGGTGAAGCTGTCATAGGTGTAGACGGTGAGCTTGTCCTGCGCGGCGGCCGGAAGCGGCAAAATTGCGAGCACCGCCGCGAGGATGGAAAGATTGATACGCATCGGCGCCTCCATGTTTCGCTTGTGCGGGGAAACGGCGCCTTGTCGAAGCGTCTAATCCCTCCGCCGGTGCGAGCCGGATCAGGTTCGGCGGGTTGGCGTTCGCGCCTCTCAGCCGACGAGCGAAGCTCGCCGCCGGCACCCCGTTAGAGCATCGAAAGAGATAAGGCGGCGCGACGGCGGAAGCAAGCCTTGCCGGGCGGCGCAGGCGGCCTTTCCCATGGGACCTTGTTTCAGGCATGTCGCCGCCGGCCGCTACAGGCACTATGTAAGCGCTTCCATTACCGGTCGTGTCGCGCCGAAAGGAAATATCCAGATGCAAACGATTCTTGGCGCCCCGGGGCAGATCGGACATGAACTGGCCGTCCACCTGAAGCGCGGCTTCACCGACGATATCCGCCTCGTGAGCAGAAACCCGAAAAAGGTCAACGACAGCGACCAGCTTCACAGGGCGAACCTGCTCGATGCCGACGACACGCTGAAAGCGGTCGAGGGCTCGGAAATCGTCTATCTGACCGCCGGGCTGCCGATGGACACGAGGCTATGGGTCGAGCAATGGCCGGTCATCATGAAGAACGTGATCGACGCCTGTGCCGCGCATGGGGCGCGGCTGGTGTTCTTCGACAACACCTATATGTATCCGCAGACCGACGAGCCGCAGACGGAAGACACCGGGTTCCGGCCCCACGGCGAAAAGGGGCGCGTGCGCGCCGCCATCGCCGAGGCGCTCCTTGAGGCGATGGAGCAAAAACGCCTGACGGCGATGATTTGCAGGGCTCCCGAATTCTACGGGCCCGGCAGGACGCAGAGCATCACCAACGCGTCCATCATCGACCCCCTGGCACAGGGGAAGCCCGCGAGGGTCTTCTTGCGCGACGATACGTTGCGCAGCCTGATCTACACACCGGATGCGAGCCGGGCCATGGCGTTGCTGGGCAACACGCACGATGCCTATGGCCAGACATGGCACCTGCCTTGCGACGATGAGCGCCTCACCTATCGCGCGTTTATCGGGCTCGCCGCCGGGCAGTTCGGCACCGACGCTCGATACCGGGTTCTCAAGCGCTGGCAGTTGCGGCTGGCGGGCCTGTTCAGCCGCACCATCCGCGATGCCGCGGAACTGCTGCCGCGCTACGAGACGGACAACATCTTCGTCTCGGACAAGTTCAAGGCGCGGTTCCCGGACTTCCGGGTGACGACGTTCCGCGAAGGCTTGGCCTCCATCCGGGACGATCATCTTGCCTCGCAGAGTGGTTCGGCTGGCATATGACGGGCAAGCGAGGATGCCGATCGCTGGCGCGCTTCCTCTCCGGCGTGCTGCCGTGATAGAGGCGTGGCCCATGACAGCATCCATGACCCGCTTCGCCATCCTGCTCGGCGGCGACCTCGTCGTCACGCCGCGTCTTTCCCGCCAGCTTGCCGGCGCGCGGGTGATCGCCGCCGATTCCGGCATGCGCCATGCCGCCGCGCTCGGCCTGACGCCGGAATTGTGGACCGGCGATTTCGATTCGGTCGAGGAGGGCCTGCGCGCCTTCCACGCCGACGTGCCCATGGAGATCTTCCCGCCCGAGAAGGACCAGACTGACGGCGAGATCGCCGTCGACGCCGCTTTGAAGCGCGGCGCGCGCGAGCTGGTGCTGGTCGGCGCCTTCGGCGGCGAGCGCGCCGACCACGCCTGGCTCCACCTCGCCGCCGCCCTGCGCCTTGCCGAGACGGGCATGTTCTGCCTGCTGACCAGCGGCGCACAGGAGGGCGTGCCGCTGCTGCCGGGGCCGGAAACCCGTCTCGACTACGAGGACGGCACCCCGTTCAGCGTGCTCGGCTTCTCCGACCTCGAGGGGCTGACGCTTTCGGGCGCGAAATGGCCGCTCGACCGCCGCTTCGTGCCGTTCGGCTCGTCGCTGACGCTGTCCAACGAGGTGCGCGGCGCGCTCACCGCGCGCCTCGATGCCGGCCGCGCCATGCTTCTCGCCCGGCCCGCTTCCTATTACGCGCTGTAACCATGGCCCCACCGCTTCTTTCCCTAGACGGCATAAGACTGACCTTCGGCGGCACGCCGCTGCTCGACGGCGCGCAGCTTGCCGCATCCGCCGGCGACAAGATCGCGCTGGTCGGCCGCAACGGCTCCGGCAAGTCGACGCTGCTCAAGATCGCGGCGGGCATGGTCGAGGCGCAGGACGGCCAGATCTTCCGCCAGCCGGGCGCGACCGTGCGCTATCTGGCGCAGGAGCCGGACTGGCAGGGCTTTTCGACCGTGCGCGCCTATGTCGAGGCCGGCCTCGGGCCGGCCGATGACCCTCATCGCGCCGCCCTGATGATCGAAAGTCTCGGCCTGACCGGCGAGGAAGACCCCGCCACGCTCTCCGGCGGCGAGGCGCGGCGCGCCGCGCTCGCCCGCGTGCTGGCGCCCGAGCCCGACATCCTGCTCCTCGACGAGCCGACAAACCATCTCGATTTGACCACCATCGAATGGCTGGAAGGCGAGTTGCAGCGCACGCGCTCGGCGCTCATCGTCATCTCGCACGACCGCCGTTTCCTTGAGCGAATCAGCCGCGCCGTGGTCTGGCTCGACAGGGGCGTGACGCGACGGCTGGACAAGGGCTTCGCCCATTTCGAGGAATGGCGCGACAGGCTGCTGGAAGAAGAGGAGAAGGAACAGCACAAGCTCGGCCGCCAGATCGTGCGCGAAGAGCACTGGCTGCGCTACGGCGTCACCGCGCGGCGCAAGCGCAACATGCGCCGCCTCGGCGAATTGCAGGCGATGCGCGCGCGCCATCGCGGCCACAAGGGCGCCGAGGGGCTGGCGACGATGGCCGCCGCGGAAGGGCCGGAATCGGGCCGGCTCGTCATCGAGGCCAGGGCGATTTCCAAGAGATATGGCGAGGCCGTGATCGTCCGCGATTTCTCCACCCGCATCCAGCGCGGCGACCGTGTCGGCTTCGTCGGGCCGAACGGCGCGGGCAAGACCACGCTTTTGAAAATGCTGATCGGCCAACTGGCTCCCGACGCCGGCACGGTGCGGCTCGGCGCCAATCTGGAGATCGCCGCGCTCGACCAGAAGCGCGAGCTGGACCCCTCCGAAACGCTCGCCCACTACCTGACCGACGGGCGCGGCGACAGCGTCGTCGTCAACGGCGAGGAAAAGCACGTCGTCTCCTACATGAAGGACTTCCTGTTCAAGCCCGAGCAGGCGCGCACCCCGGTGCGCGAGCTTTCCGGCGGCGAGCGGGCGCGGCTGGTGCTGGCGCGCATCCTGTCGCGGCCAGCCAACCTCCTCGTGCTCGACGAGCCGACCAACGACCTCGACATGGAAACGCTCGACCTGTTGCAGGAGCTGGTGGCGGGCTATGCCGGCACCGTGCTGCTGGTCAGCCACGACCGCGACTTCCTCGATCGCACCGTGACCAGCGTGATCGCGCCAGAGGGGATGGGGGCGGGCGACGGGCGCTGGATCGAATATGCCGGCGGCTATTCCGACATGCTGGCCCAGCGCGGCGGCAGGACGCTGGAGGAACGGGCCCCGCGCCGGAAGGACGAGCCGTCGCCAAAGGCGAAATCCGCGCCGAAACCGCCCGCCTCCGGCCCGGCGAAAAAGCTGTCCTACAAGCAGAAATACGCGCTCGAAACCCTGCCGGGCGAGATGGACAAGGCGCACGGCCGGATCGCCGCGCTGGAGACGAAGATGGCGGACCCCGCCTTCTACACCCGCGACCCGGCCGGTTTCGCCAAGGCCGCGGCCGAACTCGACGCGCAGCGCGAGAAGCTCGCCGCCATGGAGGAGGAGTGGCTGGAGCTGGAAATGCTGCGTGAGGAGATCGAGGGCTGACAATCTCCGTTTTTCTGCGCATAATGAATGCGCAGAAAAAGGATCTCATGATGCGCAACGAAGCGCCCTCGGTCCGCAAGGCCGCCAACCTCTCCATCGACGCCGACCTCCTCGCCGAAGCCAAGGCGCTGTCGGTCAACATCTCCCGCGCGGCGGAAGCCGGCATCGCCGATGCCGTGCGCAAGGAGAAGGAGCGGGCATGGAAGGAAGAGAACCGCGAGGCGATCGAGGGCTGGAACCGCTATTTCAGGGAACATGGACTTCCGTTTGCTGAATATCGCGGTTTCTGATGGCGAGGTATGACGTCTATTGCGACCCGCGCGGCAGCGAGAACCTTCTGGTGTGCATCCAGGCCGGCCTTTTCGACCAGTTTGAAACACGGATGGCGATACCGCTGCTGCCGGAACGTCCACACATGACGCCGCTGAAAAAGCTGAACCCCGTCTTTACGATCGGGGAGCAGCGCTACGTGCTGCACACTCAGCTCATGCTGTCGGTGCCGGCAAGCGCGTTGCGGGTGCGGGTCGGCAATGTGGAAGCCCACCGTGACGAAATCACCGCCGCGCTGGATTTTCTGTTTCAGGGCTTCTGATCGCGCCGCTATCCAGCCGGCCGCTCGACGGCGATCTTCATCGCCAGCCCTTCCATGCGCTCGGCCAGGCTCGACAGCGCCTCCGTCAGCGCCGTGTCGCTCCTGTCCGCCTTCACCAGCGCGTCGTCGCGCGTCTTGCGCAGGGTGGCGATCTCGGTTTCCATGCCGCGCACGCGCTTCTGCAATTCGGACAATTCATCCATCACCATGATGCCGGCCATCACCGTCACGCGCTGGTCGCCGATCTCGCCGAACGAGCCCTTCAGATGCGTGACGTAGCGGTCGAAGCGCGAGGCGAGGTCGATCAGGTGCTCCTCCTGCCCCTCGTCGCAGGCCATGCGGTACTGCTTGCCGTCGATGGTGACCGTGACTTGCGCCATCCTGGCTCTCCCTACCTGTCCAGCACCGCGCGGATCGTCTCCATCGCCGTGACCAGCCGGCGCGAGACCTCCTTGTTGGCCTGTTCCAGCCGCTCGGAACGCGCCTCGGAACTGTCGAGCTCCTGCGCCAGCCGGGCGCGGTCGGCGTTCATGCGCTGCACCTCGGCCTCGGCCTCGCCATAGTCCTGCTCGCGCTCGAGGCGCGCGGAAACCGCGTCCTCCAGCACGTCGATCGCCCTGCCGAGGCGGGCAATCACTTCCCTGAGGGTCGCTTCCCCGGTCATCGCTCTTGTTCCAGCTTGCGGGCCAACTTGCGGGTCATCCGGCCTGTCCGGTTGCGGCAGCGCGCCGAATCGCGCGCATTGCCAGCAGCTTGACCCCGAAACATTAGGCGGCGTGTCAAGCTCGCGTCAACGCATGGGCCGCGACACCTCACAGCTCACTTGCCCCCAAGGGTCTGCCTCCAGCCCGCCTGCGGCCCATCTGCGCCGTTGACTCGGAGGCCGCGCCTGCTATGTGTCGCCTCGATTTCGGCAGCCTCCACGCGGGCTATCCCTTCGCGCCGGACCACGAGCGAGCGACCCCCATGACCTCAAAAGACACCTCACGAGACATGCACGACCGCATGGCGAATGCCATCCGTTTCCTTTCCGCCGACGCCATCGAGAAGGCGAATTCCGGCCATCCGGGCCTCCCCATGGGCGCGGCCGACATCGCCACCGTCCTGTTCACCCGCTTCCTCGCCTACGACCCGCAGAAGCCGGACTGGGCCGACCGCGACCGCTTCGTGCTGTCGGCCGGCCACGGCTCGATGCTGCTCTACTCGCTGCTTTACCTGACCGGCTACGACGACATCGACCTCGACCAGATCAGGCATTTCCGCCAGCTCGGCTACAGGACTGCCGGCCACCCGGAATGGGGCCATGCCGCCGGCATCGAGACCACGACCGGCCCGCTCGGCCAGGGCATCGCCAACGCGGTCGGCATGGCGCTCGCCGAGCGCATCTTGAACGCCCGCTTCGGCGACGACCTCGTCGACCATTACACCTACGTGCTGTCCGGCGACGGCTGCCTGATGGAGGGCATCAGCCAGGAGGCGATCGCGCTTGCCGGCCATTTGAAGCTCAACCGGCTGATCGTCATCTGGGACGACAACGACATCACCATCGACGGCTCGATCTCGCTGTCGGACTCGACCGACCAGCGCGCCCGCTTCGCGGCTTCCGGCTGGAACACGCTGGCCATCGACGGCCACGACCCCGAAGCCATCGCCAATGCGATCGAAGCGGCGAAGAAGTCCGACCGCCCCACCCTGATCGCGGCCAAGACCACCATCGGCTTCGGCGCACCGACCAAGGCCGGCACGTCGAAGGTCCACGGATCGCCGCTCGGCGCGGAAGAGCTGGCCGGCGCGCGCAAGGCGCTCGGCTGGGACGCGGAGCCCTTCACCGTGCCCTCCGACGTGCTCGACGCCTGGCGGCTGGCCGGCCTGCGCTCGGCCAGGGAGCGCAAGGAATGGGAAAAGCGCCTCGCGGCGGCCGATGCCGAGACGCGCGGCGAGTTCGAGCGGCGCATGCGCGGCGACCTGCCCGCCGGCCTCGACGAGGCCATCGACGCCTACAAGCGCAAGCTCGTCGCCGACAAGCCCAAGGTCGCCACGCGCAAATCGTCGGAAATGGCGCTCGAGATCATCAACGGCGTCGTGCCGGAGACCATCGGCGGCTCGGCCGACCTGACCGGCTCCAACAACACCAAGACCACCCAGACCGGGCCGGTCAAGCCCGGCGACTATGCCGGCCGCTACGTCTATTACGGCATCCGCGAGCACGGCATGGCCGCGGCCATGAACGGCATGGCGCTGCATGGCGGCATCATCCCCTATGGCGGCACCTTCCTGACCTTCTCCGACTATGCACGGCCGGCGATGCGGCTCGCCTCGCTGATGGGCATCCGCTCGATCTTCGTCATGACGCACGATTCGATCGGCCTTGGCGAAGACGGGCCGACGCACCAGCCGGTCGAGCATCTGGCGGCGTTGCGCGCCATCCCCAACCATACCGTGCTCAGGCCGGCCGACGCCGTCGAGGCGGCGGAAGCCTGGCAGGTGGCGCTGAAATCCACCCGCACGCCGACGACGCTGGCGCTGACGCGCCAGAACCTGCCTGCCGTGCGCACCGAGCATAGCGAAGAGAACCTGACCGCGCGCGGCGCCTACGAGCTTGCCGGCGCCAGGGGCGAGGCCAAGGCCACGATCTTCGCCACCGGCTCGGAAGTCGAGATCGCGCTCGCCGCCAGGGCCGAGCTGGACAAGCGCGGCATCGCCGCCCGTGTCGTCTCGGTACCGTCCTTCGAGCTGTTCTTCCAGCAGGAGGAAAGCTATCGCACCGGCGTCCTCGGCACGGCACCCCTCAGGATCGCCGTCGAGGCCGGCATCCGTCAGGGCTGGGACTCCATCATCGGCTCCGACGGTCTCTTCGTCGGCATGACAGGCTTCGGCGCCTCGGGCCGCATCGAGGACCTCTATAGGCATTTCGGCATCACCGCCGAAGCGGTCGCCGCAGCGGTCGAGAAGCGGCTGGGGCAAGGGTGACAGGCTGGTGACAGGCACGGGCTGACGATCAAACGTCGGCACCGCCCCTCATCCGCCCTTCGGGCACCTTCTCCCCGTGAACGGGGAGAAGGGGGAAGCGGCACGGTTGCGGCAGTTCCTCCTCTCCCCGTTCACGGGGAGAGGATGCCGGCAGGCAGGTGAGGGGCGGCGCCAGCGATTGAAGGCCGGGTCCCCTGCGGATTATGCCAGAAACCGGATTCCTGTTTCCGTTCCGGGCTCTAATCGGTTTTATCCCCCTGCGGCGCTGGATTCTTCGCAGGCGCACGGCTATGGAGACGCAGCTTCGGCGCGTGGCCTGCTCCATGTTGCCGAAAACCCTTGCCTTTTCAGCCCGTAGGGAGATCGAAGCATGACCGTCAAAGTCGCCGTCAACGGATTTGGCCGCATCGGCCGCAACATCGTCCGCGCCATCTATGAGAGCGGCCGCAAGGACATCGACGTGGTGGCGATCAACGATCTCGGCCCCGTGGAGACCAACGCGCATCTCCTGCGCTATGACAGCGTCCACGGCCGCTTCCCCTCCGAGGTGAAGGTTTCGGGCGACACCATCACCGTCGGCTCCGACTCGTTCAAGGTCTTCGCCGAGCGCGACCCGTCGAAGCTGCCGTGGGGCGAGCTGGGCGTCGACATCGTGCTCGAGTGCACCGGCATCTTCACGTCCAAGGAAAAGGCTTCGGCCCACCTCGCCGGCGGCGCCAAGCGCGTCATCGTCTCGGCCCCGGCCGACGGCGCCGACATCACCGTGGTCTACGGTGTCAACCACGACAAGATCACCAGGGATCACATCGTCATCTCCAACGCCTCGTGCACCACCAACTGCCTGGCGCCGGTGGCCAAGGTGCTCAACGACGCCTTCGGCATCGAGAAGGGCTTCATGACGACGGTGCACGCCTATACCGGCGACCAGCCGACGCTCGACACCATGCACAAGGACCTCTACCGCGCCCGCGCCGCTGCCGTGTCGATGATCCCGACCTCGACGGGCGCGGCCAAGGCCGTCGGCCTCGTCCTGCCGGAGCTGAAGGGCAAGCTCGACGGCGTCTCGATCCGCGTGCCGACCCCGAACGTCTCGGTCATCGACTTCAAGTTCGTACCGAAGCGGAATGTCACCGTCGACGAGGTCAACGCCGCGCTGGTGGCGGCGGCCGACGGCCCGCTCAAGGGCATCCTCGCCTACACCAACGAGCCGCTGGTCTCGATCGACTTGAACCACAACCCCGCGTCCTCGACCTTCGCGCTCGACCAGACCAAGGTCATCGAGGGCAATCTGGTGCGCGTCATGTCGTGGTACGACAACGAGTGGGGCTTCTCCAACCGCATGGCCGACACCGCCGTGGCGCTGGCCAAGACCATCTGACGGGCCGATGTTCCGACCCCTTCTCCATCGGACGGCGCGCTGGCGCGCCCTTGAAGGGGAAGGGATGGAACACCTGGCCCTCGGGCCGGCCAACGGCGAAAGCGGTGCGGCGATCCGCGCCGACAGCGTCGTGATCGGAAGCCGGGGCGGCAGGCCTTACGGCCTGCGCTACCGGATCGTCTGCGACGCGGGATGGCGGGTTCTGTCATTCGCCATCGAAACCGTGGACGGGCAGAGCCTTCGTCTCCGGTCGAACGCCGAAGGCCGCTGGCGCGACAACGGCGGCCGCCCGCTGCCGCGTTTCGACGGCTGCATCGACATCGACCTGGCCGGAACCCCGTTCACCAACACCCTGCCCATCCGCCGGCTGAACATTGCGCCGCAATCGGGCACGGCGAAGCTGACCATGCTCTACGTGCCCTTCGACACGTTCGAGCCCGTGACCGACGGCCAGCGCTATACCTGCCTCGTGGAAGACAGGCTCTACCGCTACGAGGCCGAGGATCGCAGCTTTACCGCCGACCTGCCCGTGGACGAGGACGGGCTCGTGACCGACTATCCTTCGCTTTTTGAGCGTCTATGACCGGAGAAGTTTGATGGCTTTCAGGACCCTCGATGATCTCGCAGACATTGCCGGCAGGCGCGTGCTTGTCCGCGTCGATCTCAACGTCCCGGTCAAGGACGGCAGGGTCACGGACGCGACGCGCATCGAGCGCGTCGCGCCCACCATCACCGAGCTTTCGGCCAAGGGCGCCAAGGTCGTCCTGCTCGCCCATTTCGGCCGGCCGAAGGGCGCGCCCGATCCCGACCAGTCGCTGGCGCCGATCGCCAAGGCTGCTTCCGAGGCACTCGGCCGCCCGGTCGCCTTCGCTTCCGACTGCATCGGCGAGCCGGCGGCAAAGGCCGTGGCGGCGATGAAGGACGGCGACGTCCTGCTGCTCGAAAACACCCGCTTCCACAAGGGCGAGGAAAAGAACGAGCCGGATTTCGTCGCCGCGCTCGCCGCCAATGGCGACCTCTACGTCAATGACGCCTTCTCGGCCGCCCACCGCGCGCACGCCTCGACGGAAGGGCTGGCGCGGATGCTGCCCTCCTATGCCGGACGCTCGATGCAGGCGGAGCTGGAGGCGCTCGAAAAGGGCCTCGGCCAGCCGGCCCGGCCCGTCGCGGCCATCGTCGGCGGCGCCAAGGTCTCGACCAAGATCGACCTCCTGACCAATCTGGTCGGCAAGGTCGATGCGCTGGTCATCGGCGGCGGCATGGCCAACACATTCCTTGCCGCGCAAGGGGTCGATGTCGGCAAGTCGCTTTGCGAGCACGACCTCGCCGATACGGCGCGCGCGATCATGGCGAAGGCGAAGGAAACCGGTTGCGCCATCGTGCTGCCGTCCGACGCGGTGGTAGCCAAGGAATTCAAGGCCAACGCCGACAACGAGACGGTTGCCACCGACGCCGTGCCCGCCGACGGCATGATCCTCGATGTCGGCCCGGCAACGGTCGAGGCGGTGAAGGGCTGGATCGGCAAGGCCCGCACGCTGGTGTGGAACGGCCCTCTCGGCGCGTTCGAGATCGAGCCGTTCGACCGCGCCACCGTCGCGGCCGCTAGGTTCGCGGCCGGGCAGACGAAGGCCGGAAAGCTCGTCTCCGTCGCCGGCGGCGGCGACACGGTGGCCGCGCTCAACCACGCCGGCGTGGCCGACGACTTCACCTATATCTCCACCGCCGGCGGCGCCTTCCTCGAATGGATGGAAGGCAAGGAACTGCCGGGCGTCACCGCGCTTTCCCGCTGAGGACAAGCCCGCCCGGGACGAATGACGGCCGCGGCACGGACGCGCGGCCGTTTACCCTCTTAAACAATTGAAATCGTTTCAATCGATTCGAGCGGCCGCCTCGCATTCCGTTCGTTTGCCGCATCTGCTAAGCGGCCTTCAAACACGAACAGGAGGCATGACATGAGCGAGCGCCGCAACGACACCGTGACCGCAATGGCCGAGCAGGCCGCCAACAAGGACGGCTTCATCGCCGCGCTCGACCAGTCGGGCGGGTCCACGCCCAAGGCGCTCAAGCTCTACGGCGTCGACGAGGGCGCCTGGTCGAACGAGACGGAGATGTTCGACCTGATCCACCAGATGCGCGCGCGCATCATCAAGTCGCCCGCCTTCACCGGCGACAAGGTCATGGGCGCGATCCTGTTCGAGCAGACCATGGACCGCGACATCGACGGCGTGCCGACGGCGCAATATCTGTGGGAGAAGCGCGGCGTCGTGCCGTTCCTGAAAGTGGACAAGGGCCTCGCCGACGAGACCGACGGCGTCAAGCTGATGAAGCCGATGCCCGCCCTCGACGCGCTGCTCGAGCGCGCCGTCGCCAAGGGCGTGTTCGGCACCAAGATGCGCTCGGTGATCGACGCGGCCAACCCCGCCGGCATCGCGGCGAACGTCGCCCAGCAGTTCGAGGTCGGCAACCAGATCCTCGGCCATGGCCTCATGCCGATCATCGAGCCGGAAGTGACGATCTCGATCGCCGACAAGGCGGAAGCCGAGGAGATCCTGCTCGCCGAGATCGGCAAGCAGCTCGACACCGTGCCGGCGGGAAAGCAGGTCATGCTCAAGCTGACGCTGCCGACCAGGGCGAACCTCTACAAGCCCCTGATCGACGATTCGCGCGTCATGCGCGTGGTCGCGCTGTCGGGCGGCTATTCCCGCGACGACGCCAACGCGATGCTGGCGAAGAATGCCGGCATGATCGCCAGCTTCTCGCGCGCGCTGACCGAGGGTCTTTCCGCCAAGCAGAGCGATGCCGAGTTCAACGCCGTGCTCGCCGCGGCCATCGACAGCATCTTCGAGGCGTCCCGCACCTGAATCGCATCTTGCGTCCCGGCCGCCTCTCGCGGCCGGGCCGTCAGTTCCCGTGGCTAATAAGCACGGTCAGCGAGACCGCGGCGATGGCGATGACCGCCAGCTTCCAGAAGTCGCCGCGCCGCTTCAGCCCCGGCAGGCCGAGCGGCTTGATGAGGTGGGCGATCATCAGGCCGACGACCAGCAGGGAAAACATCTTGGTCATCGGCGCGGCCCACGGCGTCCCGGTTTCTTCGTCGCCCGTTTGAGCAGCAACCTTGACTCCTGTCAAAGCGGGACGGACGTTACGAGGTAGTTATCGAGGTAGTTATCGAGACACGCGCCGCCGGCAGAGGAGCCGGCGAGCGGGCGAAGGGAGGAAGAGCGATGGCGTCACGCTATGCAGAGGTCTATGCCGGCTGGAAGGCCGACCCGGAACGGTTCTGGGCGGAAGCCGCCAGGGCGATCGACTGGGTATCGCCGCCGACGAAGATCTTCGATCCCGGTGAGGGCGTTTACGGCCGCTGGTTCGTCGATGGCGTCTGCAACACCTGCTTCAACGCCGTCGACCGCCATGTCGAGGCCGGGCGCGGCGACCAGCCCGCCGTCATCTACGACAGCCCGATCACCGGCAGGAAGAAGAGCTTCACCTATTCGCAGCTCCGCGACGAAGTGACGGCGCTCGCCGCCGTGCTACGCGCTCAAGGCGTGGGCAAGGGCGACCTCGTCATCATCTACATGCCGATGGTGCCGGAGGCGCTGTTCGCCATGCTGGCCTGCGCGCGGCTCGGCGCCGTTCATTCGGTGGTGTTCGGCGGCTTCGCCGCGCGCGAACTGGCCACCCGCATCGACGATTCGAAGCCGAAGCTGATCGTCTCCGCCTCCTGCGGCATCGAGCCGGGCCGCGTCGTCGCCTACAAGCCGCTGCTCGACGGGGCGATCGCCATGGCCGCGCACAAGGTGGAGCGGTGCGTCATCCTGCAACGCCCCGAGCAGCCCTGCGAACTGACCCCCGGCCGCGACATCGACATGGGCGAGGCGGTCGAGGCCGCCAAGGCTTCCCGAACGCAGGTGGAGTGCGTGCCCGTCGCCGCCACCGATCCGCTCTACGTCCTCTATACCTCCGGCACCACCGGCCAGCCCAAGGGCGTGGTCCGCGACAATGGCGGCCACATGGTGGCGCTGAAGTGGACGATGGAGAACGAGTACGGCATCAAGCCAGGCGAGGTGTTCTGGGCCGCTTCCGACGTCGGCTGGGTGGTCGGCCATTCCTACATCGTCTATGCGCCGCTGCTCCACGGCGCCACCACCATCGTCTTCGAGGGCAAGCCGGTGGGCACGCCCGATGCCGGCACGTTCTGGCGCGTCATCGCCGAGCACGGCGTGGTGACGCTGTTCACCGCGCCCACCGCGTTCCGCGCCATCAAGGGCCAGGACCCCGCCGGCGAGTTCATCGGCAAATACGACCTGTCGCGCTTCCGCACCCTGTTCCTCGCCGGCGAGCGCGCCGACCCCGAGACGATCAAATGGGCCGAAACCCGGCTCGGCGTGCCGGTGATCGACCACTGGTGGCAGACCGAGACCGGCTTTCCGATCAGCCAGAACCCGGTCGGGCTCGGCCAGCTTCCGGTCAAGTACGGCTCGCCGGCCGTGCCGATGCCGGGCTACGACGTGCGGGTGCTGGACGACGCCGGCCACGAAGTGCCGGCCGGCACGCTCGGCAATGTGGTGATCAAGCTGCCGCTGCCGCCCGGCTGCCTGCCGACGCTGTGGAATGCCGACGACCGCTTCCGCTCGGCCTATCTTTCCGAGTTCCCCGGCTACTACAAGACGGCGGACGCCGGCTACATCGACGAGGACGGCTACCTCTTCATCATGGCCCGCACCGACGACATCATCAACGTCGCCGGCCATCGCCTGTCGACCGGGGCGATGGAGGAGGTCGTGGCCGAGCACCCGGACGTGGCCGAATGCGCCGTCGTCGGCATGCATGACGGCATGAAGGGCCAGATCCCGCTCGGCTTCGTGGTGTTGAATGCCGGCGTCGCGCGCGGAGAGGCGGACATCGAGAAGGAAGTGATCGCGCTGGTGCGCGACAGGATCGGCCCGGTCGCCGCCTTCAAGTCGGTGGTGACGGTCAAGCGCCTGCCCAAGACGCGCTCGGGCAAGATCCTGCGCGGCACGATGCAGAAGATCGCCGACCGCGAGGACTGGAACATGCCGGCCACCATCGACGATCCCGCCATCCTCGACGAGATCGGCACGGCGCTTCACGGCAAGGGCATCGGCGCCTGACACGGCCTTTCGCGTAAAACAAAGCCGGCGCAGGAAAATCCCGCGCCGGCTAATCATCCGGCAGATCTGCTGGAAGCGAGGACTACTCCTCGTCCTCCTCCGGCGCATTCGACTTGAGCGACGACAGCTTGGCGAAGACGGCGTCGGCGTCCAGCTCGTCCTCGTCCTTGTCGCGCACGTCGAGGCTCTCCGTCACCGAGGCCGGCAGCAGCGTGTCGCCGGCCGCCGCCGCCGGCTGGCCGCGCGAGGCGCGCTGGACCTCGAGGTCGAGGTCGATCTGCGAGCACAGGCCAAGCGTCACCGGGTCCATCGGCGTCAGGTTGGCCGCGTTCCAGTGGGTGCGGTTGCGGATCTGCTCGATCGTCGCCTTGGTGGTGCCGACGAGACGCGAAATCTGCGCGTCCTTCAGCTCGGGATGGTTCTTGACCAGCCACAGGATGGCGTTCGGCCGGTCCTGGCGCTTGGACAGCGGCGTGTAGCGCGGCGCGCGGCGCTTCGATTCCGGCACGCGCACCTTGGGCTCAGACAGCTTCAGCCGGTGCTCGGGGTCGGCCTCGCCCTTGGCGATCTCCTCCCGCGAGAGCTGGCCGGTGATGACCGGATCGAGGCCCTTGATGCCCTGCGCCGATTCGCCGTCCGCGATCGCCTTCACTTCCAGCGGGTGCAGCTTGCAGAACTGGGCGATCTGGTCGAACGACAGCGCGGTGTTGTCGACCAGCCATACGGCGGTCGCCTTGGGCATGAGCAGCGTATTGGCCATCAGCAAAAATCCTCTCGTTCGCCCGCGTCCCTGTCGCGGGCGGTGGGCACAGCCACCAATTTGGGAAAATCGCCGAAGATATAGTCCGATTTTCGGCCATGCGCAACGAAAAGCGGCCGTGGCAAAGAGCGGATTGACAAAAATTCAAGAACGATTATTCTAGAATAATAATTACAGAAAGAGCGAGACATGGCCCGCAATCGGTCGTTCGATGAGAAAGAGGTTCTTGGCCGCGCCATGCACGCTTTCCGCCGCCATGGCTATGCGCGCATCTCGATCAGGCAGCTCGAGGAGGCGACCGGCCTGACCTCGGGCAGCCTCTACAACGCCTATCGCGACAAGGACGGCCTCTACCGGGCGGCGCTCGCCCACTATGTCGACAGCTTCGTCGTCGCGCGGCTCAGGACCCATGCCGGGCCCGACGCCACGCTCGACGATTTGGAAGAGCTTTTCCTCACTTTGTTCCGCCCGCCGCTGACCGACGGCTTCGGCTGCATGGTCAGCAACGCGGCGATGGAGTTCGGGTCCTCCGGCTCCGTCGCCGACGAGAGCGTGACCAGGGCGCTCGACCTCGTGGACGCCTCGCTCCATGCCGTGCTGGCGCGCGAGATCGGGCCCGAGGCGGCCCGGCCCGCCGCCGACCGCCTGGCGCTGATCTATCAGGGCATCCTGCTGATGACCCGCGCCGGCCGCGCCGGGGGCCACCACGAGGAGGCGATACGCGACGAATTCAGGCGCTTGAAAGAGGCGCGGATACGGTTCCGGGCCGGAGACACCAGCTGAGACGGATCAACCAGCGGAGAAGGAGAATACCATGTCGAGGAAATTCAATCCCGAAGGCGTGCCGGCTCCCGGCTTCTACAGCCACGGCGTCGAAATCGTGTCGCCGCAGCGCCTCGTCTTCGTCGCCGGCCAGGTCGGGGTGCGGGCGGACGGCAGCGTCGCCGAGGGCATCGGCGAGCAGGCGCGCGTGGCCGTCGCCAACCTGAACGCCGTCCTTGCCGCGGCGGGAATGGACGGCTCCAACATCGTCAAATCCACCATATACCTGACGGACGAGAGCCTGATGGACGGCTTCGCCGCCGCCGCCGGCCCCCTGCTGCCGTCGCCGCCGCCGGCCACCACGCTGGTCTACGTCAAGGCGCTGGCCTCGCCGCCGCTGCTGGTCGAGATCGAGGCGGTGGCGGCCGCGTAGACCGGACAAGTGCAAGGCCATTGCGGGCTTCCCGCAATGGCCCTAGCTCACGTCGAGCACGATCTTGCCGATGTGCTCGCCTTCCTCCATGCGCTCATGCGCACGCCAGGCTTCGGCGAGCGGGAAGATCGTGTCCATCGCCGGCGCGATCTTCCGTTGCGCCAGCAACGGCCACACCTTCTGCTCCAGCTCGGTGGCGATCCGCGCCTTGAACGCGACCGGACGCGGCCTGAGCGTCGAGCCGGTATGCGTCAGCCGCTTGACCATCAGCCGGGCGAAATCGGTCTCGGCCTTCGCACCGCCCAGCGTCGCGATCTGGACGATGCGGCCGTCCTCGGCGGCGGCGACGTAATTGCGCGCGACATAGTCGCCGCCGATCATGTCGAGGATGACGTCGACGCCCTTGCCGCCGGTCTCGTCCCTGACGACGCGCACGAAATCCTCCTCGCGATAGTTGATGGCGCGCGCCGCGCCGAGCCGCATGCAGGCCTCGCTTTTCGCGGCCGTGCCGGCGGTGGCGAAGACGCGCGCGCCGAAGGCGGTTGCAAGCTGGATCGCGGTGGTGCCGATGCCGGACGAACCGCCATGG
>Ga0172382_10003849_pt1 | contig 23526 bp, 41 predicted proteins | sample Leawel138RmetaG_FD_122245 | JGI IMG/M metagenome (GOLD analysis project Ga0172382, IMG submission 122245) | Leachate microbial communities from a municipal landfill in Southern Ontario, Canada - Leachate well 138R metaG | ecosystem: Engineered > Solid waste > Landfill > Unclassified | place... | reverse complement strand
GAATAGTTTACCTTTATGATTTAAGTTTTGTCATTTATGACAAGACTTAAAGAGTTGTTCATTATGCACGAAGATGATTATAAGAAAAAGTTTTATCCTACTTTAAGATTTGAGATGGAGATACAAACTTCACTCGATAGTAATGTTTGGATAAATGAGTTTCTTAACTGGATAAAAGAACGTAAAGAACGATGTAAAGGAGTGTTTGATATCCGTGAATGATGAAGAATTATACAGGAAATCTTTAGCTAAATGGGGTAGGAAGAGAAGAATCATGCATATAGCTGAAGAAGCTTCAGAGTTATCTGTTGCATGTATGCATTATCTTAGAGAAGATAGAGATAATAACTTAGCATTTAACAACTTAGCAGAAGAGATAGCTGATGTATCTTTTGTCTTAGATGAACTAAGATATACCATACCTGAAATAAACGAGTTAATTGAACAATATAAAACAAAGAAGAAGAAAGCTTTAGCTAAGATTTTAGAGGAAGAGAAAACAGAAAAAAACTTAGACGATTTTAAAAAGTTTATGGCTTGTGATGACGAGAAACTAATATTATACCGTTTTAAGTTCTCCTGATACCTAATATTTAGTAAATAAACGAGTTGTAAATAGAATGGGTTGTTATGATTCAATTATAGTAAAAGATGTAAAATGTCCTCATTGTGGTAGGATTATACCAAGAGCAGAGTTTCAGACAAAGAATGGTCAATGTTTACTTGAAACTTACTTTATTGGTGAACATTTTAACATTTCAGGAACTTTACATATTAGGGCAATAGGTTCATGTCCTTTCTGTGACGAGAAAGCTTTAAAAGGAGAAGAAGTTTGTGCAGTGTTCTTTGATGCAATAATAGACTTAGAAAAAGATGGTAGGATTAAACAAGTACGAATAATTTCTTATACTGTAAATGTTAACGCAGAAAGTAATACTTATACGAAGTAATCAGGTGGATTCATTGCCTATCAAAGATTATGTTGGTAATAAAGGTGAACGATGTATTGAATGTGGTAAATGGATTAGATGTCATGTCTGTGGTGGATTTATTCCTGATGTACGTTTCAGAACAACTGGAGAAATAAGTTTTTGTTCTGAAGAGTGTGATAAGAAATATCATTTAAAGTTAAAAGGTAAATGAGGTATTTAATTGAAACGAAAGGTAATAAAAGAGAATATAGATTTAGAAGTTAAAGTTAAGACTTTAGAAACTTTAGTTAAGAAAATCTTTGGTGATCCAGAAGCTTCTATCAAATACTCAAGATGGTATAATTCAGAACATGCAGAGATCACCATATCCAACTGTGATCTTGATGACTGTTTTGGTGTAATTAACCGTTTAAAGTTTAACGATTGTAATGTTGTATTTTATAACGAAGTAAAGAAAGTTGATTTCTCTAAAATATCTAAGGAAGCAAAATATCTTTACAGAGAACCTTATGAAGGACAATTATCTTTACAGATATCGTTTGATCCTTTATACTGGAAAGAGAACGAAGAATTAAAAGACGAAATGAAAAGACTTAAACAGAAACTTAGAGATAAACGTAAAGCGGATAAGAAAGAAGTTAAAGTTTCTGAAACCGCTTAATAATTAGTAAAGGAGGGATGATTTAATTGAATAAAGAAATAGTATTAATTTTATTGATAAACAAACCTGATGGTAAACAAGAAGTTAGAAAGTTTGAAGTACCAATACCTTTAGAAGAAGGAGAAACCATAGTAGGAAGAATAGAAGCTTGTTAAAGAGGGAAAACACTTGAAGAATTGGTTTACATCTGACACACACTTTGGTCATGAGAATATTTTAAAATATTCCAATAGACCATTTAATACTATAGAAGATATGGATAAGACATTGATTAGAAACTGGAATGCTAGAGTTCAACCAGAAGATACAATTTTTTTCTTAGGTGATTTTTGTTTTAATACCTCTTCAAGTTTCAATAATTATTGGTATGCTTTAAACGGAACAAAGATTATGATAAAAGGAAACCATGATCGTCACAATGGGGTTAATACCCCTATACTTGACATGACTATTAAGCTTGGTGGAGAAACAATGTTACTTATTCATAGACCTTCAGATGTTGGAGTGTTTGATGGAAAACTTGTTTTATGTGGACATGTCCATAATGCATGGAAGTTTGATAGACGTTATATAGAGAAAGATTTCCACATAGATTTCGTAAATGTAGGTGTTGATGTCTGGGACTTTAGACCAATAAACATAAACGAGATAATGGATGAGTACAGGAAATGGAAGAAAACTTTGTTACCTGCTTAATTTTTCCTTGTTTATTAGGAATTGGTCTTGGAATAATTTTAGGGTTTATTATTAGATATAATATCGAGAAAGAGGAGTAAATAAATTGAAAGAAGATAAATGTATAACCATTGGTGAAATGTTCAGTGGTATAGGTGCATTTCGTAAAGCATTTGAAGATACCAGTGATTATTTCAAAGTTGTATGGGCTAACGATATTGATAAGTATGCTTGTCAAGTTTACCGTAAACAGTATGGTTCAGACACAATGATCGAGGGAGATATTACCAAGTTAGATAAAGCCACTATGAAACCTGTTGATTTATTAGTTGGTGGATTTCCATGTTTTAAAGCTGGAACTCTTGTATTAACTTATAACGGATATAAACCAATTGAGGAGATACAAGTTAACGATTTAGTTCTTACACATAAGGGAAACTGGAAAAGAGTTTATAATACTTCAGTAAGAAAAGCTGATAAAACTTTAACATTAAAAGCCTTAGGATTACATCAACTTGTTACTACGGAAGAACATCCTTTTCTTACAAGAGAAAAAAATAGAATATGGAACAATGATGAAAAAAGATATATCCCTTCATATGGTGTTCAGAAATGGTTAAACGCTGGAGAATTTACTAAAACCTTAGAAAAAAATAAGACTTGTTTATTACTTTCATCTGTGGTACCACCAACTATTAAAGATAATCATAGTACAGATTTTTGGTGGATAATTGGATTCTATTTAGCAAGTGGATGGGTTGTTAGAAGAAAGAATAGAAAGGAAGGAAACGGAAGAGTTCTTTTTGCTTGTTCAGAAGAAGAAGTGGAAATAGCTAGAAGGAACATTGGAAAACTTTATCATTCTTCTGTAACAAAAGAACGTACAGGTTATAGACTACAAGTAGCTAATTCAAAACTATTTAGATTTGTTAAGCAGTTTGGTACTAACTCGTTAAATAAGGAACTCAAGGGTGTTTATTTAGGATTAGATAGTTATAAATGTAAAGTGTTATTAGATGGTTTCTTTTTTGGTTCTGGTTTAAGGACTAAGACAAAAACCCAAAGTATTACTACTGTAAGTGAAAAGTTAGCTTATAGTTTAATGATGTGTTATCAGAGAGCTTATGCTAAAACAACTAGTATTTTTAAATGCAATAGACCTCCAACACATGTTATCGAAGGGAGAACTGTTAATCAACATAACTTCTATGTTGTTAAGTTTGCGGATATGAACAGAGAAGGATTCGTAGAAGAGGATTATTTGTGGAAACCGTTACGTAGCGTAAAGGAAACGAAAGATGAAATGGTTTATAATATATCAGTAGAAGATGATGAGAGTTATACAGCAAATAATATCATAGTTCATAATTGCCAAAGCTTCTCTTATGCTGGAAAGAAGTTAGGGTTTAACGAGCAAAGAGGAAAGTTATTTTTTGAGATGGCAAAGTATATACAGGAACATAAGCCGTTACTAGTACTATTAGAGAATGTTAAAGGTTTACTAACTCATGATAAAGAAAAAACATTCTTCACAATCATCAAGACTCTTAATGATTTAGGATATGTAGTAGACTTTCGTGTACTTAACTCAAAGAACTTTAATGTACCTCATAATAGAGAAAGAATCTTTATCTTAGCTACGAATGTAAATAAACTTGATGCATATCCTTTTTTGAAAGAGATGATTGTTAAAGGGTTTATTATTGAGAAACTTATTGGTTATATGAGAGGTATTAGTAAGAAACAATTAAAATTACTAAACGAGTTTCCTTATCAATACGTAATTAATAGATTAGAAGAATCTTTAAAGAAAGATTCAGTTCCTCAATTAGAAAAGAAACTTTGTTCTCTTATTGAAGAGAATGTAAAAGAATATGATTTAGTTAATTGGGTAAAGACTATTTCAGAATCAATTAAGAAATTTAAGGATGAATTAAGAGATGAAAATGGAAAGTATCAGGAGAAAGACTACAGAACAGTTGGTCTTCGTATCAACACCTGTTCTATGGTTCAATCCTCCGAATCAGGAGGTCACACTTCAGGATATAATAGAGAAGGAAGTAGAAGAGAAGTATTTTCTTTCAGAACAGATGATAGAAAACTTGATGAAACACAAGAAGATACACAAGGAAAAGGGACACGGGTTCGGTGCAACAATACACAAGATAAGGAAAGAGTAATAGCTAACACTATCAGTAACAGATATTATAAAGATGGATCAGAGAATCTTATACAATTAAACGAGGATAACGGTAAACAAGTGAATAGAGTTTATTCAGTAAAAGGAATATCACCAACTGTTCCAACAGCTTGTGGTGGTCGACATATTCCTAAGATTGCTCAATCGTTACAGACTGACGGGTACTTAAGAACAGGTACTAGTTTCGGTACAGATAAACCACAATCAAAACGCAATGTTAGAAGATTAACTCCTAGAGAATGTGAAAGATTACAATCTTTTCCTGATGATTTTACATTAGAAGGATTAACTAGTGAAGGTAAAATAGTAAAGATTTCTGATACTCAGAGATACAAGATGTGTGGTAATTCAATAACTGTCAATGTGGTAAAAGAAATTAGTAAAAACTTAGTTAAATTTCTTAATAGAGAATAGAGGTAAAAGATATGAAAATAGATACAGAAATTTCAAAGGTAAAGATAGATATAGTTAATAATCCTAATTCAGGGTTTGCTATAACTGTCTTTAAAGATGGGGAAATAAAGATTAGGAATAAAGTCACTAACTCTTCAGTTATGACTACATTACCTAAAATCTTTGAAAGTATAATCAATAAAGTTCCTCTTGAAGGTAAATATTGGGAAATGGACTTAGAATGATAAAACCAGATAAAGATTGGGATATTGGTAAAGTTTCTACTTGTTGGTTCTGTAAGAAAATTTTTATCAATGTTAGACAATGTGGTAAATGTGGATTCTATCGCTGTACTCACTGCAATAAATGTGCTTGTCATCTAAATGAACAAGAAAAGGTTGAACAGGAACGTAAATATCAACTTAAAAAGTCTTCTAAAGACCTGAAACCTTTAACTAATTTCATTTAAACAGATACTAAGTTTAACGAGGTAACGATATGAAACTTTATCATAGAAAATGTCTTCATGAAGTACAAAAGGATACCAATAAATTCTCTTGTTCTATTTGTAAAGAAGAAGTTGATAAACAATCATTAATAATTTATCTTAATGATATTGAGAGTTTATTTAGTAAATTAAGAATACCTAATAATAAATTAAGATGTACTTGTCCTCAATGTTCAAACTGTTATTACGGTCTCAATGAAGTCTTAGATATCCTAGAAAAGTATATAGAGAAAACTTAGTGATTATTATGGGTTTAATTTATTATTACTGTGACAATGGTGGAGGTAAAACAACTTCAGCTTTAGGAGTTGCTTTAAGAGCTTTAGGTCAAGGTAAAGAAGTAGCTATAATACAATTTCTTAAATGGTATCAAACAGGAGAAGTAAAGTTTTCTCATCCTCTATATCATATTCACCAATTTAGTCCTGAAGGTTGGAAGAGTAGAGGAGAACTTAAGAAGGAAGATTCAGTTTTTATTGAGTTAGGGTTAAGATTAGCAGAGACTTACCTTAAACGATCAATTCCTATAGATGTACTGATCTTAGATGAAATATCTTTAGCTATTAAAGAGAAACTTATTCATCCAACAGATGTACTTAGAATCTTAAAAATGGTACCAAAAGAAACAACCGTTATCCTTACAGGAAGAGAAGAGATAAAGGAATTAGTAGAGTTAGCTGATGTAGTAAACCGTATAGTAGAGGTAAAGGTTCCATCTAATATGCCTTTAGATGAAGGTATACAATATTAACAGTACCTTTATTAAGAAGTATAACGTATAAGAGAGATACAAATGTTTAAGAAGAGAAAGGAACAAACTAAAATACAAGAGCAGGTCTTCATCACGAAGACAACAGCTTTATGTTCTAATCCTGTAGAAATAGCTGATATTCCTGAAGAGTTAGTGTTTGAGGTTAGGAAGTACGGTAACTCTAAATGGGTTATGGTATTCATCGATGGGAAAATGTTTGATAGGTTAGAGAAAGCCTGTTCTAAACATTCAGTACCAGTTGATAAAGTTCTTTATGGAACCTTTATTAACGTATTAAAAAGATTAGAGAAAAACAATAAAGTTTCCTAAACAAGTAATAGTGTTGAAATGTGTATGTGTGAAAACGAATGTTCACCTTGTAAGAAAGGTAAAGAGTGTAAAGGGAATTGTAAAGGTTCCTGTAGAGGGAATTGTTAATGATAGCTTATACAAACGGAACAAGTGGTAGACAATCTATTCGAGTGGGAGACTTGTATAGATGCCCAAGGAGTATACAACTTGAATTCCTAAATTATCAACAAGACCCTGAGAAGTATGAAACAGTAAGAGGTAGATGGTTACATTTACTTTTTGAACAGTATCTTAAGATGCCTTCTATCCCAATGAATTCTTACTACAAAGAGGTAATGAGAGATTATGTTGATACAGCTTATAATGATAGATATGTACGTTCTAAATTAAATGAAGATATGGTTCTCTATGAGAACAAAATTAAAGATTTCTTTATGAGAAATGGTAGAGGAAGAAAACTTAGAGAAGTTTCTAAAGATATTCAAGTAGAAACTTTACTTAGAGTTCCAGTAGAAAACTTAAAGTTAGATTTACCTTTCCAGTTAGAAGTACAACAGAAGTATTGTTTATCAGGTAAGTTTGACTTTAAACATAAGAATCAAATAGTAGAAATCAAATCAGCTAAAGAATTAAGAAGTATACATAAGATGCAAGCGTTCACGTATTGTCATATGTTAGATATTCTTGAACCAGAATACAAACACGGAAGTGTCTATATTCTTTTAGGAGATGAAAAGATTAAGGTACAAAAGAACCCATTCTATACATGGAAACCTTGGAAGACTAATCCAATTGCTATTCTTAAAGAAAGAGTTACTAATGTAATAGAAAACTTTGAGAAGATTCAAATGAATAAAGAAATGATAGAAGTAGAAAGAAAGAATGATTGTCAATTTTGTTCATATTACTCCTCTTGTTTGTCTGTCTTTAGACCTAGGACAGGATGGAGAACTATACCAAAATAAAATAAAAAGGAGATGTTCAGAAAAATGAGTGAGTGTAAAGTTATGTTAGGTAATATAATAAGTTATGAGGGAAATAAAGTAAATATAATATCAGATGGTTTACCATCAAAAACTTGTATTAAAATAAATGGTCAAATTATCGAAGATGTACAAAGATCGGTTCTGGAAATAGACATCGAAAAACCATATAATAAATTAACAATAGCAACTTGTGATGTTTAAAAAAGGAGGTGAATGTGTTGAAGTTTAAAATTAATAAAGAATTAGAAGAGATTATCCCTAAGTTATCACCAAACGATTTCACTGCTCTAAAAGATTCAATCGTTAATAATGGGCAATTAGAAAAGATCAAGGTTATGCCTGATGGAACTATTATAGATGGACATCATAGATACAATATCCTTTCTAATCTAGGAAAACAAATCGATTATGAAATCTTAGAGAATATTGACACATTGGATAAAGCTCTTAATTATGCATTTGAAGCTAACTTTAGTAGGAGACACATGACTACTCCAGAGAAGATAGTCTTTGCTTATCATAATGTTGCTCCAGCTTTAGAGAAACAAGCTAAACAAAATCAAGGAGAAAAAAATGTATCAGATTCAAAGAAACCAATTAGAACAAGAGAAACAATTGCTAAACGATTAAACTGTTCAAGTGGACTAATCGCTTATGCTTTCAATATCATAGAAAAAGCACCTAAAGAACTTTATGATTTATGGTTCAAAGAAGAGCTAGCAACTACTGAATTATATTTCCTGATGAAGTCTTTAGAGGATGTACCAGAAGAAAAGAAAGCTGACTTAATTAATATTGTAGTCAATAAACCAGAAAGTGTTTCTAAAGTAAAAGAGATAATAGGAACATCAAACGCTATTAAGGCATTACTTGATGGAGAAACAGATGAAGTAAGGAAGAAAGCTGAAGATGAATTTGAGGATGTTCTATACACAGCGTCAGTAGACCTTAAATCTATTAAATGGAAACTTGAAGATTTAGCAGGTGATTCTCATACATTATCTAAAGGTGTTAAGAAAGCAAACGAAATAGGTGAAACGTTCGAAGAAGCTAATGCTTGGTTCCAGAAATACGGTGGTAGATGTCTCAAGCAAGTGACGTGTTGGGAAGGCGAATGGGATAAACAAAAAGAGAAAGAATCTTCCAAAGAGGAAGATACTTAAATACCCTTTTTTCTTAAAATCAATTAAAGGAGAAATGTTTAATGTCAGAAGAAGCATCTAAAGTTTCAACTATCCTACAGAAATCATATATTATTTCTGATTTAGGAAAAGTAGACGAATTCTATCGGTTATATGGTAACGAATTCAAACAATATAACGATAGAGATACTAAAGTAGGTGATGTAATTGAAAGTTCAACGAGAAACTTAACCGTTCAACTAGACGTTTATAGATGTCCCTTTTGTTTACAAAGATTCTTTGATGAAGTAAGTGCAACAGAACATTTAGCTTTAGAAAAGAGTAGGGGACATCAATTAGTTACCGTTAACTCTGTAACTAGTATCTTTGATAACTTCTATCAAGCTAATACGGCTTATAGACTTAAACGTGCAAAGATATATTATGAAGTTATTAGACCAGAAGAAATAATCCCAGTACCAGAATCAACTGAATGGAAACATGAAGGAGATAAACATGTTCCTACTCCTCAGGAGAGAATGAAACATGACGAAGATATGGCTAAATGGAGGAAGGATATGAAAGAAACAAGAGGTAAAAGACGAGCAATTATTCCTATCCTTTCAAATGGAGATGTTCAACTTAAAGGTGGAAGTAACTGGTGGTATTGGTGTCCTCAAGTATGGAACAATAATCAATGGGTTCCTATGTCTGCTGAACAAAAAGATCAAGGTTTAGAGACAAGAGTATTAACTCTGCTAGCTATTATACCAGAGGAATTTTAAATGAATATTAAATTGTATACTAAAGAAAATTGTGGTAACTGTACATTCCTTAAGTCTTATCTTGAAAACTTGGGAATAAAGTTTGAAGTATTAGATGCATTAAAGTATATATCAACATTAGTATCTCACGGTTTCAGTTCTGTGCCTGTTTTAGAGGTTAATGAAAACTTTTATACATTTGAAAACGTTACTCAAGTTAAAGATATTCTAAGAGAAAACGGTGTAGACTTTTGAGTAAGGAAGCAGGAAATAACAAAGTTTCTCTCTTAGGGAAACTTAAGCAAATATTCAAGAAACAGAATACAAAGAAAACAAGTAGAAGTAAGATTATCTCTAAAGGAAACTTTATTCCTTTTCTACAGACTATATCTGCTTCTATTGACGAATTAGCTATATACTATGCAGATAAAGATAGAGAAGAGTTCTTGAAACGTCTTAAGACAGAAAGTAACGTTTGGTTCAACAAGATGAGATACATGGATGAATACTCTTTTAAAGCAGGAGTATGTTTTGGTATCTTTACCATACACAATAAAACTAATTGTAAAGAAATAGATAAACTCATTAGACAGGGGGGATACATAACTTAATGAATAAATCAGTACTAAGTCTTGTAACTGGAATAGGTTTATTAGTATTTGTAATAGCTACTCTCTCCTTTGGTTTAGTCGAAGGAGGATGGGCTGTACTAGCAGTATTTAGTTTACTTCTTATTGCAGGTACACTAAGTTTCCTTGGGTTCCTTCCAGTGATAGGACAAATCATACAATTTTATGCCATGACATATATTATAGAGACATCATTTAGAGAACTTAATTTGGTAATGCCGTATACAGCTAGCCTATTGCTTTATGTTCCTCTTATCTTTAGCATATATATCAGCTTGTTAACTATAGTAGTATTAGTTAGTGGCAAATGGAAAAAGAATTAGAAGTGAGCTATAATGGGTAAAAAGAATCAACTCTATGGCAAATATGTTAGGATATTACAATCAGCAGATGATCGTAACGAAATACTTATTGTAATAAGAAAGGATCAACCAATGGACAAGAAATACATTAGACAATTCGATAATACCTATACTAACACTGATATCATTCTGACGGTTACTCCTCTTAAAAGGAAAAAGAATGGTAACTCCACTAAGGAAGAGAAAGATACTAAGGAAGAGGAAGGAGTACATTCTAATCCTTTTTGGAGTGTAAATAACGAGTTGTAGTTTCCTTATTTTTTTTTTTAATTGTTTTATTATTTAAGAAAGAAAAACGTTAACTAAAAAGCGTGTAGTAAATAGTGTTATACAATTTAAGTTAATCTTGAGTTTTATTTAGTTGAGGGAAATATTTGTTTACTTACAGATTTATGAAGTATACACCTAGTAGAAGGAAATCTTTGGAAGATTTCTTTAATTCATTAGATGATACTACAAGGAAGATGCTTTCAAAGTATGATTACTCAAAGGATGAATTAATAGATTCGTTTTCTAATCATAGTAAGAAGTCTTGTCCTATTATGCTTATGAAAGGTAAGAAGGTTATTGCTATAACAAAGCTAGCTAAAAACAGTGAATTATATATTTGTGATGTGATAGTACGTAACTCTTATAGAAGAAGAAGCTTTGGAACAATTATTATTAATTTTGTTACCACCTTAGCTATGTTAACAGAAGAAAGTTATGTATACACTGAAGCACGTGTAGATAACTACATAGGACAAAGTTTCTTTAGAAGTTTAGGTTTCACTGAGGATAGCAGAGATAATCGAATTATTAAGTATAAGAAAGCTTTAAGAGTTAATAACGAAGGAGATCCGTTATGAGTGTAAAGAATTGGATAGAATATTTTGGTAGAGTATTTAAAAGAGAAGCTTATGTTCCTGAGGGGATGGCTATCTGTGATAACTGTTTACGTTTATGTTTAAAAGAGGATATTCATGAAATCATTCAATACATGAATAATAAAAACATTACCTTAAGAATATGTGAGGAATGTGCTGATACTCCTCCTTTAACTTGGAGAAAGAAAAATAGGAGGTAAACTGGTTCAAACACAAGTTAGGGAAAGCTTGGATAGATGGTTCAAGTAAGAGCATGTATGGTATATACTTTGAACCTGAAAAAGAAACATTTATTATCAAAGATTTCCCTGTAAGTAATAACTTAGCAGAGTGGTATGCTCTCTTGTTATCATTTATAGAATTACCTTCTAACTGGAAAGGAAAACTTTATTCAGATTCCAAGTTAGTAGTGAATCAATATAATGGTTCATGTGTTATTAAAGATAAAGAATTCCAACGTATCTTTAACTTGTGTATCTTTATTCGTGAAGTAAAGAAATTAGATATTACTGTTTTATGGGTTAAGAGAGAAAACAATATATTAGGCAAAAAACTAGAGAAGATATTGAAAAGAGAACGTAATAAGAGAAAGAAATTTAATTGTTTAAGGAATGTCTAAATTATGAGTATTGAACACGTACTATCAGAACCTTTGATAGGTAAAAAAGTTTTGTTTCTTATTGACACTTATTGTTGCCCTTTAAAGTTGTTATTACCTAAATCATCAGTTCAAATCTTCTCTATTGATCAAGAATTATTGAGGTATAGTAGGTTAAACAATCCAAAACCAATTATCGATTGGAGAATATCTTATCAGTTAACTAGACAAATTAGTATAGAAGTTTATGAAAAGAAAATGACTATTTACCAGAAGTATCACCATAAAGAGAAATATACTTCTGATGTTATCTTAGCCTGGTTTACTTCTCTTAGTTATTTACCTAAGATAACTTTTTCTCCTTACTTTCTACAGGAATATAATAGAGATAAAAAGATAATAGAAAAGTTACAATATAAACTTACTAAAGAAGAGAAAAATGTTTTAAAGTTATCTATGTTATCTTATCGGTTAGAGGGAAAAGCTGTTGTCTAAAGTTCAACATAAAGTTATGGCAGTAAACCCATCTAAGTCTGTCAGTGATTATAGAATTTATATGCTTAATAATAGTATGGAAGATAGACTTATTGGTAAGGATTTACAGCAATCGGAAACGGCTTCTGTTTCTGTCTTGAAAATTGGTTTAACAAAAGAGGAGTTTTCTACTTTAAAGAGATTAACTAAGTTTCATAATAAAGAAAAACTATTAGGGGTCTCTACTACTATTAATCTTCTTTCTGGATTTGGTATTCATATATCTAAAGATTCTATCAAATTTACTGAATTTAGCCATTATGGTTTTTCTGATTATCCATTAGATATCACTAACTTAAAGGATTTAACTAACCCTTATTTTGAAGCTAAACTTATCGAAAGGTATCGTTTGGGTAATGAATTAGTTAAAAAACGTATATTAGAAAAAATAGAAAAAAGGGATTTAGAAGTATTCAAATGGAAGGTTATGTTATGATAGAGGTATTCTTTTCAGGAAAAGCTAGTGTGTTTATAATCTTAGCACCTGCTTTCTCTTCCCTTGATCTGAAAAGTGATGAATATTTACCATTTTATAATTTGATATGTAGTTTTTCTTCTAAGACTAAAAAAGTTGGAGGGAAAGATGTGTACAGGATAGAAGGAATGAAAGCTGAATTAATTACTGATATTTTCAAGTCAATAATTACTGTTCAAGATGAAGAATTTTCAGATATTTATCGAACTAAAATATTTGATATTATTAGAAAAAAGGATTATGATAGTTTAAAAGAATTTATTAGATTAAACAAGTTTATCAATAAATTAGAGAACAAGAAGGAAAAGCGTTGGTTAAGAGTAAGTTAAATACAGAAAAGGTAAGTTATTGCTGTCCTAACTGTAAGACATATAACATTCCTTACATGCATAATAAAGAAGGTATAGCTTTTATTCAATGTAAGAACTGTAAGGAACAATATAAAACTTCAGTATCTGTGTCTAAAGACTTTAGGAAACTTTGCTCTAAGATAGCTTCTAATCCTGTTAAGAGTTCAACATATTATACTTCAGCAGAACGAAAAGTAAAGAAGTATCTTGAACGTATAGGATATGAAGAAGGAATAGATTTTATTCATAATGTTAGAGTATGTAATAAAGGAAAAGAGAAACAAGTTTATTATTGGCTAGACTTTTACATACCAGAACTTAAATTAGTTATTGAAGCTAGTCCTCGTATATGGCATAGAGAAGATAGAGAAGTAGCCGAGAAGAGAAAGTATGATTACTTATCTTCAAAAGGATTAACTGTTCTTACTTATGATGATAGGGTATTAAGGAAACTTAGACACATAAAGAAGCCTAAGAAGAAACTTAACTATCTTATCAATCCATTAGATTACGTGAATAGGAAATAGTTATGTGGTTAAGGAAAACTTTAATAGTTTTCTTTAATCTCTAACATAAACAATGAAAGTGATTAAAATATGTCAACAATTAAAACAGTAAAATTAGTAGGAGAAGACCCAGATAGGAAACTTTACAGAAGAGGAATGCGTATTGAAGTTATTTATCTTAGAGAGAAAGATTTACCAATAGGAAGATATATGTTTCCTGTTAAAGAAGAAATTGGAGAATGCGATTATACTTGTCCTCAATGTGGTTCATATCATATCAATAAATATGAAGCAATAGCAGAAATTAAAATACCCGATAACATTGCAGGTATAACTATTAAAGGCATTCATTCGTTTACAATTGTTAATCCAGAATTTGCTTATGCTAAAGAGTTTCATGCTATCATCAAGACTCCTAAAATAGAAGAGGCAGAAGCCAAAGGTTGGTATAAAGGAGATGTACCAGAATTTATAGAATGTATGTTAGCTCCAGTAGAGGTAGCAGACTTAAGGATTAAAATTATTGATCAGAATGGTAACCCGGTCCAAGGAGCAAGAATAACTTTTACTTACCAAGGTGGAACAGGAGTACATCCAGATGGTCCATTTTATGCTAACGAAAAAGGAATTATAGATATTTATTGTCCTCCCGACTTCAAAGGTATGTCTACTTGGTGTATTGAAAGCGGACAAGGTTCTTTATCTGGGTTTGGTACAGTTCCAGAACTAGTTATATTGAACTAGTTCTTTTCTTTCTTTTTTTATTATTAACTGATAATAATCTTTATAACTTAGTATTCATCTTTAAGTGTATCAACGTATAAGATATTAAGGTGATTTGTTTGACTGAGTATTTAGTGAGGTATATCTTCGGTGATTTTAAAGGTTATTCAGAATCAGAGATGTTAATTACGACTACAGATTCAGCAGAGGAAGTTTTGAAGTTAGCTATTGAGATTTTAGATGAAAAATTAGAAAGATTACCAGACCTTTTAGACCCTTATTATCTTAACGTCACAGTTAGAGTTAATGTTCCGATATTAGCTCATTTTCATGGTAAAGATAAATTAGGAAACTTGAAACGGAAGTAATATAATGGTAGATGTCGAATACGAAACAGATGAAGAAATAGACGAGATATACAATGAATTAGCTAGGCTGGAAACAGAGTACGATAATATTATTCTAACTATAAACAGTGAATTTAGAAAATCAATGAGAAAGCTTGGAATAAAAAAGAATGTTATACCAATTAAATATATTCTCACTGAAGAAATGATAAAGAAACTTAGAGAATATTCAGCGTTTAATAGAGTATGGAAAGTGAAGAAGGAAACAGTAAAATTCAGTAATGGTTTAGAAGAATTCGATAAAGAAGTTGAACTATTTCCTAATATCGGTGGAGTACCTGTTGAAACAGGAAAAGTATGCTCAGTTGAAGTTATTCAAGTTCCTAAGAGAGTAAGACAGAAAAAGAAAGAAAAGAAACGTAAAGGTTTCTAGTAAGAAATAAAGTTAAGAGATGAATCATTTGACTGAAGATTGTTCTAAAACAAAAAAACTTGAAGAGTCTGAGTTATCAGACGAATTAATAGAAAGTGAATTGACAGATAAAGGAGTAGTATTTCTTAATGGTGAAATAACAGAGAAGTCTGCTTTCGATCTGTGTAAAAAACTTGAGTATTTAAAGCAAAAGAAACTTAGAGAAATCACTATAATATTAAATAGTGAAGGTGGTGATGTTTACCCAGGAATAGCAATAATAGATGCAATAAACTCTTTAAAAGAACAGAATATTGAAGTGAAGATTGAAACAAGAGGTTTATGTGCTTCTCTAGCAATGTTTATTTTGATAAGTGGTTCTCAACGTTTATCAAGTCAATTTACTGGGTTCTTAATACATGAAATCTATGGTGGCTTAGAAGGTACAATAAGTGAACTTAAAAGTGATCAGATAGAATATGTTCGGATAGAGAATATGCTAAATGAATATCTTTACTCAAACACTAAGATTACTAAAGAAATCTTAAAGAAAAAAACTTTAGGGAAATCTTGGTGGTTATCTGCTAAGGAAGCTTTAGAATTTAAGATTATAGATAAAATAGTTTAGGTGTAAAAGAATGAATATTTTTGGAGGAGTAACTCTTGATCCTAAGGAATCTAAAGTTCCTGTTATAGAGTTACCATTAAAAAAGAAAGAGAAATATGCAGAAGTATGTTTCATGAGTGACTTTCATGTCGGTTCTTCAGCGTTCTCTCTTGGTCAATACTTAGAATACTTATATTTCCTTAAAAAGAATCCAGATGTCAAAGTTGCTTTACTCGGTGACTTAGTGGAGATGGGAGGCTTATCAGCTTTTGGTGCTTCAGAAGAGAAAGTTGGTGCATTACAATTATTAGATATCGTTAAACTTCTTGAACCTATTAAGGAACAGATTATTCTTCTTCTTGAAGGTAATCATGAAGAAAGATTCTGGAGAGCAACTAAAGGAACAGATTCAATAACTAAGTCTATAGCTGATGCATTAGGGATAAAACCACTCTTACCTGGTCCAGAACGTGGTCAACTCTTTATTTTAAAAGTGAAAGATCAAGTGTATTCGGTTTATGCTATTCATGGTGCAGGTAATTCTGTTCGTACTAAGAATAAACAATTATCTAGCATCTTTGAGAACGTTCATACTTCACTTGCAGTACATGCACATATTCATCAAATCTTTAAAGACCACAGAACATATATGAGTGTTAATGAAAAGAATGGTGAGTTCTATTCTTCTATACATGAACAACACTGGTTAACTACTGGGTGTTTCTGTAAGAATCTTGGGTATTCAGAAGCTAAGTCTTATCCGTTTACAAAGATAGGTGCTCCAATGGTAAGATTCTATGGTAATAAAGAAGCATTAGAAATCATTGATGATCCAAGAATAACTTATGATATCGGTGTTAAATCTGTTAGCTTAGAAAGTGTCGGATTAAAGGAATCTGACTTAGCTAAGTATGAAGAGAAAGCAAACTTTGGTGGTACAGAAGTATATAGTAAGAAACGTTGGAAGGAAGAGGATTTATGCAACTTAACAAAGTAGTAAAGAAGACAGAAACTTTAACAATAAACCCCTATTATGGGTATATTATTATACCCAGTTCTTTTCGTCATATCTTTAAGAACGGAAAGGTAAAGATTCTTTTTGATACTAAGAATCGTATTATAGGTTTAGAGCCAACAGATGAAGTAAATGAGTTTTCTATTGTAGGTGGTAAAGTTTGGTGTTCTTCTTTTCTTAAAGAGAACAGAATAACTGAACAACACAGTAAACCTTTATTAGCCACTAAAAAGAACATACTACTGTGTTACTTGAATAATGGAGATAGTAGTGATGAAAAAGAAAGAAAATAATCCTAAAGTTTGTCCTTTATGTAAAGGAAAACTTAAACGTAAAGGGAAGAAAGGGAGTTCAGACCAATACTACAAATGTATCGTTTGTAGTGGTATAATTAGAAACGGTTCTTTTAATCAACATAAACCAAAAGAGATGAAAGAGTTCGATAACATAACTTTGAAACAGCAAAGAAAAGAAGAACAAGTAAAGAAACTGATTAAGGAATTAAAGAAAGAAAAGTATATTGATTCTAATTGGTTCGAGTTTAACGGTTTAATATATAACTTAGACGATTACGATAAGAATGGTATTAAAATAAAGAAAGATGAAAACAATGAATACACTCTCTAAGTCCCCATTTACTTCTTCTTTCTTAAAGAATTCAGCTAAGCGTTATGGTAAGATTGGCACTTATTGGGCTAGTCTTATCTTATACACTGGTTGTTATGTGTCTACTAAACATCGTTGGTTAGCTATCAAAATAGGTTCAAGTGGTACAGGTAAAACTATTAGTGACAAAGTTGCATTAGCTAGTTTCGGTAGTCAACATAATCCTTTAACCATTACAGGAAGAATTACACCTGCTGGATTAGCTAAACTAATTAAGAGATCAAAGAACGATGAAGATAGTGAAATGTTTCTTAAACAAATGAAAGATACAGGTCTATTATTCGTAGAAGACCTTTCACGTTGTAATACTAGATATTTGAAGGTAACATCTCTCCAGTTACTCGCAGGATTAACGAAGAATACTAAACTGGACGATTTAACATCAGAAGGAGGGGTACCAGAATTTAGTTTAGGTAACGAACCGAAGAAGTGTATGATATCTGGTACTCCCTCTGATTGGGAGGAACTTAGTTCAACATCTGTCTATAATGAGTTTGTTGATAGACGTTCATTAACTGCAATAGCTCTTATGAGTTCACTCGAATGGAACTATAGAGTTGCATTAGCAAAAGATTCAGTTATGATGAAACCAGATTGGCAAATAGAAAAAGAATGGGAAGGTATAGTTAAAGACTCTGAATTGCTTCTCTATAAAGGACCGATAAGAGAAGTAAACTTTGGTGAACACAGATTAAAACTATATGAGAAACTTAGTCAATTCAAACGTTTCCCTGAGAACGTATTCTCTATGATTGATTCGTTGGCTGAGGGACATGCAAGAATAAATGGTAGAAATACTGTTTACCCTCAAGACTACGAAGTAGTTGATAGACTTTTCTCTAGATTTATCCTATTATCAGATATGAAAAAGAAAGAACTCTTTATTGTTGAAGAATTAATTAAGAATGGTGGAGTAATGAAAGTAAACGATTTAATCTATAAACTTAGGCAAAAAGCAAAAGGTAACGATTTACCTGAATTGGACTTAGTTGCAAGAACAATAAGTAATTATGCAGATATGTCAAAGTATTTCAATAGAAATGTGGCATATAGAAATAATCCAGTACTTATCTCTATATCAGAATCTTTAGCTGTTTTATTAGACGAATGGGATACTTATGTTAAGGGGATACTAGAAGAATGATAAAAGAAGCAGTTATATTAGCAGGTGGAAGACCCTTTAGGATGAAGAGTTTAATTACAGTGGCTAAACCATTTGTTTTAACTAGACCTGAGAAAGAAGAAACTTTACTTGAGTATCAGATAAACTGGTTAACTAAAGAAGGATTTGAACATATCATCTTAGCTTTTTCCCGTTCTAACTTTAAATACCTTAGAAAGAATTTCTCTAAGTTTCTTAATAACCCATTAGTTGATGTTTCTATAGAAGAAGAATATGTAGGTACTGCTGGTGGTTTAAGGAAAGCTTTTCATTTTATTGAAGAAGATACGTTTTATTGTATGAATTTAGACGATGTAACCTTTTATGATACTAATACGTTATACGCAAAAGCAGGAACATTAAATAGTATTCTAGTACAGAAAACTAATCTACCTTATGCAGAAGTAAAGTTTATTCCTTCAAACGATAACTTAGTTACTGAATATAATTCGAGATTAAAATCAGATAATTATGCAAGCTGTGGTCATTACGTATTCAATAAAAGAGATGTGGAAACTTTATTACCTTTTGAAGGAACTTTAGATTTATCAGTGTTTCCAGAATTAGTTAGTAGTGGTCTTCTTAGAGCAGAGGTTCTTGAAGGTAAATGGATTAAAGTGAATAATCAAAAAGATATGTATAACCTTATCAATGAGGGGAGTTTTGTCATTAATGACAAAACTTAACCTATTAACTTACTAAGTTATTTTTAGAGGTGTAATTAAGATACTCATTAAATTTCCTTCAATAGAAGAAGATAGATTAGCTTTTCAAAATCGTATGAAAAAATACTTAGAAATGAATGCTAATCATCCATTTTATATTTCAGAAGATAAGATTCTGTATATTGCAGTGGATGATATCATGGCTCTGTCTAAGGATAAATGTTCAATGTTTTCAATATATCAGGATGTAAATGGTAAATGGCATTCTTATTGTTTTAACTCAATAAAGACGTATACAAAGAAAGAAGAATATGTATGGTTAAGAGTTCTTAAGTAATTAAAAAACAAATTTTCTTTTACTGTTTATTTTTTTTTAAAGGTTTATAAAGAAGAAATCGAATATGAGTGGTTACCAATACCGAAAAGTGATGAATGTTGAAAGAAACGGAATTACAACAATTTGATCTTTATAATTAAAAAGAGGAAATGTTATGGAACAGAATACTAAATTAAGAAAACTTTTGATTGATTCTTTAAAAACAGAATACAAGTATTTACCAGATGGATATGCAGATTTAGTGGTTGAATTAATTGAATTAACTAACCTTAAGAACAAGGGATATAACGGTGAAGGAAGACGTGATGGTTCTTTCAGAGAATGTGAACGGATGGGTTTATTAGCTTGGGAAGGCTTAATGGTTAGAATGGGAGATAAGATATCTAGGATGTATAACTTGGCGAGAAACCATAAAGATTCCTCTTATGATGATGCAAGACAACTTGAATCATTGAAAGATACTTTAATGGATTTAGCTAACTATGCACTTTTCTGTGTAACATTTTTAGAAGAGGGAAAACTTAGTGAATAATGAAAAAGACATGTTTAAAGAAATGGTAAGGATGCAGAAAGCATTCCAAGATAAGTTTGGTTATCATAGACCAATCACTGATTGGATAGCAGCTTGTACAGCAGAACTAGGAGAGCTATGGGAAGCATCTAATGGTAGATGGTGGAAGAAGAAACAAGAACCTGAAGAGAAAAAACTTGAAGAGTTTGTTGATGTTCTCCACTTTATACTAGGAATGATAGTAGATAGTAATTGGACTCCAGAACAGATATATGAAATGTATCAAGCTAAGTTAAAAGTAAATTATGAAAGACAAGACAGGGGTTATTAATGAAGGTAAAGAAAAGAAATGGTGAGATAGTAGACTTTAAAAGGAACAAAGTATTCAGTGCTATAACTAGAGCATCTGAATCAATGAACATTAAAGACAAAAACCTAATTAGAAGTATTACAGATAAAGTGATTACAAAGTTAGGGGATAGAGAAGAAGTAAACGTTGAATATATACAGGATATAGTAGAAGAAACTTTAATGGAAGAGAAACAGTTCCTTATAGCTAGAGCTTATATTCTTTGGAGACAATCAAGGAATGCTTCTAGACAAGTAGCTTCTAGTATGGGTGTAGTTAATGATCTTAAACTACCAGTTTCTTCTTTAACTGTACTAGCTAAACGTTATCTTCTTAGGAATATAGATGGGGATATCATTGAAACACCTAAAGAACTGTATAAACGTGTTTCAACTGCAATAGCTAAAATAGAGGAGAAGCAAGGAACGACTAGTAAAGAAATAAAAACTTTAACCAAAGAATTTTATGACTTCATGGCTTCAGGAACGTTTCTCCCTAATTCACCTTGTCTATTCTCAGCAGGTACAGAAATGTCACAATTATCTGCTTGTTTCACATTAAACATTGATGATAGTTTAGAATCAATCTTTGATGTTTTAAAGAAAAGTGCAAAGATATTTCAAACTGGAGGAGGAGTGGGATACAACTTCTCTAATATAAGACCGAAAGATGATGTAGTAAGAAGTACCAAAGGTGTTTCTTCTGGACCTTTATCCTTTATGAAAGTATATAATGAGATGTGTGAGATTATCAAACAAGGCAGTTTTCGTAGAGGAGCAATGATGGGAATCTTAGATGTTAATCATCCAAACATACTTGACTTTATTATCATGAAAGGTAAAGAAGGATATCTTAGTAACTTTAACATTTCAGTGGCTGTAACAGATAACTTTATGAAAGCAGTGAAAACTAACAAAGATATTCAGTTAGTTAATCCACGTACAGGTAAACCTATACAGAGTATTCCAGCTAGTGCAATATGGGATTTATTGGTCACAGAGGCATGGAAGACAGGTGATCCAGGATTAGTATTCATAGATACAGTTAACAAATCAGAATCAAATGTAGTACCAAAGCTTGGACCAATTAAGAGTTGCAATCCATGTGGAGAGATTTTCATGTATCCAAGTGAAAGTTGTTTAGCATCTGATACTTTAATAGTTACACCAGATGGAATAACTCCTATTAAAACGAGAGTAGGTAATACAGAAGGATACATCTACAATAACGGATTCAGTAAGTATAATAAGATAGTCAGTAGAGGAGAGAAGCCGATAGTCAAAGTTGTTCTTAGCAATGGGTTATCAATTAAATGTACTAAAGATCATAAATTTAGATTAAAGAACGGCAAAGATGTTGAAGCTCAGCACTTGACTTCTGAAGATGTAATGGAATTGAATAAAGAGTATCCATATAACTTCATAGATGATACGGATAAAAAATATGAAATGTATGGTTGGATGCATGGTGACGGTTGGTATAACAATTCAATAGGTATATCATTCAATTACAAAGATGGAGATAAACCAGTTAAAGAGTATCTCTTGCCTCTCTTTCAACATGAATTTGGATGTGAAGGTATTAAACCATCACGTGAAGATGAAGTAAGTTACCAAATCCAAACAACACAAAATCGTTCATTAGAACATGCTCATAATCTAGGATTTGTCAAGGGATTAGCTATTGATAAACAATTACCAACTACATTTTACGATTGGAATGATATTCAACAACGGTCATTCATTAGAGGGTTATTCTCAGCAGATGCAGGAATAAGTGGTAGAACAAACTCGCAGATTATCTTCACTTCTAACAGTGAAACTTTGGTTGAACAAGTACAACAATACCTTCAATGTTTAGGAATAAAAGGACATAAAAGACAAACAATATTTAATTCTAAACTTAATCGGAATCCTCAATACAAGTTACAGGTAACATGTGATTCAGCTAGAGCATATATGAAGTATATAGGGTTTGTAGAAGGTTCATCAAAGACAGATAAATTTGTTGCATCCTTACATCATGATAGAGAAGTAACCTTTAAGGAACTAATAGATGAAGGAAAGACTGAGACTGTTTATGATGTGGTTGAAGTATCTAATGGAAATATCTTTATTGCTAACGGAATACAAGTTCATAATTGCAATCTTGGCTCTATCAATCTAACTAAGTTCGTTAAAGAAAAGGAAAACTGTTTAGGTCTAGAGATGGATTTTGATAAGCTTGGACAAGCAGTTAAATTAGCAATTAGATTCTTAGATAACGTTATTGATGCTAATAAATATCCAACAAAAGAAATACAAGATATGTCTCTAAGATTACGAAGAATAGGTTTAGGAGTAATGGGTTGGGCTGATACCCTTATATTGCTCAAGATACCATATGATTCTCAGGAAGCATTAGATTTGGCAGGCAAAGTGATGGGTTTCATTACCAAGACAGCTACAAAGACTTCAGTTGAGTTAGGAGAAAGAAGAGGAAGCTTCCCTGAATTTGAAGATTCTATATGGGCTAAAAGGGGATATAAACACATGAGAAACTCTGCTGTTACATGCATTGCACCTACAGGATCAATCAGTATCTTAGCAGGATGCTCACAGTCTATAGAACCATTAATGTCTGTAGTTACTGTTAGAAACTTAGAGGAAACATTAGGTAGTAAACTAGTAGATGTTAATCCACTATTTCAACAGGAAGCAATCAAACGTGGATTCTGGTCTGAAGAGTTAATGAACAAAGTTTCCAGAACATTATCTATACAGAATATGCAAGAGATACCTGAAGATGTAAGAAGAATCTTTGTTACTGCAATGGATGTTAAACCAGAATGGCATGTAAGGATGCAAGCAGCTTTCCAAGCTAATACACATAATGCCTGTTCAAAGACTATTAACTTGCCACATAATGCAACACCACATGATGTAGAAGAAGCCTTTATGTTAGCATGGAAACTTGGTGCAAAAGGGATAACAGTGTTCAGAGATGGTTGTCTAAGAAAACAAGTGTTTACTTGTGTAGAATGTGAGGTTCCAACTTGAACGGTAAAAGACAGTTTAATTGCTTCGGTGAATATGGTTCACAGGTAAGATGTAGAATATGTTTTAATTCT
>Ga0172382_10003847_pt1 | contig 23534 bp, 21 predicted proteins | sample Leawel138RmetaG_FD_122245 | JGI IMG/M metagenome (GOLD analysis project Ga0172382, IMG submission 122245) | Leachate microbial communities from a municipal landfill in Southern Ontario, Canada - Leachate well 138R metaG | ecosystem: Engineered > Solid waste > Landfill > Unclassified | place... | reverse complement strand
GACCGCCAGGGCCGAGCAGATACCCAGGATCTGCAGGGCAATGGGGTTGTTGTTGAAAATGGGATCGATAACGATAGCTTTGATTTTCATAGCGGTCACGCCTCCCCGGATTTCAGGTTGGAGAGAAATTTGGCGAAGCCCTCTTCACCCATCCAGAAACGGATGAGATTGTCGACGCCTCGGGTAGTCAGGGTAGCGCCGGACAGGCCGTCCACCAGGTATTCGGCATTGGGGTTGTCGCTCTCCACAGCGCCCTTGATGACGCTCAGCTCAACCTCGCCGTCCTGGTACACTTTCTTGCCCGGCCAATGGGCTTTCCACAGGGGGTTGTCCACTTCCCCCCCCAGGCCCGGAGTTTCCGCATGCTCGTAGAAACCGAGGCCGGCAACGGTATTGAGGTCGGACTCGATGGCCAGAAAGCCGTGGAGGGTGGACCACAGGCCAGGGCCGCGCACCGGCAATATCACCTTGTCGATGGCGTCCCCTTCCCGCACCAGATAGACCACGGCATATTTTTCCCGGCGGGAAATGTTTGCCACATCTGCTTCGTCGGCAAGAGGGTCTGACAGCGCAGGGTCCTTGGCGGCCTTGCGCTGGTCGTAGGTCTCGGCGGACACCACATCGGTAAATTCGCCGGTGTCCAGGTCGACGACCCGGGTTTCAACTTTCTCGAACTGCTCCTCGACACTGACGCCGGGCCGGTAGAGGCCGGCGGCGGCGAGGATATTGGTTTTCTTGTCCAGGGCCTTGTTGGCTTCCTGGGCCCCCCGCAGCAATACCGCCGCCGAGGACACCACCACGGAACACACCAGGCACAGGACCAGGGCGACCAGCAGCACCTTGCCTATACGATCATTACTTGCACTAGCCACGGGCGAGCCTCCGCTTGACGTTGGATTGCACCACGAAGTGGTCGATCAGAGGAGCAAACAGGTTGGCGAACAGGATGGCCAGCATCATGCCTTCCGGGAAGGCCGGGTTGACCACCCGAATCAGCACCACCATCACCCCGATCAGCATCCCGAACCAGAATTTGCCGGTGTCGGTCATGGCTGCCGACACCGGGTCGGTGGCCATGAACACCATCCCGAAGGCAAAGCCGCCGAGCACCAGGTGCCAGTGCCAGGGCATCGCAAACATGGGGTTGGTATCCGAGCCGATGAAGTTGAACAGGCTCGACAGGGCCATCATCCCCAGCATCACCCCCAGCATGATCCGCCAGGAGGCAATCTTGGTGACCAGGAGAATAACGGCACCGATCAGAATTGCCAGCGTGGAGACCTCGCCGACGGAGCCCTGGATGCGGCCAAAGAAGGCGTCGAGCCAACTCATCTGGCCCATCAGGGACACCATGCCGTCACTGGCAACCACGGACAGGGCGGTGGCACCGGTAAAGCCATCCACCGCGGTCCACACCGCATCCCCGGACATGGACGCCGGATAGGCGAAGAACAGGAAGGCGCGGCCGGTAAGGGCGGGATTGAGGAAGTTCTTGCCGGTGCCGCCAAACACTTCCTTGCCGATCACCACCCCGAAGGAAATGCCCAGGGCCACCATCCACAGGGGGATATCCGGGGGACAGGTGAGGGCGAACAGAATGGAGGTGACAAAGAAGCCCTCGTTGATCTCGTGGCCGCGGACCGTGGCAAACACCACTTCCCAGAAACCGCCGACGATAAAGGTCACCGCATAGATGGGGATAAAGTACACCGCCCCATACCAGAAGCAATCCCAGATACTGCTGGGATCGTGCCCGGCCAGCAGGCTGATCATGGCGCCGTAGGCGCCGTCCACCGAGGTCAGGCCCATGGCCGCCATGGCGGTATTGGCCTGAAAGCCCAGGTTGTACATGCCGTAGAACATGGCCGGAAAAGCCGCCAGCCACACGGTGATCATCACCCGCTTGAGGTCGATGCCATCGCGCACATGGGCGGCGTTCTTGGTGACGTCCGGTGGCGAGTAAAAGATGGTATCAACCGCTTCGTAGAGGGCGTACCACTTTTCGTATTTCCCCCCCTTGTGGAAGTTGGGCTCGATACGGTCCAGAAGTTTTCTCAGTGCCATGGGGATCAGCCCTCCTTCTCGATGCGCGTCAGGTTGTCCCGCAAAATCGGGCCGTATTCGTACTTGCCGACACACACGAAGGTGCACAGGGCCAGGTCCTCCTCGTCCAGCTCCAGGCAGCCGAGCTGCTGGGCGGTGACGGTGTCGCCGACGATCAGGGCCCGCAACAGCTGGGTGGGCAGGATATCCAGGGGCATGACCTTCTCGTAGGCGCCCACCGGCACCATGGCCCGCTCGCTGCCGTTGGTGGAGCTGGTAAAGGCGAACTTCTTGGCCTTGTTCAGCGCCGAAAGATAGATGGGCATCACCGAAAAGCGGTTGGCGCCCGGGGACAGATAGTGGAACAGCCCCCGCTCCCGCCCCTCGCGGATCACCGACACCTGGGTGTGGTAGCGCCCCAGGTAGCTGAAGGGTCCCGCGGCCTTGCGACCCGCCAACAGGGAGCCGGAAATGATCCGGTTTTCCCCGTCCCTCAGGGCGCCGGCGGTCAGCTCTTCGAGGTGGGCGCCGATGCGGGTGCGAATCAGGGTGGGCTTTTCCACCTGGGGTCCGGCCAGGGCCACCACCCGGGTGACGTCCAGCTGGCCGGTGGTGAACAAATGGCCGAAGGCGATCACATCCTGGTAGCCCAGGTGCCACACCCTTTTGTGATCGCTGACCGGATCGATAAAGTGGATGTGGGTGCCCACCAGGCCCGCCGGGTGGGGGCCGGCAAATTCGTGGCGCTTGACGCGGTCCACATCGCCGCCGGGGATAGCCGCCCCCGGAGCGGTGCACAAATGCACCGGACCCTCGGTAAGCCGGGCCAGCACCTTCAGGCCGCTGACAAAGTCCCCCTCCCGACCCTTGATGACAACCGCGGGGTCGGCGGCCAGGGGACTGGTGTCGATGGCGGTGACGAAAATGGAACTGGGAGAGCTGTCTGGGGCGGGAACCCTGGAATAGGGCCGGGTGCGCAACGCAGTCCAGGCGCCGGAACTGACCAGGGTTTCCACCACCTGGTCCCGGGGCAGGCCGGCAAGCTCGCCCTCCGACCAGGACGGGAAGGACTCGGCGGCGTCCCCCTGGACATCGATAACCACCGACTGCAGCACCCGGCGCTCACCGCGGTTGATGGCGGCAACGACCCCCGCAGCGGGGGCGGTGTAGCGTACCCCCGGTGTTTTCTTGTCTTCAAACAGTACCTGACCCAGCTTGACCTGATCGCCTTCGCGGACGAGCATGGTCGGCTTCATGCCGACATAGTCGTTGCCCACAATGGCGACCGTACGGACAGCAGGCCCATCGCGGACCACCTGCTCGGGAGCCCCCGCGACAGGCAGATCCAACCCTCGACGGATCTTGAACATAGCAGTCACACTCATTAATCAAAAAAAGGTGTGCCATCCCCGCGCAGGGGGAACGGCTGAAATTCTCAGTCTGGGCAGTATTGACCAACCCTAGCGGTGGCGGGGAACAGGGCGACGCAGCCACTGAAAGCCCCCTTTTGACGGGGGGCGATTATAAAGAAGGCAGGCCGCGAATACCAGCAACTTGGCGAAAGGAAACCGCCCGCGAACGGCCGCCAACAGGCCCTGGGGGCTGAAAACAAGGCCCGCCAGCCGCCTTCCTGATCCAGATCAAATGGAGCGCGGGTAGATCTGCCACTCGACCCCGGCCATTTTCTCCAGCACCCGCACCACCTGGCAGCTGTAGCCGAATTCATTGTCGTACCAGCAGTAGAGGATGGCGGTGTTGCCGTTGGTGATGGTGGCCTTGGAGTCGAACACACAGGCGTGGCGATCGCCGACAAAGTCGGTGGACACCGCCTCGTCGGAAATGGTGTAGCCGATCTGCTGCTGGAGCCGGGAGTAGAGGGCGGTCTGGCGCATAAACTCGTTCAGTTCCCCGGTGCTCACCTCGGTATTGAGCTGAACATTGAGAATGGCCATGGACACATTGGGTGTGGGTACCCGGATGGAGTTGCCGGTGAGTTTGCCGTTGAGTTCGGGGATGGCCTTGGCCACCGCCTTGGCGGCACCGGTTTCGGTAAGCACCATATTGAGGGCCGCGCTGCGACCGCGACGGGCGCCCTTGTGATAGTTGTCGATCAGGTTCTGGTCGTTGGTATAGGCGTGGACGGTCTCCACATGGCCCTTGTCCACGCCGTACCTGTCCATCAGCACCTTGAGCACAGGGACGATGGCATTGGTGGTGCAGGAGGCGGCGGAGACAATGGCATCCTCTGGCCTGATGGCCTCGTGGTTGACGCCAAACACGATATTGGGAATGTCCCCCTTGCCCGGCGCGGTGAGCAGCACCCGGGACACCCCGGGGCACTTCAGGTGCTGGCCGAGGCCCACCTCGTCACGCCACACCCCGGTGTTGTCCACCACCAGGGCATCCTTGATGCCGTACTTGGTGTAATCCACTTCCTCGGGGGAACCAGCGTAGATGACCTGGATCTCGTTGCCGTTGCAGACCAGCTTGTTCTCCTCCTCCAACACCCGAATGGTGCCCTTGAAGGAACCGTGAACCGAGTCGCGGCGCAGCAGGCTGGCGCGCTTGGCCAAATCCTGGTCGCTCTTGCCCTTGCGCACCACGATGGCCCGCAGGCGCAACAGGTCACCGCCGCCGGCCTTCTCGATCAACAGCCTGGCCACCAGGCGGCCGATGCGGCCAAAGCCGTAAAGCACCACGTCCTGGGGCTGGGGCAGGGGCTTGCGCTTCTGGCCGATATGATTGCCCACCTCGTCGCGCAGGAAGTCCGCCAGGGTGCGGCCGTTGGCCTGCTGCTGAAAGATCACGCTCAGCTTGCCGATGTCGATGTGGGCAGGCCCCAGGTCCATGCCCGCCAGGGCCTCGATCATGGGGTAGGTTTCGAACTCGGAGAGCTCGTTGTTTTCGATCTGGCGGACAAAGCGGTGCGCCTTCATCAGGTCGATCACCGAACGGTTCACCATGTTGCGACCGTACATATACAGAGAGACATTGTTTTCCCGATGGAGCTTGCCAATCAGGGGAATCATGCCTTCGGCCAGGGCCTCGCGCTCTTTCCAATCTTTGAAGAAATCAGCTGGTTTTGGTCGGTTCACTGGTAATACCTGTGCGGTGGTTACAAGGGGACAACAAAAAGGGCGTGTATTATCTTGATTCCGCTCAGCCTATGCAAGGAAAGGTGTCCGCCGGGGCGCAGAGACCGCGGCAGTTCGACCGGCAACGGGATTTGCCCGCCGGCGGCCATGACGGGAGCCCCGGGGGCCGTTAAAATACCCACCCTTTTCCCAGGCCCCTCGCAATGACCCAAGCCGTTCTCCCCCTGCCCGCTCCCAACGCCCCCGGCGATCGCCGCACCTGGGGCAACCTCCACGGCGCCGCCGGGGCCCTGGCGATTGTGGAAGCCGCCCTGGCGGCGGGCGATCGGATGTGCCTGGTGATTGCGGATTCCGCCAAGGCTGCCGCCAGCCTGGAATCGGAGCTCGAGTTTTTTGCCCGCGGCCAGGATTTGCCGGTGCTCCACTTCCCCGACTGGGAAACCCTGCCCTACGACGTGTTCTCCCCCCACCAGGACATCGTTTCCGAACGCCTGTACACCCTGTCGCGCCTGCCCACCACCAAGAGGGGTATCCTGGTGGTGCCGGTGACCACGCTGCTCCACCGGCTGCCGCCCCCCACCTATGTCCACGGCAACAGCTTTGCCTACCGCGGCGGCGAGCATCTGGATCCCGGCGCCCTGCGCCGGCAGCTGGACAGCGCCGGCTACCGGGCGGTGGATACCGTCTACGAGCACGGGGAATACGCGGTGCGGGGCGGCATTATCGACATCTTCCCCATGGGCAGCGACCTGCCCCTGCGCATCGACCTGTTTGACGACGAGATCGAATCCCTGCGCACCTTCGACCCGGACACCCAGCTCAGCCTGAGCAAGCAGGACGAAGTCCGCCTGCTGCCGGCCCGGGAGTTTCCCCTCGACAAGGCCGGTATCAAGACCTTTCTCGACAACTGGCACCTCAGCTTTGACGTGGACCCCCGCCACTGCAGCGTCTACCAGGACATCAAGAGCGGCCGTCCCGCCCAGGGGGTGGAATACTATCTGCCGCTGTTTTTTGCCACCACCGCCACCCTCTTCGACTACCTGCCGGGGGAGACTCTGGTGTTCACCTGCGGCGAGCTGCCCCAGGCAGTGGAACAGTTCTGGGTGGAGGCCAGCGAGCGCCATCGCGAATACGGCGTGGACAAGCACCGGCCGCTGCTGCCGCCGGTGCGCCTGTTCCTCACCGCCGGCGACCTGTTCAGCCGCATCGCCGCCCACGGCCGCACCGAGGTCAGTGCCGACCCCGCTCCCGCCAAGGCCCACCACCACAACTTCGCCACCGCGCCGGCGGCGGATGTCGGCGTCGACAGCAGGGCCGCCAGCCCCCTCCGCCAGCTGGAGGAGGTGCTCTCCGCCAGCCCCCACCGCACCCTGTTCTGCGCCGAGTCCGCCGGGCGCCGGGACGCCCTGCTGGAGCTCCTGGGCCGCTCCGGCCTGAAGCCAGAGGACTGCGCCAGCTGGCGGGACTTTATCGCCGGCGACAGCCCGCTGGCCATCACCACCTTTGCCCTGGAGCGGGGCCTGACCCTGGCGGAGCCCCCCCTGCGGGTGGTCACCGAGGCCCAGCTGTTCGGCCAGCAGGTGATGCAGCGGCGGCGGCGCACCCGGGGCAAGGACACTGCTGAATTTCTGATCCGCAACCTCACCGAGCTGAAAATCGGCGCCCCGGTGGTCCACCTCGACCACGGGGTGGGCCGCTACCTCGGCCTCCAGACCCTGGCGGTGGATGGCGACAGCCAGGAATTCCTCACCCTGGGCTACGCCGATGAGGCCAAGCTCTATGTGCCGGTGACCAGCCTCAACCTGATCAGTCGCTACAGCGGTGGCGACGAGGATCTGGCGCCCCTCCACCGGCTGGGCAATGAGCAGTGGCAGAGGGCCAAGGCCAAAGCCGCCGAGCAGATCCGCGACACCGCCGCCGAACTGCTGGATATCTATGCCGCCCGGGCCGCCCGCAGCGGCCTCACCTGCAGCGATCCCGGCGCCGACTATCTGCGCTTCAGCGCCGAGTTTCCCTTCGAGGAGACTCCCGACCAGCTGGACGCCATCGAGGCGGTGTACAGGGACATGCTCTCCCCCCGGCCCATGGACCGCCTGGTGTGTGGCGACGTGGGTTTCGGCAAGACCGAGGTGGCCATGCGCGCCGCCTTTATCGCCGTTGCCAACAGTCGCCAGGTACTGGTGCTGGTGCCCACCACCCTCCTCGCCCAGCAGCACTTCGACAATTTCCGCGACCGCTTCGCCAACTGGCCGGTGACGGTGGAGGTGATCTCCCGCTTCCGCAGCGCCAAGGAACAGGACCAACTGCTGGCGGACTTCCGCAGCGGCAAAATCGACATCCTGATCGGCACCCACAAGTTGCTCCACGGCAATTTCGCGGGCAAGAATCTGGGGCTGCTGGTGATCGACGAGGAACACAGGTTTGGCGTCCAGCAGAAGGAGAAGATCAAGGCCATGCGCGCCCAGGTGGATATTCTCACCCTCACCGCCACCCCCATTCCCCGCACCCTGAACATGGCCATGGGGGGCATCCGCGACCTGTCCATCATCGCCACCCCGCCGGCCCGTCGGCTGTCGGTGAAAACCTTTATCCGCCAGCGGGAGGAGCGCATCGTGCGCGAGGCCATCCACCGGGAGCTGCTCCGGGGAGGACAGGTGTTTTACCTCCACAACGACGTCAAAAGCATCGAGCGGGAGGTGGATGAGCTGAAAAACCTGGTACCCGAGGCCCGGATCGACTTTGCCCACGGCCAGATGCGGGAGCGGGAGCTGGAGCGGGTGATGACCGAGTTCTACCACCAGCGCTTCAATGTCCTGGTGTGCACCACCATCATCGAAACGGGCATCGACATTCCCTCCGCCAACACCATCATCATCGAGCGCGCCGACAAGTTCGGCCTGGCCCAGCTCCACCAGCTGCGGGGCCGGGTGGGGCGCTCCCACCACCAGGCCTACGCCTACCTGCTGACCCCTCCCCCCAAGGCCATCACCGGGGACGCGGTGAAACGCCTGGAGGCCCTGGCGGAGGCGGACCACCTGGGCTCCGGCTTTACCCTGGCCACCAACGACCTGGAGATTCGCGGTGCCGGAGAGCTGCTCGGCGAGGGCCAGAGCGGCCATATCCACAGTATTGGCTTCAGCCTCTACATGACCATGCTCGACAAGGCGGTGCAAGCCATCAAGAGCGGCAGGGTGCCGGACATCAACCTGAGTCTGGACGCGGGTGCGGACATCAAGCTCAATATTCCGGCGCTGATCCCGGAGGATTATCTGCCGGACATCAACACCCGCCTCACCCTTTACAAACGCCTGGCGGGCACCGCCAGCGAGGACGAGCTGCGGGAACTTCAGGTGGAGATGATCGACCGCTTCGGCCTGCTGCCGGAGGCCACCAAGAACCTGATGCGGGTGACATTGCTGCGCCAGCGGGCGGAACAGCTGGGCATCAGCAAGATCGACGCCGGCCCGAGTGGCGCCCGGCTCACCTTTGCCGCCAGCACGCCGGTAGACCCCATGACCCTGGTGGGGCTGATCCAGAAGGAGCCACAGCGCTACCGGTTGGCGGGAGCCAGCGAACTGCGCTTCAACGCAGACATGGAGTCCCCGGCCGCGCGACTGGATTCCATCAACCAATTGTTGGACACTCTCAGTCCCCACCCCCAACGGAGCTGATCCACAGCCATGAAAATCCCTCTGCTTCCCCTTCTGGCCAGCGCCGTGATCGCCCTGGCGGCCGCCCCGGCCAGCGCCCAGCAGGCGCTGGACAACTGGTATCAGGTGGAGGTGATCGTCTTCGCCCAGCGGGACAGCCACGGGGTTGAGGGCAAGCCGGTGGATCCCCACCTCAGCTACCCGCCCCTGCCCAGGTTTCTCCACCAGGGAGAGCAGCTGCGCCAGACGCCGCCCGCCGGCGCCGACCGGGATCAGCTGCTGGCGGCACTGATGGTTCCGCCGCGCTTCCTGCGCTGGGAAACCGCCCGCCAGCCGGCGGAATTCGTCCCCCTGCCGGCGGCGGAGCGCCTGCTCAACCCGGACGCCGCAGCCCTGGAGCGCAGCGGTGACTACCGGGTGCTGTTCCACGCCGCCTGGCACCAGCCGCTGCTGTCGGGCAAAGCCGCCCCCTGGCTGGTGGTCAACGGCGGGCAGCGGGCGGACAACCACAGCGAACTCGAGGGCAGCCTGAGGCTGTACCAGGCCCGCCAAATTCACCTCGAGACGGATCTCTGGCTGAGCGACCTCGAGACGCCAGTTTCGTCCCCCACCCCCGCGGGCGAGGGCTCTTCGGCGCTGGCGGGCACAGCCTCTCCACCCCTGGCGGGCAGCAAGCCCTCGACTCCGCTTGTCACCCTGCCCGCCCCCCCGGCGCCACCCCTCAGCCCCGCCCTGGAGCAGCTGCGCGCCCTGGTTCCGGCAGCGCAAGACCCCGGCGCTGGCGCCGCCGACAGCGGCCCCGGGAGCGGTCGCCAGGTGGCCTCTGTGGATGTCCTGAAGGTCAGCGATCAACTCGAGCCGGGGTCCCTCAGCTACATCGACCACCCGCGGATGGGCATGTTGGTGCTGGTGACCCCCTACGGGCGGGAAGCGGAGGACGCCGCCAGGTAGGCGACGCCGGGAACCTCAAGAGCGGCGGCCGAAAGCCTCCAGCAACTCCACTAGCCGCGGGGCGGAGGCGGCCATCACCGCGCCGATCTCCGCCATGGTGATTTGCCCCACCCCCTTGCCCGCCGCCGGGTTGACCACCAGAGCCAGGCAGGCGAAGGGAATCCCCAGCTCCCGGGCCAGACCGGCCTCAGGCATGCCGGTCATGCCGACAATATCGCAGCCGTCCCGCTCCAGGCGCAGGATTTCCGCCGCGGTTTCCAGCCGCGGCCCCTGGGTCACCCCGTGGACAGCGCCGTCCACCGCCACCAGGTGCGCCGCCTCGGCCGCCGCCAGCAAGCCCTGGCGCAGCAGGGGGCAATAGGGGTCGCCGAAATCCACATGGCACAGGGTGTCGTCGCGGGTGTCGGAAAAGGTGTGCTTGCGCCCCCAGGTGTAATCGATAATCTGGTGGGGCACCACCAGGTTGCCGGGGAGCAGGTTGGAGGCAATTCCCCCCACCGCATTCACCGCGACGATGCCGTCAACACCCAGCTGGTGGAGTGCTGCGATATTGGCCCGGTAGTTGACCCCGTGGGGAGGGATGCGGTGCTCGGCGCCGTGGCGGTTGATAAAGTGCATCTGCGCCCGGCCCAACTGGCCACTGACAACCGGGCCGGAGGGTGAACCCCAGGAGGTCTCCACCACCCGGGCACGGCGCTCCCTAAGGGCCAGGGATTCCAGGGCGGTGCCCCCGATAATGCCAATTTTCACCGCGGGTCACCTTTGTCGATCCCCGCCCCCGGCTCCGGATCCCCATCCCCCCCCGCCAGGTGGACAGTGGTGGTGGGGAAGGCAATCTCGGCATCGTGGCTGGCGATAATATCTGAAATCTTCAGCAGCACATCCTGCTTGACACTGTGGAATTCGATCCAGTTGATGGTTTTGGTGAATGTGTAGACAAAAATATCCAGGGACGAAGGGCCAAAACCATTGAAATTGACAATCAGTGTCTGGCCCTGGTCGATAGCCTCGTGGGCCCTGAGCATGGCCCTGATCTCTTCGACGATGGCGGGAACACTGGCGATGTCGTCGTAGCGCACCCCGACGGTCTCGCGAATGCGCCGGTTGTACATGCGGGAGGGGTTTTCCAGGGAAATGGTGTTGAAGATGGCATTGGGCACATACAGTGGCCGCTTGTCGAAGGTGCGGATTCGGGTCAGCCGCCAACCGATGTCCTCAACCGTGCCCTCGATTTCCTTGTCCGGGGAACGCACCCACTCCCCCACCGCGAAGGGCCGGTCGAGGTAGATCATCAGGCCGCCAAAGAAGTTGGCCAGCAGATCCTTGGCGGCAAAGCCCACCGCCAGGCCGCCGATGCCGCCGAAGGCCAGCACCCCGGAAATACTGTAGCCCAGCAGCTGCATGGCAATCAGCACCGCGGTGATCACCACCGAGGCCTTGAGCAGCTTGCCCAGGGCGCGCACCGTAGTCTCGTCCATGGGCTCCTGGATGTACTCCGGGTCCACCAGGTTGTTCTCGGCGCGCTTGATCAGATTGAGGGCGAACAGGGCAACCAGGAAGATCACCGCCAGACGGTTGCCGTGGACAATGTAGTCGTACCACTCGGAGCCGGTGCGCCGCGCCAGCAGGGCCGCGGCGAAGTTGACCCCCACCACCCATACCAGCCACACGGCCGGCTTGCGCAAGGCCGCCAGCAGGGCGTCGTCCCATACCGTTTTGCTGCGCCCGGCGCGGCTCTCCAGCGCCAGAATCATTTTGTTGACCAGAAAGCCCAACACCAGGGCCGCCAGCACCAGACAAAAAATTTCCACCCACAACACAGTGTCGCGGCTCACATAGCCCATCAGCCAGTCTTCAAGGGGCCTGACAATATCCACAGTTCAGCTCCTCAATTCCGCCAGCTGGCGAGCCGTGCGGTCTCTGCGGTCGCTCGCCTCCAGCTCGCCCCAGGTCCAGGAGCGGCGGGCCGCCATGGCCCCCAGCCTCGGCGACGGTTGCCAGTGGCTCTGGTCCAGGTAGCCCAGCACCTCGTCGGCCCCTGCCGGGTTGTTGCACACCAGCACCATATCGCAGCCGGCGTTGAGGGCGGCCTCCGCCTTTTGGCGATAGCCACCCACCAGGTCGGCGCCCTTCATCGACAGGTCGTCGCTGAAAATCACCCCGCCAAAGCCCAGCTGCCCGCGGAGGATATCCTGCAGCCAGCGGCGGGAGAAGCCGACGCAGTGGTTGTCCACCGCGGGAAACAGGATATGGGCGGGCATGATGCCGTCCAGGGTGGCGGACAGGGCGCGAAACGGCACCAGATCCCGCGCTTCCAGCTCCGCGAGGGTGCGCGTGTCGGTGGGGGTTTCCAGGTGGCTGTCGGCAACCACCCCGCCGTGACCGGGAAAGTGCTTGCCGGTCACCGCCATCCCCGCCTCCCGGAGGCCCTCGATAAACAGCCTGGCAGCCCGGGTGGCCAGTTGGGGATCAGCGCTGAAGGCGCGGTCGGCGATCACCTCACAGCGGCAGTCGTCGACATCCAGCACCGGGGCGAAGCTGAAATCCATTCCCGAGGCAATGACTTCCGCCGCCAGCAGCCAGCCGGCATCCCGCACCAACGCCTCGCCGATATCAGCCCCCTCGGCGAGGAGGCCCCCGAGGCTGGCCATGGGGGGAAAGCGGGTGTAGCCCTGCTGCAGGCGCTGCACACGCCCCCCCTCCTGGTCCACCGCCAGCAGCAGCCCCGGGCGAATGGCGCGGATTTCGGCCGCCAGCTCGCCAACCTGGCTGCGGTCCCTGACATTGCGGGCGAACAAGATAACCCCGCCCACCATGGGATGTTGGAGCAGTTCCCGCTCCCGGGGAGAGACGGTTTGTCCCACCAGATCCAGCATCAGGGGTCCGGGTATCATGGCATCAGTCTCTGGTTGGCAAAGGCAGGGACATTAAAAACTGCCGTCACCAATGTCAACCAAAGAAAGGCAAGAATGGCAGTTAGATAAAGTTCGCATTTCAAGACTATCCGGTTATCCCTTACCGTAATTACCGGAAAGTGAAAAGTCCCGACAAATAAAACAGTTAAATTAAAAAATTGCCAAACAGTCTAACTCTGGCAGCGGGGTTCGCCCCCAGCCGGCGACAGGGGGTTATTCAACCGTTCCCCGCTTGGTGGTAGGTTGCAAGGGTAATAACAAATGTGGAGTGCAGGATATGGCCAAACAAATTCCCAGGGTTGGCGACTGGTACCAGGACGCCGTAGAGGATGTGCTGTTTGAGGTGGTGGCCATGGACGACCATTCAGCGACCATCGAGGTGCAGTATGAGGATGGCGAGGTGGGAGAGTTCGACTTGGACACCTGGCTGCAGATGGTCCTGCTGCCGGCCAAGGCACCGGAAGACTGGCGAGTGTCCTACGAGTTGAGCGGCGACGACGAGGCCGACCCGGACGCGGTGTTGATTCCCGACAACTTCAGCGACCCCCTGGCCGCCCTGGATGACGACTCCTGGCTGGATATGGACGATTACTGAGCCAGCGCCCGCCACTGCGGCGGCGTCCCGGCGCAGAAAGTTTGTCGGCGCGCCCTTGCCCTGGCGCCAATACTGTATACAATCACAGTATCGCGACGCAGCAGGGACACCGCCATGAAGCTCACCCCACGCCAGGCCCAGATTCTCGCCCTTATCGAGCAGGCCATCGACGAAACCGGCTACCCCCCCACGCGGGCGGAAATTGCCGCCGTGCTGGGTTTCAAATCCGCCAATGCCGCCGAGGACCACCTGCGGGCCCTGGCCAAAAAGGGTGCCATCGAGATTGTGCCCGGCGCGTCCCGGGGTTTGCGCCTGCCCGCCAAGTCCCAGGGCATTCCCCTGGTGGGCCGGGTGGCGGCGGGCAACCCCATCCTCGCCGAGGAGCATATCGAGGACTATCTCACCATTCCCCACACCCTGTTCCATCCCGCCGCCGACTACCTGCTGCGGGTCAGCGGCGACAGCATGAAGGATGCCGGCATTTGTGACGGCGACCTGCTGGCGGTAAAGAAGACCGACACCGCCGCCAGCGGCCAACTGGTGGTGGCCCGCATCGGCGACGAGGTCACGGTGAAAACCCTCCAGCGCCAGACCGCCAAACACCTGATTCACCTGCTGCCCCACAACCCCGACTACGAGCCCATAGTGGTGGACCTGCGCACCAGCGCCTTCGCCATCGAGGGCCTTGGGGTGGGGGTTATCAGAACCCGGGTGTGACGGGCGGGAACAGGTTACAGCCGGGGCGGCTCTCGGCCGCCACCGGCAACCGCGGCTTCAGTGGATGACAGTGCCTTCGCTGTCGGCGGCGAAATCTTCTTCCCCCAACTCCTCCACCTTGTCGATACCGGCATCGATCATGGCCTTGGCCACATCCAGGTCGGCGTCCTGGAGCATCATCCTCGCCTGTTCGGAAAAGTGAATCCGGATCAAGGGCTCCTCCTCCTCGTCGGCGCGACGGAGGGCAAAATCCCCATCGGGGAGCATCACGATTTCGTAAAGAATGGCTGACATCTCTGAGTAAAGTGGTAGGGGGTGGCGGCAGTATACCAGCTTAAAACTCCACCATCACTTCGCGCTGGCGCTCCACCATTTCATTGCAAGCCGCCAACCAGGCGCGGACCTGCTCCACCGCCAGCAGCGACCAGTCGTAACTGGCATCGGTGGACAGGGCGGCGATGTGGTCGCCCCCCCTGGGTTGCTGCGCCCCCTGCTGGGAAGGGCGGCACAAGGCCTGGCGACAGGAGCGCAACTGGCCCAGCCAGGTGTGCTGATCGCGGGCCAGGTTGTCGATCTCGGCGGCCTCCCCGGGGCACTTGCCCTGGGCCTGAAGGGCGGCCATCAAACCCTGGGGATCCGCCACGGCGTCCGGGGTGCGGCACTGGTAGGCGGCGGCGATCTCCGCCAGATAACAGCGCAGCCCGTCATCCAGGTGAAGCACCGCTCCCTGCAGCAAAGCCTGTTGCAGGGGACGATTGCCCGCCGCCAGCGCCGCCTGTTGCAGCAACAGATCGGCGAAGTACCTTTTCTGATTGACCAGGGCGAGGTAGGGGTTCAAGGTGCACTCCCGTCGGCTGCCATATCAGGACTTCTTGTCCTGGACCTGCCAGCGGCCGTTGCGGTACACCGCCTTCCAGCCGGTGGCCTTGCCGTCGATCTCGGTCTGTACATAGGACTCCTGGGCCTTGCGGCTGAAACGCACAATGGCCGGGTTGCCCTCGTCGTCCCGCTCCGGCGCATCCAGCAGGTAGTGGTGCTTGGGATCGATCTCCCCGCGGTGGGGCTTGAGCTCCGTCACTAGCGGGGCCCGGGTTTCCCGGTGGCGGGGAAATTGACTGGCGGCCAGAAACAAGCCGGCGGCGCCGTCCCGCAGCACATAGGTATCGTCCACCTTCTCGCACTTGAGTTCCGGCATGGGCACCGGATCCATCTTGGGATGGGCGGCCTGGCCGTTGCGCAACAGCTTGCGGGTATTCTTGCAGTCACTGTTGGTGCAGCCGAAATACTTGCCGAAGCGGCCAGTTTTGAGCTGCATTTCACTGCCGCACTTATCGCACTCCAGCACCGGCCCTTCGTAGCCCTTGATGCGATAGGCACCCTCCTCCAGCAGGTATCCGGAACAGTCCGGGTTGTTGCCACAGATATGGACTTTCTGGCGCTCGTTGAGGAGATAGGAATCCATCGCCGTGCCGCACTTGGGACAGCGCTTCTTGTGGAGCAACAGGCGGGATTCCGCCTCATCGTCTTCGTCGGCGTTGACCGCCTCGTCACCTGGGATCAGATTCCGGGTGCCCTTGCAGCGCTCCTTGGGGGGCAGGGAATACCCCGAACAGCCGAGAAAAACCCCGGTGGTGCCGGTGCGGATCAGCATCGGCCGGCCGCACAGTTCACAGGGGATATCGGTCTCGGTGGCGTCGTTGGGACGCATGCCGCCGTCGCCGGCCTGGGCCGCTGCCAACTTGGCGGAAAAATCCTTGTAGAAGCTGTCGAGCACCTGCTTCCAGGGCATTTCCCCCTGGGCGATATCGTCCAGGTGCTCCTCCATGCTGGCGGTAAAACCGTAGTCCATCAGGTCGGCAAAGTTTTCCGTCAGCCGATCGGTGACGATATCGCCGATTTTTTCCGCGTAAAAGCGCTTGTTCTGCACCTTGACGTAACCGCGATCCTGGATGGTGGAAATGATCGATGCGTAGGTGGAGGGCCGACCGATACCCCGCTTTTCCAGCTCCTTGACCAGGGCCGCTTCACTGTAGCGGGGCGGGGGCTTGGTGAAATGCTGCTGGGGCACCATATTGAGAAAGCGCAGCACATCACCCACGTTCAGGTCCGGCAGCTCGGTGTCCTCGTCTTTCTTGCGCTGCTGGGGCAGCACCCGCAGATAGCCGTCAAAGCGGGTGACCCGGCCCTTGGCCCGCAGCTCGTAGCCATTCTTGTCGATGGTGATGGAGGTGCTGGTGAACTGGGCGGGAGTCATCTGGCAGGCGACAAACTGCTGCCAGATAAGGGCATAAAGGCGCTTGGCATCCTCTTCCATTCCCGCCAGATCGCCGGACGCGATATCCACGTTGGAGGGGCGAATGGCCTCGTGGGCCTCCTGGGCGCCGGCCTTGCTGCTGTAGCTGGCGGGCTTCTCCGGCAGGTAGGGAGCGCCAAAGCGGGTGCGAATCAGGTCCCGGCAGGAAGCCACGGCATCGTCGCTGAGGATGGTGGAATCGGTGCGCATATAGGTGATGTAGCCCGCCTCGTAAAGGCGCTGGGCCAGCATCATGGTTTTCTTCACGCCAAAGCCCATGCGGGTGCTGGCGGCCTGCTGCAGGGTGGAGGTGATAAACGGCGCCGAGGGCCTGGACTGGGTGGGGGTGTCCTCCCGGCCGCTGACCACATAGTCGCCGGGCGCGATCTCCTCGATGGCCTTGTCGGTTTCCGCCCTGGTGACCGGGCGAAAGGCCTTGTCCAGGTGCTTCTTGACCTCGAAGCGGACCTTTTCCTCGGCGCTGGACTCGGTGTCGACGTGGAGCGTCCAGAACTCCTCGGGGATAAAGACGCGGATCTCCCGCTCCCGCTCGACGATCATGCGCACCGCCACCGACTGCACCCGGCCGGCGGACAGGCCGCGAGCCACCTTTTCCCACAGCAGGGGGGAAACCATAAAGCCCACCACCCGGTCCAGAAAGCGCCGCGCCTGCTGGGCGTTTACCCGGTTCTGGTCGAGTTGCCCGGGCTTTTTAAAGGCCTCGCCGATGGCTTTCTTGGTGATTTCGTTGAACACCACCCGCTTGTAGCGCTGTTCGTCGCCGCCGATGGCCTCCTTGAGGTGCCAGGCGATGGCCTCCCCTTCCCTATCGAGATCCGTCGCCAGATAGATATGGTCGGCAGTCTTGGCCAGCTTCTTGAGTTCGGCCACCACCTTTTCCTTGCCCGGCAAAATTTCGTACCTGGCCTTCCAGCCGTGCTCCGGATCCACCCCCATGCGGTTGACCAGCTGATTCCAGGCCTTGCGGGCGCGGTGCTCGGCCTTTTCCTCAGCCGACAGCTTGCGGGTCGCGGCCGCCTGGCGGGCGCGCTCCTTGGGGTCGACACCCTCGGACCTGCCGGTGGGCAGGTCGCGAATATGGCCGACACTGGACTTGACCACAAAGTCCGAACCAAGGTATTTGTTGATGGTTTTCGCCTTCGCCGGCGACTCCACGATTACCAAAGACTTGCCCATTGCTCGCTCGATTTTCCTTGCTTTACACCCAGTGAGGGTGTTGTTGTCGGTGTCCTTTTTTATTAAGAACACATTTGACCTACGGTTGGCAATGCCAGGGGGCGACTATACAAGCCAGGGGGGCCTTGAGGTCAAGGGAAAATTTTTGCCCGCCGGGATGACGGGTGGCTAGGTTTCCTGCGCCACCGGAGGTGACGGGAATCCGGCGAGCCGGGTTGCGGGCGGCTGTCTTCAGGGCTGGCCAGCGGCCTCCACAAACTCCGCCAGCCCCCTGGCCACCTGATCCACCACCGCCACTTCGCCGCTCTCCCTCAGGTAGACACTCACCCCATGGGCATCGGCACGCACCCCGAAGCTCACTTCCGGCAGTGCCGCCAGCAGCTGTTCGAGGTGGGGATGCAGGGCTGCCGGTGCCTCGCTGCGAAACCAGCGCCACTGGGGCCAGGGGCTGTCCCAGCCTCGCCTGTGGTTGCGCATCAGGGTCCAGCTGCCCACCTTGTCCCGCTGGGCGGCAGTGGTGGTGACCTGATAGGGTCGCAGATAGCGCACCGTACCCGGCCGCCGATCCTGATCTTCGGCATCGATATCCGCCACCAGCTGCACCCTCAGGCCCAATTCCCTGGCCCGCTGGCGGAAGGCAGTGGCCCTGGCCTGGGCCGGTGACAGCTGCAGCCACAGCAGGGGGGATATGACAACGGCGATAATAAAGGCGATCAGCAAGTAGCTCACGAAACCCTCCGGGCATGGCGACAGGCGGGAGTGTGTGGCCAACGGGGCGCACTGACAAGAGCCCCCGGCGCCGGCGGCACCCCAGCAAAAGCGCAACTGGCAAGGTATTTCGCCTGCGGGTGATGACATTTGTTGCCGGACACCCTCCGCTTTATGTATGGTAGCGGCACCCTGCATAAGAAAACCAACGGAGTCATCCCATGTCCTACTACAACCATGTTCTCGTGGGCCTCGACCTTTCCCCGGAATCCCAACAGGTGGTCGATCACGTCAAGCACCTTTTCGAGGGCAAGGACAAGAAGATCAGCCTGGTCCACGTCCAGGAGCCACTGTCTTTCGCCTACGGCGGCGACATCCCCATGGATCTCAGCGAAATCCAGAATCAGCTCGAGACCCAGGCCAAGGCCAGACTGGAGGACTTCAAGGGACAGCTCAGCGAATTCCGGGTGGACAGCCATGTGATCATCGGCCAGCCCGCCCACGAAATGCACAGATTCGCCCGGGAAAACGCCATCGACCTGATTGTGGTGGGCACCCACGGCCGCCACGGTCTGGCGCTGATTTTCGGCTCCACCGCCAACGGCATCCTCCACGGCGCCACCTGCGATGTGCTCGCGGTACGCATCAAGGACGAGGACTGACCCACAACCCATGGGTGACGGCAAGTCCGGCATTTATCGCCACTCGGCTGTTGCTTTTGCCGTCACTCTGCTGCTCCTGGTGGGGCTCGCCGCACCAATGGCCTCCCTGGCGCAGCAGCCTCAGGACCACCTCGACCAGCAGCGGGACCGGTACCACAGGGCCACTCGGGCCCTGGCCCGGGGCGACCGCGCCACCTTCACCACCCTGAAGAACCAGCTCAGCCAGTATCCCCTTCACCCCTATCTCGACTACGCCGACCTGGCCACCCGCCTGGGCCACGGCAGCGACGATGAAATTGTAGCGTTTCTCGCTGGCAATCCCGGGACCCCCTATGGCGCCCGCCTGCGCCAGCGCTGGCTGCAACATCTGGCGCAACGCCACAACTGGGAGGACTTTGTCCGCCACTACGACCCACAGGTCGCCACCACGGAAATGCAGTGCCAGTACGCCCTCGCCCTCTACCGCCAGGGGGACAAGGAGCGAGGGATAGCGGAGGGACGGCAACTGTGGCAGGTGGGCAAGTCGCAACCCAATGCCTGCGACCCCCTGTTCGCGGAGTTGGCGGACAGCGGCCACATCGATGACACCCTGGCCTGGCAGCGGTTTGCCAGTGCCCTGTTCAACCACGACTACCGCCTCGCCCGCTATGTGACCCGGTTTTTTACCCGGGAGACCACCCGCGCCAGGGCCGACCTCTACCTCAGAACGGACCAGAACCCCCGCCTGATAGCCGAGTACGCCCGCTTTGCCGAGCGCACTCCGGAGGAGTCGCGACTTATCCGCCACGGCCTGATCCACCTCGCCCCCGGCGAGCCGCTGGTCGCCCTCAACCTGTGGAACCGCTACCACCAGAGCCACAGCTTCTCCACCGACGATGAAGGCGCCATTATCGCCGCCCTGATCAAGGGCCTGTACCAGGCCGGCCAGCGCCAGACCGCCGATGACTACCTGCTTCGGGTGCAAAACCTGGTGGGGGTGGAACTCTTCGAATGGCGCTTGCGGGAGCTGGTGAAAGAGCAGGACTGGCGCCAGCTGCTGGTGATCAGCGCCGCCCTCAACCCCACCCACAGGGCGGAATCCCGGTGGCGATACTGGCGCGCCCGGGCCCTGGAACTGGGCGGCGCCGGTGATGACAGCGAGATCCGCCAACTGTACCAGGACCTTGCCGGCGAGCGCAGCTATTACGGCTTCCTGGCCAGTGAATACCTGGGCACCCCCTACCAGATGCAGCACCAGCCGGTGGCGGTGACAGCGGCGGAACTGGCCGAACTGGCGGTAAGCCCGGCCTTTCTCCGGATCCGTGAATTACATCACCACGGCGATCTGGACTGGGCGCGGCGGGAGTGGAACCAGGCCCTGGCCGACGCCCCCCAGCAACGCTGGCTGACCGCCGCCAAGCTGGCACAACAGTGGCAGTGGCACCACCAGGCCATCAACAGCATGATTCAGGTCAGCTACTGGAACGATATCGAGGTGCGCTTCCCCGTGCCCCACCGGGAGGACTTCCTCACCCAGGCCAGGGCAAAGGCTATCCCCGTCAACCTGGTGTTGGCCCTGTCCCGCCAGGAGAGCGCGTTCAATCCGACGGCGGTGTCCCCGGCGGGCGCCCGGGGCCTGATGCAACTGATGCCCGCCACGGCCCGGGAGACCGCGCGCCGCCACGGCATCCCCTACACCGGGAGCGGCGACCTCCAGCGACCGGCCACCAATATCACCCTGGGCACAGCCTACTATCGGGAGATGCTGGACAGATTCGCCAACAACCGCATTCTCGCCACCGCCGCCTACAACGCCGGTCCGGGACGGGTGGCCACCTGGCGCCGCCAGACCGGAGGCCAATTGCCCTTCGATATCTGGATCGAAAGCATCCCCTTTCGCGAGACCCGCAACTATGTACAGAATGTGCTCGCTTTCTCCATTATTTACGCCCACCACCTGGGGCTGGATACCGCCCTTCTCAGTGAGCGGGAAAGAGCGCAACGGCTGTAGACCATGACCACCCTGATCGATATCGGCGTCAACCTCACCAACCCGCGCTTTGCCGCCGACCTGGATGCCGTGCTGGAGCGGGCGCTGGCGGCAGGGGTGACCGGGGTGATTGTCACCGGCACCAGCCTGGCGGGCAGCCGGGAAGCCGTCGCCCTGTGCCGGGCCCATGGGCAGCGGTTCCCGGGCCTGCTGTACGCCACCGCGGGCATTCATCCCCACGAGGCCGCCAGCTGCAACCCCGAGGCCCTGGCGGCACTGGCCGCCGTGATCCGGGACAACCCCGGCACTGTGGTGGCAGTGGGCGAGACCGGGCTGGACTTCAACCGCAATTTCTCCCCCCCCGAGGCCCAGGTGGCCGCCTTCGAGCAGCAGCTGGAATTGGCAATGGCCACCGGCCTGCCGCTTTTTCTCCACGAACGGGACGCCCACCACCGCCAACTCGACATCCTGCGCGCCGCGGGCAATTCCCTGCCGCCGGGAGTGATCCACTGCTTTACCGGCGACCGCCGCAGCCTGGACAACTACCTGGAGCTGGGGCTGCAGGTGGGCATTACCGGATGGCTGTGCGATGAACGCCGGGGACTGGAGCTCCAGGGAATGGTGGCAGCCATCCCCCGCAACCGCCTGCTGGTGGAGACCGACGCCCCCTACCTGCTGCCCCGCACCCTCAGGCCCAGACCAAAGAACAACCGCAACGAACCCGCCTACCTCCCCGCCGTGGTGGAAATGCTGGCCGCGTGCCGCCGGGAATCCGTGGCGGATATCGCCAGCGCAACCACCGCCAATGCCCGGCGGCTGTTTCGCCTGCCGGCGGATATTATTAACCCGGCATGAATTATCGTCGGGTTAATACGCGGTGCAAGGCCGACTTTTGCTCCTGCAAAGTCGGCATTTCCCCCCTCCCTGGCGGTCAGCTGCGCCAGCCGCTGGCCAAAAGCCAGCGCGAGCCCCTTCAAACCAAGGGATCTCACAAATTTCGCGGGTTTTAAGGGGCGACAAGCAAAGAGGGAATGGATTCATCTAGTACTCTTTCAATCTGATACTGCCTTATGTTCCGGTTCTATTGTAGGAGCACGGCCCTCCGGGCGAAGGGTGGTGATTCGAAGCAAATAGGGCGTATTTTCCACCTCTGTTCGCCCGGAGGAGAGCCTGCCCCACGAGCGGAGCGAGTGCCCTGGGTGCCGGGCTCCTACACCAATCCGATCTGGCCAACATCAAATTGAAACAGCACTAGTTGATTGCCAGGTCAATGGTCCGCGGCCCCCGCCACCAGCCGCCGAAGCTGGCCGGCGGTGAACGGCCAGCCCTTCTCCGCGATCACCTGACCCCTGTCGTCGAGAATCGCGAATACCGGAATCCGCAGGCCGTAATTGTCCTTGAGGGCGGGGTCGCTATGAATATCGACCTCCTCGATACTGGCAGCCGAGGGCAGCACCCCATAAACCACCTGGCGGGCCTGGTCGCAGAGATGGCAGAGGGGAGCGGTGTAGAGCACGGGACGAGTGGCCATAGGTTTCAGGTTTCAGTTTTCGGGTTTCGGTTTTGAGGGGTGTAGGTCGAGTCGGCCCGCAGGGCGTCACCCGGCGCTCCAACTGCGCCGACACCTGCGCGGGCCCATGCCGGTGTCACAGGGACCACTCCGGCAGATAATTGGCACACAGCTCCAGGGACACCTGTTCCAGCCGGTCCTGGAATGCTTCGCTCATGCCCCGCGGTGGCGGCGCTTGAGCATCCAGCTCGAAGTAACCACTGCTCTCGTTGTGCTCGGCGGCCAGGGCCAGGTGGCCGATCACCTCGGCACCCCGGCTGGGAGGAGCAAAGTAGAACCTTTTTGCCAGGGGCACCACCAGTTTCTGCAGAGGGGTCGCCGTCGGCCAGATGGCAGAGGCAATCAACCCCGGATGGACGCTGATACAGGCCACCTGGCGGGGTTTCAGCTGACTGGCGAAAGCGCTGGCACAGGCGATATTGGCCAGTTTGCTGTTGGCGTAGGCGGGGAACATCCGGTAACGGCGGCGCCGGTAGTCGAGGTCGTCAACAAAGCTCACCCGGGCCCAGCGGGCGGCGGAGGATGCCACCAGAATCACCCGGGAGTGGACGTAAAAGTTGCCCAGCAACCAGTGGATCAGGGTGAAATGGGCCAGGTGATTCACCGCCAGGGTGCGCTCGACACCCTGACGGGTGAGGGTTTTGCGGGGCTCCACCGTGGCCGCGCAGGCCACCACCAGGTCCACCACCGGATGGCGGTCGGCAATCAGTTGGCCACACTTGCGCACCGAGGCGAGATCCGCCAGGTCGCAGGGAACGAAATCAAACTGGGCCCCGGGGCTGTGGAGACAGACCTCGGCCCTCAGCGCCAGGGCCTTGTCCGGGTCGCGGCAGGGCAGCACCAGCCGGAAACCCCGCCGCGCCAGATCATTGACCAGAGCCCGGCCGATGCCACTGGTGGCGCCGGTCACCACAGCGGTTTTCTTCACTTCAGGCTTGGTGGCTGCCAGCTGGCGGGCACCAGCGCCGCGACCTCAGGGGTTGGCGGCCTTGTAGGCGCCGACCTCGGCATTGAAATCATCGCCAATCTTGTTGCGGGTCTCGAGCACCTGGGCGTTGGCGGCGATCTGGGCCTGCTGTTCAGCGGCGGGCAGGTCTTTGAAATCGTCAGACTTGGCGATGGCTTCACGGCAGTCCAGATAGCCATCGGCAGCGGCAATATAGGCTTTG
>Ga0172382_10003846_pt1 | contig 23534 bp, 28 predicted proteins | sample Leawel138RmetaG_FD_122245 | JGI IMG/M metagenome (GOLD analysis project Ga0172382, IMG submission 122245) | Leachate microbial communities from a municipal landfill in Southern Ontario, Canada - Leachate well 138R metaG | ecosystem: Engineered > Solid waste > Landfill > Unclassified | place... | reverse complement strand
CATGCTGTTCGGCAAGCTGATGCTGCAGCGCCCCAACATCATGATCATGGACGAGCCCACCAACCACCTGGACATGGAATCCATCGAGTCGCTCAACCTGGCACTGGAAAACTACGATGGCACCCTGATCTTCGTCAGCCACGACCGCGAGTTCGTCTCCTCGCTGGCGACGCGCATCATCGAACTGACGCCGCAGGGCGTGGTCGACTTCAGCGGCACCTATGAGGATTACCTGCGCAGCCAGGCGATTGAGTGATCGCCTACTGGTTGTGTGCGGCCTAACTCACTGTTGAGCTGTGCGCTGACGTGCGGCACGTTAAACGGGGCATACCGTCCCGAAGGCGATATTAAGGTTATGTGCGCTTCTCGCGCTTAAATTGACGAGGGATTCCGTCCCCCTACGCCGGGTCAGTTTCTTTTGTCTCGCCAAAAGAAAGTAACACGTCGTACGGGGGCGGAACCCCGACCCAATAAAACCGCGCGATAGCGCACCTTAACCAGTTCACCCAAACTCGCATACCACCCATCGATTGGTATACTCCCCATCATGTCCACGCCCTGGTTTGTCTACCTGCTGCGCTGTGCCGATGGCACGCTGTACGCCGGCGTCACCACCGATGTGACACGCCGCGTCGACGAACACAACCACAGCGACAAACTCGGCGCCCGCTACACCCGCGCCCGCCGTCCGGTGCAACTGTTCCACAGCGAACCAGCCGCCAGCCGGGCGGAGGCCTGCCGGCGCGAGGCGGCGATCCGCAAACTGAGCCGCGCCGACAAGCTGGCGCTGGCACATAACACAGGGTTCCCTCGCCCTCAGGGAGAGGGACAGGGTGAGGGGATATGAACAAACCCCTGCTCTATACCATCATCGAGTCGCCGACCCATCCCAACGGCGCCGCGCTCTATCAACGCCTCGGCTTCGACGAGCTTCGCTTCGACAGCCAGCGCAAGGCACTGGCCGCCCTCAAGAAGCAGCCGCCGGATTATGTCGTCGCCGATTTCATCTACGCCTTCAGCACCTACTACCAGGCCACCAACATCAGCAACCTGGACGTGCTGCTGCACTCGCTGGTGAAGTACGCGCCGCAGGCCAGGGTGATCGTGCTTGCCAACAAGGACGACCTGACGCACGTGGACAAGCTCAATGCCATCCACCCGCTGCATGCGGTGCTCACCTATCCGGTGAACGAGGCGCAACTGGAGGCCGCGTTGGCGCCATGACCTCCTCCGATACGCTGTTGCTGCATTTCACCCTGGAGCAGGTGGAAGGCTTCTGCCGCCACCTCGCCAGCCACGCCCCTGGCAGCGAGCAGCACCTCGCCGCCCTGACCGCCTTGCAGACCTTCATTGCCGCCGGCGCCGATGCCGGCGAGCAGGCGCGCCCGGTGTATCAGGCGGTGCAGCAGGCACTGGAGCAGCAGCAGGAACAGGCGCGTAGCACACTGCTGCTGCACAATGTGCAGCGCCTGGCCCAGGCACTACAACGACGTGACGTCAGCATCATTGCATCCCTCTACCGCCCGCTGTCGCGCAGCGGCTTCTGGGACGTGCTGACGCAGTGTGCCGAAACCTGGGACGAAGCGGCATTGGCAGACATCGCCGGATGGGCACGACACTGGGTACAGGATGCAAAGCACCGTGGCGAGCAGGCCAGCGGCTTCCCCGACGCCATCGACTTCCACAAGGCCGGTATCGACGTGGTCGAATACACCGCCATGAGCGACGTACAACGCTTTACCGCCGGACAACGGCAATGACGCCCGCCATCAATGCTGCCAAACGTGCCGGAATCGGCTACACCATCCACAGCTATGAGCACGACAAAACCGCCTCCTCCTACGGTGAGGAAGCTGCCGACAAGCTGGGGCTGAGCAAGGCACAGGTGTTCAAGACCCTGCTGGCGCAGGTGGACGGCAAGGAACTGGTGGTGGCTGTCGTACCTGTGGCACGGCAGCTCAACCTGAAACAGCTCGCTGCGGCCCTCGCCGCCCGCAGCGCGGAGATGGCCAGGCCGGCCGACGCCGAGCGCACCACCGGCTACGTGGTCGGCGGTATCAGTCCATTGGGCCAAAAGAAGCGCCTGCGTACCGTCATCGACGATTCGGCCCGCGAACACGCCACGATCTATGTCAGCGCCGGTCGCCGCGGGCTGGAGATCGAACTCGCCCCTGGCGACCTCGCCACGCTTACCCAGGGCCTGTTTGCGGCCGTCGCGCGCTGAATTGCTGACCGCCTTTCTGTGGGTCAGGCTTCAGCCCGACATCGGTGCCTAACCCGCCCCAAAGCAGTCGGGTTGAAGCCCGCCCCACAATTTCCGTGCACACTTTCGTGGCCATTATTTCGGGACAGCCATACAGGCCGCCGGCATCTTGCCGGGGAGGAACCCCATCCTGCGCCCCGCCGAACAGTTCGTCACACGAACATAGCAAAATGACTCCCTGCCGCCGATACTAAGGCATCGCCGCCTGAGTCCCCGCTTATGCCCACCGCCCGCCACGAACTCGCCAGTACACGCATGACCGCCGACTTCGCCACCGTGCTGGACAAATTCGTCCTCAGCACACTAGAGAACGAACCGGACGCCGTCTTCGCCCTCGATCGCGAGCTGCGGCTGTGCTATTTCAACGCGGCCTGGTTCCGCTTCGCACAGGACAACCGCGGCGAACCCGTCATCTCTGAACGCTTCGGCTTGGGCACGCCGCTGGCACACGCCATCAGCGGACCGCTGCAGCCGTTCTATCTGGAGGCGTACACCCAGGTACTGCGCGACGGCACCCCCTGGGAGCATGACTATGAATGCTCCAGCGACACGCTGCTGCGCCACTATCACCAGACGAGCTATCCCCTGGCCAACCGCCAGGCCGTAATTATCATCAACAGCCTCACCGTCGTGCAGCCCCATGGCGACGACAAGGGCGCCGCCGTGGCACCGGACGAAAGCCGCTACCGCGACAGCCATGGCCTGATCGTGCAGTGCAGTCACTGCCGCCGTGTGCAACGGGCCGCGCAGCCGGGGCGCTGGGACTGGATTCCCGCCTGGGTGGCGCAGCAGGCACCGCGCACCAGCCACTCGCTCTGCCAGCCGTGCTACGAGTATTACTATCGCTTTCGTGCCCGCAAGTCGCCCGGATAAGGATCAACACTACTGGCAGCGGTAGCTGCTGTGGCAGAATTCCCCACATGACAACCTCAGAGCTGCACGACGCCTTCATCCCCCTCGCCCGTGATCTGGCCGGCATCGATGTCCCGGTGTATGCGGACTGTGGCAAGAGCCCGTTTGATCCGATCATCGGCCTCGGCGCCCCCGACGTGCGAGTGGCCTTCTTCGGCCGCGATCCGGGCCGCGATGAGGTGCAGCACGGCCTGCCCTTCATCGGCGCCGGCGGCCAGAAGGTACGCGGCCCGCTCTACCAGCACCTCTACGGCAAACCGCTGCCCGACTTCGCCGCCTCGGTGGAAGTCGGCAAAATGTTCTTCTGGGCCAACACCGTCCCCTACAAGCCCATCGGCAACAAGGCCTGGTCCACCAGGGTGAAGAAACAGTTCCAGCCCCTAGTGGCCGACCTGCTGCTGCACACCTGGCGTGGCCAGGACATCATCACCCTGGGACGCGAGGCCTTCCTGTGGTTCGCCATCAACCAGGACAAGGCGGTGAAGGCGCAGCTGGAGGAATTCTGGGAGCGCGAGGATCGCTTCGAGAGCCACACCGAGATCACCCTCACCGCCCGCGACGGCACGCAGCGCCGCCTGCGCCTGCACCCGCTGCCGCACCCCTCGCCGCTCAACGCCACCTGGTACAAGCGCTTCCCCGACCTGCTCGTCGCCCGGTTGCGGTAGTTGAAGGTGAGCACCGACAACTGGCGGATCAAATAGCCGGAGGCGCGCCTCCCGTCTCTCCCAGGGAGAAGGCCAGCCAGGATGAGGGAATCAACAATGGATTTCAGATTAGACGGAGAGATACACCCATGAGCGACAGCCTGGAAGACCTGCGCCAGCGCCTCGCCCTGTTCGCCAAGGTGCGCGACTGGGAGCAGTTCCACAATCCAAAAAATCTCGCCATGGCCCTCATCGCCGAAGCCGCCGAACTGGTCGAGCATTTCCAGTGGCTCAGCGCCGAACAGAGCGAAACCCTGAGCCCGGAAAAGCTGGAAGAAGTGCGCCTGGAACTGGCCGACATCCAGATCTATCTGATCCGCATCGCCGACCGCCTCAACGTCGATCTGATCCGCGCGGTGAAGGATAAGATGGTCCGCAACGAGGAGCGCTACCCGGCGGACAAGGTGAAGGGCAGCGCCAAGCGGGCAGAGGAATACAGGTAGTAGTCGTCAAAATAACGCGGAAGTTCTATGTATGCCTTCATCCATATTTGAAACGGAGAAAGCAGGAGTGGACCCATTATATAAATACATGTCTTTGCAGAAATTCGATCGCTTACTAGACGTCATATACAACCAGAGACTGTATATGGCCAAACACGATTCCTTGAATGACCCATACGAAGGCAACCTAGTAGCAACTGATGTCTCTCATCTCCAGGGCGAAAACCAGGACCCCATTGCATTTGCCGCGATGTTAGAGGCTCATGACAAACGTTGGCAACAATCACTATCCAGATACCGCATTTGCAGCCTGTCTAATACATGGAAATCAACGCTTCTATGGGCGCACTACGCAGATGAGTTCAGGGGTATTTGCATAGAACTATCAACAGCCGACGATAGCGATATTTACCCAGTAAAGTATGAGAGCATGAACAATATCGCACAGGTATTGAAATGCAATGATACCCCACTAACCGCACTAACTTACAAGACAACGGACTGGGAGCATGAGGAAGAGGTGCGTGTAATTCGTGAAGGTCACGGGTATATCGATATACGTGTCAAAGCCGTGATCATCGGTCACAGGGTTCAAGAAAACACGAGGAAATGCATTACAGAAATTGTTTCCCCTCTCGGGATTGAAACATACTTGGTTGTGCCAACGCTGAATGGACTCGACAAAATGAACCGCCGACCTAGGGGGCCTAAATATCTCGCACATCAAGTAGATTAGTAACGGCTGATGCCAAATTCACACCGGCCCTAAATCCCATGATGAATGTGCCACGACTATTCCTGCCGCACTTCCTTCCACCCAACGCGACTATAAACTCTTAACCGTTTCAAAAAACTCCCCCACCGGTAGGTAATGGCTGCCGTCGCAGGAGAAGGTCATGCCGATGAGGCCGTTGATGAGATTCAACGAGCCGTTGCGCAGGTAGACCGATTCGTCCTTGAGGCGCAGGCGGCGGAACTCGGCCAGGATCGCCGGCACGGTCTCGGCGGCGATCAGCGGGCGGTCGATGGCGACCACCTGGTCGAAGCCGGTGAGGAATCCCGCCGCGAACACCTCCTCGCCGATGAATACGCGGTAGCGGTAGGGGTCGTTATACAGCCAGCAGGTGAGCTGGTTGCTGGAGAAGTGGATCTTGGTGTGGAATACCCCGCAGCGGGTGAGCAGGGCCGCGACCGTCGCCATCAGGTCGTCGATACGGGCGTCGAACAGGCTGGTGGTCCGAGTCTGTTCGAACACGAAGCAGCGCACCGAAGGGTCGCCCTTGATCTGTAGCCAGTGTTCCGCCATCCGCTGTTCCTCCGGCCGTTTACGGCGCGCCAACAACCGATTTCTAAAAGCATTTTCCGGACCAGCGCGGCCCGCATGGCGTTTCCTCCCGCCTGCCGGTATCCTTCAGGAACAGGGCGGCGTTGCCGCCCCTTATGTAGTGAGGCCGCCAAGCCCGGACGGGGCGGTTGCGCCGTGGGACGGGAGTGTAATAGCCAGACAAAACCTAGGGATATGAGCCATGTCTGAACGCATTGCAGCGCCCCATGTCGGTGCGCCCGATCCGGAGAAGCGCACTTCGCCCATCCTGGAGGAGACCGACGAAACCTACGCGGAGCAGGCCCAGCAGGTGGACGAGCTGGCGGTCTGTCATTTCAACGGCGTCGCCTACGGCCGCGGCGAGTTTGTCTGTAGCGGCGACGAGCTGCTGCGCTGCCAGGACGGGCTCTGGCTGCGCCAGGGTTCCTGCGACCCCATCAATCCCTGACCGATATCATGAGCGGCGACAGCGCGGCACCACAGAGCGAGCACGACATCGACTTCAGGGCGGTACGCCACCGCTTCATGAAGCTCAACCATGCCCGCCTGCAGCGCGCCCGTGATGCCTTGCGCGAACGGCAGCGCGATGTGCTCGACGTACTGCCGCTGCTGTTCCATATCAACCACCCCATGCTGCCCGGCTTTGTCGCCAAGGACGCACCGGCCGGCGTCACCAATTATGAGCCGGCGCGGCGCGAGCTGGAGGTGGCGAAGCGGCTGGCCCGCAGCTTCCAGCTCAAACGGCAGCGGCTGCGCCGCCTGCCCATCCTCGCCCTCTACATGATCGGCAGTCCCGGCAGTATCGCCTATTCCGAAGAGAGCGACTTCGACATCTGGGTTTGCCACGATCCCACCCTCGATGCGACCGAACTGGGGCAGCTGCAACAGAAGGCCAGTGCCATCGAAGCCTGGGCGGCTACGCTGGACCTGGAGGTGCACTTCTATCTGGTCAATGTCGACCGCTTTCGCAGCGGCGAGGTATTGCCGCTGTCGGAGGAAAGCTCCGGCTCGGCGCAGCATAACCTGCTGCTGGAGGAGTTCTACCGCACCGCCGTACTCATCGTCGGGCAGGCACCGCTATGGTGGCTGGTACCACCGGCACGCGAGGCGGAGTATGACGACTATGTACGCGATCTGCTGGACAAGCGTTTTCTGCATGCCCGTGACCACCTCAACTTCGGCGGCCTCACCCACTTGTCGGCGGAGGAGTTCTTCGGCGCTGCGCTGTGGCACATCTACAAGGGGATCGACTCGCCCTACAAGGCGGCGCTCAAGTTGCTGCTGGTCGAGTGCTATGCCAACGAATATCCGCATATCAACCTGCTCAGCCTGCAGTTCAAACAGGCGCTATATCGCGGCGAGGACAACGTCAGCCGGCTCGACCCCTATCTGATGATGCTGGAAAAGGTGGAAGAGTACCTGCAACAGCAAGGCGACAAACCGCGGCTGGAGCTGGCCCGCCGGGCCTTCTATTTCAAGGCCGGGGAACGCCTGAGCGAGGAGCGGCGCGATGATACCTGGCAGCGTGAACTGATGTTGCCACTGGTGCGCAAATGGGGCTGGCGCCATGCCGATCTCACGCTGATGGACTCGTGCAGCACCTGGAAGGTACAACGGGTGGCGGAGGAGCGGCGCCTGCTGTTCGACGCCCTCACCGTCAGTTACCGTTTTCTCTCCGATTTTGCCCGCCGCTATGCCGGCCTGTCGCTGATCAGCCAGCGCGACCTGACCATACTCGGGCGCAAGCTGTATGCGGCCTTCGAGCGCAAGGCCGGCAAGGTGGAGCTGCTCAACCGCGGCATCAACGCCGACCTGCGCGAGGCGGCGATCACCGTGGAGGAGTTGCTGGACGATCAGCAGCAGGCCGGCTGGCAGCTGTACCGCGGCACGCTGAACAGTGACGAGATGCGCCTGGCGACGCCGCTCAAGCGCGCCCGCAACATCATGGAGCTGATCGCCTGGTGCTATTTCAACGGCATCATCGACCGCCACACCGTGGTGGTGCTCTATCCCAAGATCACCCAGCTCACGCCCAACGAGGTGAAGGCCATCGTCGAGCGCATGCACGCCCTGTTCCCCGCCGGCTGCCTCGATACCCGCTCGCTAGAGGAATACGCCGGTCCGGCGCGCATCGTGCACAGCGGCCTGTTCGTCAACAACGAGCTGGATTCGTTCACCTCGCTCAGCCTGGGACAGTCCATCTCCAGCGGCCGCCCCGACGCGCTCAGCTACGGCGGCACCGGCAAGAACCTGGTGCAGACCATGGACCTGGTGATCGTCACCAGTTGGCGCGAGGTGCTCACCTATCACTTCCGCCGCGGCAAGGGCCTGATGGATTTCTTCTGCGAGTATTTTAAATGGGCGCCGCCGTCGCGCGGCGAGGAACCGCCGCGCATCCAGGTGTTCGGCACCAGCGCCCAGCGCGGCCATATTGCGGCCCAGCGCATCGACAAGCTGTTCCATGACCTGGTGGCGACCTGGTACGGCGCGCAGGCGCTGCATGATGCGCGCTACGTGGTGGCGGTAGGACGCGGCTACTATCTGCTGTATTTCGAGGGTGATGTCTTGCAGTACGAAGCCCTGCCCGGCGAAAACAACCTGCTGTCTGCGCTGGGCCGACCGAGTACCCGCTTCCGCCCGGTGGTACTGGACCCGCAAGCCATCAACGACTCGGTGCTGCCGCTGATCTACGGCCGCAACCACAGCGGCTGGGTGCAATTCTTCTACCGCCCGCTGGGTGACATGGTGGAAGTGTATGTACTCGACGAACGCGGCTCGCTGTTTCACGAAACCCTGCCACTCTACGATGCCAAGCTGCTGCTCAGCCAGTACAGCCGCTTCTTTGACGCGGTACTCAACCGCATCAATTTCCTGATGCAGGAAGGCCAGCAGATGAGCGGGGCGGAAGGCGTCGAGTTCTATCTCATCGGTCGCGACAGCGAAAACCACCACAGACTGGAACGGCAGATGCCGGAATTCCGCAGCGCCTATCAGGAGTACGTCAGCCTGCAGGTCATCGTCGACCACGATGAGAACGGCAAGACGATGTTCACCCTGTATTGCGGCGAGCGCGAGTTTTCCACCCTGGAATACGGCAGTGACCTGTTTGCCGCCGTGGTGCGGCACGTGCTGGAGCTGCGCCGCAGCGGCCAGCACTATCCCATCTATATCACCGACATCGGCATGTCACGCGCCGTGCTGGGTGAACAGGGTGTAAGCAAGGTGCAGACCATCCATTTCCTCAGCTACAAGCGCCGCATCGAGAATGAATTGAACCGGGTGTTGCTGGAAGAGCAGTGACAAGTTACAAGTGGCGAGCAAGATGAATGGCCTTTTCTTGTAACTTGTAACAGCCTTACTCCCCCTTGCGCACCTCTTCCAGAATCGCGTGGAACTCCTTGCTCCAGCGCCGGAACAACTGCTGGAGTTCATCATTGTGGGCCAGTGCGTGCAATTCCGCCGGGTTGGCGGTGACCAGCAGGGTTTCCTCGCCTTCGGCGAAGATGGTGACGGGCCAGGGCAGGTAGGGGATCAGGTGGGGATAGCGCTGCGACAGATCACGCAGTTCATCCGGCTTGGCGAAGAACACCAGGCGATACATGTCGGTCTTGAAGCCGCTGTCCGTCAGGCCGATGTCGACGCGCTGCACGCGTGATACCGTATAGCCGTGGCGGGTGATCACCTCCTGCAGCGCAGACATGGTCTCGGGGAAGGCGTGGCTGGATCGCACCATGAACAGCTCATCAGCAACGGCGGGCGACAACAGCCCCAGGGCGAGCAGCACAAACAGCAGCAGTGATTTGCAGCGCATCATAGTGACGCCTCCTCCATGATGCCCATGTAGACCTGATACATCTCTTCGCATGGCTTATCAAGTTCGGCGTTGTTGAACAGGCGACTCAGATACTTCGGGTTGATGCTCATCATCTTCACCTGCCCTTCATGTTCCACCACAGTGATGCGGCAGGGCATGAACAGGCCGACGCGCGGGTCCAGCGCCAGGGCCTGATTGATGAAATTGAAATTGCAGAAGTAGACGATGTGCGCCTCCCGGCTCTCCTCCGCCACGTCGAACAGGCCATTCTCCAGCGACTGCTCGCGGATGATGCGGAAGTTCTTGCCCACCGCGGCACGCTTCACCGCCTCCACCGTCTCCTCGAAGGTATAAGACGACTCCATCTCCAGTATCGGTGTATCGTCGTTGCCCGGCCGCCAGCCCGGGGTGGCGCCGAAGGAACGCACATAGGCCACCACGTCGTCGATGTCGCGTTCCGTCATTCCCTGCTTGAGAAAGGACACCATGGGCGTACCATCGCGGCCGTTCATCAAGGTGGTTTTGATCATCTGGTCGGAAGCCGCGGCCAGAAAGCCAGCATTGTTCAGTGCCGGCGCGATGATCGGCAGGTCGCGCGGGCGGGAGAAGGTGACGCCGGTACCGTGGCCACCCTCGCCGTTGGCGCCATGGCATACCGCACAACGCTCGGCGAACAGGGTCTTGCCGTGCGCCACATCGCCATGTACAGCTTTGGAGGACAGGCTCACCACCTTGCTGCCCGCCGACATCCAGCTGCGCAGGTGGGCGACGATGGCCTGTACCTCGACATCGCTCAATTGGCTGAAGGCCGGCATCACGCGGCCGGGACGACCGTGGCGGATGGTGGCCGCAAGGTAATCGTCGCTGACACTGGGCAGGAAACTGGGCAGGGCCAGCGGCACACCGACGCCACCACGGCCATCGGCGCCATGACACACGGCGCAATTCTGGGCATACAGCTCGGCGCCACCAGGCGCCGCTGCCAGCGGCAAGGCCAGCAGCGTCAACAGGAACAACCAGACAACCCGCATCGCATCTTCCCCACGTTATTCGTTGCATGCCCTGCCTGCCGGAGACGGCTACGGACATTGAGTTATATCCTTGGGGCACCCATTGTCGAACAACCGCCATCACGGAACAAGCCGATGAAGCCCACCGCCGAATCTTGTTTGCAGAACCGCACCCCGCTCCTGGCCGTATTGCGCGAGGTGCTGGCCGAACGCCGCCGCCTGCTGGAGATCGGCAGCGGCACTGGCCAGCACGCCGTCTACTTTGCGCCGGAACTGCCCCACCTCAGCTGGCAGACCAGCGACCTGGCGGAGAATCATGCCGCCATCCATGCCTGGCTGGCCGAAGAAGGCGCGCCGAACATCCTGCCGCCGCTGCTGCTCGACGTACGCAGCGGGCCGTGGCCTGCATTCGGGGTGGATGCCGTATTCAGCGCCAATACCGCCCACATCATGGGCTGGGAGGCGGTGGAGGCCATGTTTGCCGGGGTGGGCCGGATGCTGGAGACGGATGGCGTATTCGCGCTGTACGGGCCGTTCAACTATGGCGGCCGCTACACCGCCGCCAGCAATGCCCGCTTCGATACCTGGCTGCGCCAGCGCGACCCGGCCAGCGGGGTGCGTGACTTCGAGGCATTGGACACGCTGGCGCGCGATGCCGGCATGGCGCTATGGCGCGACTATGACATGCCGGCGGACAACCATACCCTGGTGTGGCGCAAGGGTTAGCCAACCGCAAGCCGTCCGCAGGGTACGCGCCCTACAAGGTGACGTCTTCACCACACTGGGTGGCAAGGATTTCGCTCAGCACCTGCGCCAGGGGCGTCTGATCACTGTCGCGTACCCAGCCCTCCGCCGCCTCGTCCCAATCGAAATGAAAGCCGCCGCTGCGCGCCGCCAGCCACAACTGCCGCACCGGCGTCTGGCGGTTGAGGATCACCTGCGAGCCGCCGCTACAGTGCAGGGTGAGGATGCCGCCGGTATTTTCGTAGTCGATGTCGGCACTGGCCGCGTCCAGCGCCTCTTCGATGGCCAGCAGGGTGGCGTCGATGTGGCGGTTGAAGGTGGATTCGCTCATGGCTTCCATGGGGATGGCTCCTGAAATCGGTGGTCTGTTGCAGGTATACTAGCGCCTCTTGCCCTTTCGAGGTTCACCCGTCATGCGCTTTTGCTGGGGACAATACGCCCTGTGGGCCGTTATCGCCGTGCTCGCCGTCATGAGCATGCTGGGCGGTTGCGGTGCGCGCGGCGATCTCTATCTGCCGCAGGACAGCGAACAACAGCAACAAAGATAAAACCTGCGAGACCATGGACCATTTCAATTTCCGCGACGGCCGCCTGTTTGCCGAAGAGATCAGTGTCACCACCCTGGCGGAGCGCTACGGCACACCCTGCTATGTCTACTCCCGCGCCACCATCGAGCGCCACTACCGAGCCTTCGACGCCGCCCTGGCCGGCACCGAACACCTGGTCTGCTATGCGGTGAAGGCCAACTCCAATCTGGGCGTGCTCAACGTGCTGGCGCGTCTCGGTGCCGGCTTCGACATCGTGTCGGTGGGCGAACTGGAACGGGTGCTGGCCGCCGGCGGCGACCCGGCCCGGGTGGTGTTCTCCGGCGTCGGCAAGCGCAGGGATGAAATGCGCCGCGCGCTGGAGGCAGGCATCCACTGCTTCAACGTCGAATCGGAAGCGGAATTGGACCGACTCAACGCGGTGGCGGGCGAGATGGGCTTGCGCGCACCGGTATCGCTGCGCGTCAATCCAGACGTCGATGCCAGGACCCACCCCTACATCTCCACCGGGCTGAAGGAAAACAAGTTCGGCATCGACATCCAGGCCGCGGCCGAAGTCTATGCCCGCGCCGCCGAGATGCCGCACCTCGAGGTGATCGGCGTGGACTGCCACATCGGCTCGCAGATCACCGAGACCCGCCCCTTCGTCGATGCGCTGGACCGCGTGCTGGCGCTGGTGGACACCCTGTACCAGCATGGCATAGCCGTGCGCCACCTCGATCTCGGCGGCGGCCTCGGCATCACCTACCGCGACGAAAACCCGCCCCTGCCCGGCGACTATGCCGCGCCGCTGCTGGACCGCCTCGCCGGGCGCGACCTCAAGGTGATCATCGAGCCGGGCCGCGCCATCATCGGCAACGCCGGCATCCTGCTCACCTGCGTCGAATATCTCAAACACACCGCGCACAAGAATTTCGCCGTGGTGGACGCCGCCATGAACGACCTGATCCGCCCCACCCTGTACGAGGCCTGGATGGACATCGTCCCCGCGGTGCGCCGCGACGACGTGCCGGCACAGCACTACGACATCGTCGGTCCGATCTGCGAAACCGGCGACTTCCTCGGCAAGGACCGCGCCCTGGCGCTGCGCGAAGGCGACCTGCTGGCGGTGCGTTCCGCCGGCGCCTACGGCTTCTCCATGAGTTCCAACTACAACACCCGGCCGCGCGCCGCCGAGGTGATGGTGGACGGCAGCCAAAGCTTTTTGGTGCGCCAGCGCGAGACGCTGGCCGCGTTGTACGCCGCAGAGAGTCTGCTGCCGGAATGATGCGGCAACGCACCGACCTCCTTTGTAGGTCGGGCTTCAGCCCGACAGCGGCGCCGGACAGAGGAGCCGTGTCGGACTGAAGTCCGAGCCACGACACACCATGGAGCGTATCGCCGAACCCGAACTGATGGACGAAGCGGCGCAGGCCCTGGCCTACGCCAGGGCCGACTTCAGCGCGCCGCACGAGCGCTTCATCGAACTGTTCCGCGAACGCTTCCCCGCGCTGGCGCCGCAGGGCTGCGTGCTCGATCTCGGCTGCGGCCCAGGCGACATCACCCGGCGCTTCGCCCGCACCTTTCCGGGCTGCATCCTGCACGGTGTCGACGGCGCAGCCGCCATGCTGCACCTCGCGCAGGAAATGCAGCATGGCAGCGAACTGGCGTCGCGCATCCGCTACATCTACGGTTACCTGCCCGGCGCCGTGCTGCCGCACGAGCGCTACGCCACCCTCATCAGCAACAGCCTGTTGCACCACCTGGCCGACCCGATGGTGCTGTGGCACGCCATCGTGCACTACGGCGCCCCCGGCGCCGCGGTATTCGTGATGGACCTGATGCGGCCGAACAGCCGCGCCACGGCCGAGGCCCTGGTCGCGCAGTACGCCGCCGACGAGGCGGAGGTGTTGCGCCACGATTTTTTTCACTCCCTGCTCGCCGCCTACCGCCCCGACGAGGTGCAGGCACAACTGGCCACTGCCGGACTCGACCTCAGGGTCACGGTGGTGAGCGATCGTCACTTTACCGTCAGCGGAGTTCTGCCATGACAGCCCTCTTCAGCAATCCCTCTCTGGACGAAATCTGCGCGCGCCTGCGCGGGGTGCGCACCGTCGCGGTGGTCGGCCTGTCGCCCAAGCCCAACCGCCCCAGCCACACCGTGGCGCAGGCACTGCAGCAGTTCGGCTACCGCATCGTGCCGGTGCGCCCGGCGGTGGACGAGGTGCTGGGCGAACGTGCCTATGCGGACCTGCGTGCCGTCCCCGCCGCCATCGATCTGGTGGATGTGTTCCGCGCGCCGGAATATTTGGACGAAATTGTCGACACCTGTATCGCGCTCAAGGTGCCGGCCCTGTGGCTGCAGGACGGCGTGGTCAATGAGGCGGCCGCGCTGCGCGCGCAGGCGGCCGGCATCTGGGTGGTGATGGATCGGTGCATTTACCGTGATTATCTGGCCTGTGACAACGGCCTTTCCAATGCCGGTGACTAGGGGTAACCTGCCCCCCATGCGCGTTCCCTTCGTAAAAATGCACGGCCTGGGCAACGACTTCGTGGTCATCGACGCCTACCGCCGCGATGTCTCGCTCAGCGCCGACCAGGTGCGCTTCCTCGCCAACCGCCGCTTCGGCGTCGGTTGCGATCAATTGTTGCTGGTGGAACGGCCGCGGCAGGCCGGCGTCGATTTTTGCTACCGCATCTTCAATGCCGACGGCAGCGAGGTGGAACAGTGCGGCAACGGCGCACGCTGCTTCGCCCGCTTCGTGCGCGACGAGGGTCTGACCGACAAGGACACCATCGTCGTGGAAACCGCCTCCGGCGTGATCACCCTGTACGTGGAAGCCAGCGGGGAGATACGCGTCAACATGGGCACTCCGCGCTTCGACCCGGCACAACTCCCCTTTACCGCGGAGGCCGAGGCGGACAAGTATCCGCTGGAGATCGACCGTGAGCCGCTCGCCATCGGCGCGGTGTCCATGGGCAATCCCCATGCGGTGCTGCGGGTGGAGGACGTAACCACCGCCGAGGTAGAGCGGATGGGGCCACTGCTGGAAGCGCACCCGCGCTTTCCGCGCCGGGTCAACGTGGGCTTCATGGAGATCATCGATCGCGGCCACATCCGCCTGCGGGTCTACGAGCGTGGCACCGGCGAGACCCTGGCCTGTGGCACCGGCGCGTGTGCGGCGGTGGCAGTGGGACGGCGCTGGGGAGAGCTGGATGATACCGTACGCGTCGACCTGCCCGGGGGCAGCCTCACCATTCACTGGGAGGGCGGCACTGCGCCGCTGTGGATGACAGGACCGGCGACACGGGTATTTCAGGGGGAGATTGAGCTGTGAGCACACAACAACTGGATATGAACACCACCGCACTGAACGACGCCAGCATCGCCGACTACCTGCGCCGACATCCCGACTTTTTCCTGCGCCATGATTACCTGTTGGGCGACCTGGAGCTGCCCCACGACGCCAAGGGCGCGGTGTCACTCATCGAGCGCCAGGTGGCTGTGCTGCGCGGGCAACGCCAGGACCTCAAGCGCCGGCTGCAACAGCTGACGCAAACCGCACGCGACAACGAACACCTGCTGGAACGCATCGAGCAATTGATCCTCAGTCTGCTGGAGAGCCGCAGCAACGATGTGCTGCTCGGCCGTCTGCGCGAGGGTCTGCGCGAGGATTTTCATGCCGATGCGGTGGAGCTGAGACTGTTCGACGGCAAGGGCGCACACGAGCATGCGCTGTTCGACAAGGTGATCAGCCGTGGCGAACCGGTGTGTGGCCACGTCGCACCGGCCCAGGCACAACTGCTGTTCGGCAAGGCGGCAGACGAGCTGGCCTCGGGGGCGGTGATTCCGCTGTACTCACCCGGCAGCACGCAGTGCATCGGCGTAATCGGCATCGGCAGTGTCGACCCGCGCCGCTTCCACGCCGAAATGGGTACCACCTTCCTGCGCTATCTCGGCGCGGTGGTGACGCGCCTGCTGCGCCAGGACCCGGCGAGCTAGGCTGATGCAGGACACGGCGCTGGACTGGGTCGAGCGCTACGCGCAACACCTGCGCCACGAGCGTCGCCTTTCGCCCCATACCCTCGACAACTACCTGCGCGACCTGCGCCACCTGTGTGAATTCTGCGACCGCCAGGGCATTGATGACTGGCCCGCACTCCAGGCCCCACAGGTGCGCGCCTACGTCGCCTGGCGCCACCGCGGCGGCATCGCCGGCAACAGCCTGCAGCGCGAACTCTCCGCCATCCGCAGCTTCTTCAACTATCTGCTGCGCGAAGGCGCTGCCGGCCACAATCCGGCACAGGACATCCCGGCACCGAAGAGCCCGCGCAACCTGCCGCAGACCCTCGACGTAGATCAGGCCGCGCGCCTGCTGGAGATCCCCGGCGATGACGACGATGCCGTGCGCGACCGCGCCATCATGGAACTGATGTATTCCTCCGGCCTGCGTCTGGCCGAACTGATCGGCCTCGACTGTGCCGACGTGGACCTGCAGGATGCCACCGTGCGCGTCACCGGCAAGGGCGCCAAGACCCGCGTCCTTCCGGTCGGCCGCAAGGCCCTCGCCGCGCTGCAGGCCTGGCTGCAGCGCCGTCATCATCTGACCGGGGCCGCCGCTGTCAGCGCGCTGTTTCTCGGCCGTAGCGGCAAACGCATCGCCGCCCGTACCGTGCAGGAGCACATGCGCCGCCGTGCACTGGCGCAGGGACTCACTGTCCCGGTCCATCCACACATGCTGCGCCATTCCTTTGCCAGCCACCTGCTCGAATCCAGCGGCGACCTGCGTGCGGTACAGGAACTGCTCGGCCACGCCAATATCGCCACCACCCAAATCTATACCCACCTGGATTTCCAGCATCTGGCCAAGGTGTATGACGCGGCCCATCCGCGGGCGAAGAAGAAAGGGACTGGAAGCTAGTCGCTAGTTCCTGGCGATCCAGCATGGCATCATAGCCCCCCATTCCCAAAAGATTGCGCACGATGAAACGACTGCTTCCCGCGCTGCTGTTGTGCAGTGCTCTCGTCACTCCACCCGCCCTGGCCTCCGGCGGTGGCAGCGCCACCAGCGGGCCATATCTGGCCCTGGAACCGGCCATTGTGGTCAACCTGCAAAACGGTGGCCGGGCACGCTTCATGCAGGTGAAGGTGCAGGCCATGAGCCGCGACTCCCAGGTACTGGCGGCCCTGCAGTTTCATATTGGCCCGGTGCGCCACGCACTGATCACCCTGCTGTCGGCACAGACGGTGGAAGGCATGCACGACATGCAGGTGCGGGAACAGGTGCGGGAACAAGCGCTGGAGGAATTGCGCACGGTGCTGGAAACCCACGCCGGCCTCAAGCGCGACAGCTTGGAGGCACTGTACTTCACCGATTTCATTATCCAGTAGAAGCGCACCGTGGCCGTGATGAACGCGGTGTCTGGTGCAGGCATCGCGGCTACGATGTGCCCCGCATATAACGATAAAGGCCGGGGTGACCCGGCCTTTGTCGTATACAACCTCCAGCAAACCTACTCGCCGCCGCTTACGTCGAACAACACGCTCTTTGCATCCGGCACCACGGTGGGGAACCCCAGCACCTTCCACATCTGCATGCCACCGCGGTAGTAATGGATGCGCTCCTTCGGATAGCCCAGGTGCACCAGGTTCTGGATGGCGCGCGGCGACTGGCCACACCAGGGACCGTTACACCACAACATGATCTCCTTGGCGTCAGTGAAGTCCCAATAGGCCGTCTTGTTCTCGGCACCAAACCAGCCCCAATCGGCGAAATTACGCTCCAGCGAACGGCGGAAGCCACCCACATTGGGCCGACGTACCGCACCGAGCAGCTTGAAGGCCTTTTCCACATCGGCGGCCGTGGGAATCTCACCGAAGACGGTAAAGGGGATGTTGACCGAACCTGGGATGGTACCGGCCAGATACCAGGAGGGCAGGCGGGCGTCGATCAGAACACCCTGGCCACTGTTGACCTTCTGCTCCATGAAATCCAGCAACTCGAGCTCGCCTACGGCATGAATGCCGGGCAGCGGTACGTTGGGCTGCAGACAGAAGGGCGGGCACTTGCGTGAGGTCTTGGCCCACATCTCGTCCACCACATGGGCGGGATCCTGTTCGCGCTGAATCACGAACGGCTTGCCTTGGTGCTGTACTGTCGCCGTCTCGCGGTTCGCGCTGATCTTCACGTCCAGCGCCAGGACATTAGCCGACAACACGGCAAGCATCAGCGCGCCAACACTCATTAAAAATCGCATTTTGTCCATCCTCATTCCCCGAACCTTGTGGAGTGCTATTTTTTCAGCAGGGTGGTAGTCGTATCCCGGATATGAGAGATCTGGGCGTTGCTCTGATAGGCCTCGTATACCTGTGCCTTATCCGCATCATTCAGCTTGTTGTAAAACACAAAGGTACCGAAGTAACTGCTTTTCAGCGCCGCCTCGAATTGCTCCTGCGACAGGTTGGCCGGCAACTCCTCCGCCAATCCCTGGCCCGATGCCGACCAGCCCTGCTGTAGCTTCGTCTCTGCCGCCGGTGATGCCGCCGGAGCAGCCGCCTCACCGCTGGTAATGGCCTGGGTCTCGGCCTTCAGCGCCTTGAGGTAGTCATCATCCGCACCGTGGGAAATGGCAACCATCCCGATGCCGGCCAGCAACACCAAGAGTTGCCCCGCCGAAGTCATCCGCATGTTCGCCCCTCCTTAATTATGTGAACGGCTTAACACTAAAGCGAGTGATGGTTTTGCGCAATATTATTAGTAACTGACCAAATGCTAAAACGACAAAAACCCGGCATCGACCGGGTTTTCACGTCAGGCACGCAGGGCAATGAAACACGTACACACACCACACTCCTCGTACCTCACCCCTCATCTTCCCCACTATCCTATGGGTGATAAGGCGCACTCAACTGGTGCACCGCCTCGACGAAGGCGGCGGCGCGCTCCGGATCCACATGCTGGTGGATGCCGTGTCCCAGGTTGAACACATGGCCGGAGCCCTGGCCATAGGCGGCGAGGATGGCGGCCACCTCGGTGCGGATGCGTTCCGGCGAGGCATACAGCACGCAGGGATCCATGTTGCCCTGCAGGGCCACCTTGTCGCCGACACGCGCCCGCGCCGCACCGATGTCCACCGTCCAGTCCAGCCCCAGGGCATCGGCACCGGCCTCCGCCATCGCCTCCAGCCACAGCCCACCCCCCTTGGTGAACAGCACCACCGGCACCTTGCGGCCCTCGGCCTCACGTTTGAGGCCGGCGATGATCTGGGCCATGTAGCGCAGGGAGAATTCCTGGTAGTCGCGCGGTGTGAGCGCGCCGCCCCAGGTGTCGAAGATCATCAGCGCCTGGGCGCCGGCATCCACCTGGGCGTTGAGATATTGCGTCACGGCCTGTGCGGTGACGTCCAGCAGCTTGTGCATCAGCACGGGCTGGTCGTACAGCATCCCCTTCACCTTGGCGAACTCCTTGGAGGAACCGCCTTCCACCATGTAGGTGGCCAGGGTCCACGGGCTACCGGAGAAACCGATCAGCGGCACGCGGCCGTTCAGCTCGCGGCGGATGGTGCGCACCGCGTCCATCACATACTTCAACTCGCCTTCCGGGTCCGGCACGAACAGCCTGTCCACGTCGGCCGCCGTGCGTACCGGGCGATCGAAGATCGGCCCCTCGCCTTCGGCGAAGCGCAGCCCTAAGCCCATGGCGTCGGGCACGGTGAGAATGTCGGAAAACAGGATGGCGGCGTCGAGGGGGAAACGCTCCAGCGGCTGGATGGTGACCTCGCAGGCCAGCTGCGGGTTCTTGCACAGGTCCATGAAGCTGCCAGCCTTGGTGCGGGTGGCGCGGTATTCCGGCAGATAACGCCCGGCCTGGCGCATCATCCACACCGGGGTCACGTCCACCGGCTGCTTGAGCAGGGCGCGCAGGAAACGATCGTTCTTCAGTTCAGCCATCAACGAAAACCCTCTGTCGCGAAGACGCGGAGACGCAGAGGGTTTTATCGCTGGGCAACCATCACGGCGATTGCCGCGATCGTGTCGCAATAATTTTCTCTGCGTCTCTGCGTCTCCGCGACGGTTTGAATCAGACGTTCAGATAATCCAGGATACCTTCGGCGGCCTGGCGACCTTCCCACACGGCGGTGACCACCAGGTCGGAGCCGCGCACCATGTCGCCGCCGGCGAACACCTTGGCGTTGCTGGTCTGGTACTTGTACTGGCCGTTGGCCGGCGCCTTGACGCGGCCGCGCTCGTCCACCTCGATGCCGTGCTGGGCGAACCAGGGCTGCGGATTGGGACGGAAGCCGAAGGCGATGAGCACGCGGTCGGCGGGGATGATCTCCTCGGAGCCTGCCACCACCTGCGGCGTGCGGCGGCCGCGCGCATCGGGCGGCCCCATCTCGGTGGTCACCACCTTGACGCCCTCGACACGCCCCTCGCCGACGATCTCCACCGGCTGGCGGTTCCACAGGAACTGCACGCCCTCCTCCTTGGCGTTGGCCACTTCACGCTTGGAGCCGGGCATGTTGGCCTCGTCGCGGCGATAGGCGCAGGTGACCGCCTTGGCGCCCTGACGGATGGACGTGCGGTTGCAGTCCATGGCGGTGTCGCCGCCGCCCAGCACCACCACGCGCTGGCCCTTCATGTTGATGTAGTCGGCGGGGTTCTTCTCGTAGCCGTGGCAGTGGTTGACGTTGGCGATGAGGAAGTCCAGCGCGGCGTGCACGCCGGGCAGGTCTTCGCCGGGGAAGCCGCCCTTCATGTAGTTGTAGGTGCCCATGCCGAGGAACACGGCATCGTATTCGCCCAGCAATGCCTCGAAGGTGATGTCCTTGCCCACCTCGATGCCGAGACGGAACTCGATGCCCATGCCCTCCATCACCTCGCGGCGACGCCTGACGACGGTCTTCTCCAGCTTGAACTCGGGAATGCCGAAGGTGAGCAGGCCGCCGATCTCGGGATGACGGTCGTACACCACCGCCTTGACGCCGTTGCGGGTCAGCACGTCGGCGCAGCCGAGGCCGGCAGGACCGGCACCAATCACCGCCACGCGCTTGCCGGTATCCTTGACCTTGGACATGTCCGGACGCCAGCCCTGCGCAAAGGCGTTGTCAGTGATGTAACGCTCCACCGCGCCGATGGTCACCGCGCCGAAACCGTCGTTCAGGGTGCAGGCGCCTTCACACAGGCGGTCCTGCGGACAGACGCGGCCGCACACCTCGGGCAACGAGTTGGTGCGATGGCACAGTTCCGCCGCCTCGAACAGATTGCCCTCCGCCACCAGCTTGAGCCAGTGCGGGATGTAGTTGTGCACCGGGCACTTCCACGAGCAGTACGGATTGCCGCAGGCCAGACAGCGGTCGGCCTGCGAGGCGGCGCCGTCCTTGTCGAACTGACCGTAGATCTCGGCGTATTCCTTGATGCGCACCTCGACGGACTTCTTCTCCGGGTCGATGCGCGGCACTTGCAGAAATTGGAAAACGTTACCCATGACTATTCGTTAATCCCGTATCAGTTACGCCGCGCTCAACAGCGTGTCCAGCAGGCTGTCGATCTCCGAGGCCTTGGGCTTCACCAGCCAGAACTTGCCCACCATGTCGGCAAAGTTGTCCAGGATGTGCTGGCCCCAGGCGCTGCCGGTCTCGGCCACAAAGGCCTCGATCGTCTGGCGCAGATGGGCACGGTGCGCCTCGGTCTTCTCGGTGCCGACGCGGTGCACATCGATGAGTTCGTGGTTGTAGCGATCGACGAAGCCGTTATCGAGATCCAGCACGTAGGCGAAGCCGCCGGTCATGCCGGCGCCGAAGTTGAGGCCGGTCTGACCCAGTACCGTCACCACGCCGCCGGTCATGTATTCGCAGCCGTGATCGCCGACGCCTTCCACCACCGCATGGGCGCCGGAATTGCGCACGGCGAAACGCTCGCCGGCCAGGCCCGCGGCATACAGCGTGCCGCCGGTGGCGCCGTACAGGCAGGTGTTGCCGATGATGCTGGTCTCCTGCGTCTTGAACACGCTGCCCCTGGGCGGATGGATCACCAGCTTGCCGCCGGCCATGCCCTTACCGACGTAGTCATTGGCATCGCCTTCCAGCACCATGTTGAGGCCGCCGGCATTCCATACGCCGAAGCTCTGGCCGGCGGTGCCGGTCAGGCGCAGGGTGATGGGCGCGTCGTTCATGCCCAGGTTGCCGTAGCGCCTGGCGATCTCGCCGGACAGGCGCGCGCCGATGGAACGGTTGACGTTCTTCACCGCGTAATGGAATTCGCCACCCTTCTTGCCGTCGATGGCGGGCAGGCAGTCGCGCACCATCTGCTCGGCCAATTCGGCCTTGTCGAAGGGCTCGTTCTTCGGCGCGGTGCAGAAGCGCGGCTTGTCGGCCGGCACGCCGCCGTCGGACAGCAGCGGCTGCAGATTCAGGCGCTGCTGCTTGGACGTGGTGCCCTGCATGATCTCCAGCAGGTCGGTGCGGCCGATCAGCTCTTCCATGGAACGCACGCCAAGCCGGGCCATCCATTCACGCGTCTCGCGGGTGATGAACTTGAAGTAGTTCATCACCATCTCGGGCAGGCCGATGAAGTGCTCGGAACGCAGCACCTTGTCCTGGGTGGCGACGCCGGTGGCGCAGTTGTTCAGGTGGCAGATGCGCAGGAACTTGCAGCCCAGCGCCACCATCGGACCGGTGCCGAAGCCGAAGCTCTCGGCGCCGAGCATCGCCGCCTTGACCACGTCGAGGCCGGTCTTCAGGCCGCCGTCGGTCTGCACGCGCACCTTGTCGCGCAGGTCGTTGGCACGCAGGATCTGGTGGGTTTCGGTCATGCCCAGTTCCCACGGCGAGCCGGCGTACTTCACCGAGGCCAGCGGGCTCGCGCCGGTACCGCCGTCGTAACCGGAGATGGTGATGAGATCGGCATAGGCCTTGGCCACGCCGGCGGCGATGGTGCCGACACCGGCCTCGGCCACCAGCTTCACCGACACCAGCGCCTGCGGATTGACCTGCTTGAGATCGAAGATCAGCTGCGCCAGGTCCTCGATGGAATAGATGTCGTGGTGCGGCGGCGGTGAGATCAGCGCCACGCCGGGCATGGCGTAACGCAGCTTGGCGATCAGCTTGTCCACCTTGTCGCCGGGCAGCTGGCCGCCCTCGCCGGGCTTGGCGCCCTGCGCGACCTTGATCTGCAGCACCTCGGCGTTGACCAGATAGTGCGGCGTGACGCCGAAGCGGCCGGAGGCCACCTGCTTGATCTTCGACATCTTCTCGGTGCCGTAGCGCGCCGGGTCTTCGCCGCCCTCACCGGAGTTGGAGCGGCCGCCGAGGCGGTTCATCGCCGTGGCCAGCGCCTCGTGCGCCTCGGGCGACAGCGCGCCCAGCGACATGCCGGCGGAGTCGAAGCGACGCATGATCGCCTCTTCCGATTCCACCTCATCGATGGAGATCGGCTTGAGATCACCACGCACCTTGAGCAGGTCGCGCAGCATCGCCACCGGCCGCTCGTTCACCAGCCGGGCATATTCCAGATAGTCGTTGTAGTCGCCGCTGCGTACCGCCTTGTGCAGCGTCTGAACCACGTCCGGGTTGTAGGCGTGGTACTCGCCGTTGTGCAGGTACTTGAGCAGGCCGCCCTGCTGGATCGGCTTGCGCGGATTCCACGCCTCCTTGGCCAGCAACTGCTGATCGTCTTCCAGATCGGCGAAGTGGGTGCCGGACAGGCGGTTGGTGGTGCCCTTGAAGCACAGCTCCACCACGTCCTCGTGCAGGCCGACGGACTCGAACAGCTGCGAGCCGCGGTAGCTGGCGATG
>Ga0172382_10003845_pt1 | contig 23535 bp, 23 predicted proteins | sample Leawel138RmetaG_FD_122245 | JGI IMG/M metagenome (GOLD analysis project Ga0172382, IMG submission 122245) | Leachate microbial communities from a municipal landfill in Southern Ontario, Canada - Leachate well 138R metaG | ecosystem: Engineered > Solid waste > Landfill > Unclassified | place... | reverse complement strand
CAGGGCCGCGGCGATGCCGATCAGGGGCGCTCCCCGCACCTGGAGGGTGCCGATGATTTGGCACATCGCCTCCGGGGACTCGCAGCGGACCCAGGACTGGCGCTGGGGAAGCAGGCGCTGGTCGAGGACCAGCAGCTGGCCGTCACGATAGGTCAATGCCAGGGACTCGAGATTGCCCATCGCCCGGGTTGCCTTGCCAGTGGTCGCAGGGGGCCGGGTGCCGGTCATAGTATCCTATCCCCCAGGGCATTGCGCAGTTCTCGCAGTGCCGCGACTTCTTCCGCAGGCAGCTCGGTGATGCCCCCCAGCTGGTGGGCCAGGCACAGCACCTTGGCGGCGTGCTCGATGCGCTCCACACCGTGGTAGGCCTCCGCCAGGCTCTCGCCCCAGCAGATCACCCCGTGGCGGCTGAGGATCAGCGCCCGGTGGCCGGGCAGGTAGGGGGTCAGGTTATTGCTCAGCTCCGCAGTGCCCGGGCGGGCGTAGGGCACCACGGGCACCGCTCCCACCGCCAGAATCAACTCCGACATGGCGCCTTCCGGCAGCCAGTGGAGGTCGGGGCGGGCGATGCTCCAGGCGATGGCGTGGGGCGGGTGGGCGTGAACCACAGCTACCGCCTGAGGGCACTGCTGGTAGATCGCCAGGTGCATCAGTTTTTCACTGCTGGGGTTGCCCCTCGCGGGTTCACCCTTAAGGTCGGTTTCTGCCAGGTCGTCGATGTGCAGGTCGGCCTTGGCCACTCCCGAGGGGGTGATGACTATGCGCCCGTTTTCCCGGTAGCTGAGATTGCCGTCGGCGGCGGCCAAAAAGCCCTGCTGGTGGAGGCGTTTGCAGATATCCACCAGCTGAGCGGCGGGGCGGATATGGCGGTGGGCGGTCATGGTAATCCTCCAATGGACGGTGCCGAGGGGCAAAGCATAGCATCACCCATTGCTGTGGCTACCAGGGTATCCGCACCACTTGTTCCATAAACCGGGGCAGCAGCCGGGGTTCCAGAATCAGCAAAAAGACCACCCCCCACAGGCCGCCCACCAGGTGCGCGCTGTGGTTGACGTTGTCCTTGCCCCGGCGGTCCGCCCACAGGGAGTAGGCCACGTAGAGCACAGCGAAAACAATGGCCGGCACCGGCACAAACATGACAAACAGCATGGACCAGGGTTTTACCAGGATAAAGCCGAACAGCACCGCCGACACCGCCCCGGATGCCCCCAGGCTGCGGTAGCCCGGATTGCGGCCGTGGCGGAAGTGGCTGGGCAGGATGGCCACCACGATGCCAACAAGGTAAAACAGGATAAAACCCAGGGCGCCGATACCGGGCACCAGCAGCTGCTCCATAAAGCGGCCAAAAAAGTACAGGGTGAACATATTGAACAGCAGGTGATTGCCATCGGCGTGGATAAAGCCGTGGCTTACCAGCCGCCACCACTCGCCCTTGTGCACCGAGGGGCCGTGGTAGATCAGTCTGTAGAGCAATTGTGGTTGCTTCCAGGCCGCCAGGGAAACGACAACGGTAACGGCGATAATGATCAGGGTCAGGGACATGGGCTCCAGCCGGGTCGACAACGAGGGCGAAAGTATACAGGGAGATTTCCGCTCATGGCCGTTGCCGCCGACAATGGCCGGGGCACGGGGCGGGGCCGCGAGCTGAAACGTCCGCATTGGCCGGGAACAGCTAGCAGCGGACATCCCCGCAACAGCCCGATAAACCTCCTGTCTGGCGGTCCCTCCGCCAACTTGCAGCCAGTAAAAGCGTGAAACCGAGGGCGAAGTCTGGTAGTTTTTCAGCCCCAGCAATCCATTGAACGCGGCGCCCATGAGTAGCTTAACGGCATTTCAGGATCAGATTCCCGACAACCACTGCTTTGGCTGTGGGCCCCACAACCAGGCCGGATTGCGCATCAAGAGCCATTGGCGGGACGACGTCAGTGCGGAGTGCCGCTTTCTGCCCCAACCCCATCTGTGTTCCGGCCCCGAGCGCTACCTCAACGGGGGCATCACCGCCACCCTGATCGACTGCCACAGTGTGTGCACCGCCACCGCCATGGCCTATCGCCTGGCGGGGCGAGCCATCGGTCAGGGGGAGCCCCTGCTGTACGTCACCGGCAACCTGGAGGTGAGCTACCGGGCGCCCGTGCCCATGGCCGCCGAGGTGCTGCTGGTGGCCAGGGTGGTGGAGACCCACGCCAAAAAAATGGTGGTGGAGTGCGACCTCTGGTCCGGCGATACGCTCTGTGCCCAGGCCCGGGTGATTGCCGTGCTGGCTCCCCCCAGCTGGTGACGGCGACACGGCCCAGGTGGCGGCAAAAGGGTCCTCGCGACGGCCTGAAGAGCCCGTTGCAGCGACTTTGTGGTGATTTGGATTGTCCCCTCATGTCTAACGCTTTGGCCGTTCTCGGGGTAAGATACCGCCAGCTGTAATTTGTCATATAACTGAATGGAGTATCCGATGAGCGACCTGTCTTCCCCTGTGGAAACCTCTGACTTTGCCTTTCCCCTCAAAGGGGTGAGGGTCCTTGATCTGGCCGACGGCAAGGGTGAATTGTGTGGCCGTCTGCTGGCGGATCTGGGTGCGGACGTCATCATGATTGAACCGCCGCAAGGGATGGCAGCCCGCACCCAGCAGCCCCTGGTGGATGGCGTCAGCCTGCATTTCGCCAGCCATGCCGCCAACAAGCGCAGCGTGGCCCTGGATCTCAATACCGCGGAGGGCAAGGACAATTTTCTCAAGTTGGTGGACGGCGCCGACATCCTGGTTGAAACCTTCAGGCCCGGCACCCTGGCTCGGCTCGGACTGGGGGTGTCCAGCCTTCACCAGCGCAATCCCCGGCTGGTGGTGCTGTCGATGACCGACTTCGGCCAGAGCGGACCCTACCGGGATTTTGTCGCCAGCGAGGCGGTGATCAACGCCATGGCCGGCACCCTGTGCCGCTCCGGGTTTCCCGGCACTTCCCGGCCACCGCTCCTGCCCCCGGGGCGGCTGGCCTATGAGACCAGTGCCATCCAGGCCTGCTGGGCGCTGCTGTTGTCCTACTGGCAGAGTCTGCATATCGGTGTTGGCGATCACCTGGATTTTTCCGTTTTCGAGGGTACCGCCCAGATTCTCGACCCCATCCTCGGGGTCACCGGCAGCGCCGCAGGGGGCAAGAGTGCCATGCAGATGGCGGAGGAGCGGGGCCGCCCCAATGCCGGCATGTTGTATCCCATCTTTCGCTGCAAGGATGGCTTTGTGCGGATGTGTATCCTCAACCCCCGCCAGTGGCAGGGTATGAGCGACTGGCTGGGGCCGGATCACCCCTTTACCGACCCCGCTTACGGCAACCTGGTGAAGCGCTTCCAGGTGATCGGCGACATCATCAAGCTGATTGGCGATCTGTGTGCCAACTACACCAAGGTGGAGCTGGTTACCGAGGGCCAGCGCCGGGGCGTTCCCATCGCCGGACTTGCCACCCCCCAGGAAGTCCTCGCCGACGAACACTTCAACGCCCGCGGAGCTTTCACCTCCCTGGCGGTGGATGGCAAAACCGGCAAGGTGCCCGCCGGGTTCCTTGAGATCGATGGGGTAAGGGCGGGGATCCGGGGGCCGGCACCGGCGATCGGCCAGCATACCGCGGAAGTCCTGGCCCAGTGCCCCGCCGCCAAGACGTCCGCCACACCCTACACCACTGGGTCAAAGCGCCGCCCCCTGGAGGGCATCCGCGTCCTTGATCTGGGGGTGATCGTCGCCGGTGCCGAACTGGGGCGCATCCTCTGTGACGCCGGAGCGGAAGTGATCAAGGTGGAAAACAAGGCCTTCCCCGATGGCGGTCGCCAGTCCGGGGAGAAGCACCGGGTGAGCTTTTCCTTTGCCCAGGGGCACCGGGGCAAGGAGGGCCTTGGTCTCAACCTGCGCTCGCCGCAAGGGGTGGAGCTGTTCAAGCAGCTGGCCGCCAAGTCCGACCTGATTCTCTCCAACTTCAAGCCCGGCACCATGGAGTCCCTGGGGGTGGGCTACGATGTGATCAGCAAGATCAATCCCGGTATCATCATGGCGGAGAGCAGCGCTCTCGGCCACACCGGGCCCCTCAGTCGCTCCATGGGCTACGGTCCCCTGGTGCGCGCCTCTTCCGGCCTCACCGGGCTGTGGAGTTACCCGGAGCTGGAAGGCCAGTTCTTCGACGGTCTCACCATCGCTCCCGACCACTTTGCCGCGCGGGTTTCCGCCATCGGCATTATCGCCCTGCTGGTGCGCCGCCGGGCCACGGGCAAGGGGGGTACCGTCCATGTGTCCCAGGCGGAGACCATCCTCGGCGCCCTCACCACAGAACTGCTCAGGGAGTCCCTGTTTCCCGGGTCCCTCAAACCCAAGGGCAACCACGGCGAATACGATGCTCCCGACGGTATCTTCCCCTGTGCCGGCGACGACGACTGGTGTGCGGTATCGGTGCGGGACAACCGGGATTGGCGGGCCCTGTGCGAGACCATCGGGCGGGAGGACCTGCTGGCGGACCCCGACCTGCAGTCCGCTGCCGGCCGGCTCGCTCGCCGGGGAGAACTGGAGCAGGCCCTGGGGGCCTGGACTTCCACCCGCTCGCCAGAGCTGGTGATGGAAACCCTGCAGGCCGCGGGAGTGCCGGCGGGCAAGATGTTCCGCCTGTCGGAGTTCGACGACAACCAGCACCTGAGGCAGCGGAATTTCTTCCGCACCATCCACCAGACCGGTCACGATGAAATTTGGCCTACGGAAAATGGCCCGGTGGTGTGCCACAATATGCCCGACCCCGATATCCGCCCCGCTCCCATGCAGGGAGAGCACACCCGGGTGGTGGTCAAGCGGGTGCTGGACCTGGCCGACGACAGGGTCGAAACCCTGATCGCCGAGGGTATCCTCGAAGAGTCCGCGTGACCCAACCCTCGCCAGAGTGGGGCAAGGAGGCCCGAGTACGCGACAATCCCGCTCCGAATTCACTGATGTACTGCCACCTCGGGGGCCTTAGCCGCCGAGGTGGTCAGGTTGGGAGGTAGCCCTATGGTGTCAGTAAACCAGAAACTCAATCGCTGGACCGACAGCGTTCGCAATTATCTCTTTGCTTCCCCTGTGTTCAACCGGGAGAGCCGCAAGACCTGGGGGATCGGCGATTTTCGCCGGGAAATCGAGACCTGTATCCAGGCGCCCTTCGGCGAAGTGGACGCCCGCAGCCGGGTGGCCGGCCTCGGGGCCGCCTATCTCGCCCTGGCTCCGCCCGCGCGCCTCGAGGTGTTGCGCCTGCTGGTGGCGGAGTTCGGCATCGATGGCACCGAGGTGGATGCCTGTATCACAGCCTACCAGGGGGCGGATGAGGGCACTCGCGACCGCGCTGCAGCAGCCCTGCGGGAAGCGGTCAAGCCCAGGCGGATGGCGCTGCTGACCCGTTTCACCAGCCTCTCGGACGGGGTCAAATTCCTGGTGGATATGCGCAGCCAGCTGCTGGGTAGCGATGACCCTGCCCTGAAAACCCTGGATGCCGACCTGAAGGAGCTGTTCCAGCTGTGGTTCGACCCGGGCTTTCTCGATATCCAGCGGATTACCTGGAACTCCTCCGCCAGCCTGCTGGAAAAGCTGATGGACTACGAGGCCAACCACTCCATTATCTCCTGGCGGGATCTCAAAAACCGCCTGGACGGCGACCGCCGCTGCTACACCCTGTTCCACCCACGGATGCCCCAGGAGCCCCTGGCCATTCTCCACGTTGCGCTGTGCCGGGGCATGGCCGCCAATGTTCAGGAGTTGCTGGATGTGACCAGCCCTATGGCCGACCCGGAACAGGTGGACACCGCGGTGTTCTACTCGGTGACCAGTCCCCAAAAAGGGCTGCTGGGTATCAGTTTTGGCGAATTCATCATCAAGCAGGCGGTGAAGGAGCTGCGGGCGGAGCTGCCGGATCTCAGCACCTTTGTCACCCTGTCGCCGGTGCCGGGCTTTCGCGCCTGGCTGGAGAATCATCTGGAGGAGCAGGATTTTTCCCGGCTGCCCTTCGCCGTGGCCTCCCTGGGCACTGCGCTCGACAGTATCGCCCGGGGCGAACGGCCGGAATGGCACGGGGAGTTTGCCAATCTGCTCCAGCGGAAGTGTCTGGAGTATCTCACCACCCTCCACAAGGGACGCCCCATCAACCCGGTTACCCGCTTCCACCTGCGCAATGGCGCCTGTATCCAGCGCATCAACTTCATGGGGGACACCTCCGCCAACGGCATCGCCAGTGGCGCCGGGATGATGGTCAACTATGGCTACAATCTGAAGCACTTGGAGAGCAATCTGCTGCGCCTTCACCAGGGCAAGCTGGCGGTGTCCAACGCGCTGCTCAAGGCCGCCCGCCAGGCGGGCCTGGAAGTGGCCCAGCTGGCGGGGGTTTGATTTTCGGCCGCGGGTTGCAGGTCACCCTGGGCCCTGTGCCGCGGGTTGGCCGGTCGTAATCCACGCCGGGTTCAGAGTCGGCTGTTCCCAGGCCCCTAAAAGGGGATCGAGCGGGATATGCTGCCCCCCACGGCGCCCTTGTCCCCGTGTACGGAAATCCCATTGGTGCCGGCGCAGCCGGTGAGCAGGCTGGACACCAGGAGTGTAAGGAGATACCTGTTCATCGTGTTTCCCCCTGGATGCAGTGGACCGGGTCCCGGAGCGCACACTCCGGGGCCCGGCGCTGACGGCTATTTACCCTTGTTGACAAAGGCCGCGATCTTGTCGTGGTGCTCCTGGGAGTTGATCAGCAGGGAGTTGGCAACCCGGTCGAAATTGCGGGCACTGATGCGATCCCCGGCCTCGGCGGCGTCGATGGCCAGCTTGGCCAGGCCCAGGGCTTCCCCGGACAGTGAAGCCAGTTTGCGGGCAAATGCCTGCACGTCCTCGGCAAAGGTGTCGTCCGGGTAGATCTCGTGCACCAGGCCCATGATCATGGCCTTGTTGGCGTCTACGGTTTCCGGGGCCATGGCGATCCAGCGCGCCCAGTGGGGGCCGATCAGCCGGGTGACCCTGCTGACGCCGCCGGAGCCGGCGATCACCGCCAGGTTGATGATTTCCGGCAGGGCGTAGGTGGCTCGGGCCGCCGCCAGGCGAAAGTCACAGGAGGCGGCGAGCTCCACCCCGACACCGAAACAGGGGCCCTGGGCGGCGTGAATCACCGGTTTCTCGATGGCTTCCAGCTCGTCGAACAGCAGGTGCAGGCGGCGGTAGCCCCGGCGCAGGTTGATGCCGGAATTGGTGTTGTGGGTGTCGCCGCCCTCCAGGCGGCCGATGTCGATGCCGGCGGTGAAAAAGCGCCCCTCGGCAGTGATGACCAATACCCGGTGCTGGTCCTGCTCGGCAAAGTCGGTGACCGCTGCGCGCATCACATCCAGCATTTCCGGGCTGACGGCGTTGAGCTTGGCGTCGCGGGTAAAGGTGAGGGTCATGATGCCGTCGGCATCGGTGCGGCGGATCTGGTCGCTCATGGGATACTCCTGTTGGTTGAGGTGATTATTCTGGCCCGCGGATCCTGGGTTGCCGCGGTAACACTGGCGGCAAAGTATACTGTCTCCAACCGGTTGGAGAAAAATTCTGTGCCGGCAATGGATATTTTCCTCGGCCACATCGCCGGTTTAGAGCCGATGGCGCTGAAATTGGCTCAGCTGCGGCCGAGCTATGAAGTCCCACAAGGCCCTTAATAGAGTGCCATTCGGTTTAGATCCCCTTACCCCCCGCAGGGGAAAGCCTCGGCGAAGGCGAAATAGGCCAGGGAGATGTCATCCTGAGCCAGCTGTTCCGGGTGGGCCTCCAGGTAGCGGACAATGATACGCGCGCCTTCGGCATTGGTCACCGGCTGCCGAGGCGTACAGAACAGGGGGGCGGGGATATCCTTTCGCGCCTGGTAGATGGCGTTGAGGCCGATCATCCCGCTGACCATGCCCAGGCAATAGGATGCGCCCGCACTTTCTTCCTTCAGGACTCCGGTCTCGGCAAAGGTCATCAATTCACCGCACTCCTCCAGCAGGCGGGCGCCATCGGCGTGGGCGGCGACGGGCGTCATCAGCAACAGGGTCAGGGCGCCGAGGGTGAATAGCAGTGGTTTCATGGCGGTTGGGGTTCCTTGGGTCGTCGTGGTTTGGCTGAGTCAGCCAGCGCTGCTGGCTCGGGTTTTAGCGGTGCACCGGCCGGGCCATACTTACTCTGGAGCTGGCGCCGGGTAGCCCACCTGGTTGATATAGTCGATCAAGTCTTCGAGGTTATCGTCCTTATCCAGGGCCACCCAAACCCCCAGGCTCGGATAAAACGTGAATCCCAGCTTGGTCATCTCGGCGACAACCCCGGGGTCGTCCGGATCCCGGGGAAAGAGAATATGGCTTCGGCTCAACCCGTGAGGTCTGGTCTCCTTGCCTGCTGTCCTAGTTTTCACCGCTTTCCTCCCGGGGCTGTTCCCGACCCGCCCTGATGAAGTGGACGTCGAGCTGGTTGAAGGCAATGGAGATCTGGTGCTCCTTGAACAGCCGGTCAATTGTGCGGTTGATCTCGTCGATGGCCATATTGCGGTCGATCAGTTCGCGGACATGGACCCGCAGTTCGTGGTCCAGGGTGCTGGCGCCAAAGGCCAGGAACAGCACCATGGGTGCCGGCTCCTTGAGGACCCTGGGGTTGTCGGCCGCCGCCTGCAGCAGCAGTTCCCGGGTTTTGTTCAGGTCCGAGCCATAGGCCACGCCAACCCGGATGGTGACCCTGGTGATGGTGTCGGTGAGGGACCAGTTGATCAGCTGCTCGGTGACAAACACCTTGTTGGGGACGATGATTTCCTTGCGGTCGAAGTCGGTGATGGTGGTGGCGCGGATACGCATGCTGCTCACGGTTCCCGACAGGTTGCCCACGGTGACCACATCGCCGATGCGCACCGGGCGTTCGAAGAGGATGATGATGCCAGAGACAAAGTTGGCGAAAATCTCCTGCAGGCCAAAACCCAGGCCCACCGACAGCGCGGCCACCAGCCACTGCAGCTTGTCCCAGCTGACGCCGAGGGCCGACAGGGTGCTGACGAAGCCAATGCTGAAAATGATGTAGGAGAGCAGGGTGGTGGTGGCGTAGGCGGCGCCCTGGGCGAGATTCAGCCGCGACAGCACCGTCACTTCCAGCAGGCCGGGAATGTTGCGCGCCATGATAATGGCGAAAATCACGATCAACAGGGCGCCGGCCACATCCTGGAGGCTGATGGGGTGCAGGGTCTGGGTATCGCCGCTGCCGCTGCTGTACTCGTAGAGAACCACGGTGTCCAGGTAGGAAAAGAGGGTGATCAGGTCCGCCCACAGCCACCACAGCAGAACGGCAAACAGGGACAGCAGGGCCAGCCGCATCAGGCGCAGAGACTGTTGATTGACCTGGTCGATATCGAGCACCGGCTGCTCCACCACATCCTGGCTTTCGCTGCTGTCTCTGAGCGGGTTGTCCTGGTCGCGCTTTTTGACTGCCCGGGCATACTCCAGGCGCTGGGCGGCAAGGGACAGACCCCGCACCAGGGTGGCCTCGGCCACCCGCCACAGCAGCAGCAGGCACAGGGTATCCGTCAGTCGCGCGGTGAGCTTGAGGGCGGTGTAGTAGTAGCCCGCCATCACCGCCCCCGCCAGCGCCAGGGGGATGGCGGCGACGACAACGGCGCTGATCAAGCGCAGGGCGGAGATGGGGTGCTCCCGCTTCCACACCAGCCCGGGCAACAGGGCCGCCAGCAGGCCGTAGCAAACCAGGACCACCACCAGCCCCAGGGCGTCGTCGCCGATGGTGGCGGAATGAAATTCCACCAGCGCGGACACCAGGCGCAGCACCAGCACCAGCAGCCCCAGATCCCGCACCCGGCGGCGGAGAAACCTGCAGCGCTCCTCGGGCCAGAGAAAGTGGACCCGGGCCACACCCCCCGGGGTCAGCAACAGATAGCAGAAATTGAACACCAGCCAGATCAGGCCCATTTCCCGAAAGGCCCCCGCCAGGCCGAGCACCCCCGGCTTGCCGCTGGCGATCAATGCCTCGCCGAACATCGCCAGCAGCAGGGCGCCGGGTATGGCGTAGAGCAGGTTGATGGCCAGGGCCACAGGGGTGTGGCGCTGGGAGTCCCTGGCCACAAAGCCGATGTCGCGGTTGATTGCGCTCAGGCGTCGCCGCAGCCAGCCCCCGCTGGCCACCAGCGCCGCGGCAAACACCAGCAACAGGCCAAACAGCAGGGGGCGCTCGACAATGCCCTGGCCGAGGTCGGCGAAGGCTTCCCCGTAGGCTGGGGCGGACAGCTGGGTGGTCAGCCGGGCGGGCAGGGCGGCCAGCCAGTCCAGGTCCAGGGGCCTGTTGCTGGGAATCCAGAACAGCTGCTGCTCGATCTTGAGTTGTAGATCCTTGGCGGTGACGGTGATGGCCCGCTGGTTGAGCTGCAGATTGATGGCTTCGTTGAGGAGGGCGTTGAGCTGGCTCTGAACCCGGTTGAGCAATTCCTGGCGCTTGGCGAGCACTTCCCGCAGGGCCGCTTCCAGGCCGTTGACCGCGGCCTTGCCCGCGGGCTTCGCCATCAGGGTGGCGAGGTGGGCGTCGGGGTTGGCCAGCTGTTCAAGCTGCTGGCTGAGTTCGAATTCATAGAGCCGCAGTTCGGCGATTTCCGTGCTCAGGTTGTCGTCGATATGCACCGCTGGCAGGGTGTCCCGCTGTTGGCGGAGAATCCTGGCCAGCAACAGGCCGCCATCCAGGGAGTCGATAAGTTCATCGAGACTGGTGTTGGAGCGCTTCAGGTTGTCGATAAACTGCCGGGCTTCCAGGTTCTGCTGGGTGATGGCGTTGAGCCTGTGGGTGGTTTTCAGCAGGGTCTCGGAGAGTCCGGTGTTGACCGCCATTTCCCTGGCGAGCACAGAGTTGGAGCTGTCCCGGCTCACCGCCTCCGGCCCCAGGCGGGCAATCAGCTCCTCCGCCTCCATCCGCCGCCCCTCGTTGATCAGCCCCTGGAGGACCTGGACTTCATCGGTGAGACGGTTGATTTGCGCCAGCAACAGGGTGCGTTTGGCGCGCCCCAGCTCCTGCAGGCTGTTGTTGGCGGACAGGGATTCCAGCAGGTACTGGTTGCCGGTCTCGAGGCGGTATATTTCCGCCTCTCTGGCCATGGCCGGAAGTTCGGCACCGCTGGGGGTGTCCCGCAGGGTCTTCAAGCGGGCCTGGTTGGCGGAAATTTCCCCCTGCACCCGCTCCGGCGCGGTCTGGGCGGAGATCACCTGGGAGGTGACCAGGTTCAGGCTTTGCTGCAGCTCGGCAAGGCGCGCGGAGCGGTCAGCCAGCAGGCTTTCCAGGCGCTGAAGGCTCAGTCCGCCGTGGCGGGCGACACTGTCCGCGGGGGCGTTGGCATTGAAACTGCGCAGTTCCTCCTCGATCCCGGCCAAAGCCTTGGGAGCCCCGGCCACCTGCTCCCGCAGCTCCGCCAGTTTGACCTCGACCTCCTTCGCCAGGCGTAGCTGCTGCAGGGTGCGCTCCAGCTGCTGGCTGGCCTGCAGCCGCTCCGCCTCAGGCAATTCCCCAGCCGCCAGCTCCGCCAGCCGTTGCTGCACAGTGTCCATGGTAAACGGCGGTTGTGCTCCGGCGGCGGGCAGGGCCAGCAGCAGGAGGACAAGCCTGACAAAAGCACGGATATTGGGCATTGCGGAACCTGGAAAATGAGAACTATGATGAAACCAGAGTCGGCTTTCGCTGCGGTGACCCGGTCGCGGCCTAAGGCCGTTGGCATTATATCCCCGGATTCCCGCAAAGATCACAGCATTTGCCGCGGTGGTGGTGTAGGGTGGCCGTCTGACTTAGCATTCTCGCCCGGATCGGGGCCAAGCAGTAGTGATTCAATGGAACTCAAGGTACTCACATACAATATCCACAAGGGCTTCACCTCGGGGAATCAGCGCTTTGTGCTCTCCCAGATGAGGGATATCCTCGAGCAGGAACACGCCGATATCGTGTTTCTCCAGGAGGTTCACGGCCACACCCTGCGCTATCGCAAGAAGCTCGGTGAATTCCCCGATATCCCCCACTTCGAGTACCTGGCGGACAAGCTCTGGCCCCACTACGCCTACGGCAAGAACGCCATCTACAAGAAGGGCCACCACGGCAACGCCATTCTCAGCAAGTACCCCTTCAGCTTCTGGGAGAATATCGATGTCTCCAACCATCGCCTGGCCAGCCGCAGCATTCTTCACGGCGTTATCGAGCTGCCGGGCAAGCCGCCGCTGCACACCCTGTGCGTACACATGGGGTTGTTCCAGGCGGAGCGTGCGCGCCAGCTGGATACCCTGATTCAGCGCATCGAAAGCCATGTGCCCCACGACGAGCCCATGTTGATCGCCGGGGATTTCAACGACTGGAAAAAGCGCGCCGAGGCCCACTTCGAGGAGGACCTGGATGTGAAGGAGCTCTTTGCCGAGCTCACCGGACGCCACGCCGTCACCTTTCCGGTGTGGTTTCCCCTGTTGGCCATGGACCGGATCTACTACCGGGGGATGAGGCCCCTGTCCTGCGCCTGCCTGGACAGCGGTCCCTGGCGCAAGCTGTCCGACCACGCGGCACTGAGCGGAACCTACGCCCTGGCCTGAGGCAAAGCTGTTGTTGGCAATGGGTTTTCGGCTATTGGTAGCGCCGGAACAGCTTGGGGTTGCGGTCGATAAACTTGCGAATCCACAGGTCGATAAAGGACTGCTGGCGCTTGGCCATATACCACCAGCCCAGGACACTGATCAGCAGGGCGCCGATGGCGTCCAGGATGAGATCCCACATGGTGTCGGTGAGGCCAGAGGGGTCGCCGAGCATGGGCTTTTGCATGTTGAGGCCGAACAGGCTGTCCATGGCGAATTCAAAAATCTCCCACAGGGTGCCCACGGCGAGAGCGAACAGAAACGCAAACAGGGCGACAAACCCCGGCGTCATGTCAATGGGTGCCCGCTCATTCTTGTTGAGCAGATAGACCAGCAAAAAGCCGAAGATGCCCATCAACAGCCCAGAGCTGGCATGGAGGGCCATATCCCACCACCAGATGCGCTCGTAGTAGCTGTGAATCTCCCCGAGAAACAGCGAGGCAAAAACAAAGATGACCGCCAGAATCTGAAATTCTGCGGGGATGTATATTTGATACTGGCGGCGCAACAGAAGGGGCACCAGGCTGACGGCGATGATGCCGAGAATCAGGAAGGCGTGCATCCACAGGCCTTCGTAGAGCACGGCCACCAGTTCGATGCACATAACCAACAGCAGAACAGCGACGAGATAGCGGTGAATACGGGTGGGCAGATCGTCCATTTGGCGGTGAAATTGTCTCTGGGGCCGGTGGCGCAATCATATCAGAGCCGAGCTGGTTATAATGGCCGGCTACAATCCCCAGGGGGAACACCTTGACCAGCTTTCGCGAATTGGCCCTCCATGGGCGCCTTATCGACTACCTGGAGTCCCAGGACATCAACTCACCCACCGATGTGCAGGACACCGCCATCCCGGTGTTGCTGGCGGGCAGGGACGCCCTGGTCTGTGCCGAAACCGGAACCGGCAAGACTCTGGCCTATCTGTTGCCAGTGATGCACCAGTTGCTCGGCAACCCCCGGCTGTTGGCCCGGGAGTCCCCCCACTGCCTGATCCTGTTGCCCACCAGGGAGCTGGCGGACCAGGTCTACAAGCAGGTGTTGGCCCTGGCGGAGGCCAGCGGGGTGCGGGCGGTGCTGATTTCCGGCGGTCAGGAATTTCGTTACCAGGCCTCTCTGCTGAGGCGCAATCCGGAATTTGTCGTCGCCACGCCGGGGCGCCTCACCGAGCACCTGGCCCGCAACAGCCTGGACCTGGGGGGTGTGAAATGCCTGGTGCTGGACGAAGCCGACCGGATGCTGGATATGGGGTTCCGCGAAGATGTGCTGGCCATTGCCGCCCATATCCAGGGTGAGCACCAGAGTGTCATGCTGTCTGCCACCCTGAAGCACAAGGGCATCGCCGTGGTGGCCGCAGACCTCCTCCATGACCCCGAGAAAGTGCTGCTTTCCACAGCGAGGGAAGTAAATAAAAACATAAAGTTGCAGATGATTCTTTCAGACGATTCTGAGCACAAGATCCGCCAGCTCACCTGGTTGCTGGCCAACGAAAAACACACCAAGGCGCTGGTTTTCGTGAAAACCCGGGAAGCCGCCGAGCAGGTGGCCAACGCCTTGGCCGGCCACAGCCACCGCGTGCGCTTTCTCCACGGCGAGGTTGCCCAGGACGAGCGCCGCAAGATCATGGCGGGTTTCCGCGAGGGCCGCTTCAAGGTAATGGTGGCCACGGACGTGGCTGCCCGCGGTCTGGATGTGAGCGATCTCGACCTGGTGATCAATTACGACATGGCCCAGTCCGGGGAGGAGTTCGTGCACCGCGCCGGGCGCACTGGGCGGGCCGGTGACGAGGGGCTGCTGATCTCCCTGGTGAGTTCGCCGGAATGGAACCTCTGTGCCGGCATCCAGCGCTACCTGGGGGCGACCTTTGAGCGGCGCAAGATTTCCGGGCTGGAGGGCACCTACAAGGGGCCCAAGAAAGTCAAAGCCTCCGGCAAGGCCGCGGGGCCCAAAAAGAAGAAGTCTGCCGCAGGAGACAAAGGGGGCAAGGGCGGCAAAAGTGGCAAGGGCGGCAAAACCGCTGGCGCGGCAGCGGGCACTGGCGGCAAGAGGGCGGTAAAAGGTGCTGGAACGGGGCCGCGCAAGACCGCCGGGAGAACTGCTCCCGGCGGCAGGGGGGCGGGTGTCCAGGTTGAGGACAAGGGCTTTGCCCCGCTGAAAAAACCCCGCCTGGAGTGATGTGCCACCTGGGGTGGCTGCCGGCGTCGCCTTGCTTCCCGCCGGCTTGCTCAGTCCTCCGCCATCTCCACCGCCTCCGGGGTGGCGGCGGGGTGGTTGGCCTCCCAGCGGCTGAACTCCCTCACCTCTTCACCGAGGGCCTTGATGGTCCAGGCCAGGATGGCCGCGTCGTCCAGGTAGCCGAGGGCGAGGATAAAATCCGGCACCAGATCTATGGGGGTGACGAAGTAGATGATGGCGCTCACCACCAACACCAGGTTGGACCAGGATATATTGCGGTAGTCCCCCCGGGCGTAGGCCTTCACCAGCCTGAACAGGGTCAACAGGCTGTCCTTGGCGTCGGCGATGGGCCCCTTGTCCAGTTTGTCCGCCTTGGTGCTGGCATCCTTGATCAGTTGCGCCAGGCGGTCCGGTTTTTTCAGCACCCGGGTTGCCCTGGCCAGGGCCGCCCGATAGGATGAGCTTCTTCTCACCCGCTGGGGATTGATTTTGGAAGCGTTGGTACCTGCTGAGCTGTCCATGGGGCTGGAGTGGCTGATGGCTGGATGGTGGACAGTACACCACAGGGCAATTTGCTGTCCAGTATTCGCCACCCGAGGCCGCTGGGCGCACTATTGGCAGTTGCCAGTGGATGTGCTGAAATACCCCGGTCTTGACAGGGGTTGCCCGCCCCGGCTCGTGGATGTCGGGCTCTTCGCTGATGTTATAAATTGCCGCAAAAAGGAGTTTCAAGTGATTAAATTTTCTATGTTTCTACCCGCCACTCTTTTGGCTGCTTCACTGTCTGTTGGCGCGCAGACTCCCGCCCCGGGAGAGCGGGGGTCCATGGAGAGCATGATGCAGGGTGCCGCCCAGATGGCCGCTTGCTTCCAAAATCTCGACCAGGACAAGCTCCGGGCCATGGGGGAGGAGGGCAAGGCCATGCAGGCCCAGCTCAAGCAGCTGTGTGCCGCTGGTGAACGGGATCAGGCCCAGGAAATGGCAATGGGTTACGGCATGAAGTTTATTGCCAGCGAAGAGTTCCAGAAGCTTCAGCAGTGCGGCGAGCTGGCTCAGCAGATGATGCCTGCGCTGCCGGACTACGCCGCCTACGCCGACCCGGACTCCGAGGAAAACCAAAACCGCCATGTTTGTGACGATATTTGAGCTATGGTTAACCGGCGGCCGCTGATTGCAGTTGCGCCGGCCACTGACACCGAAACAACCTGCTGGAGATTGCTGAGATGAAAAAAACTGGATTTGTTTTCCTGGTATCCCTGCTGCTGGCTGCCGGGAGCGCCCAGGCCACCAAGATTGAAAAGGGCGGCGCCGGCGACATGAGTGTTACCGGCGCCGCTGGCGGCGCCAACGCCCAGGGGGCGGCCGGGGATCTGGAGTACTGCCCCGAAACCCTGGGCACCCTGGCGGTGGAGGAGGATCAGAACACCAACTGGTGGTCGGTGTACTACAGTCGCTACCCCCAGCTGGGCAGCACCATCCCGGTGCTGCGGATGATGGTGCAGCAATCCAACTGCTTCGTGGTGGTGGAGCGGGGCAAGGCCATGAGCAACCTGATGCAGGAGCGCGCCCTGCAGGATTCCGGTGAGCTGCGAGAGGGCAGCAACTTTGGTCAGGGCCTGATGGTTTCCGCCGACTACACCATGAGTCCCAGCATTCAGTTTGCCGAAAAGGGCACCGGGGGCATGGGTGGGGCCATTGGTGGCCTGTTTGGCGACAAGGGCCGGCTGATCGGCAATCTCGCCGGCGGCCTGAAAAAGAATGAAGCCGCCACCACCCTGCTGTTGATCGACAACCGCTCCTCGGTGCAGATCTCCGCGTCAACCGGCAGCGCCAAGAATATGGATTTCAATGTCGGCGCTGCCCTGTTTGGCGGCAGTGGCGGCGGTTCCGTCGGAGCTTTTACCAACACCCCGGAAGGCAAGGTGATCACCGCGGCCTTTGTCGACTCCTACAACCAAATGGTCAGATCCCTGCGCAATTATCGCGCCCAAACCGTTGAAGGGGGCCTGGGCAAGGGGGGGCGCCTGGGGGTTGGCGACTGAGGTCGCTACCTGCCGCGCTAGGGTCGCAGCCAAAGGCTCGCAGCTAAGGGCTCCTCGCAATCACAGGTACACCAGGGGCTCCCTGTAGGCCAAAGCCCCGGCTACAGCGGAATCTCCAATCCATATACACAGCTGCCGATGCAGCGACGCCGGGCAGGGCCCGGCGTCGCTGTGTCACGAACCCTGAAACCCCAAGGAAAACGATGAAAATTGAAGCCGACAAGGTGGTGCTGTTTCACTATGAATTGAGTGCGGAGGGCAGCGACTATTCGGAATCCTCCCGTGACGGCGAGCCGGTAGCCTGCCTGATTGGTCACCACAATATCCTCCCCGCCGTCGAGGCCGCCCTGCTGGGGCGTGAAGGCGGAGATGAATTGGCGCTGACCCTGCAGCCCGGGGAGGGCTACGGCGAGCGCCGACCCAATGCCATCCAGCGGGTGCCCATCAAGCACCTGATGAGCAAAAAGCGGCTGCAAGCGGGGATGGTGGTCAAGGTCAACACCGCGGACGGCCCCCGGGATGCCACCGTGATCAAGGTGGGCAAATTCAATGTCGATCTCGACACCAACCACCCGCTGGCAGGCAAGGTGCTGAATTTTCTGATTTCCGTAGTGGCGGTGAGGGATGGCACGGGGGAGGAGGTTGCCCACGGCCACGCCCACGGCGCCGGAGGCCATCACCACCATTGATGTAGCCCGGCCATTGCAGTACTATTTGCGACCGCTTTCCCGGCAGCTGATGTGGTTGGCCGGGGGGCTCCCGATACTGTTTCTACCTGCGGTGGTACTCCATGTTTGACAGAAAAGGCAAGAAGACACCCGAACCCCCAGTCAAAACTCCTGTCGCTGAGCCCGCCAGGCAGGCGCCCCAGCCCTCTCAACCCATTTCGAGAACTACTGCTATGATCGGTTCAACTGTCAAAATTCTCGGCGAAGTTATCAGCGACGAAAACCTGGTTATTGAAGGGGAAGTCGAGGGTACCATCACCCTCAAGGACCACGAGCTCACCGTGGGTCCCTCCGGCCGCATCCACGCCAATATCAACGCCAAGATCATCAAGATCGATGGCCTGGTTGACGGCGACATCGTCGCCAAGGAGAAGGTGGTCATCAGCAAGTCCGGCAATGTTCGCGGCAATGTGGTGGCTCCCCGGGTGATTCTGGAGGACGGCGGTCGCTTCAAGGGCAGCATCGACATGGGTCCCGCAGTTGGCGGTACCTCCGAGCTGCCCTTGTCGGATTTTGCCGCCGCGGCCAAGGCCACCAGAGGCCCTCAGGAACAACAGCGCCCAGACCTGCAGCCCGCTGTCAAACGCATCTGACGCAACGGACTCCGGCGCCGGCTGTTGTGCCTGGCGGCACGGCTGCTGTTGCCGCCATGACAGACCTGCCCCGGCGCCTGGTGCAGCCAGGTGCGGAGCACAGCTGATGTCAGTTTAATGATCGACCCGACGGCCGCCGCCCCACCGGGGCGGGGACTGTTCCGATGTGGCCACACCCCCTATGCTATTCGCCAAAACCCCTGAACCCACAGCCTTTACCACCAGGTTGCTGCCGGAAGTGTTCGACCTGAAACGGCTGGCTGAGGGGGAGTCGGTGCGGGTCATCGACCTGGGTCCGGCCCGGGGGGAGACCATCCTCTTTCTCGGCCAGTTCAACTCCCGCTACCACGTGGCGGACATTGTCGCCGAGCTGAAGAAGCTCAATCAGCGCCTGGCGGCGGACGAAGACCTCGGCGACGAGGAGATTCTCGAGCATCTCCGGGGGGCGTTGAATCTCGAGGCGGGGGACACTTTCGATGTGTGCCTGTTCTGGGATGTGTTCAATTACCTGGACCTGCGGGTGCTGCCCCTGTTCGCCCGGCTATTGCTGCCCCACCTGGCCCCCAAGGCCAGGGCCTATGGCTTTGCCGTGCTCAACAAAAACACCCCCCTCTGCGAACAGAGCTACGGCGTGATCAATTCCGAGCTGCTGTCGGTGAGTCCGGTACCCAGGGTGGGGCTGCCCTTTAGCCACAGCCAGTCCGCCATCAAGGATGCCATCAGTGGCATCGCCATCAAGCAGAGCATACTGCGCAGTGATGGTCGCCTGGAGATGATTTTCACCCCCCTCTGATCAGGGGGCCTCGGCGGGTGGAAAATCGTCCACCCCGATGACCTCCCGCACCAGCCCATACACTTCCAGCAGGCGCTCCCCTTCCTCCTCTGAAATCAGCTGTTTAGCCCGCCCTTCCGCCACCACGGCGGCAATGTTGTCGACTGTCACATCCATGGCCAGGCGCTTTTTCAGCAGCTTCTCGTTGCCCGAGGTTGCGATAATGCCGGCAAAGGCGCGGCTGAGTTTTGCGGTGACCGAGTCGTCAGCGGGTTGGTAAAGGCCAGCGCAGAGGCGCTGGCGGGCCGCGCCCTGGGTGTAAAGAATACGCGCAACGTATTTGCCCAGGCGGTCCGACGGCGCCTTGTAGGGGCGGCCAAGGGGAAACACGCACCAGCGCACCAGCGCACCGATAACCGGGTTGGGAAAGTTGCGCAGGGTGTTGATCAGGGCGTTCTGAATCTGGAACAGGCTGTCCCTTACGGCCCAGTGGACCAGGGCGTGGTCCTCCTTGGGGCAGCCGTCGTCCTCGAACTGCTTGAGCACGGCCGAGGCCAAATACAGGTGGGTGAGGACGTCCGCCATGCGCCCGGAGATCTTCTCGCGAAACTTGAAGGTGCCCCCCAGGGTCAGCAGCACCACGTCGGCGACAAAGGCAAAGGCGCTGCTCAGGCGGGTGAGCTGGCGGTAGTAATGGGCGGTGCGGCCGGACACGGGGGCGCGGATCAGGCGTGCGCCGGTAACGCCAAACACCAGGCTGCGGGCCATATTGTTGACCACAAAGCCAATGTGCCTGAACAGGGTGGTATCGAACTTGGCCTCTGTCTCGGCATTTGCCTCGGCCTGGGCCAAGGCCATTTCCACCTGTAGATAGGGGTGATTGCGGATCGCCCCCTGGCCAAAAATAATCAGGCTGCGGGTGAGAATGTTGGCGCCTTCCACGGTAATGGCGATGGGCAGGGCCTGGTACATGCCCGCCAGATAGTTGCCGGGGCCGGTGATGATGCCCTTGCCGCCGTGGATATCCATGGCGTCGTTGACGCAGCGGCGGTTGGCCTCGGTGGCATGGTACTTGAGGATCGCCGACAACACCCCGGGCTTCTCCCCCAGGTCCAGGGCGCTCAGGGTGAGCAGCCGTGCGGCATCCAGGCGGTAGGCCTCTCCCGCCATCCGCGCCAGGGGTTCCTCGATACCCTCGAAGTAGGCGATGGGCAGGCCAAACTGACGGCGGATGCGGGCGTATTCCCCACTGTAGCGGGCGCTTAACTTGACCCCGGCGGTGCCCAGGGCGGGCAGCGATATGGCCCGCCCGGCGGCCAGGCTGTGCATCAGCATCCGCCAGCCCTGGCCCAGGCGCTCCCGGCCACCGATCACATAGCTGAGGGGAATAAAGACGTCCTTGCCCCTGGTAGGCCCGTTCATAAAGACCGAGCCCACGGGGAAGTGGCGGTTGCCGGTCCACACCCCGGGGGTGGCCACGGGGATCAGGGCGCAGCTGATCCCCAGGTCCTCCACATCTCCCAGGAGGTGGTCCGGATCATAGGTGCGAAAGGCCAGGCCCAGCACCGTGGCCACCGGCGCCAGGGTGATGTAGCGCTTGTCCCAGGTGAGGCGCAGGCCGAGGACCTCCTCCCCCTGCCACTGGCCGCGGCAGACAATGCCCTGATCCGGCATGGCGGCGGCGTCGGAGCCGGCGGTGGGGCCGGTGAGGGCGAAGCAGGGGATATCCTCGCCACTGGCGAGACGGGGCAGGTAGTAATCCTGCTGCTCGGTGGTGCCGAAGTCCCGCAGCAGCTCCCCCGGTCCCAGGGAGTTGGGAACCATCACGGTGATGGCGGCGGTGAGATTGCGGCTGGCGATCTTGGTGACCACTGCTGAGTTGCCATAGGGGGAAAACCCCAGGCCGCCGTACTCCTTGGCGATAATCAGGCTGAAGAAGCCCTTGGTGCGCAGAAAGTGCCACACCGGCTCCGGCAGATCCCGGAGCCGCTGGACCTCCCAGTCGTCGAGCATGGCGCACAACTCCTCCACCGGGCCGTCGAGGAAGGCCTGCTCATCGGCGCGCAAGCGGGGTTTGGGGGTGGTGAGCAGCTTGTTCCAGTCCGGGTGGCCGGAGAACAGTTCGGCATCCCACCACAGGGTGCCCGCCTCCAGGGCCTCGCGCTCGGTGTCCGACAGCTTGGGAGCCACTTTGCGAAACCAGCGGAAGATGGGGCTGGAGACCCAGCGGATGCGCACAGCGGGTGTGGAGAGAAGGACAAATGCCAGGGCCAAGAGCGCGCTCACCACCACCGCCCAGGCCGGGGCGCCGCTGGCCAGGGCGAGCAGGGTGTAGACCACAAGTCCGCCGGCGGCAATGGGCAGGTTTGCCCCCAGGTAGGCCAGGGCCAGCAATACCAGGGCGAGAATGATCAGGGTTGCCATAACGAACTCCTTGCCATCGTGGGGGAAGAGGGCGGCCGGCAACTGTGGTGCCGGCCGCCGGTGAACAGGGCGCAGGGTCGAGACCCGTTGCTGGCGACACCTATAGCCACTGGGGAGGATTGGCCCAGGGCAGCCCGACCCTCAGTTCCGACAGTGGTTGCCATCAAGATGTATCGCTATCAATGCGCCTCGCGGTAGTGGTCTGTGCTGTTGAAGGACAGCAATTTCTTCTCCAGCGGGCAGAACTCTGAATACGCGGTATTGCGGTGGGAGTAGTCCAGCCAGCGGGTGGTGTCCTGGTGCAGGTAGTGGGAGAGGGCGATACCCAGGGCCACCCCGTGGGACACCAGCACCACGTTCTGGTCCCGGTGCCTGGCCAGGATGTCCTCTATGGCTGCCACCATCCGGTTGCGGACATGGTGCTGGGATTCACCGCCCGGGGGGGTGAAGTCCGGGTCCGAGTAGAGTCGCCCCTCCCGGTCGTGGGTGGTGTCGATATCCTCGAAGCGCACCCCCTCCCAGTCGCCGAGGCAAAGTTCCTGGAGGCGGGGGTCGAGGTTGACCACCAGCCGGTGGGCGTCGGCGATGGCCTGGGCGGTGTGATGTGCCCGCTGCAGGGGGCTGGCGTAGATCACATCGGGCACCATGATATTGCGAAAGTAGGCGCCGAGCTTGCCCGCCTGATCGCGTCCCCGCTCGGTGAGGGGGGTGTCGGTGCTGCCGTGCCACAGGCCTTCCACATTGGCGGAAGTCTGGCCGTGGCGCACCAGGATAAGCCGGCCTTTTGTTGTCATGATTCGCTGCGACTCCGTTGTTTGCGAGGTTTCATTCTAAAGAAAGTTGCCCGTGGTTTCACCTCATTGCGGTAGCTCGCGGCAGCCACCAGGGGCAAACTCCCGGTGGCACCACCCCTGCGGCCGGTCCGCAACCCGCTACAGAATACTGGCGGGTTCCCGCCCCGGCTTGGCATAGGCCAGGCGATCCAGGCGCCGGGTGCTGTGATAGCTGTCGAGGCCGATAACCGCCAGGGATCCGGCCTGTTCCAGGTTCACATAGCCGTCGTCGCCGACAATCTCGTCGGGGCAGTGGATGCCGGTGATCTCCCCCGCCACCAGCACAGTGTTGTTGACCGCCAGTGTTTGGTGGTCCCGGTAGGTCATGGCCAGGCGGATGGTGCTCGCGGCGACAAAGGGCGCGGCAAAGCCCTCCAGCCAGGCTTCCCGCAGCCCGCTGGCGGCAAATTCCGAAGTCTCCCGGGGATAGCGGGCGGAGGTCTGGTGGGCGGCGCGGTAGATGCCGCTGTGGACGTGGTTGATGGTATAGACCCCGGTGGCAAGGATGTTTTCGAGGGTGTCCCTGGGCACGGAATGGGGGCGGAAGATCATGCCCAGCAGGGGCGGGTGGGCCCCCAGGTGAAACACGGAGTTGACGATGCAGAGATTGGTGTTGCCGGTGCTGGACACGGTGCCCACCAGGTTGGCGCTCTTAAACCCGGCGATACTGTTGACCAGGGTGGTTCGATAGTCCTTGGCGAGACCGGCGATGTGCTGGGTATCGAGATACATGGTGGCGACTCCGGGGCGGGGAGCTGCCATTATAGAACCCCGCCGGGCACCGTCTACTGAACCAAAGTTCTACACCGGCAGCCGTCAGCGGCCCTGGGAAAGGCAGCAGTCAGATGGATCCGCCCCTGTCACCACGGCGAACGATCAACCCAGCACTGTCGCCACCACGATCAACGCCAGGGTTACGGCGATACCGATCAGTACCAGCTTGCCGATACTCGCCAGGGTGTCTTTATCTTCGGTAATCATGGTTGAACCCTCCCACTGTGTGCGTTTCAGGCTATCAGCAGTGGCAGAAAACACGATTGACTCAGATCAAGAGCGGCAGTGGTCAGCCCGGGTAATTGAACAGTTTTTGTGCCTTGATGAGTTCTGCGACCTTGTCGGGCACATTCTGCTCCCAGTCCCCCTTGCCGCTGGCGATGAGTTTCAGGGTTTCCCCGGCGGCAATATCCAGCAGCTCGGGGTTGTGATACCTGGCGGGCACCATGGCCTTGTTGGCCACCAGGTGCCTGAGCAAGTGGGTGGACTCCTCGGGCACCACCACATTGTCCAGGGTCACCAGGGAGTCCTGGATCCTGGCGGGGTAGACATAGACATAGGTATTGTCGGAAAACAGCTTGCCCATGGCCT
>Ga0172382_10003844_pt1 | contig 23535 bp, 24 predicted proteins | sample Leawel138RmetaG_FD_122245 | JGI IMG/M metagenome (GOLD analysis project Ga0172382, IMG submission 122245) | Leachate microbial communities from a municipal landfill in Southern Ontario, Canada - Leachate well 138R metaG | ecosystem: Engineered > Solid waste > Landfill > Unclassified | place... | reverse complement strand
GAGCGGATCGAATGGGTGGACAGCCTGCCCAAGACGCCGACCGGAAAGCTCGACAAGGTCGCTCTGCGCCGCGAAATGAATCTGGAAAGACTGTGACGCTCCCGCTCGAACCGCAGATTCGCGGACTGTTCGCGAAGGAGCAGGCCGAGGCTAGGCCCGCGGTTACGGCTGCCGATATTCCGGCGAATTACGAGTGCATCACGGATGAGTGGCTGACCAGGATCGTTTGCCGCGATGTGCCGGGCGCGCAAGTGGTCGCGCATGAACTGGACGAGCCTGACGAAGGCACCAACAATCGGCGCCGTATCGAACTGGAGTATAACGCCGCCGGGCAGCAGGCGGGGTTGCCAGCGTCCGTATTTTGCAAGGCGACGAGCGGTCTGCGCAACCGGCTGATGCTGGCCCATTCCGGAGCCATTCGCTGCGAAGTCGGCTTCTACAAGCATGTGCGGCCGCATGTGGATTTCGAAGTCCCCTTCGCGTTTCATGCCGATTACGACCCGCGGAGCTTCAATTCGATCATCGTGCTGGAAGATTTGCGCGGGAAGGGCAGGTTCCTGGACCTGGAGCGCGACGGATCGCCGGAATTGATGCGCGAGCAATTGTCGCTTCTGGCCAAACTGCACGGACGCTGGGCAGGCGCGCCGGATCTTGCCGAACGTTTCGCCGCCCTGCCGACCTGGGAGGAGCGGTTTCGCGGGCTGATGATCGTCAATCTCGAGCGGGCTTGCCGGGAAGGGCTGGAACATGCCCATGCCCGCGCGCTTGTCCCGCCGCGCCTGTGGGATAATCGCGACAGGATCTGGCCGGCAACGCTGGCCTCGCTTGAAACCCAGGCGAGGTTGCCGCGCGGCCTTGGCCATGGCGATGTTCATCTGCACAATTGGTATCGGCTTGAGGACGGCACGCTCGGGCTGGGCGATTGGGGTGTGGCCCATCGGGGACATTGGGGGCGGGATCTGGCCTATTGCCTTGTGGCCGGGCTTTCGGTGGATGAACGCCGCGCCTCTCAGGATGAACTGCTTGCCCATTATCTCGCGGAGCTGAAGAGGCAGGGCGGCCAGGATATTTCGCTTGAAGATGCGAAGGCCATTTGCCGCCAGGCGATCATGACCGCGCTTGCATTCTGGACCATGACGGTCGCTCCGGTTCCCGAAATGCCGGACATGCAGCCGCCCAAGACGGCCCTGGCGTTTACCGCAAGGCTTGCGGCAGCCGTAGATGACTGGGAGTCTCTGGACGCGTTTTGATGCCGACACTTGTTCGGCTCTGGCAGAGAAGGTAAGTCGAGTTTCCATGAACTCCACTTCCCTCAAGAAACGCCCCGCCGCCCAGAAAGAGCGCGTTTTCGAGAAGGTTCGCGATGCGGTTCTTGCAGACATAAAAGCCGGGGAACTGGCGCCCGGCGACAGATTGCCGAGCGAGCGGGAGCTTTCGAGCAAATATTCGGCAAGCCGCTCCGCTGTCCGCGAAGGTTTGCGGGCACTGGAAACGTCGGGGGTGCTGCGCTTCGCCAAGGGAACGTCGGGCGGCGCTTTCGTCCGTGAACGAAGCGCGGATGGCATCGCCCGTTCCCTGCATGACATGATTATTCTCGGGCGAATGCCGCTGGCCGACATCATGGTGGTTCGGCGCAGCTTGCTGCTGCTGGCGATCGACCTGGCGGTGGAACGCGCGACCGAAGAGGATTTCGCCCGGCTCGATGCGAATATCGAGGAAATGGCGGCAGCCATTGCGACCGGCGATCCTTCGGTGACGACCGAACCTGTCATGCGCTTCAATCGCCTTCTGGGAAAATCGTCCCATAATCCCGTTCTCGAGCTGGTGATCGATACGGTTTCCGCAATCATGGCCGAAGTGCTCAACAGGCTTGGCTTGCCGACCGTGATAGACCTCGTCTCGCCACGCCGTGTAATTGTCGCGCATCTGCGGAACCGCGATGCCGATTCCGCCAAGGAGGCGTTTGCCAGCCATTTGTCGGTGACTACCCGCTATGTGCTGGAAAGGGCCGATCTCGAAGGACCGGCAATCTGATTTGAATGGTTGGACCATTCGGCCGCTCCTGCTACAGGCCAGCCACCATTCCCCCAGGAGAGGCTCATGAGCCATTTCGAAGAAAAGGATTATCTGCGTCATTCGCCCGATGAATCGGGCAAGATGCGGGATTCGCTGTTCTGGCAAACCATGTTCGGCGAGGAGCAACTGGGCTTCCAGGCCTATCTGTATGTGACAGCCAAGGGGAAAGCCGGCTTCAACGTCATCCTCTGGGGCGAAGGCAAGCCCCTGGGCTTCGACCGCACGGAGGGCGAAATCCCGCCCGGCATGGATTTCGACAATTTTCAGTTGGGCAGCCTGTCCTTGCAGAACACGGGGCTGGGCGCGCCTGCGCGGCTCGCCTATGACGGGGAGCGGATGAAGTTCGACTTCACCTTCACCGGCAGCCATGCGCCCTTCAGCTACCATGCCAATCCGGATGGCCTGCCGCAGTGGATGGCGCGCAACAGGTTCGAGCAGGGCGGGCGGATCAAGGGCTGGATCGAGGCTAGGGGCAAGCGACTGGAGTTCGACCAGCCCGGCCATCGCGATCACAGTTGGGGCAACCGCAACTGGGGAATGCCCCAGCACTGGAAATGGTTCTGCGCCTATACGCCCGATGGCTCGATTACTTTGAACGGCTGGATCTGGATCGCGCGGGGCGAGATGGGCTGCGCCGGCTTCGTGCATCGCGATGGGCGGACGATTCCGGTTGCGACCATTCGCCAGAGCGCCAGATACGATCCCGACATGAGCCAGCGCAGGCTGGATGCGGTGCTGGTCGATGTGGAAGGGAAGGAAACCGCGCTGGTGCTGGAACGCTTCGGACTGATCAAATTGCCGACTGGCGACAAGATCGGCACGGTTATTCAGGAAGCGGCCTGTTCCGCAACGATCGATGGCGTGGCGGGGCTTGGCCAGTTCGAGACGCAATGGCATCAATCCTATCTGGATCATCTTATCGAGACAGGTTCGACTGGATGAGCTGGCAATGGGATGACGAAACGCTTGCCGGCCTGGCCCGCATTCTTGGCGAGCTTGGCCTGGCGGGCCACGGGAATTTGCGGCCCGTTCCCATTGGGGATGGCCACTCCAACCTGACATACCGGATCGAGGGGACATCCAGCCCCCTGGTTCTGCGCCGTCCGCCTCCGCCGCCATTTCCCCCCGGCTCCAATGACGTGAAGCGCGAAGCGCGGATTCTGTCGGCGCTTGCGGGCAGTGGAGTGCCGGTGCCGGAAGTGCATGTGGTGGTCGACGCTGGCGAATTGCTGGACGTTCCGTTCTATGTGATGAGCCTGGTGGACGGCGATGTCGTCACCACGCAAATGCCTGAGCGCTTCGCGCGGCCCGAGCAGGCCCGAGCGATGGGATTCGAGCAGGTCGATGTGATTTCTCGCCTCCATTCCGTCGACTGGCGCGGAGTGGGCCTTGAAACGCTTGGGCGCCCTGAGGGATTCAACGCGCGCCACCTTGCGCGGCTTTCGTCTCTGGTCCGGGACGCGGAAGGCAGCCTCTTCCCCGAATTCGCGCCAATCCACGCTTGGCTGGGGGCCCATTGCCCGGCCGAAAGCGGCGCCGCGCTGATCCATAATGATTGCCGGATCGGCAATGTGATCTGGGCGCCGGGCGAAACTCCGCGTATCGCGGCGGTGCTGGATTGGGAATTGGCGACCATCGGCGATCCGCTGATGGATTTCGCCTATGTGGTGACTTCGCTCCCCCGCGAAGGGCGGTCACGCACCCCGGTGCAGGATCTGGCGACGGCCTGCCTTGCCGAAGGCTTTCCGGATACTTCGGAACTGGCCGGCCGGTATAGCGAGGATACCGGAGCCGATCTCAGCAATCTTGGCTGGTTCCTGGCGATGGTGAACTGGAAGCTGGCCGCCCTTTATGCCTATTCGCGGCGCAAGGGCGACGATCCCTATTTCGACGATGACAGCCATGTCGCCCGCTTTCTGGCGGAAGCGGCTCATCATGCGGTGCTGCCGGCCTGAGGGTATAACCCCGGGCAAACGCCGGGGTCAGCTCGTTTCCAGATCGTTCAGCGCGTTGCCATGCCGGTCCCGGATCACCTTCTTGTCGATCTTGCCGGTGGCCGTCATCGGGACGGGTTCGAAGAAGATCCGATCCGGCATCCACCATTTGGCGATCCGGGCTTCGAGATAGGCGCGCACGCTGTCTTCCGAAAGCTCCACTCCGTCATGCGCCTCGATCAGCATGATCGGCCGTTCTTCCCACTTCGGATGATAGACGCCGGCGACCGCGGCCACCTTTACTCCCGGGCAGCCTGCCGCGGTATTTTCCAGGTCGATCGAGCTGATCCATTCGCCCCCTGATTTGATCACGTCCTTCTTGCGGTCGGTGATCCGCAAGAAGCCCAACTCGTCGATGGTGGAAATATCACCGGTATCGAACCAGCCATCGGCATCGCAGGCGCTCTTGTCGGTCCGATAATAGCGTTCCAGCACCCATGGGCCGCGAACCATCAGCGCCCCGGAAGCCTCGCCATCATGAGGCAGTTCGTTGCCTTCCTCGTCCACGATCTTCATCTCGATGCCGAACATCATCCGGCCCTGGCGAGTCCAGATCTGTTCCAGCTCGGCGTCGCGCCCCCGCTCCGCAAGGGCAGGGGTGGAGGTGGCGACCACCCCCAATGGGCAGGTTTCGGTCATGCCCCAGATTTGCTGGACGGTGACGCCGAGCTTGTCGAAGGCGACCGCCATGTCGCGCGGAACGGCCGATCCGCCGATGATGACGCGTTGCAAGGTGCCCGGCGAACCGCCGGTGCGTTCCAGATGATCCAGATACATGGTCCAGATCGTCGGCACCCCGCCGGAGAAGGTGACGCCTTCATCCTCGATCAGCTTCTGCAGGCTTGCGCCATCGAACTTGTCGCAGGGGAAGACGAATTTCACGCCATTGATCGGCCCGGCGAAGGGCAGGCCCCAGGCGGTTGCGTGGTAGAGCGACTGGCAGGGCATCACCACGTCGAAAGCGGAAAAGCCCAGAGCGCCGCTCAGGCCGGCCGCGAAGCCATGGAGAACTACCGAACGGTGGGTGTAGAGAACGCCCTTCGGGTCGCCGGTCGTTCCCGAAGTGTAGCACAGGAACGCGGCGGTGTTTTCATCGAATACCGGCCATTCGTAGCTTTCCGGCTGTCCGGCGATAAGGTCCTCATAACCCTCGTAGCCATCAAGCGTGCGCTCGCTGTCGGTCAGCAGAATCACCTTTTCGACAGTGCTGAGTTCGTCGCGGATACGCTCGTAGATCGGCACCATGTTCCGGTCGAGCAGCAGGACCCGGCTGCCCGCATGGTTGATGGTGTAAATCAGATGGTCGTCCGGCAGGCGGGGATTGGCGGTATGGACCACAAGCCCCATGCCCGGGGCGGCATAGAACAGTTCGAAATGGCGGTGCGTATTCCACGAGAGGGTGCTGATCCGGTCGCCCGCCTTCAAGCCCAGGCCCGCGAGCATATGCGCCGCTTGCGCCACGCGCAGCATGGTGCCGGCATAGTCGCTGCGCCAGATCGGCTCGTCCACATTCTTCGACACGATTTCCCGCGTGCCGTGCGCCGTCGCGGCAAAGCGGAGTATATCGATGATCGCCAGGGGGCGATCCTGCATCAGTCCCGGCAGCATTCCCACTCTCCCTTACAGCGCGATGCGCTTGAGGAACGGGATGACCAGTTCCACGAAGCGCTCGCGCATTTCGATCTGCGTCCAGTGTCCGCAATTTCCGAAAACATGCAATTCGCTATTGGGAATGACTTCATTGAAACGGATCGAGCGTTCGACCGGGACGATCACGTCTTCGCGTCCATGAACGATCAGCGTCGGATGCGGCATCGCACTCAGCTTGTCATCGCTGGTGGACAGCTCCGTCAGCCAGCGCTGACGCGGACCCGGAAACAGGCTGGAATATTTCTCGTGCGCGCCCGGCCGGATGCTGGCCTCGTAGCGGGAGCGGACGATTTCCTCCTTCACCAGGCTGGGGTCGTGGGCGAATGTCCGCATCAGTTCGCGCATGTTGTCGAGGCTCGGCTCATAGCCCCAGACTTCCTGCAGGCCTTGCGTCATCTGGAATTCCGCGCGGCCGGCCGAGCCCATCAGCACGATCCCGCCGACACGGTCCGGGTGCCGCGTCGCAAGCGCCAGGGTCAACGCCCCGCCATAGGAATTGCCGATGAAATGGGCCTTCGCGATACCCAGCGCGTCCATGAAGCCGATCAGATGGGCGACCCAGCGATCCATCGAGAAACCGTCGATGTCATCGGGAAAATCGGTGTAGCCGAAGCCCAGGGTGTCCGGTGCGTAACAATGGAAATGCTGAGAGAAATCAGGGATAACACCCCGCCAGTTCGCATAGGCTGTCACCCCCGGGCCGGAGCCATGGATAAGGATCAGCGGGGTTCCGCTGCCTGCGGTGATATAGTTGGTGCCGATGCCATTCACATCGACGTTCTGGCCGATTTCGGGATTGTCGCTCACGGTCTCTCCAAATCTTTCTTGTTCGAAATCTACTTACAACATCGTGGTGCCGCCGTTGACGCTGATGACCTGTCCGGTGACGAAAGCGGCTTCGTCCCGGGCGAGATAGGCCACCATCGAGGCGACTTCCTCCATCTTCGCGCCCCGGCCCATTGGAATGATCGAATAGACTTTCTCGATCATTTCCGGGTTCACGGCGCGGATATCCTCTACCTGCGGCGTATCGACCACGCAGGGCGCCACGGTGTTGACGGTGATGCCGTCGCGCGCGAATTCGCGCGCCAGGCCAGTGGTCATCCCATGCATGCCGCCCTTGGCCGCATTATAGGCCGCATGATCGACGAGGCCATTGCGAACGCTGTCCGCCCCGAGATTGATGATGCGGCCCCATCCCGCAGCCTTCATGTGGGGAAGGGCATGCCAACTGCACCAGATGGCTGTCCAGAGGTTGCGGTCGACCGTTTCCACCAGGGTTTCCGGCGTATGGTCCAGAAACGGCCGCAGAATACCGCCGCCCGCATTGTTCACCAGAATATCGATCCGCCCGAAGCGCTCCACAGTCTGCGCGATCAGCCTGCCTGCGACTTCCTCGCTTGCGAGATTGCCGCCGAAGGCGATGGCGTCGGCCGCGCCGATGTCATCGGCCGCGGCACGGGCGTTTTCTTCGTGCAGATCGGTCAGCACGATCCGTGCGCCTTCATCGTGAAGCCGCTTGCCGATGGCCTTGCCGATGCCCCGTCCGGCGCCCGTCACGACCGCTATTTTTCCCCGCAACGCGCCCTCAGCCATGGTGTGCAAGGATCTTTCCGGTCTTGCCGAAGCGCGGGTCGGGCAGGCTGCCCCAGGTGTCGAGCACTTCCGGCTTGGGCTCGAGAATGCGAGGCTCACGCCCACCCACTTCCTCGATCTCCTCCATGCCGAAACTGTATTCCACCGTCATCTGGTCGGGGTCGAGATAATAGATGAAGATGCTGGTCGAGGGCAGATGCCGCCCCGGACCGAACACGATCGGGACATCGGCTTTCTTCATCCGGTTCATTGCCCGGCCGACATCGTCGATATCGGTGACCATGAAGTTGATATGATTGAGATTGTCCCTTTCGCCCTGCAGCAATGCAAAGGTGTGATGAAGCGAATTGGGCCATGCGCGGATGAAGGCGATGCGGCCGGGGACATGATCGGAGATGGCAAAGCCCAGATCCTCGATCCAGAATTTATGCGCCTTCGAGTAATCCGCGACATTCAGCACGACATGGCCCAGCCGGGCGATCCTGGCGACGGTCGGCTCGAAAGCGTCCGGCGCGATTTCCTGGCCCACATAGAAATCGACCAGCAGGTTCGTGTCCGGATTGACGAAGGTGAAGCCGGCTTCGACCTTGCGCGTGGCGCACTCGTCCGGCTGCGACCATTTCGGAGCATAGCCCAGCCCTTCGACATGCGTGAACGCCTTGTCGAGTTCGGCACGGCTTTCCAGCTCGAAGCCTACCGCGGCGAGGCCGGCTTCCGGCCCTTCGGTGAGGATCAGGTCATAGGGCTTGTCGCTGCAGCGCAGCCAGACTTCTCCGTCAGGCCCGCTATCGCGCTTGAGGCCGACCAGATCTTCATAGAAGTGGATGGACGCCGCCAGATCCGTGACCTGAAGCCGGGCATAGCCCAGACGGGAATAGCGGATCGGGTGCTGGGTGGTCTGGGTCATAGAAAATTCCCCATTCACAGAATGATGCTGATGCGCGCGTGCGGGCGCAGGGCTTCCATATCCAGAACGCAGGTTTTCTTCTGGATCTTCAGCTCGCCATCGCGTTCGACTATCTCGTAGAGATAATGGCCTACGAAGATGTCGTGGGTTATGTCCTTCGCGCGCGAAGCCATGAAACTTGCCTTGGCGCGGATGATGCCGTCATCCCTGTGCGCGATAACATTGCCGACCATGTGGCGGACCTTGGAGCGCGGCCATTCGCTGTGCGCGCCCTGGCTTTTCAGGCGAATGACTCGCTCTTCCATGCGGTTGCGGTCATCGATCACATAGAACAGCGAGGTATCGGGGCTGGCGGTGTCGCCGTCCACATCGCTGGGCGGCACGTAATAATGCGCATCCTCGGTGTAGAGAGTGAGCCATTCATCCAGCTTCCAGCTGTCCAACAGGTCGGCTTCGCGGATAAGAAGGTTCTCGACCTGCAATCGCAGCAAGGTGGCCTCGTCGATCGTGCGTTCCATCGTCAGGCTCATCCTTCATACTCCGTCAAGCGGCGTTCCCACTCGATCCAGAAAGCGCGCATCTGCATTTCGTCGTCGTAGGATGGGGCGCCGTCGCGTGCCATGCCCTTGGAAATATCGTTGTAGAGGCCGGTATCTCCGACCGCGTAGCCGATCTGGCATTTCTCGATCGCCTCGACATCGTCAGGCGTGGCGAAGCCGCCAGGGCCGAGGAACTCCGTGAAATTGAACAGGCGGTATTTGCGAAGCCATTCGCTTTCCTCCTTGGGAGCAAGCGCCCAGGCATTCACCTCCATGTAATTCGCCGCGGTGGGGAAGAAGGTGCGCACAGTAATCGCCATGATGTCGTTGATGACGAGATTGGGAAAAATCACCATGTTCCGATTCTTGCGCGCAAGGCGTTCCGCACGGGCCTCGCCCAGGCGCGCGACCAGTTCGCCGTAGATCCTGTCGATCTCCACCTTGCCTTCTTCGCCCCAGAGCGGAACCCAGCTTGCGATAGGGCGGCCCCATGGCGCGCCATATTCGATCACCGCATGGCCTTTCTTGAGATCGATGCCCGTGCCTTCCAGCGGGGTCGCGCCCAGCGCGCCATTGGCGTTCTTGAGATATTCGAGATAGGTCGAATGGGTGCAGGCGGCGTGATACCCGTCGAAGCTGTTTTCGGCGAGTAGCTTCCAGTTCCCGCGAATGGCATATTCCTGCGTGCCGCCCACCACCGTCATGCCCGAGGCGCTGTGCTGGGAGACAAGGTCGATATAATCGCCCGCGTCCGCCAGATAAGTGTCCAGATCCTCGCCATCCTGGGCGAAGCTGATGAAGAAGAAATCGCCCCGACGCGCCAAGCGTGGGACATGGGTCATCTGCTTCTGCGGGTCCTGCTTGAACCCCTTAGCATAGCCGGAGGCACCGGGCAGCGTCATCAGGTGGCCATCCGCGCCGAAGGTCCAGCCGTGATACATGCACATGAAGGCGGGCGATTTGCCGTGGCGCTCACGGCAAACCATCGCACCGCGATGCGGACAGGCATTGAACAGGGCGTGAAATTCTCCGCTGCGGTCGCGCGTGAACAGAATAGGCCTGCGGGCGACCGTGCGGGTTACGAAATTGCCCGGTTCCGGCAGTTCGGAAGCGTGGCCGAGATAGAGCCAGCAGCGATTGAAGATCGCCTGATATTCCTTCTCGAAAATCGCCGGGTCCGTGAAAGCGCGACGAGGCACAAGAAATTGCGACTTGTCGACATCATTGATAATCCGCGTTTCGAAGCCCATCACACATCCTCTTGAACGATCATTATTGCCGGCAACGTTTGGTGCCCGACAAGATGGCCATTGAAAGATACCGAGCGCTTGGTATGTAAAATGCACCGGCTGCTGTCAAGTCAGATTCGTTGAGGTAGTCTGGACCCTTGTGGTCCTGGTTTGAAGCAAAAACGCCGTTTTCTGGCGGGAGAGAACGTTAATGAGCGAAAATTGGGAAATTGCCGCAATCAGGCTGCGTGAGGCATATCGCACCGGCCAGGTTGCGCCTCTCCGCGATCTGATCGAGCCGGCGGATGGCGAGGGTGCCTATGCGATCCAGGCCATCAATACGCGGCATTGGCAGGAAAGCGGCCGCAGGATCGTAGGCCGCAAGGTGGGCCTGACGGCAAAGGCCGTGCAGCAGCAACTGGGCGTCTCCCAGCCGGATTTCGGCATCCTGTTCGAGGATATGCGTGTCGCCAATGGCGGTGTCGCGGATGCCGGCAGATTTCTCCAGCCCAAGGCCGAGGCCGAAATCGCCCTGGTCCTCAAGGCTGACCTGCCGGAAGGAAGCGCGATCAGTCAGGATGACCTGGCCGCCTGCGTTGGCGAGGTGCGCGCCGCGATCGAGATCGTCGATAGCCGTATCGCGGACTGGAAGATAAGTTTCGCCGATACGGTGTCGGACAACGGCTCGTCCGCCGCCTTCGTCCTGAGCGACGATGCCTTGGCGCTCGACGGCGCGGATCTCTACAGTTGCGGCATGGTGCTGGAACGGAACGGTGAGATCGCCTCGATCGGCGCGGGCGCCGCTTGCTTGGGCCATCCGCTTGCGGCGGCGACCTGGCTGGCCAATACTCTCCAGGGGCAGGGCGACCGCCTGCGCGCGGGCGACATCATTCTGACAGGAGCGCTTGGCCCCATGGTGGCGCTCCAGCCGGGCGACCATATTCGCGCGGTGGTGGGCGGCATCGGCGAAGTTTCCTTCTCATATGGCGAGCAGAAATGACCAAGACCAAGGTAGCAATCATCGGTTCCGGCAATATCGGCACCGACCTGATGATTAAGATCATGCGCTTGTCCAAGGTGCTCGAAATGGGCGCCTTCGTCGGCATCGACCCCGAATCGGACGGCTTGAAACGGGCCGAGCGGATGGGAGTGCCGATCACGGCCGAAGGGCTGGACGGCTTGCTGGCCATGCCGGAATTCGCGGACATACAGATCGTGTTCGACGCCACCTCCGCCGTGGCGCACAAGCGCCATAGCGAGGCTTTGATCGCGGCCGGCAAGCGCGTGATCGATCTCACTCCGGCGGCTATCGGCCCCTATACGATTCCCCCGGTCAATGGGGACGCGCATCTCGACGCGCCCAATGTCAACATGGTGACTTGCGGCGGGCAGGCGACGATTCCCATCGTCCATGCGATAGATCGGGTGGCGAAGGTCCGTTACGGGGAAATCGTCGCCTCGATCTCGTCGAAATCGGCCGGCCCCGGCACGCGCGCCAATATCGACGAATTTACCGAAACCACCAGTCAGGCAATCGTGGAAGTGGGCGGAGCGGAGCGGGGCAAGGCGATCATCATCCTCAACCCTGCCGAACCGCCCTTAATCATGCGCGATACCGTCTATTGCCTGTGCGATGACGGCGACCGCGATGCTATCGCCAGATCCGTCGAGGAGATGGTCGAGGAAGTTCGCAAATATGTGCCGGGCTATCGGCTCAAGCAGGCGGTCCAGTTCGAGCATATCGGTTCCAACAAGCCGCTGAGAATCCCCGAGATGGGCGGCGAATACACGGGCCTGAAAGTGACGGTGTTCCTCGAGGTGGAGGGCGCAGGCCATTACCTGCCGCCCTATGCCGGCAATCTTGACATCATGACCTCGGCCGCGCTGGCGACCGCCGAGCGGATCGCACAGCGCATTCATGCAGGAGCAGCGGCATGACCGACCCCAAAGGCAAGCTCTATATCCAGGACGTCACGCTGCGTGACGGCATGCACGCCATCCGCCATCAATATGGGCTGGACCATGTCCGGGCGATTGCCCGGGCGCTCGACCGGGCCGGAGTGGATGCGATCGAAGTGGCGCATGGCGATGGCCTCTCCGGCGGCAGCTTCAACTACGGCTTCGGGGCGCATACCGATTGGGACTGGATCACCGCCGTTGCCGAGGTTCTGGAAAAGTCCGTTCTGACCACTTTGCTGATCCCGGGAATCGGCACAATCCACGATCTCAAGCGCGCCTACGATCTCGGCGTGCGTTCGGTGCGGGTGGCGACCCATTGCACGGAGGCGGATGTCTCCAGGCAGCATATCGAATATGCCCGGGGGCTGGGCATGGATGTGTCGGGCTTCCTGATGATGAGCCACATGACTGCGCCGGATGCGCTGGCCCAGCAGGCCTTGCTGATGGAAAGCTATGGCGCGCACTGCGTTTATGTGACCGATAGTGGCGGCGCCATGACAATGGATCAGTATGGTGCGCGGGTGCAGGCTTATGACCGGGTTCTCAAGCCCGAGACGCAGCGCGGCGTTCATGCGCACCACAATCTGTCGCTGGGCGTCGCCAATTCCATCGTTGCCGTCCAGAACGGAGCGATCCGGGTGGACGCCAGCCTTGCGGGCATGGGTGCGGGCGCCGGCAATGCGCCGCTGGAGGTGTTCATTGCCGCCGCCGATGTGCATGGCTGGGATCACGGCTGCGACCTGTTCGCCTTGATGGACGCAGCGGAAGAACTGGTCCGTCCGTTGCAGGACCGCCCGGTTCAGGTCGATCGCGAAACGCTGACTCTGGGTTATGCGGGCGTCTATTCCAGCTTCCTGCGCCATGCCGAGAAGGCCAGCGCGGAACATGGCATCGACACGCGCGAGATCCTCGTGGAGCTGGGACGCCGCCGCATGGTCGGCGGGCAGGAGGACATGATCGTCGACGTGGCGCTGGATCTTGTGAAGAGCCGTTCGGAAAATGGCTGAGCCGACAGCCGGGCAGCAAGCCATCGTCCAGCAGGCGGCCCGGGGGCTTGGCCGGGCCGGACTGGTCCATGCCTATGGCCATGTCAGCCTGCGGCTGGACGCGGGCAGCTTTCTGGTGTGCGCCGCGCGCCCGCTGGAACTGGTCGGAGACTTGCCGGGAACAGTCTGCCCGGTGGACGGGCCACTGCCGGAAGGCGTGCTGGGCGAAGTCCGCATTCATCAGCGGATCTATGCGCGCCGGGCGGAGATCGGCGCGGTTTGCCGGATCATGCCGCCCGCGCTGATGACGCTATCGACCCAGGGCGTCGTTCCACGCCCGCGCCACGGCATTGGCGCCTATTTCGACCGATTGCCGTTATGGCCCGATCCGCGCCTGCTGCGCGACGATGCGGCGGCGGATGCATTGGTGGAAATGCTGGGCGATGCGCCGGCCATCGTGATGCGCGGCAACGGCGCGGTTGTCGCCGCCGAGACGATGCCGAAGGCGGCGACGCTGGCCTGGTTCCTGGAAGATGCCGCGCGCGTCGAGCGGGATGTGCGGGCGATGGGCTTCGCGCCCGAAAGCGGCCTGCTCGATGCCGGGGAGACTGCCGCGCGGCAGGTCTGGGCCGGTCAGGTCGCGGAACGCATGTGGGATTGGCTGACGCGCTAGAAAGCAGGCATAAGCCTGCCGGGGAGTGAAAGGTCCCGTATGCGCGAATCGCCGGATGTTTCCCTACCCGACCTTTGGGCGGCCAATGCCTGGCGGCCGATCTTTGCGAAACTGCGCGCGGAAAACCCTGTCAGTCATTGTCCGCAAAGCGCTTATGGCCCTTACTGGTCGATCGTGCGCCACAATGACGTGATCGACATAGAAAATGATCCGGAGCGCTTCTCCTCGGCGTCTGAAAATGGCGGCATCGTGATTTCAGACACCCGGGCGGAGGGTGTGCAACTGGGCATGTTCATAGCCATGGACGGCCCGGAACATGCGCGAAAAAGAAAGGTTGTTTCCCCCGCGTTCACTCCATCCGGCGTGAAAGGCATGGCGGGATCGCTGCGGCAACGCACTGGCGAGCTGCTCGACAGGCTTCCCGTAGGGCAGCGGCTGGATTGGGTTCGCAGCGTCTCGATTCCATTGACGACGGCGATGATCGCGACCTTGTTCGATTTCCCATGGGAGGAACGGCATAAACTTTCGCTATGGTCGGACTGGGTCGCGAGGTTCGAAATCGGTGACGACACCCAACTGAACCTGGAGCGCGAGCGGCAGATGCTGGCGATGGCTGCCCGCTTCGGTGAGCTTTATCGGGCGCGGGGCGCCGCATCTGCGGGGGACGACCTGCTTTCCATAATGGCGCATTCGGATGCCTTTGGAGTGCTGGATCGCAAGGCATTCATGGGGGCCATCGCTCTGCTGCTGGTGGGCGGCAACGACACGACCCGCCATTCCATGTCCGGCCTGATCGAGCAGATCGACCTGTTCCCCGAGGCGTGGGCGCGGGTCAAGGCCGACCCGGCCAGACTGGCTTCCGGCGCCGCGACTGAGACGATCCGCCTGCAAACCCCCCTTTCGCATATGCGCCGCACTGCTACGCGCGATGTCGAACTGCACGGCAAGTCGATCCGCAAGGGCGACAAGGTGGTGCTGTGGTATAATTCCGGCAATCGCGACGAAGCGGTGTTTCCCGATCCGGACCGCTGGGACCCGGCGCGGGAGAACTCCCGTCGGCACCTGTCGTTCGGCCATGGCGTCCATCGCTGCCTGGGCGCGCGCCTAGCGGAATTGCAGGTCGCCACGCTGGTCGAGGAAATGGCCAGGCGGAACATGGAGGTGAGGATCGTGGGCGAGCCGGAACGGCTACCGTCCTGCTTCATCAACGAGTTTGAGCGAATGCCGGTGGAGATCGCTCGCAAGCTCGATTGACCCGCTGTGAGCGGGCGTGCTCGATGAAAATACGTATCATATAAACGCAAAATCTGGTATCTCGATTGGGATAAGCACAAGAAGGCTTATTCAATAATCGGGATAGAGGATTGAAAAATGACCACAATCGATCTTGATCGAGAGGCTCTTGAGTCGCTCGACGTATCGCGCGCGGAACTGTGGCAGGCCAATGCATGGCGGCCGCTTTTCACCCGGCTCAGGGCGGAAGATCCGGTAAGCTATTGCCCTGAAAGTTTCTTCGGCCCGTATTGGTCGATCACTCGCTATGACGACATCGTCGCCGTGGAGTCGGACCCGGCGACATTCTCCTCGTCCTGGGAACATGGTGGCATTGTCATTTTCGACATGCAGGACACGGGCGTCCAGCTTCGCATGTTCATTGCCATGGATGATCCGGAACATGCCGAGAAGCGCAAGGCGGTTGCCCCGGCCGTCACTCCTTCGGAGATCGCCAAGCTTACCGGCGCGTTGCGCCAGCGGACCGAGGATATTCTCGATGGATTGCCGGTCGGGGAGCCGTTCGACTGGGTCCATAATGTCTCGATCCCGCTGACGACCGCGATGATCGCCACCCTGTTCGATTTCCCATGGGAAGAGCGCGACAAGCTGCCGGAATGGTCGGACTGGGCGGCCAAGATCGACATTGGCCCCGATCCCGTGCTGAATGCAGAGCGGGAGCGCCATGTGTTCGAAATGGCGGCGCGGTTCAGGGAAATCTACGAGGAGCGCCGGGCCGCTCCGCCCAAGGCGGACCTGCTTTCCATGATGGCGCATTCCGATTCCTATGGCGATATGGACGAGCAGCGCTTCATCGGCGCGATTGCCCTGCTGCTGGTGGGCGGCAACGACACCACCCGCAATTCGATGTCCGGCCTGATCGATCAGATCAACAAGTTCCCCGATGCCTGGGCCCAAGTGAAATCCGATCCCGCCAGGCTGGCGTCGGGCGCGGCGACCGAGACGATCCGCCTGCAGACGCCGATCGCGCATATGCGCCGCACTGCGACTCGCGACGTTGAATTTCAGGGGAAGCAGGTCAGCAAGGGCGACAAGCTCGTGCTGTGGTATAATTCCGGCAATCGCGACGAAGCCGTGTTTCCCGATGCGGATCGCTGGAACCCGGCGCGGGAAAATTCCCGGCGGCATCTGTCGTTCGGCTACGGCATCCACCGCTGCCTGGGCGCGCGCCTTGCGGAATTGCAGGTCGCGACGCTGGTCGAGGAAATGGCCAGGCGGGACATGGAGGTGAAGATCGTGGGGGAGCCGGAGCGGCTGCCGTCCTGCTTCACCAATGGCTTCGAGCATCTCCCGGTCACGGTGAGCCGTGGCGATGGCTGAACCGTTCCGCCGCTACAAATGCCTCAATTGCGGCTATGTCTATGACGAGGCGGAAGGCTGGCCCGAAGATGGCATTCCGGCGGGCACGCGTTGGGAAGATGTATCCGAGGACTGGATCTGCCCCGAATGCGGCTCCGAGAAGCGCGATTTCGACATGATCGACTGGGAATGAGGGAAGGGCTGGCTACGCGGGCCGGCCCCTCCTCATCCTATCAGAGCGAACGGCCGATCAGTTCCTTCATGATTTCGGACGTGCCGCCATAAATCCGGCGTATGCGCGCATCGCGCCAGACGCGGGCGATGGGATATTCGTTCATATAGCCCGCCCCGCCATGCAGCTGCAGGGCCGCGTCGCAGGCTTCCCATTGCATCTCGGTGTGCCAGTATTTGGCGCAGGCCGCTTCCTCGATGGACAGTTCGCCCCTGATGTGGCGGGCAATCGCCCAGTCGAGATGCGACCAGCCCACCTGGAGCTTCGCCTTGAGATCGGCCAGGGTGAAGCGGGTGTTCTGGAAATCGAACACCTTCTTGCCGAATGCGTTGCGGTCCTTGGTGAAGCCGATGGCTTCGTCATAGGCGCGCTGGGCGGCCGCCTGCGAGCTGAGGGCGATGGACAGCCGTTCCTGCGCCAGTTCGCTGACCAGATAGATGAAGCCGCGATTGACTTCGCCGATCACATTGCTGGCGGGCACACGCACATCGTTGAAGAACAGCTCCGACGTGTCGGCCATCCATTGGCCCACCTTGTCCAGGTTGCGCCCGCGCGCGAAGCCTTCGCGATCCGCCTCGATCAGGATCAGCGACGTGCCCTTGGCCCCCAGTTCCGGCTCCGTCTTGCAGACGGTCAGGACGATGTCGGCGTTCTGGCCGTTGGTGATGTAGGTCTTGGAACCGTTGATGATGTAATCGTCGCCATCGCGGCGGGCGGTGGTGCGCACGCCCTGCAGATCGGAACCGGCGCCCGGTTCGGTCATGGCGATGGCGGTGATCGCCTCGCCCGTCACCATCTTCGGCAGCCAGCGCTGCTTCAGCTCCTCGCTGGCATAATGCAGCAGATAGGGCTGGGTGACGTCGTTATGCAGGGTGAAGGAATCCGCCAGCGAGGCATAGGTCAGCTCTTCATTGACGATGGCGTTGAACGTGAAGTCCAGGCCCAGGCCGCCATATTCTTCCGGCATGTTGGGGCAGAGCAGGCCCGCCTCGCCCGCCTTCAGCCAGAATTCGCGGGGGAGCTGGCCGGCTTCCTCATATTCTTCGATATGCGGGGTCAGTTCGCGCGCGGCGAACTGGCGCACAGTCTCGCGGAAGGCGCGATGGTCTTCATTATACAGGCTGGAATCGTCACGCTGCAGCATAGTCCGTCAGGCTCCCTTATGCAGGCGCTTATGGCAAGGTGAGGTGGGGCAAACAACAAAAAACGTAAGCAGGTTTACCAAAGCCAATTTCTATTCGGCTTCGTCCGTGGCGCGCGGACGTCGCCCTGCCGCAGCCAGCCAAAAAACCCGTGCGGAGTCGGCTTGGCAGGCCCTGTCCCTGGCGATAGGGTTGCAATGATGACAGCGGGTCCCGAAGGCTCTATGCGCCGGGTCGAGATTGTCGTTTGTGTGTACTGGAAATGGGGACCTGATGAAGAAGCTCTATCCCAACGCCGCCGCCGCCCTCGATGGGGTTCTTCGCGACGGTATTCTTATCGCTGCGGGCGGTTTCGGCCTGTGCGGCATTCCCGAAAGGCTGCTCGACGCCATTCGCGACAGCGGCGTGAAGGATCTCACCTTCGCCAGCAACAATGCCGGTATCGACAATGAAGGCATCGGCAAGCTGCTGCGCACGAAGCAGGTGAAGAAGATGATCTCTTCCTATGTCGGCGAGAACAAGGAATTCGAGCGTCAGTATCTTGCCGGCGAACTGGAGGTGGAATTCTGCCCCCAGGGCACGCTGGCTGAGCGCATGCGCGCCGGTGGCGCGGGCATCCCCGGCTTCTTCACCAAGACCGGCGTCGGCACGCAGGTGGCCGAAGGCAAGGAAGTGAAGAATTTCGATGGCCAGGATTACATTCTGGAACGCGGCATTTTTGCTGACCTGTCGATCGTGAAGGCCTGGAAGGCCGACGAAACCGGCAACCTCGTGTTCCGCAAGACGGCCCGCAATTTCAACGTGCCCGCGGCCACTTGCGGCAAGGTCTGCGTGGTGGAAGTGGAGGAGATCGTCCCGACCGGATCGCTCGACCCGGACAGCATCCACCTGCCGGGCGTCTATGTCCAGCGCGTGATCCTGGGCGCGCCCTATGACAAGAAGATCGAATTTCGTACCGTCCGTGAAAGGGAGGCCGCCTGATGAGCACGCAGGAAACCATCGCCAAGGGCTGGACCCGCGACCAGATGGCCGCTCGCGCCGCCAAGGAATTGCAGGACGGTTTCTACGTCAATCTCGGCATCGGCATTCCCACGCTGGTGGCGAATCATATTCCGGCCGGGATCACGGTTACGCTGCAGTCCGAGAACGGGATGCTCGGCATCGGGCCGTTCCCCTATGACGATGAAGTCGATCCCGACCTCATCAACGCCGGCAAGCAGACCATCAGCGAGCTGCCGCAGTCGGCCTATTTCGACAGCGCCGCCAGCTTCGCGATGATCCGCGGCGGCCATATCGACCTGACCGTGCTGGGCGCCATGGAAGTGGCCGAGAACGGCGACATCGCCAACTGGATGATCCCGGGCAAGATGATCAAGGGCATGGGCGGCGCGATGGATCTGGTTGCCGGCGTGAAGAAGATCATCGTGGTGATGGAGCACACCAGCAAGAACGGCGATCCCAAGTTCATCCCGGCCTGCACCCTGCCGCTCACCGGCAAGAACGTGGTCGACATGATCGTGACCGACCTGTGCGTGTTCCAGCGCCCCGACCACGACAGCCCGTTCAAGCTGATCGAGCTGGCCCCCGGCGTTACCGCCGAGGAAGTGGCCGCGAAGACCACGGCCCATTACGTCAGCTGAGGAGAAGGCAATGGCCGAGCTTGCGGATATTCCGCTCAAGCGGATCGATGGCAGTGAGGACAGGCTGGCCAATCATGCCGGCAAGGTCCTGCTGGTGGTCAATGTCGCGTCGAAATGCGGCCTGACGCCCCAATATGAAGGGCTGGAAAAGCTGTATCGGCAATATCGCGATCGCGGTTTCGAGGTGCTGGGCTTCCCCGCCAATGATTTCGGGGCGCAGGAGCCGGGCACCCATGAGGAGATCGCGGAGTTCTGCTCGGTCAATTACAGCGTGTCCTTCCCCCTGTTCGCCAAGGCGGATGTGACCGGGCCGGACAAGCAACCGCTTTATGCCGCGCTGACCTCCGCCGCGCCGGAAAAGAAGGGCGAGGCGGAGAGCTTCCGCGAGAAGCTGCGCGGATATGGCATGACCCCGACCGAAGACCCTGAAGTGCTGTGGAATTTCGAGAAATTCGTCATCGGCCGGGACGGCAGGGTTGCGGCCCGCTTCGCTCCCGCCACGACCCCGGACGATCCGGAACTGATCGGCGCGTTGGAAGCCGAACTGGCGAAATAAGCGCCTCAGGCGTTTCTCTTTCGCACAAGAACAAGGGGCGGGTCCGCGATGGTCCCACCCCTTTTCATTTCGGGCTTCAAGAGAATGGCGGGAAGCGTTTGAACGCCTCCCGCCCTTTCAATGCCTTGCGTTGCCGGTCCTCAGCCTACCCGCCCGAGGCGGTGGTAGAGGTTGGCGTATTTCGACGCTTCCGGATCGTCCTGCACCTCGCGCACATAGTAAGCGATGGCGTTGCGGATAAGCCGGAAGTCTTCGCTCGAAAAAACTGCGCGGGAACGTTGCGGTTCTGACATTGCTCTTGCTCCTTGAGCCGGTTCGCTGCCTCAGGCGGCGAACTGGTTCATCGTGTTGTCCTTGCCGGCGGCCTTGAGAGCGGCTTCGCCAGCAAAGTATTCCTTGTGGTCGTCGCCGATATCGGAACCGGACATGTTCTGGTGCTTCACGCACGCGATGCCCTGGCGAATCTCCTTGCGCTGCACGCCGGCAACATAACCGAGCATGCCCTGTTCGCCGAAATATTCCTTGGCGAGGTTGTCGGTCGACAGCGCCGCGGTGTGATAGGTCGGCAGGGTGATCAGGTGGTGGAAGATGCCGGCACGGGCCGCAGCGTCCTTCTGGAAGGTGCGGATTCTGTCGTCGGCGGCGGCCGAAAGCTCGGATTCGTCGTATTCGGCGCTCATCAGCTTGGCGCGGTCATAGGCCGACACGTCCTTGCCTTCCTTCTCCCAGGCATCGAACACCTGCTGGCGGAAGTTGAGCGTCCAGTTGAACGAGGGCGAGTTGTTGTAGGCCAGCTTGGCATTCGGGATGACTTCGCGAATGCGGTCGACCATGCCCGCGATCTGTTCGATATGCGGCTTCTCGGTTTCGATCCACAGCAGGTCCGCGCCGTTCTGCAGCGAGGTGATGCAGTCCAGCACGCAGCGGTCTTCGCCGGTGCCCGGGCGGAACTGGAAGAGGTTGGAAGGCAGGCGCTTGGGGCGCAGCAGCTTGCCGTCGCGGTTGATGAGGACATCGCCCGGGTTGCCGGCGCCTTCGACTTCCTCGCAATCGAGGAAGCTGTTATACTGGTCGCCGATGTCGCCCGGCTCGCGGGTGAAGGCGATCTGCTTGGTGAGGCCAGCGCCGAGCGAGTCGGTGCGGGCGACGATGATGCCGTCCTCGACGCCCATTTCCATGAAGGCGTAACGCAGCGCGCGGATCTTCGCGAGGAAGTCCTCATGCGGAACGGTGACCTTGCCGTCCTGGTGGCCGCACTGCTTTTCGTCGGAAACCTGGTTTTCGATCTGCAGGGCGCAGGCGCCGGCTTCGATCATCTTCTTGGCGAGCAGGTAGGTCGCTTCGGCATTGCCGAAACCGGCGTCGATGTCCGCGATGATCGGAACGACATGGGTTTCGTAATTGTCGATCTGATGCTGGACCTGCTTGGCCTTGACTTCGTCGCCAGCTTCACGGGCTGCGTCGAGTTCGCGGAACAGGAGGCCAAGCTCGCGGGCGTCAGCCTGCTTGAGGAAAGTGTAGATTTCCTCGATCAGCGCGGGAACGGTGGTCTTCTCGTGCATCGACTGGTCGGGCAGGGGGCCGAAATCGCTGCGCAGCGCGGCGACCATCCAGCCGGACAGATAGATGTAGCGGCGCTTGGTGGTGCCGAAATGCTTCTTGATCGAGATCAGCTTCTGCTGGGCGACGAAGCCGTGCCAGCAGCCGAGCGACTGGGTGTAGTTCGCCGGGTCCGCATCATAGGCGGCCATGTCTTCCCGCATGATCTTCGCGGTGTAGCGCGCGATGTCCACGCCGGTCTTGAAGCGGTTCTGCAGGCGCATGCGCGTGACGGACTCGGCGTCGATGCCGCTCCAGGGAGCGCCCTGGGCGGAGATGGTGGAAGCAAGCTGTTCGATTTCAGCCTGATAGGTCATTGATCGATTCCCATGATTGGATTGGCGATGGGGCGCCTTTGGCCGGGTTTTTTGCACTGCGAAAGCAGGCACGGTGTCGATATGTAAAACTTTACAAAAATATTCTGTAATATTGTAAAGAGTGTCACCGCTGTTACGGATTCGAAAAAACCATGGCCCGCAATGCAATCTATATGGGACCGCGCCTAAAGCGCCTGCGCCGGGACCTGGCGCTGACCCAGTCCAACATGGCCGCCGATCTGGAAATCTCGCCGTCCTATGTCGCGCTGATGGAGCGCAACCAGCGCCCGATCACGGCGGAGCTGCTGCTCAAGCTCGCGAAGACCTATCGCATCGATATCGCGGCGCTGGCCGACGATGGCGGGGAAGAGCTGGCCGGCCGGCTGCAGGCCGTGCTGCGCGAGCCGATCTTCGCCGATATCGATCTGCCCGCGCTGGATGTCGCGGACATCGCCACCAGCTATCCCGGCTTCGCCGAAGCGCTGCTGCGGCTTCACACCGCCTATGGGGAAGAGCAGTTGGCGCTGGCGCAGAACCGCGAACTGACCAGCGGGCCTGGCGATGCCGCTGCCATGTCCGACCCGGTGGCGGAGGCGCGCAATTTCCTGGCTGTCCGGCGCAATTGCTTCCCGGCCCTGGATGAGAATGCGCAGGCCGTCGCGGAAGAGGCGTCGGGGCTGGATGCGCTGGCGGCCCGACTCAAGGACCGGCACGGCTTGCGGGTGCGTTTCGTCGATCCGGAAATCATGCTCGGCTCGCTGCGCTGGCACGACAGCCACCGCGAGCAGGTGTTCGTCAGCCGCCTGCTGGATCATGCGGCGCGCAAGTTCCAGCTGGCCTTGCAGCTCGCCCTGCTGGAAGCGCGCGGCGTGGTGGACCGGCAATTGGCGGAAGGCCGCTTCGGCAGCGACAATGCCCGCCGCCTCACGCGCAGGGCGCTGCTGAACTACTGGGCGGCCGCCTTGCTGATGCCCTACCGCCCTTTCGCCAAGGCGGCCCGGCAATATCGCCATGACATAGAGTCGCTGTCGCGTGAGTTCGGCGCGAGCTTCGAGCAGGTGGCTCACCGGCTGACCACCCTGCAGAAGCCGGGCGAGGAAGGCGTGCCGTTCTTCTTCCTGCGGATCGACCGGGCGGGCAATGTGTCCAAGCGGCTCGACGGGGCGGGGTTTCCCTTCGCCCGCCATGGCGGAGCCTGCCCGCTGTGGAATGTCCACACCGCCTGCGAAACGCCGGGCCGGATCGTGACGCAATGGCTGGAATTGCCGGATGGCCAGCGCTTCTTTTCCGTTGCCCGGACCGTCTCGGCGGGTGGGGGCGCTTACAATGCCCCGGTCGCGCGGCGCACGGTCGCTCTGGCCTGCGCGGCGGAACATGCTCCGCTGCTGGTCTATGCGGACGGGCGGCAGGAAGACGAACCGACCCCGATCGGTGTGGCGTGCCATCTGTGCCATCGCCCGCGCTGCATCGCGCGCGCCGCGCCGCCGATCGGGCGGGAGATGCGGCCGGACGATTTCCGCGACACCGGGCTGCCTTTCGCCTTCGCCGGCGATTAGGCGGTCAGACCACGAAATTCACCAGCCGCTTGGGCACGAAGATCACGCGCCGCTCGGTCTTGCCTTCGAGATAGGGGGCGACCTTTTCTTCCGCGCGGGCCGTGGCGACCACGTCGGCTTCCCCGGCGTCGGCGGCGATGTCGATGGTGCCGCGCAGCTTGCCGTTCACCTGGATCGAATAGGTGATCTCATCCTTCACCAGGAAGGCCGGGTCCGGCTCGGGCCAGCTTTCGAAGAAGATGCTGCGGGTGCCGCCGAAGGCATTGCGCCACAGCAATTCGGCCATATGCGG
>Ga0172382_10003843_pt1 | contig 23536 bp, 28 predicted proteins | sample Leawel138RmetaG_FD_122245 | JGI IMG/M metagenome (GOLD analysis project Ga0172382, IMG submission 122245) | Leachate microbial communities from a municipal landfill in Southern Ontario, Canada - Leachate well 138R metaG | ecosystem: Engineered > Solid waste > Landfill > Unclassified | place... | reverse complement strand
TGGCCTCCATGACATCGTAGTCCGAGATATCCCCCTCGAATGCGAGGACCTTCTGCCCCTTGAATTCCCCGGCGAATTTTTCCACGGCTTCCTTATCCCGGCCGTTGACCGCGACCGAAGCACCTTCTGCAAGAAACGCCTGCGCCATAGCTTTGCCGAGGCCCTTTGTGCCGCCGGTGATAAAAACAACTTTGTTCTCGAAACTCATAACATCCCTCCGTACAGATTTTTTATTCGTTCATCAAAAAGCTGTATCAGGCCCTGGTTGTCGTTTATTGTGATGCCGAACACTTCTTTCCATATGTCGGCCCTTTCCATGCACAGGTATATGAAAAGCCGGCTGTCGATGTTTTTCAATAATTTATAAAGGAATTTGTAGATCCTTATCCTTTCCGGCTTTATATAACGGTACTTGCCGTCCTCGCCCCGTATGAACTCTCCGGTGAGAAGGTATCTGCGTTTCTTTTCGATAAGCTGCCCGTATAATGCGGCAGGGAATCTCAGGAGCCCGAGGCTGATCCAGATGATCTTTTCAGGGTCGAGGATCCTCCCGATGTCTTCGATGAGATAACGGTAATCTCTCTCGAACCCGTCGTAAATGACGACAGGATCGAAGTGAAGGCCGACAAAACAGCCGTTGTCCTGCGCCAATCGCGCCGCCTTGAGGCGTTTGTGTATGGGGCTTGTCCTTTTTTCCTCGGCGTCGATAAACCTCTGCGGTGATACGGAAAATGATATCACCGTGTATGGATTGAGATGGGGTAAGAGATGGCGGAAGTCGGCCCACTTTGATTTGAGTTCGAGGATCGCCTTCTTCTTGTTCCCAAAGTAATCGACGAGAAACTCATTGAGTCTGAGCTGCCTGTCGAGGGCAAGGCTGTCGGAGAGCTCCCCTGTCCCGAACCTCAAGACATGCCCTGCCGACCCGTCGATGCGCCTGTCGAGTTCCCCGGTTATCGCATCCCGGTCGCATGAGACCTTTATAACGTCATTTTTGAGATAGGCTTTGAGTATACAGTATGAACAGGAAAGAACACAGCCTTCGATAAGGTCTATTGTCTGGTAGCCGCAGCAGATGTGATTCTTCGTGCCGGGACATTGCCTGATGATGTCAGTATTGTGCTCAACGAATTGTACCTTTTGTAAGCTCAAGGATGCTCCTCAAATAGCCCGCATCCGCAAATCCCGAAATTTTAGCGAGAGCAGTGCGTACGTCCTCAACATCTTTTATTCTCAATACTAAATCAATATACTCTTTTTCAAAGAAAGGGTCTACCTTAATATCGATCCCCGGGGGCAGGGCCATCTTGTCCCGTATCGCCTTCAGTTTCCGGGTAAGCGATGTGAGGACCGGATGTGTCCGTTCTTTCAGGTGCGCCCTCAATGAATCGGCATTGGGCATAACGGGGATATCCACAGCCGTCAGTTTGCCTTTTCTGATCCTGAGAATATGCAGCATTTCGAAGATCTCCCGGAGTGTGCTTTCGGTCAGGTGAAAACCGGCAAGCGACCGCACGATCTTTCGTCTTTCGCTAATATCGAACTGCATGAAAGACCCAATGTTTCTCAAAGACACGGTATTTTTCAAAATGAAATCTTTATACATATTTTCGAGCCCGGCAAGGGCGATAAAGATCTTAAGGACCTTTTCATGGGGATCGAGATCGAGATATCTCATCGAGGACAGGATATCTTTCTGTGAAAAACCGGAACGGTTCATCTTGTACAGCGCGTTCGCTTTTTCGATGATATTGTACCCCCGCTCTATATTGGCGTGAATTGCTTTTAAAAGCGCTTCCTGTTCGTCAATATCGACAATGACCGCCGGAACGGACCTTATCCGGAGCGCCCGTGCGCAATCGAGGCGGCGCAGGCCCGCAACGGGAATGTATGGTTTCCGGTCGAGGAGGGTGACAGGCTCGATGATGCCGGCAGCATCTATGGATGATAAGAGATTTGCATTATCGCGGCCGTATGACAGCGCGAACCGCCCATCCTTGAGGTCTATACTGGACAGGGGGGTCTGTGTCATCGCTGGAAGTACATGAACAGCCATTTTATTATCGTGTAAAGCATTATCAGGCCGATGAGGATCATGCCGGACATGACGAACCAGTGGGGAATGAACGTTGTCTTATGTTTTTGCCCGAGGGATATATATTTCATGTGCATCTTCGCAAGATAGGGGCTCCTGTCGGCGATCATGTGAAAGACCGTTACCAGGAGGGGGATGACAAAAATGGCCGAGAAGGCGGAGAAGACCCACGCATTCTTGATATCGCCCGTCCGTAAACTTGCCATGAGAATAGAGAGACAAAAGAGAGCTATCGCCGTCGAAAGACATACCACGATCCATTGCGATGATTTTCTGTACGGCATATACCTTCCTTTTCCGGATGCCAATCATTGTATAAAAGTATTTCATGGCTGTCAATGTTGGGTTATACTTAAATCCGTTTTTACGAGGTCCTCACATAAAGGAGTCTGGGAATGAAAAAGTCCATCGGTGCGCAAACGGTGCTGCTGCCGGCCCCGGTGCTTGTTGTCGGAACGTATGACAGGGACGGCCGCCCGAATGCGATGACGGTTGCCTGGGGCGGCATGTGCTGTTCGAGGCCGCCATGTGTGGATATTGCGTTAAGGAAGGCGACCCATACGTATCAGAGCATTATTGACCGCAAGGCCTTTACGGTCCATGTTACGCCGGAAAAATACCTCACCGAGGCGGACTATTTCGGGATAGCGTCCGGCAGGGATATCGACAAATTTGCCGTTACCGGGCTTACGCCCGTGCGAAGCGATATCGTCGATGCTCCGTATATCGAGGAATTTCCTTTTGTCCTGGAATGCAGGCTTGTCGATTTTATGGATCTCGGCTCGCATACGCAGTTTATCGGGGAGATCCTCGATGTGAAAATAGATGAAGATGCGCTCGACGACTCCATGCTGCCGAACATTCAAAAGGTCAGGCCCTCTGTCCTGACCCCGGGAATCCGCGAATATTACGGCCTCGGCGAAAAACTCGGCCGCGCCTTCGTCATCGGAAAAAAACTGCGCAAAAAATAATCGCATTGCCGTCCCGGTAATTTCATGGTGCGTAACCTGTTAATTGATTTGCGAATACCGGGATAATCTGTTATAAATTAACCTGTTTTTGAAAGGGCCGGACGGCTGAAGGGAGTTTTTCGCTCTTATCCGTCCGTCGACGGTGTTTTGGCGACAAAACTATTTATATAACAGTCAACGGTACATTGAGCGTTATGAGAGTCGATGAATTTGATTATGATCTGCCGCGGGACATGATCGCCCAGCATCCGGCGGGTGAGAGGTCCCGGTCACGCCTGCTTGTCTATGACAGGGCAACGGGGAAGATCGATCACCGGAATTTCTCGGACATCGTCAACTGTCTCCGTAAGGGTGATGTCCTCGTTTTAAATGACAGCAAGGTTTTTCCGGCCCGTCTTAAAGTACGGAAAGCGACCGGTGGCCAGCTCGACATTCTTCTCGTCAAGTCGCTGGGCAATGGTTCATGGGAATGCCTGGGACGCGGTACGGGTAAAGGCAAAGCGGTCATCCCGGTCACGATCGGGGAATATTCCGCCAGTCTCGCAAAACAGGACGATTGCCTTATTGTATCCTTTGCCTCGGCTGAAGAGGCTGACGAGGTCATGGCCAAATTCGGCAGAATGCCCCTGCCTCCCTATATCAAGCGGAACGGCGAGAACGGCATGATGGAGGACTTTGACCGTTATCAGACGGTTTATGCCGAGAATACGGGATCCATAGCCGCTCCTACCGCCGGTTTTCATTTTTCCGACCAACTGCTGGATGCCGTGCGCTCGGTCGGCGTCGACATCCTGAAGGTCACGCTTCATATCGGCATCGGCACATTTTCCCTCATACACACCGAGACCCTTGAAGAACATCACATGCACGGTGAGCGGTACGAATTGGACGAAGCGTCGCGGATGTTCCTTAATGAGGCGCGAAGCGAGGGGCGCCGCATAGTTGCCTGCGGGACGAGTTCGGTGAGGACGTTGGAGACGGTTTTCCAGTTAAATGGCAATGCATCGGCGGCGGGTACAACGCAGCTTTTTATTTACCCGGGATACAAGTTCAGCGCAGTGGACGCACTGATAACGAACTTTCACCTTCCCCGCTCGACGCCTCTCATGCTCGTGGCGGCTTTCATGGGGACACCTGGTCTCAAGAAGGCCTATCGGGAGGCGATATCCGGGGGATACAGGTTCTACAGTTACGGGGATGCGATGTTCATATCATGAAAACGATAGAAATCGATCGTATAGATGGAAAGGCCCGTTTGGGCAGGCTGTCGACGGGCCACGGCCAGATAGATACGCCTGTCTTTATGCCCGTAGGCACGCAGGGCGTTGTCAAGGCAATGACCCACCTGCAGCTTAAGGACCTGGGCGTGAAAATGATCCTGGCGAATGCATACCATCTATACCTGCGCCCCGGAGACGAACTGATCAAAAGAATGGGCGGGCTTCACAGGTTTTGCGGGTGGGACGGCGCCATGCTGACGGACAGCGGGGGCTACCAGATATTCAGCCTTGGGGTGTTGCGGGAGATAAAGGAAGATGGCGTGCTCTTTCAATCTCATATTGACGGTTCGCGGCATTTTCTTACCCCGGAAAAGATGGTGCACGTGCAGGAGAATATCGGGGCGGATGTGGCAATGTGCCTCGATGAATGCGTGTCCTATCCGTCGACGTCTGAATATACACGTGACTCTGTCGAGCTGACGACGCGCTGGGCGAAGAGGTGCCTTCAGGCCAAAACAGATAGCCCGCAGAAACTTTTCGGGATAATCCAGGGCGGTTTTTATCCGGAGCTGAGGATACGTTCCGCACACGATATACTCGCGCTCGACTTTGACGGCTTCGCTATCGGGGGCCTGAGTGTCGGCGAGCCGAAAAGCCTGATGTGGGACATGGTCGACACGGTCATTGACCTTATGCCGGCAGATAAACCGCGGTACATGATGGGCATAGGCTTGCCGGAAGACCTTCTAGAGGGTGTGAAGAGGGGGATCGACATGTTCGACTGCATCATCCCGACACGGTTTGCCCGGAACGGCAGCCTGTTCACGTGGGATGGCAGGATAAACATCAAGAACGCCCGTTTTACAGAGGACAAGGGCCCCATAGATGAGGAATGTTCATGTTACACGTGCCGGACATATTCGCGGGCATACTTGAGGCATCTCGTTGTTTCACATGAGTTGACGAGCTTTTACCTGAATACTGTCCATAATGTCCATTTTTATATGGAGCTGATGAGAAGGGTCCGTGATGCCCTGGAGAACGGTACGTTCGGGGCTTTTTATCATGATTTCAAGTTACGATATGAAGGAGGTGAATCAGATGACAGGTGTAGCGTATGCAATGGGTAGTATGGGCGGCGGTCAGGCAGGCGGCGGTCAGGCAGGCGGCGGCTACATGTCGCTCGTTTTTATCGCGATCGTTTTTGCCATTTTTTACTTTATCCTTATCCGTCCCCAGCAGAAGAGAGCGAAGCAGCACAAGGATTTTCTCGCGAATCTGAAGAAGGGGGATAAAATTATCACATCGGGTGGTTTGTATGGTACAATAACGGGAATTTCCGACGACAGCGTAACCATTGAAATTGCCGAAAAAGTTCGTGTTAAAGTGGATAAAGGCACAGTAGCAGCACATCAGAAGACTTGAGCGAAAGGAGAATAGATCGTGGGAAGATATGAGAATATTGTTGTGCTCAGCCCTGACCTCGCAAAAGAAGAAGAAGACGATCTCATGAAGAGGATCCATGGAAACCTGGAAAAAGCGGGCGCAGCGATCGTTAAACTGGATGACTGGGCGGTGAGAAAGCTCGCTTATCCCATAAAGAAGAAAGACAGGGGCCATTACTACTTTTTCCTGCTCGATATGGATGAAGGGGCCGTGGCGCCGATGGCCAAATTCTACAGGACACTCGACCCCGTTTTGAGGCACATGTTTGTCGTTGTCGATGACGCGAGCGAAGGTCCGAAGAAACCGCCTGATGCGGTTATATTTGACGAGCTCGAAGGCGAGTTCTGATGAACCGTGTTTTTATGACGGGAAAGGTCGAGGCCAGACCTCAGATCGTCTATACCCCCCGGGGGGAAAAGTTCATGGTGTTTCCGCTGAGGGTCACAGATGGCGATTTCCTCATCGACGTCGAATGCCGGGGTGATTCATCGGAACCATACGTCGATGCGGCGGTCGGAAGCAGCGTGATGGTATCGGGCATGCTTGTTAGAAAAAAGCTGCAGGCCAGGGAGATGGTAAAACTCAAGGTACATAAAATTTTTTGGATGGAGGAATAAATAGATGGCAAGACCAATGAGGACAACACGGCCGGATTCACCCAAGAAAAGGGTGTATGTCAGGCGGCGGGTATGCAGATTCTGCCAGGATTCCAATCTGGCCATTGATTATAAAGATCCCAAACTTTTGAAATCATTCATCACGGAAAGAGGCAAAATTATGCCCAGGAGAATGACGGGCACCTGTGCAAACCATCAGCGCAAGCTTAAAGAGGCGATAAAAATTGCCCGGCACATTGCCTTTCTTCCCTTTACCACATTATTAAAATAACGGAGGCACGTGATGAAGGTTATACTCATTGAAGATGTTCAGGGTGCGGGGAAAAAAGGTGATACCGTAACTGTCCGCGATGGCTACGGAAGAAATTTTCTCGTTCCGCGGGGGCTCGCTATCCCCGCAACGCAGGGGAATGTGGCACGCTTTGAGAATATTATCCGGAGCGTTTCGAAAAAAAAGGAGCGCGATATCCAGACAGCCGAAGAGCTCAAGGCCAGATTGCAGGAGGTCACGCTTGCGATCAGGAAGAAAGCCGGTGAAGACGGCAGGTTGTTCGGCTCTGTTACCAATAAGGATATAGCCGAAGCAGTCAAGGCGTCCACGGGTGTGGAAATCGATAAAAAATTGGTCCGTCTCGAAGAACCGATCAAGGTAACCGGCGAGCATACGGTGGTTATCCACCTTCAGCCTGAGATAAATGCCGAAGTCAAGATCGAGGTGGAAAAAGAAGAGGCTTAAGTGCCCCGGATCGTAAAAAATGTCAAGGATGCCAAAGATCCCGCAAGCAGATTGCGGGTCCCACCTCAAAATATAGAGGTCGAGCAGTCATTGCTCGGCGGGCTTCTCGTCGATCCGGAATCCATCAATAAAGTGGCCGATGTTGTCGGGCCCTCCGATTTTTACCGGGATGCGCACGGCAAGATATATCAACTCATGCTCCATCTTTCCGAAAGGAATGATGCGATAGACCTCATAACCGTAAGCAGCCTGGCCCGGGACCGGGGCATTCTGGACGTTGTTGGCGGCATCACCTACCTGAACACGCTCGTTGACCTGATGCCGTCTGCGGCGAACATCGCCTATTACGCGAAGATCGTCAGAGAAAAGTCTCTTGTCAGGACCCTTATTAAAGCGGCCACGGAGATAATCGAGAAAGGCTATGATACCGAAACTGACATCGACACGTACATCGACGAAGCGGAAAAGCTCGTCTTCGAAGTGTCCGAGAACAAGCTCAAAAAAAGCTTCCTGCCTGTCAAAGATTTCGTTCATGACAGCATAAAGACCATAGAAAGGCTGTACGAGAAAAAACAGGCCGTAACGGGGGTCCCCACCGGTTTTATCGATCTCGACAAGCTGACCAGCGGACTCCAGCCCTCAGACCTCATCATTGTGGCAGGCAGGCCGAGCATGGGCAAAACCGCTTTTTCCATGAACATCGCCCAGTACGTTTCAACAATGCATGAGAATCCCGTACCGGTCGGGATATTCTCGATGGAGATGTCGAAGGAACAGCTCGTTACCCGGTTATTGAGCTCCGAATCAGAGATCGAACATTCAAAACTTCGTACCGGAACATTTTCCCGCGACGAATGGCCGAAGCTTGTTGCTGCCGCGGGAAAGCTGACAGAATCGCATATGTTCATAGACGATTCGCCCGCCCTTACCGTGCTGGAACTGCGGGCCCGTGCACGGCGGCTCAAGAAAGAGCATAATGTCGGACTTCTCGTGATCGATTATCTCCAACTCATGCGGGGGAGAAGCGGTACCGACCGCCGCGAACAGGAGATATCAGAGATCTCCCGGTTCCTGAAAGCGCTCGCGAAGGAGCTGAATATTCCCGTGATCGCCATCTCCCAGCTCAACAGGGCGCCTGAGACCCGCGAAAAAGAAAATAAAAGGCCGCGTCTCGCGGACCTCAGGGAATCAGGGGCGATCGAACAGGATGCTGACGTCATACTCTTTATATACCGTGATGAAGTGTATAATAAGGACAGGGATGACAACAAGGGTATTGCCGAGGTCATTATCGGAAAACAGCGGAACGGCCCGACCGATACTGTAAAATTGAGCTTCATCGACAAGTGCGCCACGTTCAGGAATGGCTATTACCAGTATGATGAGAGATAACGCGACGCCGGCTATAAATCTTCCGAATATCATTTCGATATTCCGTTTTTTTATAACCTTCTATTTTGTGTATGCGGTATATCAGGGCAGGCTTCGCCTCGCCTTGTACCTTTTTCTCATCCAGGGAATAAGCGATCTCCTCGATGGTTTTATCGCCCGCGTCATGGGCTGGAAGACCGTATTGGGGGCATATCTCGACCCGATCGCAGATAAGACAATGCTCGTAGCAGCGTTCGTGATGCTCTATGTTGTCGGCATTATGCCCTTATGGCTCACCGCGCTTGTCCTCGGCAGAGACATCGTTATTGCCGGAGGGTACCTGGTCCTGTACCGTTTTGCAAGCAACTTAAGGCCACGGCCCACAATTCTGGGCAAGATAACCACCGCTTTCCAGATAGCCACCATACTCTATGCCCTCTGGTCCTGGTCATTTGAGGCAATTACCCCCCGGGAATACAACCCGATATTCTTCACCGCGACTGCCCTTGCAACCGTCATCTCCGGAATTCATTACATTTTCGGCGGCTTCCGCACCCTGAAACGTTCGAGATCGTAGCGGCGACTTTGGATCGCAAGTCGTCCGAGGTTGTATCTCCCTCCTTACCCTCTCGCGCCTTACGCGTTGAGTGCCACATCATCGTAGACAGAAAGATGTGCCACGACATCGTGGACAACAGCTATTCTATCATGTCGCACTCCGTGGGAGTGTTCACGCCTTATGATTATTTCCGGAACGGGGACACGGTCTCAGCCCTTTACCAGAGCGGTCCGATACTATTAATGGGTTGACAGGGGCAGCCTCTTTTGATTACTATTGTTAAAAAAACAAGGGAGGTCTTTTATGTCCGTAAAGGTCGCAATTAACGGTTTTGGAAGGATTGGCAGACTTGTCCTGAGGGCTGGTTTTAATAAAAACGACGTTGAATTCGTGGCTGTTAATGATCTTACGGATCCGAAAACTCTCGCTCACCTGTTGAAATATGATTCGGTCCACGGGATCATGCCCCATGACGTCAAGCATACCGAGAACTCTATTATTATTGACGGCAAGGAGATAAAGGCGTATGCGATGAAGGAACCTGAATCCCTCCCGTGGAAGGACCTCGGCATCGATGTGGTACTCGAAAGCACGGGCAAGTTCACCGACCGCGCCGGTGCTGAGCGGCACCTCAAGGCAGGGGCGAAAAAAGTGATCATATCGGCACCCGCAAAAGGGCCCGATGTCACCTTTGTCCTCGGAGTTAACGAAGAGGTGTATGACAAGACGAAGCACCATATCATATCTATGGGTTCATGCACGACGAACTGCCTTGCGCCTGTCGTAAAAATACTTCAAAGGGAATTCGGCATCGAATACGGATTGATGACGACGATACATGCATTTACAAACGACCAGGTGGTCCTTGACGAACCACATAGAGACCTCCGCAGGGCGCGGGCTGCTGCGCTGTCCATGATACCTACGACCACGGGCGCAGCGCGGGCAATTTCGGAAGTCATCCCGGAAATGAAAGGCAAGCTGGACGGCCTTGCAATACGGGTACCCACGCCGAATGTTTCGCTCGTGGATTTTGTCGCGACACTCTCGACCAAAGTCAATAAAGAAGATATAAACAAGAAACTCAGAGAATACGCAGACGGGCCCATGAAGGGGATACTTGCGTGCTGTGACGAACCTCTCGTTTCTAAAGATTTTAATGGCAATAGCCATTCGTCCATCGTGGATATGGAGAATACGACAGTCATAGGCGGAAACATGATAAAAGTGCTGTCGTGGTATGACAATGAGTGGGGTTTTTCCAACCGTATGTTCGATCTTTTCTCGTTCGTAATGAAATGACAAACCGGAATAGGAAGGAGCTAATTCTATGAACTCGATCGATCAAGTTGAAATTTCAGGAAAGAGAGTGCTCATGCGCGTTGATTTTAACGTACCCGTGGATGCAGACGGTAATGTCACGGATACGACCAGGATCAAGGCCCACCTCCGTACCATTAGGTACTGCATGGAGAAAGGCTCTAAATTGGTCCTGATCTCCCACATGGGCCGGCCGAAAGGGCAAAGGGTCGAAAAGCTTACCCTGAGGCCGTGCGCCGCTATTCTTTCGGACCTCCTCGGAAAAGAGGTCCCGTTTGTGGACGATTGCGTTGGCGATAAGGCCCTCGCCGCGGTCAATGCCATGAAACCGGGCGATGTTATCCTGCTCGAAAACCTGAGGTTCCACATCGGCGATGAAAAGAACGATCCGGAATTTGCCAGGCAGCTCGCCGAACTGGCGGATGTGTACATTGATGACGCATTTGCGGTAGCCCACAGGAAAGCGGCATCTAACTCGGCGATCACCGAGGCCGTCAAGTCCTGTGCTGCGGGTTTTCTTCTGAAGGACGAGATCGATTATTTCAATAAAGCCATGAAGGACCCTCAAAGACCCCTGGCTGCAATTATCGGCGGGGCCAAGGTCTCCGACAAGATCGGTGTGCTCGAAAACCTTGTCGATACGGTCAATATGCTGATAATCGGCGGCGGAATGGCATTCACGTTCTTAAAGGCGATGGGCAGGGAGATCGGCAAGTCTCTGTGTGAACCCGATATGCTAGATAAGGCCAGAAGCATCATGGAAAAAGCGGGATCAAAAAACGTAAAGATATTGTTGCCAGTGGACTGTATCGTTGCAGATAAGGCTGAGGCCGATGCCGCAGTGAGTACATGTTCGGTCGATAATATACCAAAAGAATGGATGGGCCTTGATATCGGGCCCGAGACTCAAAAGATCTTCGGCAGTGCCGTCAAGGAAGCCAAAACGATCGTGTGGAACGGCCCGATGGGCATGTTCGAACTCGCGCCTTTTAGCGAGGGCACCTTCCGGCTCGCAAAGGACGTCGCCGCATCCGGCGCACTTTCCATCGTTGGCGGAGGCGATACCGATTCCGCCGTGCACAAGGCAGGGGTCAGCGACAAGATCTCGTATATTTCAACCGGGGGCGGGGCATTTCTCGAATTGCTCGAAGGCAAGACGATGCCGGCCGTCGAAGCGCTTGAACGCTGTGGAGGGTAAGATATGGTAAAGTGGATGGTAGCCGGGAACTGGAAGATGAACAATGCCGCGGCCGAAGGGCAGGCGCTTGTGAAGGAGATAATTGCCGGTCTGCCGGATATATCCGGAAAAGGCGAGGTGGTTGTTGCTCCATCGTTCACCGTCCTGAAAAGCGTTTATGACGTGATCAAGGACAGCCCTGTCGCCCTCGCGTCCCAGAATATCTTTTTCGAGGATAAAGGGGCCTATACAGGGGAGATATCACCGGCAATGCTGAAGGACGCCGGCTGCACATATGCGATAATCGGCCATTCGGAGAGGCGCAAATATTTTCATGAAACAGATGAAAATGTCAATTTGAAGGTAAAAAAATGCCTCGCAGCGGGCCTGAAGCCCATAATTTGCGTTGGTGAGACGGACGAGGAGCGCGAATCAGGGATAACAGAGTTCGTCGTCGGTATACAGGTGAAAAAAGCGCTTGCCGGCATAAAAGACCTTACAAATATCACCATCGCGTATGAGCCGGTCTGGGCGATCGGTACCGGGAAAAATGCCACATCCGTTGAGGCTGAGGAAGTACATGAATTTATTAGAAGTATCCTTTCTGAGGCTTATGGGAGCCCGGCTTTGGATGTAAGAATTCTCTATGGCGGTTCCGTTACGGCGGATAATTTCGGCGAATTAATTGCCATGAAAAATATAAATGGTGCACTTGTTGGCGGTGCATCCTTGAAATCTGAAAACTTTCTTGGTATAATTAGCCGCGCATTGGAGAACAATAGATGACCATAGTGATCGGAATCATACATGTCATTATAGCGATCGGCCTTATCCTTATAGTGTTGTTGCAGACAGGTCGTGGGTCGGACATAGGCGCTGCCTTTGGCGGTGGCTCGAGCCAGACGCTTTTCGGCAGTTCCGGATCAACCGGATTCATGACGAAACTGACAACAATAGCGGCTGTCGTTTTTATGGTGACAAGTCTGGTGCTTGCATATACGTATAGTCATAAACGGAGCGCTGTAAGGAGCGTGCCCGCGCAGACCCAGCAGAATGTGCCTGTGCCGGTACCGCAGAACGCTCCCGCGCAGGGAACGAAATGAGTAAGAATGCCGAAGTGGTGGAATTGGCAGACACACCATCTTGAGGGGGTGGCGGGGAGACTCGTGCGGGTTCAAATCCCGCCTTCGGCATTATATAAACCCTTTTTCATCTTTATCAGCAACTATCATGCATGAACGTACATCGGGGGGTGTTCATGGGCCGACACGCAGTTTCCAAGGTACCCAGGGTGAATCTTCGGGTTTCTGTTGATGAACGCTACAGGGGACTCAAGGATATAGACTTTATCGCCGACCATACCCAGTACCGGGATTTAATGCGATACGACCCAACACGAGGAGTGTCCGATGTGGGGCCACTCTATTTAAGGCAGGCCCTGACGTCCGTGCAATGTCCCCGGTGCGGCCACGAAGTGAAGAAAAGCGGCAGGTTTCATCCCTTGGAATGGGTCCTGAAGTATGCGGGCCGAAAGGTCTTTTACTGTTCGCGCTGTAATTGGCGCGAAATAGTGAAGATGGGCCGGTGGGAATGGCAGACCGTCCTGACGGTCCTGGCAGCCTTTACCATCATCTGCGCGGCATCCATCCACTGGATGCTTCGGTAATAGAAAGAATCCCATTTAAGTCGTAAGTCGTAAAAACCATACTAGTACCCTGATTGTGCAGATACTGGAATATCTGGTCGTTCTTCAAGCCATTACGTTTTACGATATTTCTTTAAATCTCCTCACGCCTTACGTCTTACGCCTTATCGTCTTCTTTGTTTCCGGGTCGTATTTTGCTGATTTTTAAAGAAAAACGATCGGTAATGTGCTAAAAAGTATTATAATGAGCAGTATTGAATGCTTTTAGTCGGGTAATTGGATGCCAAAGATACGATCGTTGAAACCTGGAGAAAACTACTGTTATCTCTATTTGAACAGAGAGGAAGCGGACCTCTTTCTGTATTCGTACATCAAACAGGGTTTGGATAAGGATGAAAAGATCCTTTACATAAGTGCCGATCACAATGATGATGCCTTCATAAACTTGCTGAAGGAACACGGTATCGATGTCGAAGAAGCCCGGAGAACGGGCAAAATTTTCATGGCGAGCATCGATAAAAAAACGGAGATTGACACGATCTATGAGGGTCATGCGTCCGGAATGGAAGGCCCGCCTGAAACCGTTTTCCGTATTATTGCCGACGATACGGAAAACCTGAAGGAGATTGGCCGGAAGGGGTTTTTACACGTCCCGGATGATCTTGGGCCTGTCGTTAACGAACGGTCTGTACTCGTTTTTATGTATTGCATCGACGGGATCTCGCCCGAGGCCCTTTTGCACATACTTGCCGTATATCCGTCACTTATTATAGGAGATGAGGTATACGAGAACTTTCTCTTTTGCGGTCCGGCAACGGCACAGCATGACGAAACGAAGACGGTGAATGCCGGGCATCTTCTCGATCTTATCAAAGACCATAAGAAACTCAAGGATCTGTTGAAGCGCGGAGGTGAAGCGCTCAGGGCAAGTGAGCACAATTATCTTTCGATCTTCGAATCAGTGGCCAACTTGATAGCGACGATAGACAAGAAGGGTGTTATTATCGACTGCAACGGGAAGATCAAGGGAGTGCTAGGATATGACAAAGATGAGATCATTGGTAGATCGGTTGCCGCCCTTTTCCATCCGCATGATCTTCCCAGGGTCCAGGAAACAGTCAGGGAGGTCATTAAGAAAGGGGCCTCGTATTATAAACAGTATGAAATGGTAAAAAAGGACGGGTCAACCGTCGTCGTGAGCGTGAACAGCACGCCTTTGAAAAATGAAAAAGGGAAAATCACCGAAGTTGTATCGATAGCTGAAGACATTACGGAAAGAAAGCGTGTTGAAGAGGCTCTTTTAGCAAGTGAAAAACGTTACCGCCAGCTCGTCGACATGCTGCCCGATGCGATCCTTACCCTTAACGAGGGCCGTATTATATTTGCAAATACCGCGGCCTATGATCTGTTTGGCCTGGTCCACCCGCGTGACCTGATCGGCCGCCTGATGCAGGAACTGTTTGATGAACAGGGGGCCACTGAATTTAACGAGTTCCTGGAAAAAGTTCTTCAATACGGAAAGAGCCTCGATCCTGTAAAGCTCCAAACAACAAGCCCCCACGGAAATCCAATATCAATACAATGGACGGGCATGGTCATTGACCGGACAGACGGACAAGCTGTTATGTTCATGGGCAAGAAAGCAAACAGTAAGGAGTAAGGAGGGGTATGGTCCGGACACATGGGTTGAATTTCCCCAATGCCGGAATCAACCACCGATAGTCATCCCTTCTCGCCGGAATCCAGTGTCTTTGTCTTTACTTTCTTTCATAATATCAAATAGATATGATACACATCCCTCGAATGGCAGGATCGCAACGTCCCAAATCTTGTGATCTTCAAGAAACCGTTGATCTCGCGAAATTCGTGGCGGGCTCGGGGCTTACGGAGCGGGACTTTCAGATGCTTCAGGCGCATCGAATGTGTACTTCAGCCGGTTGTTTATCTTGCTCAAGAGGCCCTTGATAAACATTTCTTCAAGTATGATGTCTATTTCATTTACACCGGCTTTATCACGCAGAAGTGATTCGATGTGTTTCCTTAAGGTTCTTACGGTACGAGGCCGTTTCTGGCCGTCGATCTTCGTAAGGTTATTGACGATGTGGTTCGTGTAATTCGAAGACGGCAGGGACTTTATATTGTCCGATAGCTCAGCGGGGTTAGCTATCCTGCGCGTTTTGATGCCCAGCTCGTTGACATATCGGATCAGGGAATCATATCCGCTGTCTTTCGACAGTATGATCAGTTCGACGTCCTTGTCCATTCTTTCGCAGAGCCGTCCGAGTTCGAATGCCAGATGGAAATCGAGATTGTTCTTGCCGTCGCCGGCAATTTTTATCCAGACAAGGCGGTCACCGAGTGACTGTGCCTTTTCCACCAGGGGAAAGGGTATCTTGTTCTGCGATTTACCCACGAATATTGCGATGTTAGTGGCCGATATATCGATATTGTCGAAATCGAGCCGCTGTATGTTCTCAAAGTCGACTAGTATAATACGTTTTGGTGTCATCATACAGCTATGATACTTGTTTTTCATCAATTTAACAAGGGGGATTAAGAAGGAAAAAGCATTACCGTTATGGTAAAATGAGGTTGCGTATGTCTTCGGGATTTGCCACTTCGGTTTCGCCGACCAGGTGGATCTTCCTGCCCGTTCGAACCAGGGGAGGATGCGACACATCGCATCCAGGTATGGTGACATACAGTGTATTTACATAGGAGAAGGATCTTTATAAATGGTGCCGCGCCTTATTGATGATTTTAATAGAGTTATAGACTATGTCCGCATTTCCATTACCGACAGGTGCAATTTGCGCTGCAGGTATTGCATCGACGGTGATTTCCCGTTCATACCGCATACCGAGGTCCTGTCCTACGAAGAGATCGTCCGGTTTGTGAGGATATGCGCGGCTATGGGGGTCACGAAGGTACGGCTTACCGGTGGAGAGCCGCTGACAAGAAAAGACCTGCCGCATCTTCTTAAGGAATTGGCAGGCATCGAAGGGATCACGGATATAAGCCTCACAACGAATGCCGTGCTTCTGGCGGACAAGATCGACGAATTAAAGGAAGCCGGTCTCAAAAGGGTCAATATAAGCCTCGATACCCTGAGAAAAGACAGATTCACGTGGATCACCTGCATCGACGCGTTCGACCGTGTGATCGACAGCATTAAAAAGGCATCGCACAGCGGCTTAAGGCCGATCAAGATCAATACGGTTATCATCAAGGGTTTTAACGATGACGAGATACTCGATTTTGTCCGGATCGCCAGAAAATGGGACCATGAAATAAGGTTCATAGAGTTTATGCCGTTCGGGTCTACCTCGTTGTGGAAAAGCGCGGAGATCATCACATCAAAGCAGATCGAAGACACCATCAGGCGCAAATTCGAGCTTGTCCCCTCTGTTAACAATGGCAGGGGGCCTGCAAAAGTATATGAGATCGGAGGCGGCTCGGGCAGGATCGGTTTTATAAGCCCTGTTTCTTCTCACATCTGTGCCGAGTGCAACAGGATCCGTTTGACGGCGGGTGGTATGATACGTCCGTGCCTTTTCTCGGATGTCGAATATGACGTGAAATCGCTTCTGAGATCGGGCGCCGATGACGAAGCGGTCAAGCGTTTTGTCCGCGATGTGGTCAAGGTGAAGCCCGAGAGGAAGCTGGAGATAGGCTCCATTAAGAAATGTCAAAGGACATTGAGGAACATAGGGGGCTGAAGAATGGTTTCACGTTCTATGTTCCGCACTCTATGTTCTAAAAGACAATTCGGGGGATGAAAATGGCAAAGCTTAGCCATATTGACGACAAAGGAAATGCGCGGATGGTCGATGTCACACACAAGAAGGAGACCGAGCGTGAAGCCGTTGCCCGGGGCGCAGTCGCAATGTCCGCAGAAACATATAACCTTGTCAGGGGCGGGGAGGGCCCGAAGGGTGATATATTTACCACGGCAAAGATCGCCGGTATCATGGCGGCGAAGAAAACACACGAATTGATACCATTGTGCCATCCACTCGCCATCACCCATATTGACGTCGAGTATGATTTCGACGACACGCGCCACACCGTTAACATTACATCCGTGGTAAGGACAAAAGGACAGACGGGAGTGGAGATGGAGGCCATGACATGCGTCACGGTTGTTGGCCTGACCATATATGACATGTGCAAGGCCGTCGACAAGGGCATTGAACTAGGCCCGTTCCATCTTGTTCAGAAGAGCGGCGGCAAAAGCGGGACATACAGGAGGAAGGAGTAGGCAGGCCGTATGAAGGGGAAAATAGTATCCGTCAATATAAGCGAACAGAAAGGTGAAAAGAAACGCAATATAGGATCATGTTTCCTGCTGAAAGGCAGGGGCCTCGAGGGCGATGCCCATGCGGGTTTTATGCACCGGCAGGTGAGCCTCCTCGCCATGGAAAGCGTAGAGAAGATCAGGGCCAGGGGGCTTGACGTGAAGCCCGGTGACTTTGCCGAAAATCTGACGACAGAGGGTATCGTCCTTTACGAGTTGCCCGTGGGGACAACACTCAGGACATCTAAAGGCGTTCTGCTGCGCGTCACGCAGATAGGGAAAGAATGCCGTACGCGATGCGCTATTTTCCAGGCGGTTGGTGATTGTGTGATGCCACGAGAAGGTATTTTTACGGAAGTTGTCACCGAAGGAGATGTCTCGGTTGGAGATGAATTAGAGGTCACCTGAATGAATTACAGTGCTCAAATAATAACGATCAGCGATAAGGGCTCCCGGGGTGAACGGATCGATACGAGCGGACCTGCCCTGAAAAAGATACTGGAATCACAGGGCTTCAAAGTCAGTGATGTGATCGTAGTTCCCGACGAAACAGACATAATAGCCGATGCAATAGAGCATGCGGTAGATGATCGGAAGATGGATGTCGTGGTAACGACGGGCGGTACGGGATTATCGCCTCGTGACGTAACTCCCGAAGCGACCCGCATGGTTATAGACCGTGACCTGCCCGGTTTTGCCGAGGTGATGCGTTTTGAAAGCTACAAGATAACTCCGCATGCCATCATCTCGCGGGCCATTTGCGGCATCCGCAAAAATAGTATCATTATTAACCTTCCCGGCAGTGAAAGGGCTGCAATAGAAAATCTTGGCTTTGTTATAAAGGCGATCCCGCATGCACTGGCAAAACTGCAAGGCGACCCGGATGACTGCGGAACATAGGTCCCAGTGATCGTCATCCCGGCCTTGGAGATAGTGTCGCAATTCGTTATTAGCATCCAAAGCGGGTACACTTCGGGTGCTGACTTAAAATTCTTACCGTCATTCCGGCGCTTGACACCGGGATGACGACGTTAGGTTGTGCCGGAAGCGCAATACATGGCTCTGGATGACGGGATTGGGAATTGCGACACAGCCTCCAGGTCAGAGATGACAGCGTTCTTTACCATGTCTCAATATTGTGGTATCGTGTTTCGTACCGATTTTATGACCAGGAACCAAAGATATGCATGAATCTACATCCATGGCGGATAGACCAGAATCGATCATATACCGCACAACGATACATTGGGCTGCGTTATTTGGCCCGGCGATGCTCCTTATCATAGGGGGAATATCGGTCCGCACGCGGCTGGTTCCTGCACTCGTTATGATCGTTCTCTCGGTAATATGGGGCATATTCTCGATCCGTAATCTCCGGTTGTCGGAATTCGTTCTCATGGAAACAAAACTCATCGTCAGGATCGGCTTTCCTTTCAAACGTTTTTATGAAATACCCTACACGACGCTCGCCGGCGCTGATTTTTTTAAACCTGCCCTTGGCGTGATTTTGGGGTTTGGAAAGGTCATGATCCTCCGGAAGGACAATAAGACCATAGTTTTCAGGCTGGTTGCCAAACCGGAGGATCTTGTCGAAAAGTTAAAAAAAGAAATTATACTGGCCCACGAAGCAATCCGCCCGGAAAGCCCTTCCTCTCCCGGCTGATACGATCGGTTACGCCTCACGCCTTGCGATTCCCTGTAATCATTCGGGACGATACCCCGTTAAACCAAAGGACCACATGATTTTAGTCGGTTAGGCCGACAGAAGAGGTTGACATGTATATGTTAATTTTTTCTGATGATGTCCCTATCATTGTATGTAAAAGCGAGGATCGGGGACCATATACGTCGTGTTGTCCTTATCGGCATTGGTTTTGTGATCGTCGTCGGAACGATGGACGCAATACAGGCGCAAAACAAAAGCGGAAAAATACTCGGCAATTACAACGGATCTCTCGCAGTGAAGAATAAAGACCGGGATCCCGTTCGTGTCTATGCAGAATCACACGCTGCCACCGGTCAAAGAGAAAAAAGAAGAATGGTTCGTGAGGTATCGGCGTACAATTCAATATCTGGCCAGACTGATTCCAGTCCCTGTATATCCGCAGACGGTAGCGACATTTGCAAAAGACATAAAAAGGGAGAATGTATCGTCGCCACCAATTTGTACCCGTTTAACACACGGTTACGGATAGAAACGGTCGGCGATTGTACGGTAGCTGACCGCATACATCCGCGATTCGGGCATCGCGTCGATCTTTTCATGGACAGAGACATAACGGGAGCCAGGAATTTCGGGGTACGAAGGCTGGCAATAGCGGAACTAGAAGATGAAGACGGGTGACCTGTTACCTATTTTATGAAATGCGCGCCGCGGCTGACGTTGTTTTTCAGGGCTGCCTCGGCGACGATCCGGGCGGTCCGCACGCCGTTTCGCAGGTCGATGACCATGGGCACGAGCTGGGCCCTGCGGTAAAAATCATCGACGCGGTTCTTCAGGTACCAGATGTCGGCCCAGGCACGCTCAAGCCTTCTTGTCGTTCGAATGATACCGACATAGTTCCACATCGTCGATTTTATGCTCACCCAGTCCTGCTGTATCAGGGCGGGGTCGCTCTCTTCGGTCCTTTCGGGGAACTGCCACGGTGGTATGTCGGATTCCTTGTACGGTTTGTTCCCGTTGAAATTTCCGGCGATGTCCTTCGCGGAGCGTATCCCCCACACGAGGCCCTCGAGAAGGGATGTGGAGGCAAGCCTGTTTGCGCCGTGAAGCCCGGTTGCGGCAACCTCACCGGCTGCATAGAGACATTTGAGGGATGTTTTTCCCCATGTGTCCACCTGCACGCCTCCGCAACTGTAATGGGCGGCCGGAACGACAGGGATCGGGACCTTTTGTATATCGATATCGAAGGCAAGACATCTTTCATAGATCATAGGAAAGCGCTTCTTGACATTGATCTCCGTGTACGAGGCGATATCGAGGTACACATATGAGTCGCCGCGTTTTATCATTTCCTCGTACATCGCCCTGCATACCTCATCCCTCGGGGCGAGATCGCCCAGTTCAGAGTATTTTGCCATAAAGGGGGCACCATCCTTCGTCTTCAGCCGTGCCCCTTCGCCGCGCAAGGCCTCCGAGATGAGGAAGCCGTCGGCATCTTTATGAAAGAGGGTGGTGGGATGGAATTGTATATACTCCATATTGATGAGTCGCGCCCCTGCACGGTCGGCCATTGCGAAACCATCACCGGTGGCTATCGGAGGGTTTGTCGTGTGCTGGTAGATACGACCGAGGCCGCCTGTGGCAAGCACCGTATAAGACGAGAAAAAGCGTTCTACAAGCCCCGTCTTGTTATTGAGCACATAGGCGCCGATGCATTGAGGTTCTCTGTAAAGGGCGATCGGGTTTGTCGAATTATGTGGTATTGTCAGGAGATCTATTGCCGTATGATCGGCAAATGCGCGAATATTGGTGTATTCGTTCAGTTTTTTCACGAGTGCAGTTTCAATTGCCCTGCCGGTCGAATCTTTCGAATGCAGGATCCTTCTGCGTGAGTGGCTGCCTTCGCGCGCATATTCGAACTCATCACCGCCGGTGCGCGAAAAAGCGACCCCTATCTTTTTTACGAGAAAGTCTTCCACCATGCCCGGCCCTTCATAGGCAATTATCTTGACCGCCTCGGGATTTGATATCCCATCGCCGGCCTGAATGATATCCTCAGCAAGGAGTTCTGGTGAATCCTCCACGCCTCGTGCGACAATACCCCCCTGGGCATAATTTGTATTAGATTCCTCGATGGGAGTTACTTTGTTGAGAATGATGACGTCGAGCCCCAGGTCGGCAGCCGTAATGGCGCAGGACAGTCCTGCAATGCCGGAACCGATGATCAGTATATCAGAATAATGTTTTTGATCTGTCTTCATCAGGCTATCGAAAGCATCCGTTCCAAAGCAATTTTAGCATATTTTGCATCATCCGGGTCGACGGCAACCTCAGGCTGGGGCTTACCCTGAACGAGATTTTCCAGGACCCCGAGGAATTTACGGGATGTTACCTTGGCCATTTCCCGGCATCCCCATTCTTTAAGAGGCACGACAAGCTTATCGGGGTTATCGTCCTTGATACGGTTCACAAAATTTATTTCTGTCCCGACCGCCCATTTGGAGCCAGCGGGAGCGGCCTCCACGGTATTCTTGATATAACTGGTGGAACCGACGTAATCAGAACGTTGCACTACATCAGAGATACATTCCGGGTGAACGATGATATTTATGTCGTCTCCGTACGTTTTCTTCACATCTTCTATATCGGATGGTTTGAAGGCGACATGGACATAACAAAAGCCACGCCAGAGTATGACCTTTTTGCCGGCTATGAACGAGGCGTTCTTTTGGGATATATCCGTAAACGGTTCCCATAAGAACATCTCATCATCCGTTATGCCCATCGTATGCGCGGTGTTCCTGCCCAGGTTCTCATCGGGAAAGAACAGCGGTACTGCACCCTGTGACAGGACGAAGTTCATCACCTTTCCCGCATTCGAGGATGTGCAGACAAAGCCCTCGTTTTTTCCACAAAAAGCCTTGAGATCGGCGCGCGAATTTACGTATACAACCGGTATGATACGCCTGCCTGTTCCCTTCAGGAACTCCCATGCTATTTCGACGTCGCTTTTCACCGCCATTTCCGCAAGCGGACATTTGGCAGCGAGCTCGGGGTGGAAGACTTTCTGATGCGGCTTACAGAGGATCCTCGCCATTTCGGCCATAAAAGAGACGGCGCAAAATACCATGTATTTGGCATCAACCTGACGGGACGCGCTCTGGGCCAGTTGAAGCGAATCACCCACAAAGTCTGCAGAACGTACGATATGTATGTTCTGGTAATAGTGGGCAAGGACAACCAGGTCTTTTCCCAGTGTCTTTCTTGTTGCGGCAATCCTTTCGTTTATCTGCTCCTGAGAAATGTTCTCATACAAAGTCATGTTTTCACTCCCTCGTGCAGCAGGCTCATATCGAGGGACCCCGCTGAATGGGTTAGCGCGCCTACGGATATGAAATCCACCCCGGTCATCGCGACCTCTCTGACCCTTTCGAGTGTCATATTCCCGGATGCCTCGATCGGTACGCGCCCGTTCACGAACCGTACAGCTTCTTTCATTGACGAGGTATCCCAGTTATCGAGCATTATCCGGTCGACGTCTGTCTCGAGCGCCTGCTTAAGTTCATCCATGGAACGGACCTCGACCTCGATGAGCACCATGGATGCTTTTCGAACAAGCATGACCGCCTTGCTTATCGATCCGGCGACGGCTATGTGGTTTTCCTTGATAAGGGCCATCTCGGTGAGGTCACGACGATGATTGACCCCTCCGCCCATGGTCACTGCATATTTTTCCATAGCCCTCATTCCAGGGGTGGTCTTCCGCGTATCGAGTATCCGGGTCTTCGTGCCTTCCACGGCCTCGACGAACTTCCGGGTAAGAGATGCCGTTGCCGATAATCTCTGGAGAATATTGAGAGCGACCCTTTCTCCGGTGAGGATTGCGCGCGTAAGGCCCTCAATTATACTGATCGTTTCTCCGGGATGCAGCAGATCACCGTCTTTCTTGACTTCCGTATATGTTATCCCTGCATCGAGAAAAGAAAAGATCTTTCCGGCGAATTTCTGGCCGGCAAGGACCCCGGCTACTTTAGCAATGATAATCGCGGTCGAGCGATGTCCTGGCGGGACTATGGAATTTGTCGTGATGTCTTCAACGCCAACATCTTCCATGAGGAATTCTTTAATTCCGGCTGACATGAGATATTATAAAGTGAGCATTAAAGGCTAGTCAATGGAAGACTTGCGGCAGCCCGTAATTTAGCTCATTCTGCTTGACTTTATGAAAAAATTTTCATATGTTAATGCACGTTTCGGGCCGTTAACTCAGTCTGGTAGAGTATCTGCCTTTTAAGCAGAGAGTCGAAGGTTCAAGTCCTTCACGGCCCATATTCTTTAGAGGTCCCCATCGTCTAGCCTGGTCCAGGACACCGGCCTTTCAAGCCGGCAACGGGGGTTCGAATCCCCCTGGGGACGCTT
>Ga0172382_10003841_pt1 | contig 23548 bp, 22 predicted proteins | sample Leawel138RmetaG_FD_122245 | JGI IMG/M metagenome (GOLD analysis project Ga0172382, IMG submission 122245) | Leachate microbial communities from a municipal landfill in Southern Ontario, Canada - Leachate well 138R metaG | ecosystem: Engineered > Solid waste > Landfill > Unclassified | place... | reverse complement strand
AATTGCTTCATAAATTGCTGCCATTTGCTTTTTAACCCGGTCTGGATTCAAACTCTGATAAGCATCAAAAGAAGGATTCCCGGTCCAGCGATTTAGTATCCCGGATGCAGAATTTAATATTTTAGAAATTTCAGGATGATTAGGTGTTATAAAAGCAGCTGCCATTTCAGGCAATACCCCGATTCCATTCCATTGATCGAAAGCTAAAACATCTACTGAGTAAATTTTTTGAAAAATCACCTCTTCTCCGGCAAATATGATTAGCTCTATTTCTCCTGCTATTTTCTCAGTGAGTTCGGACAGGAATCGGGAAGAAAGCCTGAAATCATGTACATCCAATATCATACTTTGATTTGCCGGAATCACGTCGATTTGATGCTCCCATCTGTTTGCGAACTCAGGTTCGCACTCTATCTTTACATGAATATCTGCAAGATCATTATTTGACAGATTTTCAATACGTAATTTTCTGACTAAAGAAATTTTATTTTGCTGAATAGCATAGTTGACAACAGGTGTAAATAAAAACTCAACGTTAAAAAGATTGCTAGTTTCAGTCATGATTTTTGGTAGTCAAGTCATTCAAAAAAAAGTAATTTTCCATATTACAGGACCCTAAAATTAATAAAATCATCTGATAATGAACCAAATAAAAAAATCATTTTCCTGAACCACAAAATTCCTCATCGATTTTTTCATTTTTGACTGATTATTCTTAGACTCTATAGCCATCAATCAATTTCTCTTTATCTTAATCCACAGGATTAATCAAGCTTTTACCGCGAGGTTAAAGTCCCTGCCGGATAGGCACAAGAGTTTTTGTATTACAAAAACACATCTTGCTAACCCCAATTCATAAATTAATCCTTGCTAACCCCAATTCATAAATTAATCCTTGCTCGATTTATTTGTCTGTAAAAATCACAAAATCTTTCGCTGAGATTGATCCTTGTGATTGTTTCCCATTTTTTCAAATAATGAATTCATATCCTGAGAGATTTTCTCATCGATAATTCTGGCATAAATTTGAGTCGTACTCAAATCCTGATGTCCTAACATCTTTTGAACTGTTTCAATGGGCACTCCATTGACCAATGTCACTGTTGTTGCAAAAGTATGGCGTCCTATATGCATGGTAACTCTTTTCTCAATATCACAAAGTGGTGCAATTTCCTGCAAATAGCTATTCATCCTTTGATTGCTAAGCACAGGAAGCATTTTTCTGCGTATTATACATTCGGTATCATTACAATATTTATCGAGGATTGCCTGGGCTTTTGGTAAAATGGGAATCCGGGCTTCTATGTCCGTTTTTGCTCTTTTAAAAATTAACCAGTTTCGACCATCAATTCCTTTTTGTATGAAAGACTTATTAAATCTTTCCAGGTCTTTATATGCCAAACCTGTGTAACACACAAAAACAAAAACGTCTCTTACTCTATCCAGTCGTCTTGAATTTAAATCTGTTTCTTCTAATCGCAACAACTCCGCAGGAGTCAGATATCCCCTGTCAGTTTTATTGTAGGTAATTTTATAACCGGCAAATGGATTCATATTGACGTATCGCAAATCAATGGCGTACCGAACAACCTTATTTAATTGCTTTAAACACTTGGCAATGGTATTCGCCTTTAACTGGTATTTTGTACGAAGATAAATATCAAAATTCCGGATAAAAGATATATCCAACTTATCAATCTCCATATCATTCCGGAGATATCGCTTTCGTATAAACTCTTTCAATCGTTTAAAAGTGACTTCGTATTGATTTACTGTACTTTGAGAATATTTATATCCTAGCTCTTGTTTTATCAGTCCATTATTCTCACGAAATACATGCAACAGCATTTTGTGATTTTCGGTTTCTCCGTTTAGTTTTTTCTTCAGCACAAATACATTGACATCCTCACCGTTCTCAATCAGGTAATTAATATACCGGCGAATTTCATTTTCAATATCATCCAAAAAATTGTTTAAAATTGCCGCTTCTTCATGTTTTGCGTTACTCCTTCGCAGAAGTTTGTCCCACTCTCTTTGATTAATTCCTCTGCCTGTTGCAACTTCGACGACCTGTGACCTGCATCGGATTCTGAAATAAATTGGGACTTTCCCGTTTACTGACGGTTTTGATTTTTTAATAAAAAACTGTGTTTTAACCTTAACTTTCATGGTTCCCGGAATTAAAACATTAACACCTGTAAAATTAAGTCATATAATCATTTATCATAACAACCAAAACGAATCAAAATGAGTCAATTGGCATGAAAACAACGAGTTAATGCTAAAATCCGGTTAAATCCAAGATTTATGATTTTACCTCATACAATTTGAAAAAAGATGGTATAATTTGGGTTTGTTTCAAAAAATTATCGCCGGTTTTCGTTTGAAACCCGGCGATAATGCACGTTTTAGATTTTTATGGAGCTCCCCAGGTAGGACTTGAACCTACGACCTACGGATTAACAGTCCGCCGCTCTAACCAACTGAGCTACTAGGGAATATTATTTTTCTTTAAGAACGTTTGCTTTTTCAAAAGCGATGCAAAAATAACAGCTTTTCGGAAAAGAAAAAATTTTTTTGGAAGAATTATTGTTTTGTTTGTGACTTCACTAAAATAACTTTTCCCTTTTCACCAAATAAGTTAAAAGCACTTCACGAAAATCCTTATTTATATCAGCTTCTGCCAGGTCGATTTGATATTGTCCGCACTTGACCTTTAGATCATCGAAATACGATTTCACTGCAGAAACATAATGACTTTTTACTTCCCACGGATTGAATCGTATTACCTGTCCACTTTCCAGGTCGACAAATTTGTGGGGCCTGTTAGTAAATTGGAATTCTCGCTCAAGGCGATGATCAGTAACATGAAATAACAGCACTTCATGCTTGTTATACCGTAGGTGTTGGAGGGCAGAGAAAAGATCTTCTGTCTGCTGGTTGTCGATCATATCGCTAAAAATTACAATAAGTGAACGTTTATGTACATTTTCAGCAATTTGATGCAGCACCTCAGTGGTATTTGTATTTTTTCTCAGGTGTGCATTTTCTGGTTTTATCAGCTGTGTGAGCTTTCCAAACATCAGTTCGGCATTCACGGATGATAATCGCGGGGTGGTATGAAACTCTATCTCATCTGAGAAAAGTGTAAGACCGACCGCATCACGTTGTTTTCGCAGCAGATAGATCAGTGCCGCAGCAGTATAAACCGAAAAAGCCAGTTTATTATGCAAATGTTTCTGTCCTTTAAAAGTGGGAAAAAGCATGGAAGAAGAGGTATCAATCACCAGTTGACACCGGAGATTTGTTTCCTCTTCGTATTGCTTCACAAAAAGTTTGTCGGTTCGCGCAAACAGTTTCCAGTCGATATGTTTGGTTGATTCGCCCTGGTTGTATTGCCGGTGTTCGGCAAACTCTACAGAAAAACCATGAAACGGGCTTCGGTGAAGGCCGGTAATAAATCCTTCAACTACCTCTCGGGCAATTAATCCCAAATTATCAAACTGATGAAACTGTTCTATATCAAGAATATTTTTCACAGTTGATGAATTACACATAAAGGATGTACTGGTGTTAACTCAGCACATCTCAGATCATAAAAGGTTGTTCTTTGACTACAGCAGGGCATCGAGTTTGGAGGTGAACGCTTGCTTAGGTGCAGCTCCCACCTGTTTATCGACCACTTTCCCATTTTGAATAAAAAGCACAGTTGGAATATTCCGGATGCCAAACTGTGTAGCTACACCCGGATTAGAGTCAACGTCAACTTTTCCTATTATTGCTTTACCATCATATTCCTTTGCCAACTCTTCCACAATGGGTGCAATCATCCTGCAGGGACCACACCATACTGCCCAAAAATCAATCATAACAGGTTTATCTGATTGGGATACCAATTCATTAAAATTAGTGTCTGTAATTTCTATTGCCATATCTTATTTTTTGTAGTTAATATTCTAAAAATATACAAATTTATTTAATTAATTCTGAAACCTAAATCCTCTTGCTCCTTGAAAAATTCCATAAACCGGTTTGTGAGTTCAATACGGGTGTTCCGCGAAAATAACCGGATAAACATATTACTTTCCGGATCATATACATTAAACTTTAACAAAACATGACCTTTATTGTTTTTCGTCAGGTTTTCTATTTCAGCAATCATCGATTCACTCAATACCTGAATAGGGACATTGATCGTAACACTCCTGACCAGGTTTTTCCGGGCTTCAGACAACAGTTCGATATGGGTTGCCTTAAATTCAAATAAATCACTATTATTAAAACGGGGTTTAACTGCTCCTTTTACAAGTAAAAACAACCCGGTTTTACAATACTTGTTATAATCCACGTAATCCTGGCCAAAAAAGAAAAATTCAAACGAATCAGTATAATCTGTTAAAGTAAGTGTGCTGAACGGTTTCCCATTTTTTGAAGTTCCCTCGCGGGCGGCTGTGACCATACCTCCAAAAGTAAAATCGCGCTCTTTATATTTTTCGATATCACTTTTTAAGTCTTTCAGAGTCACCTCCCGGCTACAAAAATTTTCTATTTCCAGTTTATAATCATCGAGAGGATGAGCTGTCAGGTATATTCCGATCAGGTTTTTCTCTTTTTCAAGGAGAATTATTTTAGGCCATTCCTGCACATCAGGAATAGGAGGTTTTTTCACATGAGCCCCATCGCCCAGGTCTCCAAAAAGACTTTGTTGCATACTTTGTGATTCACTTTGAATTTTATTTCCATAGCGGATCAGTTTTTCGATAAAGGTTGAATTATCATTTTCCTGTTCAGGGGCAAAGAAACAGCTTCGTTTTATTTCTGCCAGGCTATCGAATGCGCCAGCCATGGCAAGTGCTTCAAGGTTCTTTTTATTTACAGTTTGGAGGTTTACATTTTCCACAAATTCGTAGATCGTTTTAAACGGCCCAAATTTTTCACGTGCATCAATAATATCTTTTGCTGCTCCGGCGCCCACACCTTTGATGGCTCCCATCCCAAACCTGATATCTCCGTTTTTATTGGCCATAAATTTGGTAAAACTTTCATTCACATCGGGTCCCAGCACATGGAGTTTCATCCTGCTGCATTCATTCATCAGCTTGGTGATATCTGTAATGTTATTCAGATTCCGGCTAAGGTTTGCAGCCATGAACTCACCCGGGAAATGTGCCTTCAGGTATCCGGTCTGGTATGCAATATAAGCATAGCAAACTGAATGTGACTTATTAAAAGCGTAAGAAGCAAATGCCTCCCAGTCTTTCCAGATTTTTTCAATAACATCATCAACTTTCTTTCCCACCAGTTTACATTCATCCATGAACTTAAAATTGGCCTTACAGCCTTCCACAAACTTAATTTTAAGTTTGGTCATCAGGGAGGTGATTTTTTTACCCATTGCCTTACGTAAAGTATCGCTATCGCCTCGTGTAAAATTGGCCAGTAATCGTGACAGGAGCATAACCTGTTCCTGAAAAACGGTTATACCATAGGTTTCACTAAGGTATTTCTTCATCATGGGCAAATCGTATTCCACCTTTTGCCGGCCATGTTTTCGGGCAATATAGTCAGGAATATATTCCATGGGACCCGGGCGGTAGAGCGCGTTCATTGCCACCAGGTCTTCGAACCTGTTAGGCTTGAGCTCGCGCAAATGTTTTTTCATTCCTTCCGATTCAAACTGAAAAATGGCTGTTGTTTCCCCGTAGCTAAAAAGTTCAAATGTTTCAGAATCATCAAATGGGATTTGGTCAATATCAATTTCTACACCTTTTGATAGCTTAATATTCTCCAGGGTTTCTTTGATAATAGATAGTGTTTTGAGGCCGAGAAAGTCCATTTTTAGCAGACCAATATCTTCAACAAACCTTCCGTCATACTGAGTGGTTAGAAGATCTTCCTCTTCCTTTGCCTGCATGAGGGGAATATGATCTGTGAGTGGGTCTCTGCTAATAAGAATTCCACAGGCATGCACCCCTGTTTGGCGGACGGAACCTTCAAGTGTTTCAGCAAACTTAATGGTTTTAGCAATCAGTGGATTATCTGATTTTTTTTCTTTTCTTAGCTCGGGATTTTCTTTAAAAGCCTTTTCAAATGTCATTTTTGGCGCTTCAGGTACCATTTTTGCCAGTCGGTCTGCTTCCGGCAAGGGAAGCCTCAACACCCGCGCTACATCACGAATGGCCATTTTTGTTGCCATGGTGCCAAATGTACAGATGTGAGCAACTTTATCGAACCCATATTTTTTCGCAACATAATCAAGTACCTGCTGCCGACCATCATCATCAAAGTCAATATCTACATCGGGAAGAGAAATCCGATCGGGATTCAGAAACCGTTCAAACAGCAAATCATACTTTATGGGATCGATGTTGGTAATCCCAGTACAATAAGATACTGCTGCTCCGGCGGCCGATCCACGTCCGGGACCTACCAAAACGCCCATTTCACGAGCAGCATTGATGAAATCCTGAACAATTAGAAAATAACCGGGATAACCCATCGACTTGATTGTATCCAACTCAAAATCAAGCCGGGCTGACACCTCATCCGGAACAGGTTTGCCATAACGCTCTTCTGCTCCTTTAAAAGTTAAATGCCTTAAATAAACAGCCTCCTGCTTGACCCGCAGCACCTGTTCATAACCGCCTAACCTGGTGTACGTTTCTTCTCCAAATTCCTCAAATAATTCCGCCTCAGAATATTCCTTTTTAAAATCCTCAAGTGTTCCAAACTCAACAGGAATGTTAAAATAGGGCATGATGGGAGCTGAATTCAGTTCATACTCTTCCACCTTTTCAACAATTTCCCGGGTATTAACCAATGCTTCAGGAACGTCAGCAAACAATTCATTCATTTCCTGTTGAGTCTTGAACCATTCCTGCTTGGTATATTTCATTCGTGTAGGATCATCCACATCCTTCCCTGTGCTGAGGCAAATAAGCAAATCATGTGCATCCGCATCTTCTGCATTGATGAAGTGTACATCATTCGTGGCAATTACCTTTACCCCATGTTTATGGGCCAACTGCATAAGTAATCCATTAACCAACACCTGGTTATCAAATACATTTTCCCTTTGCTCCAGCTCTTCAGCAGGATGACGCATTAATTCCAAATAAAAATCAGCACCAAAAACTTTTTTAAACCATAAAATTGCGTGCTCTGCTTCCTTGATCTGATTATTCATCAGGAAGCCGGGTATCTCTCCTCCCAGACAGGCAGAAGTTACAATTAATCCTTCACGGTACTTCTCTAGTAACTCTTTATCAATACGTGGCTTATAATAAAACCCTTCATTGCTGGCAATGGATATCAACTTTATCAGGTTCCTGTAGCCTGTTTTATTCTTGGCTAATAAAATCAGATGATTGCCGTAACGGTCTACTACATCAGATTTATCATGCAAACTTCGGGCAGCAACATAGGTTTCACAACCTAAAATTGGCTTTATCCCAGCTCTCTTACAGGCTGAATGAAACTCCTTAATTCCAAACATAATACCGTGATCGGTGAGAGCAAGAGCTGACATCCCATCCTCTTTGGCTTTGCCAACAAGATCAGACACACTGGCCGCACCATCCAGGATAGAGTATTGTGAGTGAACATGTAAATGTGTAAACGGAATCATTTCCTTCTTTTTTAAAAAACCTCCTAAATAGAAGCATAAAGTTACATCTTTTAGAAGGGCAATTTGTTGTTGTTAATAAAATTCGAAATAAAAATATCTCCCCACGGATCACCTGTATTTCGGGGAGTGTATTCCTTCCATCATCCGATTGGAAAACAGCATGGTTATGCCTTCATCAAAAAAAACCTGAAGTTTACGAAAAAGAAATCACACAACCCAAAAGTAACTCAATGGAACATATGCAAATATCTAACCTGCTTATTGTGCTGAAACAAAAATGAATGCAGAATTCTCATTCATGAGGTTGGATTTTATTATCATGCAAGTTATTCCATTCACCACCTGGATAAGCATATAAGGCGATTCATGATAAACGAATAAAAACGGATCAAAAATTAATCGTCTGAAATGTGATTACAGGGTAATATTTCTTGAAATTCTTTCTCTTATCTCTATCATTTCTTCCCTGCTAAGATTCAGTTTTTCTGAAAAATTCAGAATATCGGCCTCGCTCTTCATAGGAACAAGATGTATATGTGCGTGAGGCACTTCCAGCCCCAGAACAAGTACACCTACCTTTTTACAGGGAATAGCTTTTTTGAGTCCAGCCGCTACTTTCTTCGCAAAAAGTTGAAGTCCGGTATACAATTCATCATCCAAATCAAAAATGTAATCCACCTCTTTTTTGGGAATAACCAGCACATGTCCTTTCGCCACGGGTGAAATATCCAGAAATGCAAAAAAATGATCATTTTCAGCTACCTTATAAGCAGGGATTTCACCATGAACAATTTTTGTGAAAATGGATGCCATAATTCAATTTACATTAAAGTGATATCAACAATCTCAAGATGAATCGTTCCCGAAGGAACCCTAATATCTACCACCTCACCAATTTTTTTGCCCATCAGTCCTTTTGCAATAGGTGTAGTGGCAGAAATTTTCCCTACTTTTAGATCAGCTTCACCCTCAGGTACAATAGTGTACTGCATAACGCTGTTGTTCTTGATGTTTTTAATCTTCACCGTATTTAATATCTGAACACTGTTGGTATCAATTCTTGATTCATCCAGAATGCGGGCATTTGCTATTCTGGATTGCAGCTCAACAATTTTTGCTTCCAACATACCCTGGGCATCTTTGGCCGCATCGTATTCGGCATTTTCCGAAATATCACCTTTCTCAATGGCCTCACCAATAAGCTTTGAAATAGCCGGCCGTTCTACATTCATTAAACGATCCAGCTCTGTTTTCAATTTCTTTAATCCTTCTTTTGTCAAATACGTTACCTGCGACATTTTTCTATTCTCCTTGTTTACTTTTAGCTATAAAAAAACAGAAAGAATTCCGGACTTCCGGAACTCTTCCTTGTGCAAATGTAAAGAATTTCCCTGATATTTAAATCATTTTTACTAAAATTATTAAAAATGAACCATTTATATCTATTCAATATATTTACGATTCAGTATTTCACTATAAATAACAGCTTCGCGTAATGAAAATTGAATATTGGATTCTCTTGTGGCTTTTTCTTTAGCCAGACTTCCTATCTGGGTTTTAGAAATTGTAATTCTTTCCCCTTCTTTCTTGGGATGAAATAAAGTTCTCTCTTTGGGCTCAGGCCTGGTTGTCTTAAATCCTGATTTCTCATAACGATCTGTTGGTTCTGCCCAATCCTCAGCAGGTAATTCCCACAAATCACCGGAAGAAGATGGGGGATTGATCTTTTTCACCGATTCGGCCTGTTTCTTCTTCAATTGACCAAATAAACCGCCAATTATAAAAACCAGAGTTAAAAATATTACGATTAAATCATCCATTTTTCAACAATTTTTCAGTAAAAAATTAATTACTTTGATGTAACAAGTAAAAATAAGAAAAATGCACCACTTAATTCTTAAATATGGGAAGTATTTTATTTTTTCCCTTTATTTCATCCTGGCTACACCAGCTTGTGATGATATAATCGAATCTCCTATCCCCGATGTCTTTGTTTCTTTTACTATTGATTTAAATATTGTAAATGAGTTATACCATGAAGGCATGTCCGTATTTTTCCCTCTTGTAGGTTATGGCGGGGTCATCGTATATTGTGAACAACCCGGAATTTATTATGCTTTTGATGCTGCCTGCCCTTATGATATCCGTCCCGACTGTATAGTAAAAAATGAAGGACCGCTGGCTGATTGTCCCTGTTGCGGATCACAATTTCTTTTAATCAATGGCGATCCAATCAAACCACCAGCATCTGTTCCATTAAAACAGTATCATGTTTCTTTACTAAACAGCACCACATTACGGATACACAATTAATGCCGAAGCCTTAGAGAAATTTCTATTAATGTGGGGTTAGGCAAAAGATCAATACCTGTAGTGATCAGGCTTATAAGGTCCATTTTTAGGGATGCCGAGGTAATTCGCCTGTTCATCGGTAAGCTTGGTAAGCTTCACTCCCAGCTGTTCTATATGGAGACGAGCTACTTCTTCATCCAGCTGTTTGGAAAGCCTGTATACGTCGATCGCATACTCATTTTGCCAAAGATCTATTTGCGCCAATGATTGATTGGTAAACGAGTTGCTCATAACAAAAGACGGATGACCGGTGGCACATCCCAGATTAACCAGCCGGCCTTCTGCCAGAAGATAAATACTGTGTCCATCGTTAAAAGTAAATTTATCTACCTGCGGTTTTATATTTGTTTTGGTTACTCCCGGCCATTTATGCAGTTTAGCAACCTGGATTTCATTATCAAAATGGCCAATATTGCACACAATAGCCTGATCTCTCATTTTTGACATGTGTTCAGCGGTGATCACATCTCTGTTTCCGGTACTTGTAACAAAAATATTTCCCTCATCAAGGGTATCTTCCAGTATTTTTACCTCGAAACCTTCCATGGCAGCCTGCAATGCACAAATCGGGTCAATTTCAGTTACAATCACCCGGGCTCCATAACCCCGCATCGATTTAGCACATCCTTTCCCTACATCACCATATCCGGCAACCACGACCACTTTCCCTGCAATCATAACATCGGTAGCCCGCTTGATTCCATCGGCGAGTGATTCACGGCACCCATAGAGGTTATCGAATTTTGATTTGGTCACCGAGTCATTAACATTAATAGCAGGAAATAGTAATTTTCCTTCTTCTTTCATTTGATATAACCGATGAACTCCTGTTGTAGTTTCTTCCGACACCCCTTTCATTGATTGAGCTGTATTATGCCAACGATGCGGGTTTTCTTTTAAAATATTTTTCAGGACTTTATTCAGCTCCTCCTCATCCTCTCCTTCAACGGGTAATTCCAGAATAGCAGCATCGTTCTCTGCCTGGTACCCCCGGTGTACCATCAGGGTGGCATCACCCCCATCATCAACGATCAGATTCGGGCCTACTCCATTCCCAAAATCAAGTGCTTGGGCTGTACACCACCAATATTCCTCCAGCGTTTCTCCCTTCCATGCAAAAACGGGAATTCCTGCCCGGGCAATTGCGGCAGCAGCATGATCCTGTGTAGAAAAAATATTACAACTAGCCCAACGAACTTGAGCTCCAAGCTCAACCAGCGTTTCAATTAAAACTGCAGTTTGAACCGTCATGTGTAAACTTCCCGTGATGCGAGCACCCTGAAGTGGTTTTGATAAACCAAATTTTCCCCGGATAGACATCAGACCAGGCATCTCTTTTTCTGCAATCTCAATTTCTTTCCGTCCAAAATCTGCCAAACTTATATCAGCTACTTTATAATTCATTCGAATAAATTTATTTTAATATATTGTATTTTAATCAAGTATAAAATTAAATTCAACCAAATTTCCTTGGCATACAGAAACTTGCCAAATTAATTTTTTTCATTTAATCGTTATTTCATTGGCATTTCATCCGATTCACCAACTCATTTCAATCGAATTCGCCTACCTGTTTCATACCCTTTCTGGTGACCTTAATCAGGATTATTTCAGATCACGATGCAACAATTAAATTCGCTAAAAAAACGATGCAAAGTTAACAATTTTGAGTAAATAAAGTCTTTAAACGACTGATAGAAGGAAGATCAGTTACCCATATCAGAAATAAACTTAATACGCATCAGCCGGACATCCTCTTCTGAATACTCTTCTTCGCCAAGTTCCTGCAAAGCCAATTCTACAGAATCACTCTCCGCCTCACTGAAATAATCGAAAATATCCTCCTGGTGATCATTGTCTAGTACGTCGTTTACATAATAGTCGATGTTAAGTTTGGTACCCGAATTAACAATCGCCTCCACTTCAGAAATGACATCTTTTACCTCAATTCCTTTAGCATCAGCAATATCATCGAATGAAATTTTCCGGTCAATACTCTGAATAATAAAAACTTTCATCTTTGATTTATTGGCCACAGAGCGAACGATAAAATCTTCGGGGCGTTCGATTTCATTTTCATCAACATATTTCTTGATCAACGCCAAAAACTCTTTCCCGTATCGTCGTGCTTTCCCCTGTCCCACTCCCTGGATCTTTTGTAATTCATCTTCTGTAATGGGATATTGAATTGACATATCAGCAAGGGAAGGATCCTGAAAAATAACAAAAGGAGGTAGATTTTTACGTTTCGCTAAGTTTTTACGCAAATCTTTCAGCATGGCAAACAAAACAGGATCTCCGCTGGTAGCACCCGATGGGGCTCCGGTCATTCCTGTTGATTCATCTTCCTCTTCATAGTCATGATTTTTTACCAGCATGAAACTGAAAGGATTTTCCAGGAATTGATGCCCGGCAGGGGTAACTTTCAACAGCCCATAGTTCTCAATATCTTTGTTTACTAATCCTTTAATCATGGATTGCCTGAAAACAGCATTCCAAAAACGTTCATCATGATCCTTTCCCGAACCAAAAGTTTTCAGGGTATAATGCTTGAAGGATTTAATTGCAGCGGTTTTATTCCCGATCAGAATATTGGCAATATGTTCCCCTTTGTATTTTTCATTCACTTCAAGAATTGCTTTCAGTGCCCTTACAACCTCATCTTTTGCTTCAATTTGTTCTTTAGGATTCAGACAGTTATCACAATTCCCGCAATGTGTTTGCGGATAGGCTTCCCCAAAATAGTGCAATAGGATAATTCTGCGACAGAGAGAGGTTTCGGCATAAGAAACAGTGTCGAGAAGGAGTTGTTTTCCGATTTCCTGTTCAGCAACAGGTTTACCATGCATAAATTTTTCCAGTTTCTGAATATCCTTGTAACTGTAAAAAGTGATACATTTCCCCTCTCCACCATCTCGCCCGGCACGTCCGGTTTCCTGATAATACCCTTCCAGGCTTTTAGGGATATCATAGTGAATAACAAACCGGACATCGGGTTTATCTATACCCATTCCAAAAGCGATGGTGGCAACAATAACATCCACATCCTCCATGAGGAATTTATCCTGGTTGGCTGAACGGGTAGCTGCATCCATTCCTGCATGGTACCCCAAGGCTTTTATTCCATTTACCTGAAGAATTTCGGCAATCTCCTCAACCTTTTTACGGCTCAGGCAGTATATAATCCCCGATTTCCCTTCATTTTGTTTGATAAACTTGATAATTTGAGCTTCAGGTTTAACTTTTGATCTGATTTCATAATACAGGTTAGCCCGATTAAATGACGCTTTAAACACCTCTGCATCAAGGATGCCCAAATTTTTCTGTATATCATGCTGTACCTTTGCAGTGGCAGTGGCAGTAAGAGCCACTATGGGTGCATGCCCGATTTCCTCAACAATCGGACGGATACGCCTGTATTCCGGCCGAAAATCATGCCCCCATTCCGAAATACAGTGGGCTTCATCGATGGCATAAAAAGAGATGTTAATATTTTTGAAAAATTCAATATTTTCCTCCTTGGTTAAAGACTCCGGAGCTACATATAATAATTTTGTCCTGCCAGCCTGAACGTCTGATTTAACTTCCTGAATAGCAGCTTTCGACAAAGAAGAGTTTAAAAAATGAGCAACATAATCTTCCGTTTGCATCCCCCTGATAGAATCCACCTGGTTCTTCATCAGGGCAATGAGCGGGGAAATAACAATAGCGGTACCTTCCAGTAAAAGAGCCGGTAATTGATAAATCAATGATTTCCCTCCACCTGTGGGCATCAATACGAAAGTATTTTTACCCATCATCACACTTTTAACAGCTTCTTCCTGCTGTCCTTTAAAACGATCAAAACCAAAATATTTCTGCAAATATTCAGTTAAAACAACATCATCATTCATACAAATATCTCCCACATTTCCTTCTTCTATTTTCGCGAATCCTAAATTATTAAAAGTAAAACTAAATCCAATACAATTATCTTATTTTTATAAATAAATTGCAATGATTTAAATATTAGGTAAGAGAAAACGGACGAATTAAAGGAAGTGTATATATTTGTGCAGTTTTTAAACATCAGGAATGAGCGAAGAAACAAAAAAAGAAGAACAGCAGGGCAAAAACGCCCGCAGGAAGAAGAAGGGAATGAAAACGTCCTATGCTGAGATGTCATTTTTAGAACATCTGGAGGAATTACGATGGCACATCATACGGTCAGTCCTGGCTATATCGGTTTTTGCCATTGCAGCCTTTATTATGAAGGACTTTATCTTTAGTACGGTGATATTAAGTCCGCGTACTCCTGACTTTTGGACAAACCGAATGTTTTTTCAACTGGCAGAATGGGCAGGTACTGATGCGTTAAAAATCAATCAAACTCCGTTGGAGTTGATCAGCATAAAAATTGCCGGTCAGTTTATGACTCACATCTGGGTTTCGATCATTGCCGGATTGATTCTTGCATCGCCAGTTGTTTTCTACGAGTTTTGGCGTTTTATCAAGCCAGCGCTTTATGATAACGAAAAAAAGTATGCCAGTGGAGCTGTATTTTTTACTTCCGTCCTATTTGGGATAGGTATCCTGTTTGGCTATTATTTAATAGTTCCCCTGTCAGTACATTTCTTAGGAACCTATAATGTAAGTGGCGAAGTGACAAACCAGATCAATCTTCGTTCCTATATTGGTTCTGTAACATCCATCTCTCTGGCTTCAGGAGTCGTTTTTCTTCTGCCAGTTTTTTCCTTTTTCCTTAGCAAGGTGGGCATATTAACCCCGCAGTTCATGAAAACATACAGAAAGCATGCTTATGTTGTGATGCTCTTATTGTCAGCGGTTATAACCCCGCCCGATGTTTTCAGTCAGATCATGGTCTGTATTCCCCTTGTCTTTCTTTATGAAATCGGGATAATCATTTCAAGACGCGTCGTTAAAAAACGTGAAAAAGAGATGGATGAAATATAGTTTTCACCATTAATTTCATTATTTACCACATGATACTTCGAGCTGAAAATATAGTTAAGAAATACAGAAAAAGGACTGTTGTTAAGGGAGTAAGTTTTGATGTAAAACAGGGAGAGATCGTTGGTTTGCTGGGACCTAACGGTGCAGGAAAAACCACTTCCTTTTATATGATTGTAGGATTGATCCGGCCTTTGTCGGGGAAGGTCTTCCTTGACCAGGAAGACATCACCCAATTACCAGTTTACAGAAGAGCACAGAGAGGTATTGGTTACTTGTCGCAGGAAGCTTCGGTATTCAGGAAGCTGAGCATTGAAGACAATTTAAAAGCTGTCCTTGAAATGACCAACTACAGCAAAGAATATCAGCGGGAAAAGGTAGAAACACTACTTACCGAATTTGGCTTGCAGCATATAAGAAAAAGCAAAGGGATACAACTATCGGGAGGAGAACGCAGGAGAACAGAAATTGCACGGGCTTTAGCCATTGATCCCAAATTCATTCTGCTTGACGAACCGTTTGCCGGGGTGGATCCTATCGCGGTAGAGGATATTCAGCAAATTGTGGTTAAGCTGAAAGAAAAAAATATCGGGGTACTTATCACTGACCACAATGTACACGAAACCCTCTCCATAACTGATCGTTCCTATCTGCTATTTGAAGGTTCAATTATGAAAGCCGGAACTGCACATGACCTGGCAAATGATGAAGATGTAAGAAGGGTTTATCTCGGTCAGAACTTTGAGTTGCGCTGATAGAAAAAATTTCGAACAGCCTCCGAAAAGTCATTCAATCTTTTCCTTGCGTTAACTACATCAAAAAAAAAACACCTAAATAAAAAATTTTAAAATAAAATTTGGTGAATAACAAAATTGAAGTATTTTTGCAGTCCCATTTTCAGGGGAACATAAGGAAGGCCCGTTCGTCTAGGGGTTAGGACGCCAGGTTTTCATCCTGGTAGCAGGGGTTCGAATCCCCTACGGGCTACAAATTTTAGAAATATTTAGAAAATGGCAAATCATAAATCTGCTTTAAAAAGAATAAGGCAAAACGACAAGAAAAGGGTTCATAACCGGTATTACGCCAAAACAACCCGAAATGCAGTTAAAAAATTGCGGAACGAAACCAATAAGGAAGAAGCTGAAAAAAGTTTTTCTGAAGTAGTTTCCATGATTGATAAACTGGCAAAAAGGAATATCATTCATAAAAACAAAGCTGCAAACCTGAAGTCAAAACTGGCTTTGCAGATCAATCATCTGTAAATTCAATTTTATGATATAATTTGAACCCTTCCGGTTTCGGGAGGGTTTTTTTGTTTCTCATAGTGTTGCACTTTCCGGGGAAATGCTTATTTTTAGCCATACTCCGAAAATATGAACACACTCAAACGACTAAAAATCAAAGACTGGGCATTGGAAGACCGGCCACGGGAAAAGCTTCTGGCTCAAGGCCCCCGTTCATTATCCGATGCCGAATTGATTGCCATACTGATTGGCTCCGGGAATCAGGAAGAAACAGCTGTTGAGCTGAGCCGACGCATCCTGGGGGATGTGAACAACAACCTGAATGATCTGTCACGAAAGGGAATTGATTATTTACAAACATTTAACGGAATAGGAGAAGCAAAGGCAGTTTCCATTGCAGCTGCCCTGGAACTTGGCAAACGAAGAAAAAGTGCTGAAGTATTTCTGAAAAAGAAAATTACATGTAGTAAAGATGCAGCCGATTTTTTCACACCCCTGCTGGGAGACCTCAACCACGAAGAATTCTGGGTCATGCTCCTGGACCGGGGAAATAAAATTACGGATCATTATAAAATAAGCCAGGGAGGAATATCAGGAACCGTTATCGATGTAAGAATCATCCTGAAAAAAGCACTCGAAAAACTGGCCGTATCGCTCATCCTATGTCACAACCATCCATCCGGTACCATGGAAGCTTCGGATGCCGATCTGAAAATTACACGAAAAATAAAACAGTCTGCTGAAGTCATGGATATTTCAGTTCTCGACCATATCATTATCGGACAAAACCGTTATCTTAGCCTGGCCGATGAAGGATTATTGCATTAATAAATCAAATCATTTATGATACTGATATTTACCGATGAACTGAATCCCCGTATTGAATACATTTCAAAGGTAATATTTTCCACTATCCTGCAACAGGAAATTTCTTTCACTACCAATCCATCTGTATTTTTGCAATCAGATCTCCCCAAGCTAAACTATTCTGGAACAAGGTTTGACAACGAGATTTACATCCAACCCCATCCGATAATATACAGGAAGGATCTTAGCAAACTCAGGATACATCCGGTAGAGTATAAAAATGAAAAATATTTCTTTGAAAGTTCACCGGATTCTGTATTCCCTTTCGACCCTTTCTCCGCATCATTTTATCTGGTTACCCGCTACGAAGAGTATTTCTTATCAACCCGTGACCAATTTAACCGTTACCAGGCCAATGAGAGCCTGTTGGCTGAATATGGATTGCTGAAAAAACCGGTAGTCAACATTTGGGCAGGAATGTTAGCAGAAAAATTAAAAACACACTTCCCCGAATTGAACCTGCCCAAACCCAGGTTTGTATTCCTACCCACTATCGATATTGACAATGCCTGGGCATACAGTCATAAAGGACTCTGGAGAAGTTTTGGAGCCTGCACCAAAGACCTCTTGCACCAAAATATTTCTTCAATAAAAAATAGAATACTGGTCTGGACGGGAATGAAACCCGATCCATACGATACATATGCATTTATTGACGAAATTTATAAAGACTCTGTAGTTAAACCTGTATTTTTCTTCCTGTTGGGCGATTATGCTCCATACGATAAAAATGTATCCTGGAAAAATAAGTACCTTAGAAACCTGATTCGCAGAACAGCTGAAAAATATCCTTCAGGAATCCATCCATCCTTTGCTGCCGGGGAAACAAACGGGGGGAAAAAACTCCAGCAAGAGAAAAAAAGGTTAGAGATCATTTGCGGTTTAAAAATGACGAAAAGCCGCCAACACTTTTTAAGACTTCATTTCCCCGAAAACTACCAAAATCTGCTGGAGGCAGGTATCCAGGAGGATTATACGATGGGGTATCCCTCCCACACCGGATTCAGAGCAGGAATTTGTACTCCCTATCATTTTTATGACCTGAAAAAAGAGACAGAAACATCACTGAAAATTATTCCGTTTCAGGTCATGGATGTTACCTTGCGCAATTATATGAATCTGAACCCAGAAGAGGCATTAAATGAAATTGAAACCCTGATGCGGGAAGTCAAAAATGTGGGAGGCACCTTTTCGTGTATCTGGCATAATGAATCACTGATCGGACAGGATCCATGGAATGGATACAGAGAAGTGTTTATACAAATGAATCACAAAGGATTTGAGTGGGCAAATGGCAATGCATGACAATTTCAATAAGATGAAGTACCTGAACTATTCCGAAATCGATTTTGAGAAATGGGACAAGTGCATAGATCGGGCTCCCAATAGCAGGCTCTATGCAACCAGCTGGTTTCTCGACCGAATGGCAACTCGTTGGAACGCCCTCATATGGGGTGATTATAAGTACATTATGCCCGTGCCTTACCGGAAAAAACTGGGAATAAAATACTCTTATCAACCTTTATATTGCCAACAACTGGGTATTTTCCCTTCTCCTCCAGCTAATATTGCCGAAGCATTTTTCTCTGCCCTCTATCAAAAATTTCACTTTACCGATATTCAGCTAAACGCAGAAAACCATCCGGGAGAAAATAGTAAAAACATGCAAATCGTCCCGCGCAAAAACTACCTGCTTCAACTGAATACAGATTTTGAAACTATCTATTCCGGTTTTTCCAAAAACACACGTCGGAATATTGCGAAGGCGGAACAAAATAATATCAGCTATATAGAAAATATATCACTGGAAGAATTTCTCCATTTCAAGCGGAATAATTTAACAGGGAAAATTTTAGCATCGGATTTTCAAAAATTAATAAGCATTATTGCCTACAGTCTTCATCATGGATTTGGAAAAATTACCGGAGTATATTCTCAAGAAAATGAACTGTGCGCCGCTGTTTTTTTCTGCAGATGGAAAAACCGGGTGATCTACCTGAATGCTGTCTCGAGTAAGGAAGGGAAAGCATACCGGGCGATGTTTTTTTTAATTCACCATTTCTGTCAGTCTATGGCAGGGAGCAACCTGACTCTTGACTTTGAAGGATCTGTGTTGCCTGGGATTGCACGCTTCTTTGAAGGTTTCGGTGCTACGCCTGAAATTTATTACCGGCTACATTTTAACCATCTGCCTTTTCCGTTAAACCTGATAAAAAAGTAAATCATGAACCGGCAGTTCATAAAAAAAACAGCATACAATCTTTCAAAGCCATTCCCGCTAAAATGGATGAGAAGGTTATCGGATCAACATTTCATTTTTCCCTTTTATCATGTTGTTACGGATCATCCTTCACCCTGCATAAAACACCTTTTCCCGGTGACCACTGAAAAACAATTTAAAAGAGACCTGGACTTTCTGTTGCGCAACTTTTCGCCGGCAGGGTACCCGGAGGTAAAAAACTTTCTTGAGAAAGGAAAGAAAGCAGATAAACCTCTTTTTTTTCTGAGCTTCGATGATGGTTTTGCAGAATGCAACGAAATTATTGCCCCAATATTAAAAGCAAAAGGTATTCCTGCTGCATTCTTTATTAATCCTGATTTTGTGGGAAACAAACAACTTTCGCACAGGCAAAAAGTAAGTCTGATTATCGATAAAATCCTTCAACCAGATAACTCAATCCTGGAAAAACGAGCCGGGAAACTGACACCTTCACCTATTTCCGGTAAGGCGACTCTTATTCAGTGGGTTAAAAGTCTGACCATTACAGATACAGAACTTATTCACGACATGGCAAGCATTTATGATGTTGACTTTGTTAAAGCACTTGATACCTACCAGCCATATATGAGTTTGGCTCAAATCCAACAGCTAAAAGCTGATGGTTTTATCATTGGCTCACACAGTTTAAACCATCCCGAATTTAATCTTCTTTCAGAGGAGGAAATGAAACAGCAGATTGAAGGTAGTTTTCAATATCTTGAAAATCAACTGCATACAGAATACCGGGTTTTCTCCTTTCCTTTTCATGACATCGGGATTCCTTCTTCTTTTTTCAACTTTCTGGTTCATGAGGTAAATGTGGAGGCAAGCTTTGGCACTTCCGGAATAAAAAACGACAATGCTCCCAATCATATTCAGCGTATACCTCTTGAATTATCAGGATTTCATCAGTCGGAAGAGATTATTCGCTCAGAGTATTTTTACTATCTTGTCAAAATTTTATTTGGGAAAAACCGCATCAGAAGATGACAGATCTGATCCAGAAATATTCAGAAGCATTTACCCGGTTTAGTGACAGGCATGCATTTTCTTCCGGTGAAGAAAATTATACCTACCGCGAGTTTCAATCGTTGATCGACGGCAGCCGTCAGCTCCTGAGAGAAAACGGGTTTGAGCCGCAGAAACCGATAGGAGTTTTATACAATTCCAGGGTTGAAACTTTTGCCGCCATATTTGCTATTTGGTTTTCAGGGGGCATATACGTCCCGGTCAATCCCTCTTCCCCGTTGTCGGTTAACGAACAGATCATCAAAAAATACCAGATTGATGTACTATTTTTTGCAGGTGATGATCCGGAAAGATATCCATTCAGCCAGGTAAAAATACTTCACAACCGGAATATTTCAGCAGCAGAATCCACGCCGATCTATAATTGGGACGAAAAAGAAGTGATGTATGTTCTGAACACATCAGGCAGCACAGGAACACCTAAACATGTTGCAATCAGCATTAAAAATCTAACTACTTTTATTGAAGGATATCTGGAGAAATACCCTGAACTGGATGAGTCGGACAATTTTTTACAAACCTATGAACTAACTGCCGATGCCTCTTTCACCGGGTTCGTCATTCCCTTCTTGCTGGGTGCTACTGTCTATTCGGTTCCCGGGAATGCATTTAAGCCTTTTGCTGTGGCAAAGATACTGGCTGAAAAGCCCATAACATGGGTAAAATCAACTCCTTCATTACTGGCGTGTTTGCGTCCATTCTTCTCCTCTTTTCATCTACCCGGCTTAAAACATTACCATTTTGGTGGAGAAGCGTTGCCTGCCGATATGGTTGATGCATGGCGGCATCATATCCCCAATGCAGAGGTTTCAAACGGATATGGTCCTACTGAAACAACAGTTACAGCCACTATTTATAAGTGTCTGCCAGGAGAAAACTTAAGATCAAAGAATAACATAGTTTGTATTGGATTGCCGTTTAAAAACGTAGAAATATGGATACAAAAAACAGATCCGTATAAAGAAACAGGGGAATTGTTTCTGACTGGAGATCAGGTGATGGAGAAGTACTGGTTTTCAGAAAAACAACCTTTCAAAAGACTTCATTTAGAAAACCGGATCGTGCGGTTTTATCCAACCGGAGATCAGGTTTGGCAGGACCCGGATGGATATTTGCATTTTTCCGGTCGTCTTGACGATCAGGTAAAAATCAGTGGTTACCGGATCGATCTGGTTGAAATTGAAAATGCAGTCAGATCGATGGTTCCGCACATCGGGAATGTTGCTGCAGTAGCGGTTGAATCCTCCACAGGCATGAAACAACTTGTAGTTTTTATTGAAAATTATTCGGACAACAGCCATGATTTGATCGAATCCATGGCGCTTCATTTCCCGAGGTATCAAATTCCGGAAAAAATCATTAGTGTAAAACAATTCCCGCTGAACAATTCAGGAAAAATCGACAAAAAAATGCTAATGGCTCAATTTTATCCACCTCCTGTATCATGAATGAGAATATACAAAAAACAAAAGTTGTTGTTTTGCAGGCTGTACAAAAGGCAGTACCTTTGTATACGCGACTGGACTTTAAGTCACAAGACAAACTAATATTTTTCTGGAAACAATAAAATATGGATCGAAGTACTGTAATTGAAAAAACACTGGCTGTATTCCGTAAGGTATTTGGGGACATTTCACCGTTGAATGAGCAAACCTCTGCCAACGAAATTGTAAAATGGGATTCGCTGAACCACATCATTCTGATCCAGGAACTGGAAAAAACATTTGAAATCAGATTTAATCTTTTTGAAATCATTGAAATCAGAGATATCGCGGGCCTTGTGAATTACATCTGCGCAACAACCACGTCATGAAAATAAGAGAGGTGACAGTAGGCGATTTACCCCGTTTTATTCAGAGTGATGATTATGCGGAGTTGCAACCCAAACCCATTACCCCACACCGGGCTATGTCACAATATAACAATCCTCATGCCCGGGAAGAGGATATTGCATTGATATATGCTGAAGAAAATGGACAACTGGTTGCTTTTGTAGGAATGCTTCCCCACGCTTTGACCCAATCTACAGATCGGGTATTCTCCAATTCAGGCTGGTGGGTTCATCCTGTTCTGGGACGCCAAATGGGTCTACCCCTCTTCTTTAAAGCTTTCCAGCGATGCAACCAGCGAATGATTTTTACCGATAGCCCAAAATATACACAATCCATTCTTGTGAAAACAGGTTTGTTTACCTATTTCCCGCCAATATACGGAACCCGATACTTCATGCGGTTTTATCAGGGGAAGAGGTTGATGACTAAAAATAAGGCAATATCCTCAGCTCTCTCCTTTACATTCACGGCAATGAATTCCATTTGCTCCCTTCGCTATCTATTCATCCTAAAAAAGAGGACACGGAATCCATACACTATTAAAAGCATGACTCAGGTAAGCAATGATTTGGATGATTTTATCAAAAAACATGCTGAGCATGCATATTTAAAACAGGACCGGAAAAAATTAAACTGGATTACTACATACCCATGGATTACAACCCAAACCACAGCTGCCGGAATGAATTATCCCTTCTCCTACAAAGCAGATCAGTTTAAACAGGAATTCCTGATTTTCCATGATGAAGTTGGAACAAAAGCAGTATTCCTGCTTTCCATTCGCGATCATCATGCCAGCATTCCATTCTTTTATGCCGAGAAAAACTCCCTTTCGGATGTTAGTAGGCTATTATTGAACAAACTGATAAAAGAGAAAGTCTGCAGCTTGATCGTATTTCACAAAGCGTTGGATACTGCACTTAAAAATGCCGGACATTTTTGGTTGTTCAAAAAAAACATTATTCGTTTTACAGGTTTTTCAAATACTCTTCATCCATTTTTTGAAGAAGATGGGTACTTTCAGGACGGGGACGGGGACGCGGCCTTTACCTGAATCCTGTTTCAGGATACCTTTATCCGGAGATCAATTCTATAACTCATTTAGAAGTTCAGATAAAAGTCGCGGGTTAGCCATTTATAATCATCCGTAAAATCCGGCTTTTCATCGTCATATATAATCAGGATAGATTTTTCTGTGATCTCCTTTATTTTTCCGAACTCCATCAAAAAGCGGTTAGTTTTTTTTCTGTTATTGGGTTTGACGTCAGTTTGTCTGATGAGGTGCAGCCCGTTATTTTCTGCCATTTCGATAAACCCGGGGGAGGTTTCTGCCGGAAGGATAACTGCAAGCCGGCCCTTACGTTCAAGCAGTTCAACAGCACCTATT
>Ga0172382_10003840_pt1 | contig 23556 bp, 27 predicted proteins | sample Leawel138RmetaG_FD_122245 | JGI IMG/M metagenome (GOLD analysis project Ga0172382, IMG submission 122245) | Leachate microbial communities from a municipal landfill in Southern Ontario, Canada - Leachate well 138R metaG | ecosystem: Engineered > Solid waste > Landfill > Unclassified | place... | reverse complement strand
GCGGACGGCCACGACGACCCGTTCTCGGGTAGTGTGGCTCAATCACCGACAGCAGCGCTGCCCACGGTACGACCGTCTCCATTTCGGCCAGGAAGCGCTCCCGGCGCGTCTGTTTCTTCTTCCTTTCAAAAACCAGCGAGGCGAAGGTCGTTTGCTTCATGGTGGCAGCGCGGGTTATGACCTCAGTATTTTACCGGCTCTGAATAGATCAGAGCTTCCTTAGTTGATCAAGGGTTCCTTAGAACCTATGCACGTATCCGATCGTCATGTTGTCCTGTGAATGGCTCACTTTAATCGGTACAGAGGAATTCGGCAGGCTGGCGTTGTCCATCGATTCCTTGAAGGCGTGAGCATAGGCAAAATCAATACTGTTCTCTTTAGAGAAAGCATAAGAAAAACCGACCGAAATGTGTTTTCTGGGGATTGCAGGAATCACAGCTAAAAGCGTTTCAGAGCGCAGCGCCTGAGTTGCAATTCGACCACCTCCACGCCATGTCCAGTTACCCGTCTGGTAGGCTACACCGAAAGATAGAATGGTCTGATTTTTGTAATTTTGCGGCAATAGAATATCAATGGTGCCGCCACTGTCTGCAGCAAAACCGACATTGAGATCCTTCATTGCATGCTTCCAAAATACTTGCGAAAGATCGGCGGCCATCATCCACTGATCATTGAAGCGATGGCTTAAGCCAATATCCAGTTTGGCGGGCATCTGAAAATCGCGTACCTTGATATTTCCCTCCAGAGGGATCTTTCCCGCGACCCCATCGATGGCAGTGAGCGTAGCCCTTCCTTTCATGTCGTTCACTTCACTTTCAATGGTGTAGGCCGCGCCAAACAAAGTGTTATTCGAAACCTGGTAAGTCATCCCGATACGCCCCCCAAAGCCCCAGGCGTCAACGCCACTGGCCAGGGGCCGGTTCTTGGTCAGGCTGAAGTGTGCGCCACGGAGATCGGGCAAACCACCGAGCACCGGCACCAGACTTCCACTCACCCGTCCGGCACCAATCAGCGCACCAACCTGGTTCGCACCAAGCAACATTTCGAGGTTCAAACCCTGCCACATCGCATCAATACTTCCCCCAACAGTCAGTTTGTCGTTGACCTGATAGCTCGCAGCGAAGGGTATGTTCAATACCAGCAAACGGCTCGAGTTATCGAGCCCAGTGTCCAGGTCGCCAGTAGCACGGGATAGAAAGCTATTCTTTCCATATTCGGTGCCCAACCCACCTTGGGCAAAGGCGCCAACCCCAAGTGCCAGTGCGCCATTTCGGTAGGTGTAAGCAACCTCAGGTGCCAGATAGGGCCCGCGGTTATTGGAGCGGTAGTCGGACGAGACCCTTTCTCCAGTTGCCCTGTCTTTCGTATTGATGTCGGTGGTGACCAGGTCAAACCCCATATGAAGCTCGGCACCTGGCGCCATCAACGATAAGGTTGCCGGGTTGGCCATCATGCCAGCAGCACCTACATTGAATGCCGTGGCCGCCCCGCCCATGGCGCGGGAGATTGGTCCGAAACCTTCCATCCGGAAAACGTCTGTGGCGTAAGCCACTTGAGATGCTGAGGCAAAACAGGCCACCGCGATGACGTTAATCGCATTAAATTCTGACTTCATTTTCTTGTCTCCTAGTTTTTATATGGATACATTTGAGCTTCTTTCAAAACTATTTTTCGGAAAAATTGCCTGTTTTTGAGGCAGATATAAGGCCTCACATGAGATTTTTCGGCTTTTCCTCGATGAAGCATGTACCGTGAAAGCTCTCGCATGGTTGCAAACGCCAGTCCAGCACCGACAGCGCATTTTTTCCAAGCCGACCTAAGGGGTACATATTGCGGCTGTGGCATGAAATCTAGCGTGATTGTGAATTTACGCCGACATTTTCAAGAGATTAATTTCAATCGCCTATGAATGGGCGCGCTCACCCGCAGACTCAAACCAGCGGATCGCCAGCATTAAAAGAAACGATCAAAGTGAATCTGCTCGAAAGGTACCTGGTAACCCACCATCAGCATTTCCTGTAAAGTCTGCGTCATCGGCGGTGGACCTGCGAAGTAAAACTCGAAATTCGGCAGGGTTTCGCCGAAAGTACGTCGCACCAGTTCATGGACAAACCCTGTTTCACCACTCCAATGCGCGCCCGCCTCATCACCGGGTAGCGAAACCACCGGATGGAAGTGGATGCGATCGCCATAGCCGGGCAGCTCGCGCAAGAAAGTTTCCCCACAGATGTCGCGCCAGGTTCTGCCGCCATAAAAAAAGTGCAGTTGGCGCGCGTTCAGCATGCCCGATTGCGCGGCCCCGCGGGCAATCGACACCATGGGCGCCAGGCCCGAGCCGCCCGCCACACAGACTATGTCGCGCGCGACGTTGCTTCTCAGATAGGCCAGGCCATAAGGGCCGTCGATCTCGATCTCATCACCAGTTTGAAGGTGATGAAACAGTTTGTCAGTGGCCGCACCATGGGCAACACGACGAATCTGAAAGTGCCATCCGCCTGCGTTGTTGCCGACATTGGACATTGAATAGGCACGGGGCGTCCCGACGCCAGGAATCGAAAGCATCGCGTACTGACCGGCCAGGAAATCGGCGCCGCCCTCAGAGACAAAGCGGAACTCACCTAGGTCATGCGTGATCTCGTGCATGCCAACGAATCGGGCGCGAAGACGTCTGGGCTGGATGACGGGAACACATTCTGGCACCATCCGAACCTTGATGCGCAAGTCGGTGCCGGCCCGGCATTGACAGGCCAGCAGGCGCCCTCTCCGTCGATCCCGCTCGGTCAGACCTGGGGCATCCGGCCAAAGGTTCTCGACTTCACCCTCCAACACGTCGAACTTACAACTGCCGCAACCGCCCGAGTTGCATTCGTAAGGAAAACCAATCCCGGCACGCAAGGCCGCACGCAAGACGGTATCTTGCCCTGCTTGGTCGAATGTATTTTCCGCGCCTTCGATCGTTATTTTGGCTTGGGTCATAGACAATTCTATTTAATGGGTTTGGGGATTCACCACAGGCGCCTTGCCGGTGCCCGCGGTGCGCCGGGGACGGACCTACAGTCCCAAAGAATGGCGGAAGTCGCGGGTCGCCTGCCTGGCCGATTCGGCAGCGCCGGGCACATCGGCCAGCGCGCCGCAATAATCCGATATCGCCTTGTCAGCCAAGGGCGCCCACTTGACAATCCAGCCCTGGATGACTTCCGCATTGCCCGGCTTTTCGAGCGCCATCTTGACCAGGGCCGTTGCCCAGCGGCGATGCCGCGCGGCATCCATCAGTTGCGCGTCGTTCAGCAAGCCTAGCAGCATGTCACTGTTATGACGTGCTGATTCGCCCAGTTTACGCAGTACGGCCTCCTCTATCGCGGGCTTGGCGACCAAGTTCAGGGCCACGAAAGCCTCGGCCCAGTCCCAGGTCACAAGCATCTTTTCCATCAACTCGCGAAAGCCCTGCCATGCCGCATCGGTTTCCCAATAATGGCGCTCTTCGGCAGCAAAACCTTTATCCGAGAAAGCCAGCGAAAGCTCTTTGGTGCGGTAGGCGGTATGACTCACCCAACGAAGACAGTCTGCCATTTGAAAATAATTACAGTTGGTGATGGTACTGGCGGGAGCCACTTGACCGACATAAGCCGATGCCATCTGTACGGTGTGAAAAAGGTACCGTGCAGGGGTGTAAATCCGAGCCAAGGTCCCGGCCCAGTTGGGGATTAGTGATTTGTCGTGCTCACGGCTGTTGAACTGGTCGAACAGGCCGAAGACATAGTTTTCCTGCCCGTCCTGCATCATGTTGTAGCTGCGGTACACCACCTCATCCGGATCGCGAAAGGCATTCCATTCGTCATGCTTGAGCGGGCTGCCAAAGGTGTTTTTCTTGACCCACTTGTTCATGAACATATCGGGATCGAGCTCATACGGCGCATGAGCATCCCGGTTGTTGTAATGCAGGTTGGCGCTGACAATCTCATATTCGCTCGGTTTGCGGCGGTGTGCTGCCAGATGACTCCAGGTCTTGAGCGGCTTTAACACTTGAACTTCTGACATGATCTGTCTCCTTTTTGGACTAGTTGTTTCCAGGCATGGGCCCAGTTTGGATTTTGGTCAAAGATGCTTGGTGAAGTAAAAACGCACCAAGTCAGGCAGCGTCTCGATCCGTCCGGCGAAGGAACTCAGATCAACTTCCAGGTCGTTCATCTTGAACGGGCGTCCCAGCGCGCGTTCAATCGTCTCGCGTCGCAAAATCAGCTCGTCATCGGTGTCGATACGCAGGTAAGCTCGTTTGTCATCGACTCGTATCTCCCGACCCGGGTTGTCTTCCCTGGCCGCCTCGACCACGGCCATGGCCAACTCCCCTGCCCGCAAGACGGGACCGACCCGGTTGTTGCCGTGTCTATTGATGATTGCATTCATTGCTGTTTCCTTGTTTGTCTACTGCGTCGATTCAGGTGTGCGCAAACAGGGGCTGGATACCCGTGGTTTGAACCAGGACATCGTCGCCCTCGATCTTGACCGGGTACTCGGCCAATGCGCAGTCGAAAGGGTTGATGCCCTTGCCGGAACAGGCATCGAACTGCCAGAGGTGTGCCCGGCAAATCACCGTCTTGCCATCGAATTTGCCTTCGGCCAAGGGAATATCTTGGTGCGGACACATGCCTTGGAACGCTTTAATCACACCCCCTTCGGCACATACCAGCAAGATATCGTGCCCGTCCACCTCAAATGATTCCATTTCACCTTCCCATACGTCGTCGAGGGTGCACACTTTTTTAAATGTCATGGTTGCGTTTCCTGTTGGCGAAACTCGCGGCGATCGTTGAAGTCGCCGCGCTGCTTCGTCATCTCCTTAGTGTCTTGGGGCTTCCCAGATGATCTCTATGGTTTCGGTCGGCTTTAAGCCCGCGTCAGCAACCTTCATGCTGCGTGGCAAAAACTCTTCACTGTCTTGCCGGCGAACACGAAGAATCTGCCCCGGCCGCGCCTTGACGCGCCGCCCCACCGAATGATGGGCGGCAGCGGTAGCCACCTCGTCCATGGTGTTCTCGGTATCGACTTGCAGCAGTTGCAGCACAAAGTCGCCTTCAAAATTCGAACTCAAGGGAAATAGAGCCATTCTTGTCTCCTGTATCGGTCAATCGTTGAGCCGGCAGTCAGCGCCGCCGGCGAGTTTCAGCCGGCCTTCTTGACGGCGCGCAGGGCCTTGTAGATCTCGGCCCAGGCATAGTTGTGGGCATCGTCTCCGATCTCGCCCGGTGCGAGACGCATGTAGTTCAAAGCACCCCCCAGGTCCATCGGCTGGATCATGCCGGCGAGGAAGCGATCGACCAGGCTCAGGTGGCCTGCATAACGCTCAGGCTCCTGCTCGAAGCACCAGCGGTCTTGCTCGGAGCCAAAGTGGTACAGGCGGCCTTTGTACTCGAGCGGATAGTCCTTGACGCTCCACTTATTGCCCGGCGTGTAAGCGACCGGCAAATTGCACATATTGCATATGATGGGAAGAGTCTCCGGATAGGTCATGGCCATGTTGCCGTCGACCACGTTGTCGATGATCACATCCCAGCACTGACCCCAGGTGTCGTTCCAGCCGGGGTACTTCTCTTCGAGCCACTCGCGTTCGGCCGGCGTCACGCCCGCTGCCGGGTTCCACCAGACGGTGGGCCGCCAGAACCAGACGCCCAGATGCATACCGTGATGGGTCTCAGCCAGTTCTTCGAGAAAATGATCCCAGTACCAAGGCAGATCGAGTCCGAGGTCGGTCAGGGCGCGCTCGAACTGGGCCACGATCCACTCTTCCATGAACTCCTTGAACGACTGATTGCGGTGCTCCAGAGGCGTGTAGTAGTCCATCATCGGCCCCGTCAGGACCGAGAACAGCTTCCAGGCACGCCAGAATGCGATGTCCACCTTCTTCTGTGCTTCGGCCTTCTTCCCGTTCTCGATCAGCACCTGCAAGGCCGGCCCACCGATTTGCGCATGGCGCGACTCGTCGGTCTGTATGCTCGAAATGAGGCTTGCAAAAGTGTGGTCTCCGGCTTCGGCAGCGTCGGCCGCCAGGCCCAAGAACTGCATATTGGTGAAGCCGGTTTCAAAACTGAAGGTAAGCATGATCGACACGCTGATGGCATCGCGCGTCATCATGATGTCGTCAAAGAAATGCCGCGCCGCAATCATTGCCCATTCATTGGTATCAATAGCCTTGTGCGCCCAGTCCATTTGACGGTCTTTTGACACATGCTCGTGCGGGAAATAGAGCTGGATCTGGCCGTGGCGCATTTCATCGAGGCAGCCCATGGTGGCCATATTGCGCATGCCGGGGGCCTTGGAGAAACGCATCATGCGGGCCTCTGCACTGGCAGCACCATATTCAAGTCTCGCAAGTGCTCCATAGTGGGCCTTGATCACCGACTTCCAGCCCGGATCCGAGTTCTCAAAAATCTGTGACCGCTCCAACGCTGCCTTGACCGAATAAGCACCTGCATCCTTCTCGCGCTGTACCTTCACGTACTCCGGATAGGTTTGCTTGTAGGGTTCGTCGTATTTTTCCCAGGCTTCCTGGGGCAAACCATAGTCGCCAGCCATCTCTGCCGGAAACAATTCCATTTCCGTGACATATTTCGGCGACCAGTTGGTCGTCCTGGCGACGTCATACCAGTCCATCCGATTTAGTAAAGCCATTTTCAGTCTCCTTCGTTAGAAATCGGGGCAAAATGCCCCCTCTTGCAAACCCATCACGTTGTCACCGGCCCATGTCTTTCGCGCTGGCGCCTGCAATACCCCAGTTCTCCTTGGGCACCTCATGGATCCAGACCCGGACGTTTTCCTTGGGCACGCCCACAGCATCGACCAGCGCCTGCGTAACCTTCTGAATCACCGCGCGCTTTTGCTCTTCGGTGCGGCCTTCGATTATGTATACCTGTGCAAATGGCATCTCGTTTTCTCCGGATACATGTCAAACAAAGCGCAGGCTGGTGCTGCCCATGCCTTGCACGCGCAAGGTGACGTTGTCGCCGGCCAGCACCGACACGGCTTCGGTGATGCCGCCCGACAGGATCAGGCTGCCGGCTGGAATGCACTCGCCGCGCGCGCCTAGGTGGTTGGCCAGCATGGCAATGGCCGCGGCAGGGTGCCCCAGCACGGCGGCGCCGGCGCCAAAGGCCACCGGCAGGCCGTTTTTCTCCAGCACGATGCCCACGGTGCGCAGGTCCAAGCCGGACACCGTCATTGGCTGGCCGCCGACCACGAAGCGCGTCGCCGAGGTGTTGTCAGCCACCACGCTTTTGAGGTCGAAATTGAAATCGCGGTAGCGGCTGTCGATCACTTCGATGCCGGGCATCACAAAGTCAGTGGCGGCTAGCACGGCGCCAATATGGCAGCCCGGGCCGCGCAGCTCGGCTTTGGTGACGAAGGCGATCTCAGGCTCGACCTTGGGATGGATCAGCTCGCTCACCCTGCATTCGCCGCCATCGGGCAGCGCGGAATAGTCGGCCATGAAGCCGAACACCGGCGTCGTCACGCCCATCTGCTTCATCTTGGCGTGCGAGGTGAGCCCGGCCTTGAAGCCGATGATGCGGTGGCCGCGCGCGATCTTGCGGCGGCGGATCTCGTCCTGGATGGCATAGGCATCCCCCCAGTCCATTTCGGGATGGTCTTCGGTGATCTTGGTCGTGTCCCGCGCCTGCAGTTCACAGTTTTCCAAGTGCTCGGCCAGGGTTGCGATGGTTTTGGGATCGAGTTTCATACAGCCACCTTGCTGCTGTCATTACGCTCACGCGCCATGGTCATGGCGGTGTCTTCGATCATGTCTTCCTGGCCACCGACCATGCCACGGCGACCCATCTCCACCAGAATGTCACGGGCGCTTACGCCATATTTCTTCTCGGCGCGTTTGGCAAAAAGCAGAAACGAGCCATACACACCTGCGTAACCCAGCGTCAACGCGTCACGGTCAATGCGGATCGGGAAGTCCATGATGGGCACCACCAGGTCTTCGGCCACGTCTTGAATCCTGTACACATCGACCCCCGTGGCTACACCCATCAGGTCGAGCACCGACACCAGCACTTCCATCGGAGTGTTGCCGGCACCGGCACCCAGGCCGGCCGCCGCTGCGTCGATGCGGGTGGCGCCGACTTCAATGGCGGCGATGGAGTTCGCCACACCCATGGCCAGGTTGTGGTGGCCATGAAAGCCCAGTTCGGTCTCGGGCTTGAGCGCGGCGCGCACCGCGCTCAAGCGCGCCTTGACGCCTTCCGGCAGCAGGTGGCCAGCGGAGTCGGTGACATAAATGCAGTTGGCACCATAGGCTTCCATCAGCAGAGCCTGGGTCACCAGTTTTTCCGGGCTGGCCATGTGCGCCATCATCAAGAAGCCCACGGTGTCCATGCCCAGCGCACGTGCCTTGGTGATGTGCTGCTCTGACACATCGGCTTCGGTGCAATGGGTTGCCACGCGAATGGTGCCCACCCCCAAGTCTTTGGCCATCAGCAGGTGCTCGACAGTGCCGATGCCGGGTAACAGCAGCGCCGAAATCTTGGCCTGCTTCATCAGCGGGATCACCGCACCCAGATATTCCTCGTCGGAGTGAGCCGGAAAGCCGTAGTTGACGGACGAGCCACCCAGGCCGTCGCCGTGGGTGACCTCGATCAGCGGCACACCGGCAGTATCCAGGCCGCAGGCGATGCTCTTCATCTGGTCTAACGTCATCAAATGGCGCTTGGGGTGCATGCCGTCACGCAACGTCATGTCGTGAACGGTGACTCTCTTACTTTGTATGTTCATGATGGCTCTCTTGTGAGGTTCCGGCGAATGCCGGAGTAGAGACGGGCTTGAGCGTGAGCCGGCCGGCGAGGATTTCTTCGGCAAATATTTCCGCGGTGCGGGCCGCGGCAGCGGTCATGATGTCGAGGTTGCCGGCGTACTTGGGCAGGTAGTCACCCAGGCCTTCGACTTCGAGGAAGACAGAGACGCGCTTACCATCAAACACCGGGCCGTTGACCAGTCTGTAGCCGGGGACATACTTTTGCACTTCCTTGATCATGGAGTGGATCGATTCGGTGATCTTGGCCTGGTCGGGTTCGGTTTCTGTCAGGCAATGCACGGTGTCGCGCATGATGAGCGGCGGATCAGCCGGATTCAGGATGATGATGGCCTTACCTTTTTTGGCGCCGCCCACCTTCTCAACCGCGCTGGCGGTGGTGCGGGTGAATTCGTCGATGTTCTTGCGGGTGCCGGGACCGGCCGATTTACTGGACACGGTAGCCACAATTTCCCCATACGCCACAGGCTGCACACGGCTCACGGCAGCAACCATCGGGATGGTCGCCTGACCGCCGCAGGTGACCATGTTGACGTTCAGCTCGCCTTTGCCGAGGTGCTCGATCAGGTTGACCGGGGGCACGCAGAAGGGGCCAATGGCTGCAGGAGTAAGGTCGATCATGAGCGCACCCAGAGCGTTGACCTTGCAGCTGTTGTCGGCATGCACATAGGCGCTGGTGGCATCAAAGACGATTTGCACGCCGTCAGCTTTCATGTGCGGCACCAAGCCGTCGACACCGTCGGCTGTCGTTTTAATGCCCAGCTCGCGGGCGCGCTTGAGGCCATCGGATTCGGAGTCGATGCCGACCATCCAGACCGGCTCTAGCACCGCGCTGCGTTGCAGTTTGGCCAGCAGGTCAGTGCCGATGTTACCGGGGCCGATTAGGGCACATTTGATTTTTTTCATGAAAAACACCGTAGGTTGAAAAGTTGAATAAGAGAGCGCACCACGCCACCTTCAACATGCAGCGCAGCGCCCTTGGTAGCGGCAGAGCGCGGGCTACAGACACAGGTCACCATGGCAGCGACTTCGGCCGGCTCGATAAAGTGCTGCAGCAGTGAGGTCGGGCGGGCGTAATTGAAAAAGTCACGCTCAGCCTCGACCAACGTATGGCCCGCGTCACGCGCCAGCTTGGTGAAGAACTCGCCCACACCTTCGGTGCGCTTCGGGCCGGGCCGGGCAGCATTGACCGTGACACCGGTGTCAATACAGGTTTCTGCCAAGCCACGCGACACCGACAACTGCGCTGACTTGTTCATGCCGTAATGCAGCATTTGGGCCGGCGGGCAAATCCCCGACTCACTGGAGATGAACACAGTACGGCCCCAGCCGCGCGCCTTCATGACGGGCTGGTGATGGCGCGCCAGGCGCACGCCACTCATCACGTTGACCTCGAAAAAGCGCGTCCAGTCGTTGTCGCCAATTTGCTCGAACGGTTTGAGCTCGAAAATGCCGAGGTTGTTGTCCAGCATGCCGACCGCCCCTGCCGCATTCAGCTGCCAATGAAAAATAGGCCTGCACGCCGTCGATCGCCGCGCCCGAAACTTACGCCCGGATGCCCGCCACCGCGCTGGCCAGCCGATGCCGGAAGTCGAGCCTGTGAGCACCGCACGCTTGCCGTCGAGTTGAAGATCCATCGCACTGCCTTTCAGGAGAATGTCACCGAGCAACTGCCCAAGCCGCCGATCGACATGCGGAAGTTGTCACCTGCCTTGGCCGGTGCCATCGCTGCCAGCGCCCCAGAGAGAATGATCTCGCCCGCCTTCAGTCCAATGCCCAGATGCCCGAGCGTGTTGGCCAGCCATGCCACCGCATTCACTGGTGAACCCAAGGCTGCGGCACCGGCGCCGGTGGCGATGATGTCGCCGTTTTTTTCCATCACCATGCCGCAGGAATAGAGGTCGATGCGGCGCGAATCTACCGCGCAGTCACCCAGCACAAACACGCCGCAGGAGGCGTTGTCGGCCACTGTGTCCTGGATCTCGATCTTCCAGTCGCGAATGCGCGAGTCGACGATCTCGAAGCAGGGCATCACGCACTCGGTGGCAGCCAGCACGTCAGCGTTGCTAATGCCCGGACCCAACAGGTCTTTTTTAAGGAGAAAGGCGATCTCGCCCTCGGCCTTGGGCTGGATCAGGGTGTTCGCGTCAATCGACTCGCCTCCGTTGTAGATCATGCCATCGAGCAGGTAGCCGAAATCGGGCTGGTAAACGCCCAGCATGTTCATCACCGCAGCTGAGGTAACGCCGATTTTCTTTCCGACGATACGCTCGCCAGCTTGCAGACGACGCGACAGCATGCGCTGTTGGATGTGATAGGCGTTTTCGATGGTGATGTCGGGGTGGCGGTTGGTCAGCGGCTCGACCACCGTTTGGGTGGTCATGGCGTGGTACAGCTCGTCGCCCAGGGTTTCGATCAGCGTGGTATCCATAATTGGGAAAGTCCTGCGGGTTTTGAATGGAAGGGAATGGGCAGTGCTCAGGATGGTCGGGTAGCGTCGGCCTCGGCCAGAAAATTACCGACCAGCCGCGCAAAGCGTCCGGCATGTTCGATCTGCGTCCAGTGACCGCATTGGCCGAATACATGCAACTGGGAGCGCACAATCCATTCCGACAGCGTGAGCGAATTCGACAGCGGAATCACCTGGTCTTCGCGTCCATGCACGATCAGCGTGTCATGCGGCAAGGCGCGGATGTCTTGTTCGGCGCTGGCCATGGCATCCACCCAGCGCTGGCGCGGTGCCGGGAACATGTCCGCGAACGACGCCTGAAAGCCTGGCCGGATGCTGGCCTCGTAGCGCAGCCGTGCCAACTCATCGGAAACTAGGGCGCGGTCGTAGGCAAAGACGTCGAGCAGCTTGCGCATGTTGTCCAGCGACGGGGTGTAACCCCAAACCGCGTCTAGCCCGGGTGTAATCGGAAATGTCACGCCGACGCTGCCCATCAGTACCAGCCGGCGCACCCGCTTAGGGTGGCGAATCGCCAGGGCCAGCGCTAGCGCGCCGCCAAAGGAGTTACCGACCAGATCGGCCTGTTCAATGCCCAGAGCATCGAGCAAGCCCACGGCCTGCGCCACCCATGCATCCATGTCATAACGCTGGCGCTGAGGTCGATCGGTGTACCCGAAGCCGACCATGTCGGGTGCGATGACCCGGGCCTGCCGGGCCAACTCGGGCATGACCAGGCGCCAGTTGGCCCAGGCGGTCACGCCCGGGCCGGACCCGTGAATCAGCAGCACCGGAGGTCCTTGCCCTACATCGTGCACGTTGGTCCGGATACCGTTGGCCACCACCGACTTGGCGACTTCAGGATTGGGCGTGGGCATTGTGCTCATTCTTGGGCCAGTCCTTCTGCGCGCAAGGCGGTCTGCACGGCCTCACGTGCACCAACGCGGGCGATAAAGTGCTGCAAGGCAGGCCAGGGTGACAGATCCACACCCACATAGCCGGCCCAGCCCATCGTCACGAACAGATAGATGTCAGCCACCGAGAAATCCTCGCCCAGCAGATAGGGCGACTTCTCCAGTTGTGCTGCCACTGTCCCCATGCGGGTCGCCAATGTTTTGTGGGCTTGCGCCTTCGAGTCGGCGCTGGCGTCGGGGTTGAACAGCGGGGTGTAGCTCTTGTGAATCTCGGTCGAGATGAAGTTAAGCCACTGTTGCAACCGATAACGCTCAAATTTCCCATTGGCTGGCGCAAGCTTTTTGCCAGGGACCTGGTCAGCCACGTAGTGCACAATGGCAGGGCCTTCTGTGAGCAGGCGCCCATCGTCGAGTTGCAGACAGGGTACGTAGCCGCTGGGATTGACAGCGTAATAATCGGCACCCGTCTCGGTTTTTTTGGTTTTGAGATCGACCTTTACCAAGTCAAAGGCTAGACCTGCTTCACGCAAAGCTATATGAGGAGACAGCGAACAGGCCCCAGGTGCAAAATACAGTTTCATGATTGACCCTTTCATAGTTTGATGCATACGTTCTTCAGCTCGGTGTAGAACTCCAGCGAATGCACGCCGCCTTCGCGACCGATGCCCGAGTGTTTGGCACCGCCAAACGGGGTGCGCAAATCGCGCAGGAACCAGCTGTTGACCCAGGCCAGGCCGACCTGCATTTGCTGGGCGACGCGGTGCGCGCGCGACACGTCGCGCGTCCAGATGGCGCACGCCAGGCCGTAGTCGTTATCGTTGGCCTTGGCCAGCACCTCTTCCTCGGTATCGAAAGGGGCGAGGTGGCAGCAAGGCCCGAAGACCTCTTCCTTGATGACGCGCGCAGTCTCCGGCAGGCCGGTCCAGATGGTAGGCTGTATCCATGAGCCACCGCCCAACTCGCCGGGCATGACGGGCGCGCAGCCGCCGGTGATGAGCGTCGCGCCTTCTTCGACCGCCAGCTTGTAATACGACAGCACCTTGGCCCGGTGCTCCTGGCTGATCAAAGGGCCCATGTTGGTAGCGCCGTCTTCGGGGCGGCCCAGCTTCAGGTCTTCGGCCCCCTGCTTGAGCGCGGCGACAAATTTGTCGAAAATCGGCCGCTCCACATACACCCGCTCGGTGCCCAGGCACACTTGGCCGCAGTTGGCGAACGCCGAGCGCATCGTGCCTTCGATAGCCGCGTCGAAGTCGCAATCGGCAAACACGATGGCGGCATTCTTGCCCCCCATCTCCAGGCTGGCCGGACGTGCGCCTTTGGCTGCGGCCTTCATGATGACCTCGCCGGTGCGAGTCTCGCCCGTGAAGGTGATGGCATTGACGCCAGGGTGGGTGGTGACGAACTCGCCCGCCGAATTGGGTCCGAAGCCGTGCACCACGTTGTACACGCCCTTGGGAATGCCGGCTTCGTTCATCACTTCGCCCAGCAACGCGGCGGTCTGAGGCGTCTCCTCGGAGGGTTTGACGACCACCGTGTTGCCGCAAGCGAGTGCTGGACCGACCTTCCAGGTCAGCAACAGCAGCGGCAGGTTCCAGGGGCAGATCACGCCGACCACGCCCACCGGGCTGCGGTAGCCGTAGTTGATGGCGCTGCGGCCATCGGGCGTGGCCATTTCGAACAATTCGGTGGCGACGTTTTTCACCACATCGGCAAATATTTTGAAGTTGGCCGCGCCGCGTGGGATGTCGACATGGCGCGCGAGGCTCATGGGCTTGCCGGTGTCCTCGCATTCAGCTGCCAAAAATTCGCCGAAACGCCGGTTGATCCCATCGGCCACGGCGTGCAGGCGTTCGACCCGCTCGGTCACCGGCATGGCGCCCCACGGACCGGTCAGCGCCGCGCGGGCGGCGGCCACCGCGGCATCAACCTCGGCCCTGCCCGCCTCATGGACCTGGGCGATTATCTGTCCGGTCAGTGGCGAACGCTTGTCGAAGGTCCTCTGCGTTGCAGCGGATTCGCCGTTGATGAAGTTGAGGATCTGTTTCATGTTTTTTCCGCAGCAAAGTGAATACCGTGATGGGTTTAAAGATCTTTTTCGTGTTTCATTCGAGGCCAATGGCCTTCAACCCGGCGCGCGCGCATTCCTCATCTTGCTCGGCCGAACCACCGGACACACCGATGCCGCCTATCAGCACCTCGTCCTCACGGATCGGCAAACCGCCCCCGAAGACCACCAGACGTGGCCGCAGCGGCAAGCCGATGCGCAGCGCTTCGTTGCCAGCGAGAATCTCCCTCCACTGGGAGGTCGGAAAGCCAAAACCGGCAGCCGTGTAGGCCTTGTCGATGGCAATCTCAACGGAGTGCAAAAAGGCGCCCGGCATGCGCAGAAAGGCCATTAGTAGGCCCGCTGAGTCGGTGACGGCCACGTTGATGCGAATGCCCAGCGCGGCGGCATGTGCCACCGCCGCCTGGATGGCAGCGGCAGCGCCTTCAGCCGAAATCGCACGCGCGCCCACGCTCCACGGAATCGAATCGGTCATCCATGCACTCCGCGCTTCAGGTGTAGACTTCGGTGAACGACGGCACCATTTCACCCGTGTGATAGAAGATGCCGCTGCCAAGGTGTGCTTCGTCCCAGGTCGTGACCGGCCGGTCGCGCTGCGCCAAGTAGCCCAGGCCGGCGAAGGTTTCATTGCGGTTGCCGCTCGGGTCAAAGAAGTAGATCGTCTCGCCGCGGGTGATACCGTGACGGGTGGGCGCCACATCAATCCGGGTCTTGGTCTTGGCCATCACGTCGGCGGACTTCAGGATGTCATGCCACGAGTCCAGGAAGAAAGCGATATGGTGCAGCCCCATGCGCGGCCCGCCGACAAAGGCGAGGTCGTGTGGTGTGGTGGTGCGTGCCAGCCACGTTGCGGCTTGGATCGAGCCGTCCGGGCCAACGAGCACCTGCTCGGTGAGGAAGAAGCCGAGCACCTCGGTTACGAACTTCGTGTTTTCGGCCACCTTGTTCACGCCGGTTTCGGGGTTGAGCTCGCACATCAGCAGGCAGTGGTCGAGCCAGTGCGCGCCAGCGCCCTTAATGCTGTCAGGCCACGGATCGGGGTTGTTAGTGCCGACTTCGGTGCCGACGTATTCCTTCATCGCATACAGCCGCATCTCATGGCCGCTGGGCAGATTGAATTGCAACAGACGACCAGTGGACGGCAACGTACCCTCGGCGAGAATCGTGGTTTGGCTGCCGTAGGCTTCGACTTTCTTTTGCAGCTCGTCGAGGTCGCTGTCTTTTTCGACCTTGTAGGCCACATGGTTCAGACCCGCCTGATCCGAAGGGGTGAGGATCAGCGAGTACTTGTCCCACTCGTCCCAGCACTTGAGGTAAACGTTGCCCTGCTTATCCTCCATCATTTTTTTCATGCCCAGCACGTTTTCGTAGTGCTTGACTGCGGCTGCCATGTCCATTACCTGCAGGTTGACATGGCCGATACGCATAATTCCCATTGCTGTCTCCTTTTGGTTCAAAAATCAGGGGTTCGCCACAGCGGCAAATCCTTTGCGGAACGGTTTTTCAAATTTCCCCGTCACCGCCAGCCGGACGGCGGTGACGGGAGCGACGCGACAGGCGAGGGTGAAGCCCCGGGCCTCCTCCTCAGTGCTGACGTGCGCGCGACTGATGGGGCCCAGGGAGCGGCATTGCCCCTCAAGAATGCGCACCTTGCAAACGCCGCAGCCGCCGTTGACACAGCCCACCGGAATGCCTTTTCGGCCCAAGCGCAGCATGCCTTGCAGCAAACTCTCGTCGCTGGGGCAGAGAAAGGTCTCTCCGGTTTGCGCGACATGCACGCTGACGTTGGGACGGGTGTCGAAGAACATGCGCGCCCGCCCTTCAAACCCGCTTGAACAGCGGGCTGCGCTGCTGGCAGGCATCGGCCGCCGAGAGGAACTTCTCGGTGTAGATGTCGCGCTCATACAGTCGGCCCTGCATTAAGGTGCTGATGCAGGCTTCGATCATCATCGGCGGGCCGCACAGGTAGGCCTTGTTGCCGGAGAAGTTTCCAGCGAAAAGGGCCTTGGCCGCTTCGTGCACGAAGCCGCGTGCGCCACTCCAGGCGCCGCCTTCACCCTCGTTGGACAACACGGGCACATAGGTGAAATGCGGATGCTTCGCGGCCAGTGCGCGGAACTCGGCGTCGTAATAGAGTTCCTCGGCGGCGCGCTGACCATAGATCAGCGTGATGGGCACCGCGCTGCCAGCGCCCAGCAGATCAAGGATCATCGAACGCGTGCTCGACAGGCCCGAACCGCCGGCCATAAACACCATGGGGGACGCTGACGACTTGCGCACGAAGAAGCGCCCATAGGGGCCAGAGATGCGCAGATTTCCACCGGACTTTAACTGCCGGTGCAACCAGCTGGTGCCCGCTCCGCCCGCGACGATGCGCACATTGAGTTCGATTTCGCAGCTGGTTTGCACCTGGGCTGGCGAGTTGGCGATCGAAAACGCCCGTGTGCCTTCGATGCCGGGAATCAACACCTGCACATACTGACCCGCTTGAAAATGCATCGGCTGGTCCAGCTTGAGAAAAATCCCCTTGATCGTAGGCGTCAGGTCCTCGATGCGCGAGACCACACAGTCAAAGTCACGCACAGGGATGATCTCGGCATCCGGATCTTCGTCGATGTCAGCCTCGATGGTGGCATCGCTTTGCAGCGTGGCGCAGCAGGCCAGCGTCCTTCCGGCATCGCGCTCGAAATCCATCAGAGCGAACGGGTTGGCCTGGCCGTGATCCACCTCGCCGTCCTCCACCTTCACCTTGCAGGTACCACACAGGCCGTGGCCACAGGCGTGTGGAATGTAAATCCCCTGGCGCAGCGCGGCGTCCAATAGGCTCTGGCCCTCCTGCACCTCAATGGACGCGCCCAACGGCTCGATGGTCAGTTGATAACTCATGGTCTGTTCAGTTTCTGTTTAGTTTGGTCTCGATCAGGGTGCTGCCTTGGACGCAGCGGGCGCGGTAGTGTTGCCTGCTGCGTCCAAGGCACTTAACTGCAAGAGCCGTTGATGCCGGTCAGGCCGGGGGTGCGAAAGCGGATCACGTCTTTGTGCATCAAGCCGTTGTCGGCTAGCGATTTGGCGGAGTCGGGCTTCCACGGCTGGCCGGACTTGAACCACTCGACCTTGGCCCAGTCGATCTTGGCAAAGTCCGGGTGGTAGCCGTAGATGTCGGCAAGTACTGTCGAGGACAGCACCCCGAAAAGCGTGTCCGGCGGCAAGGACAAGCAGACCGGCGCAGCGAACAGCAGGTGGTCTTCCCAGCCGATGAACAGCAGCGGCACGTGGAAGTTTTTCCGCACATCCTTGGCAGGGAACGCGTACGGCTTGAGGGCGACGATGCTCATTTGCCTGCTCCTTCCAGTGACTCACCGCGCCAGGCGGCAAAGTTTTTTTGGTCTTCCGAGCCCTCGAAATCAAAGTTGTCGCGTCCGAAATTCATGTTGTAGTAGTCAAGTAAAGCCAACAGAGGATCGAAACCTTCCGCCGTGGGATCCACACCAGGCTTGAAGCAATTGCCCTGGTAGACCTGATGCGGCGGCAACCAGGCCTGCACATACTTTTCGGGCTCATGGTCAAAGATTTCCTTGCAGTGGTCGCTGCAGAAGTGGTATTTCTCGCCCAGATAGTCGGACTCACGGTAGGCGATCTTGGTGGCATCGCCCTCCTCGGTGAAGATCATCGGAACCTGGTCAATCTGGCAGAGCATGGGCAGCGTCTTCTGGTAGAAGCGGTTGCCTTTTTCCGCCTGCTCGCGCCAGTGGTTCCAACGTGGCCGGTAGTACTTGTCGAAGGTCTCGGGGTATTTCTCCGACAGCCAGGCCATTTCCTCTTTCTCGGGCACCCAAGTGTGGAATGCCGCGGCGGCGCCGTAGTTGTAGAACACGGCAAAGGTCTGGTGGCTGATGTGGTCCTTGCCTTCGCAAGCCTGCTCCCAGCCCTTGGGTTTGCGGATGCCGTAGCGCGCCAGGTCTCGGAACAGCGCTTCGCCGTTTTCCTCGACATACATTTCCCAGCTCTCGCGCCAACTCATCACCCGCTTGGGCAGCATGTAATCCTGCATCATGGCCACGATGGAAAGCAGCCGGTAGCCGCGCCAGAACCACTTGTCGATCCAGCGCTGCACGATTGGCGCGTTGTCCGGGTCCTGCTCGAGCATGAACTTGATGCATTCGATACCCAGCGTCATGTGGCGCGACTCGTCGCTCTGGGCGCTGAAGCCGAAGGTCACCGTGGACAAATCGCCGTTGTGCGCCGCGCCCGACATGAAGGGCACGAACAGCAGGTTGGTTAGCACGTATTCAAACGAGAAGCTCACCGCTGTCAGGAACTCGAACGGGCCTCCGGTGTAGGCATCCTCGAAGAACGATTTGGGCACCGACAGGTACCACACCCGGTCAAACATGTGCTGGGGGCTGTGCAGGCCGTTGAAGTACTTGTTGTAGTGGCTCAGAGCGTGGGTTTGAGTCTGGTTGTGGCGCAGTTCGTCGATCGCCTGCATCTGGCAAGCCACGCGTGCGGCGGCGCCGGTGAATTGACGGCCTGTGTGGGCAAAGCCGCGGTAGGCGTAGTATTCCAAGGGCGACACGCCGGTGAGGAAGACTTTCAACGCGCTGAGATAGCGTGCATCGGTCACGCCGAGTTGACCGTTGTTCTGCGCAAAGGCTTCGATCACCGCATAGAGTTTTTTCTCTTTCTCGCCCTGGTATTTCCAGTAGGCATCCATCGTCAGACGGAACGGGTCTTCCCACTTGTCCCAGTCGTGAATCTTGATGCCCTCGTATTTGTCATACGGAAATACCTTGTCCATCGGCTGGTAGGTGGTATCCCAGTGCAGTCCGCGCGTCATAGCGGCATAGCGCTCTTTCAGGCCGAGTTTCTTCTTGATGACAGGGGTGTCCATGTTTGCTCCTTGTGTCGTTGCTATCAATGTTTCCAGCTCAGCGAGAGCTCGTCGTCGTCTTCGTCGATGTGCCCGGACAGGGTGACAAGATTGACGTGGATCTGCTGCAGATTGAAGGGCTGGCCGATCAGCTCTTCAATGGTTTCGCGGCGGATCACGAGCCTGCCAGGGGCGTCGATCTTGACCAGACCGGCCGGGTAACTCGCCTGCGCGGTGGCGTTGTCGGCCAAGATCGCGTCGATGATGGGGCGCACATCTTCGTTGTCCTGAAAGGCAATGAATACGTTGGACATGCGGTGTCTCCTGTTTTAAGTTGAATGCCTATACCGCTCAAGCCGCGAGGCCGGCTTTCTTGCAGCGCTGGTCGAGGCATGCGCGCGCTGCCTGCAGGGCTGGCTGGCCTTCCGCACCCAGAGCGAGTTCGGCCACCGGGACGAGCGCCGCCTGGGCGCGGTCGGCCCAGGTCTTGACCCAGCCCGAGATCAGGTGGCGGTTGGTATCGGACTCCGCCGCAGCCACCTTGACCACGGCGTCAATCCAGCGCGCGCTCTCGTCGTGCCACTCGGGCATGAAGGCGGTCAGCATGGCCACTGCCGTGCCGCCCTGCAGCACGATCTGGTCGTCCACGAAGCTGCCGTAGATCAGCGGGTAGAGCTGGCCATCGAGCGCGAGGTTCTGCGCCACGAACAATTCAAGAGGGTCTTGCAGCACCAGCGTGTCTTCGACATAGCGGCGCAACGGCTGCCAGTTCGCATCATTGAGCCAGGCGCTCATGCCGTCTTCGAGCACACCGGGCTCGTCGAGCGCCAGGCCCAGACGAGTGATGAATTGGGCCGCACCCAAGTGGTCCAAGGCATGGAACATGGCGGGCGCGGTGAACGGCGTGCCATAGCCGTAGGCTGCGATCGAGCTATTGTTCATATTGCCGCCCCAGGCCACGTGGCGCAGCGGCATCAGCACCTCACAGCTCTTCGCGCGCACCGCATCGGGCATCTTGCTCACCAGACCACGCGTTTGGACAAATTCGTAGTTGGCCTCCAGCGCATCCTGCTGGCGCGCCCGGGCCGCGGTCCAGGTTGCGTAGTAGTATTGACGCGGGTCGCGCAGCACGTTCCAGTCAGCCAACCTGACCGCTGAGCGCGATGCATCGAAGACTTCGTGCTCGGGATCCCAGGTAGGGCGGTAATGGAAATTGGCCGACGGCTGAGTGCCAAGGGTAGCCTCCTGGTAGCGCGAGGCCGGTTTGTCAGAGCCTACATATCGGGCTGTGTGCGCAAAAGTGTTGCGCAAGGGCTTGATTTCACGGGTATGCAGATCAACGGTCATAGATGTCTCCTTCTGGTTGGGTTGTGAGGGCAGTTGCCAATGCTCAAGCATCGAGCCGCTGCACCTGATGCGTATTGCAGAACGCCTCGAACGCTAGTCGCGGCAACAAGAGCTCAACGGACAATTCCGGCCATCCGATAGCGAAATCGAATGCCACGAGCCCATCCGCGCGCTCAGCCGTCACCCGGACGAATTTGCAACCCACGTCCACGCTCACCGAGGCGGCGTCTGGTGTCTCAAGTAAAGACTGCATGGATCACTCCGATCTGTATTTGCGGCAACAACCCCATTGCAAGGGGTGTGCCTGCATCTAAAAAAGACTCTATAAATCTCGTTTTTTTAAGGAAAGTCGCTGATTTTTATGCATCAATTAAAAATATCTATTCAAAACAATTCGCTCAAATATGGCGTCTGTTGCCGCGCATCATGATCATTTGATGCACTAATTTCACAGAGAGTTTTGAAATGGTGATGCGTGGCTCCCTGTTCCGGCAGGAGACAAATACGTTTTTTATCGATAATATTTCGCCTATGGCCACTTCTACATCGTCGATTCCCCTGCCCTCCGACGCCGATCTGCGGCGACTAATCCACTTCTCCATGGAAGATGGACGCATCTGGTTGGCTGAGCAGCGCATGTTGCTGATGCACACCGCTACCTTGACCAACCTGCGCACCGAGCTGGTTCGATCCGTCGGCATCACACACGCGCGCCGTGTCTTGATGCGTGCCGGTTTCGCTTCTGGAGAGAGGGATGCTGCACTGGCACGCAAAGTGCGACCCCATGCCACTGCTTTCGATGCCTTCGCCGTGGGGCCCCAGCTGCACATGCTCGAAGGAGCGGTCAAGGTCACCCCGCTGAGTTTTGAGTTCGATGAGGAGGGTGGGCACTACCTGGGGGTTTACCACTTGGACCAGTCATGGGAAGCCGACGCCCACTTGCACGATTTCGGTCCTTCGTCGGAGTCGGTGTGCTGGATGCTGCTGGGCTACGCGTCCGGCTATACCAGTGCATTCTTCGGGCGGCGCACCTATTACAAAGAAGTGAGTTGCCGCGCTTGCGGCGAGGGTCATTGCCTGATCGAGGGCCGGTTCGACCACGAATGGCCTGACTGCGAAGCGCTGGCCGAAGATTTCGTCGTAGATTCGATGCTGCAGCACCTAGATGATCTGCGTTCCCAGATCGACGTGCTGCACAACGAGATCAAGGCGGAGGACGGAAGCGGTCCGCTGGTGGGCAGCTCGGCAGCATTCCGAGGGGCACTGGAGCTTCTCGAAAAGGCGGCTCCCACACACGTGACGGTGCTGCTTACCGGCGAAACCGGCGTCGGCAAAGAGCGCTTCGCCAGGACACTACATCATATGAGTCCGCGAGCCGACAAGCCGTTCATCGCGGTCAACTGCGCAGCCCTCCCGGGAGAACTCATCGAAAGCGAATTGTTCGGCGCTGAGAAAGGGGCCTACACAGGGGCGACTGCGACGCGCCTGGGACGCTTCGAGCGCGCCAACGGCGGCACCCTGCTGCTTGATGAAATGGGTGAGCTTGCGCTGGCAGCGCAAGCCAAGCTCTTGCGGGTGCTTCAGACCGGTGAGGTCGAGCGCCTGGGCGGGACGCAGACCATCAAGGTGGACGTTCGCGTGATTGCAGCAACCCACGTCGACCTGGCGGCAGCGATCGAGGCTGGTCGCTTTCGCAGGGACCTGTTCTACCGCCTGAGTGTCTTCCCGATTCGCGTGCCTCCCCTGCGCGAGCGGCAGGACGATATCAAGGCCCTGGCCACCTATCTGCTGCAGTATTTCTCTGCCATGCATGACAAACGGATTGCTGGTTTTACGGACCATGCACTCGACACGATGCGCCATTATTCTTGGCCGGGGAATGTTCGCGAGCTTGAAAACCTCATAGAGCGGGGCGTGATCCTGGCCAGATCGGGTCAATCCATCGACACTCCATTGCTCTTCCCGACTCGGCCAAATTATGCATACGACATGGTCAATCCGAACGGCAATCTCGAATATGGAGGGTCCGACTTTCTGAAATCGATCTTCGACTTGACCATTCAGAACGGACTGGGCCTGCCGGCTCTGGAGGACGGACTGATCCAGGAGTCCGTGCGGCGCTCCGAGGGCAATCTGACGGCGGCTGCGCGCGGACTGGGGCTGACGCGGCCACAACTGGCCTATCGCTTGCAGCGACTACAATCCAGTTGCGGTCCGGAGGCATAGAGATGGCCAAGCGCAGCGTTCATCACGGCGGCACGCTGGAGCCTGATGCCGACGCGGAGCGTGTCACGTCAAAGCGCACCTTGATTGAGAATGTATACGTCCGCCTGTGCGACGACATCATCGAAGGACAGCTTGCGCCTGGCGAGAAACTGCGGATCGAGCACCTCAAAACCTGCTATGGCGTGAGTGCAGGCACCCTGCGGGAAGCGGTCACGCGCTTGATCAGCGACGCGTTTGTCGTCTCGGAAGGCCAACGAGGGTTCTGGGTCAAACCGATGTCGGTTGAAGATCTCGAAGACCTGACAAAATTGCGCATCCACATTGAGAGCGAGGCCCTTCGCCAATCGATTCGGATCTCGCCCCCCCAATGGCGCGAGCGCGTGCGCATAGCCTATGAGCAACTGGCCGCGATTGAGCCGTCCGCAATGCCTGGCCCGCGAAAGCAGTGGGAAGCGCTGAATCTAGAATTTCACGAAGCCCTGATATCGGGCTGTAGCTCTGCGTGGACCCAACATGTCCTGCGGCTTCTTTCACGTCAATCGGAGCGATACCGCAGACTGGCCATGCATTTGCCCAATAATGCACGTGATGTTCATGCCGAGCACGCGTTGATGTTCGAAGCCGCGATGTCCGGTGCCGAAGCCCGTGCTGTCCTGGCGCTGGAAATACACATCCGAGCCACCCCCGACCTGATCGCGCGCGCTCATCGCGAGCGTGTAATACCGCCCTTGTGCTCAATGCCGTTTAGTTAAGGAAGCTCTTATATGGACGCCTCCCGGAGTGACAAGTGATTTTTGCGCCTGACAGTCAAGGTAAGGATGCAGTCTTATATCCGGCCTGTTTGTGCAGGCGGTAAGCCTGCTGGCCCTGATGGAATCCGCT